>JAEEGL014273438.1_pt1 | contig 25980 bp, 22 predicted proteins | sample 9134231 | NCBI WGS metagenome assembly JAEEGL01 (sample SAMN16246548, study PRJNA631951) | gut metagenome | biome: gut microbiome; feature: rumen; material: fiber-attached | host: Bos | place: Iran: Karaj | collected 2018-10 | reverse complement strand
GCGTATTCTAGGGAATCTACTTGTTCCTGTGTAAATACCCTGGCAAAGTCATTAACCAGCCTTGGAGGATTGGGCTGGTCAGGTATGTCATCACAAGAGATTAGAGAAACAAGAAGGACCAGGCCCGCTATTAGACGGTTCCGGAACATCAGAATTCAATTTTGGGAACTTGATTTGCGCCGGTGTCGGCTTCAAAATAACCCTTCTTCTCAAAACCAAACAACGATGCAATAATATTGCTTGGGAAGTAACGTACTTTACGGTTATACTTCTTTGCGGTCTCATTGAAAACCCGCCTAGCTTCGGCGATGCGATTCTCTGTCCCTTCGAGCTGGGCCTGGAGGTCAAGGAAATTCTCGTTAGACTTGAGTTCCGGATAATTCTCTGCTATTACCAGTAGTCTTCCAAGGGAAGAGGATACCGCACCTTGTGCCTGTTGGTATTCCTGAATTTCTTCTTCTGACAGATTTCCACCGTGTACAGATAAGGCTTTTGTCCGGGCTTGTACTACCGACTCAAAAGTTGAGCGCTCATGTGCCGCATACCCCTTTACAGTGGAAACTAGGTTAGGAATCAAATCCGCCCGCCGTTGATAAACATTCTCAACTTGACCCCATGCGGAAGATACTTCTTCTTGGGCAGAGATAAAAGAATTGTAAGTAGCTATACTCCAAATAAGTAGAAGAATTACAAGGGCAGATATGATAATCGCAATTTTTTTCATAATTGTCAGGTTGGGTTGGTTATTTAATCACAGCCATCAATTTATCAAACGCATACATAGTTGTGGAGTCGTATGATAAAAACCTTCGATACTCCATATAATCGTGATAACGATCTTTATTCAAACGAGTAATATCAAAATTCTTGAATAAAGAGACTGCCTCACCATATTGGGGATATAAATATAAAATTTCTGCTATACGGTATCCTAAGTAATAAAACTTATTCGGCTCAGAGTCAATGCTACTTTTCATGAACTCTAATTCAGACAAGCAGAGATGATCCGGTAGCGAAAACGGGAAATTGCATGTTTCTTTCAAGTTGATAGCTGTGGCTAATTCAACTAAAGGGTACTCCAAATCAGGTAATTCTCTCGATTTTTTAAAATAAAGATGCCACAACTCGTGAATAACCACAATCAATAGCAGATTATCAGAACTTACATCTCCCGAACTCTGAGCAGCATCCCGAATGTTCTCAATAAAAAGGAATACCCTATTGTAAACCTTTGAGTACTTCGCTAGTGATACTGTTCTTCCATCCTTTAATTGAAAGGGACCGACTTCATAGATACAAGATTGGTTGCTTTTAAACTTTGAAATGTCGCTGACAACCTCCATTCTGATTCTCTTCAAATCATCCGAAAGGTTATTTGTATAATACTTTTCCAATATAGACCTCTCTTTAAAATCAAGAGATCTCCAATTGTAAAAAAAACGCGTCATGTCAACCCTGGCGGGGGCCTTTTCAATGCGCTTTGGTAAAGTTGGCTTTACTCTAAATAGACCCATGGCGTAATTCAGTACTATTCAAACATTGATGGCACGAAAATCCACATGGCAGTTACCACGAGGAAAGTGATGATTCCAGAAAGAATCGCCCAATCATGCCACAAATAAATCTCGAAAGCAATTAGCGACCCAAGGCATAGGGCCCACAATCCCCAATAATGAATAAGATTTGAGGTCCCTTCACCAAGATTCATTACCCCAAGAATCAAAAGGAACAGCGTAATGAGAATTGTAAGAACACCTGTTAAATATGCCCAATTATCAATGTAGTGATATTCGAGTGCTATCAAACCGGCATTTATTAACGCCCATACAAACCACACTAATATGATGCTTAAGACCTCACCTAAGAAACCATCGTGAAATGAGAAAGAACCCATATCATTTTAGTACTAAAATAATAATCCTTTAAGTTGGCTTTTTGATACGAGCGCTGGCGTGTCATGCCCGGTAGTGGTCGTAGAAAGCCCAAGAAGGAACAAGTCACGCCAGCGATATACCACGAAGGTAACTTTTGCGGACGTTTACGACTTGCTGCGAAACCAACATAGGCAAATCCAACTCGGCAAGAGCAAATTGCAAACGCTAAAATATCAATGTTTAATGCATTACAGCCATCTAAACATACAAAGATAACTAAATTCTAGTATTTCTTGCATAACAATATATCATTATTCCCAGAATCAAAGCGGTCAAGCCCTCTTCACTCCGCTAAAGCTTCGTTCAGAAGGCTTGGTTCCAGCCAGCGCCGCACAGAGCGCGGACGCTGACTTCCACTCTCATTTGCCACGCAGGAGAGACTCTTTACCTTCCTGTTCGCATGGCTCCCAGGAAGCCAAAGAGACTCTCCAAGGCCCGCGCACGCCAGCGCACGAGGCTCTCGCACAAAAGATACCCGCCCGCCCTGCGATGGCATCCTCCGGCAGCTGCGCTGCCTCCGGATAGCCCGCTGCCCAGCCGGCCCACTAGCGGCTGCCGCCGCTCATGGTGCAGGTGTTGGCTGTTGAGGTAATGGAGGTGGTAATCCTGCTATTCACCCTCACTATAAAATCTATCCGCGTCTATAGCACATCTATACTACCGGCAATCCAGATACATCAGCCGCCTATTCCCAATCTATAAAATCTATAATCGATCTATAACCGTCTATTGGAGCTTATAGTGCTATTGGGGAAATTGATACCCAGGGCCGATGTTGCCGATATGCCGATGATTCCCGCCTTCGGCGAAATTTTGGTCAGTGCCGATAGGGCCGATGGTGCCAGGCCTCCGTTGTCGAGCACTCACTACGGCCTGCAGCGTCGGTGCTGTGCGGGGGTAGCTCAGCGGTCAGCCGCATTCGGCAGTCCAGCAGAGCTGGCCAGCCCAATACGTCTGGGTTCAATGAGTGCCCGCCAGTCCGCAGAGGCGGCCAGGCCGGCACGATGAAAGGGAAAGCGGTATGGGAGACTGTGTCAGTTGCTCTCCCCAAGGGGGCCCCTCAGCAACCGCCACAGACTCCCATCCTGTCATCCCCCCGGCCCCCAAGGGAGACAACCGCCCGGGCCATCCTTCGAATCACCGTAAGTGCCTGAGAATCCGCAGCATAACATAATTAAAATTGTATAAGCAAGCCGCCCTGCGGCTCGTTATACAATTTCGCTATAATTATGTTAAGCAGCTCCGTCAGTCCTTCGAGTCACCGTCAGTGCAAGCCCGGGCGGCGTGTCGGCAAGAAAGGGCTTTTGCTCCAGGGCCATCCCCGGCCCTGGCCCTTCGCAAAACCCCGCACTTTCGGGGCCCCCGCCCCAAAAGTGCCGCCCCGAATACCCTCAAGGAGAAAGGCAACGTCATCACCCGCCTCCACCGAAACTTCTTGCCGGCACGTGCAGCACAGCTGCGGGTCGGCCCAGCACCAAATATCAACTGTCCTGCGGGGCAGGCCAGTCCATATTTGCCACTGTTCCTCCAAGGTAAGCCTTCGGCTTGGTTTAACCTGTCTGCTATTCCTCAAGGAGCTGCAAGCCGCTGCCACACCCAGGGACTGTTAGCCCCTGTGCGGTCAGCGTCATCCAGCACCTTTTGGGCAGCCAGGGAGCAGCCCTCCGCTTACGCTACGGCCTGCTGGCGCAGCATGTACTCCAAGTCGGAAGGTTCGTCAGCGTTTTCCCGTAAGTACACCCTGCGCCGGTGGGGACACTTTCCCCAGGCCTACGGCCATCATCGTCTTACCTTCGAGGGAACGGCGTCATGGGCCGTCCCGGTCCAGGCCCCGGAGGCCGTCTGCCAAACCCTTCCGCTGCCGGGCTTTGGCGGCGGCCAGGAGCCTAAGGTCTCCTGTCCGTGGTCCCGCCAAAGCCCGCCAGCCCTCCCGCACCAGACCGCCTCCAGGGCCAACGCTCCACTGCGTTCCGCGCCCTTGGTCATTGGCAGACTCATTGCCGGCCCCCACAACCCCACGCACACTCCCGCCGTCAATGAGACTGCCAACAACCAAGGCCCACCAAGGAACCCACGCTTTTGCCTTGGTGCTGATGCCGGCGACATCACCCGCCCTTGGGACGGTAAAAGGGAATATATATACACCAGGGAGCAGCGGCAGAACCGCTGCGGGTGCTGATACTGGTGCGAGTAGCACTTGTTAACTTGTTGAAAATAAATTTGTTAATATCGCTGATTTTTAGTAACTTGTAGTAGTTTTAAAAGATTGAGTTGCTTATGACTACGCTGATAAACTTCATCAAGAATGTGGAAGACGAGGTCTTCGAGAAGGTCGCTTTTTATACCCGGCACCAGGATGAGTATAACATGTGCACGGACATCTGGGTTCACTAGATCAAGGGTAAAGTCGTCTTTGATGACTATCCCAAGAAGCCTGGCTATGTCCGTATCTGCATTTACAAGCTCTGCAGTCTGGACCAGAACCTGCGCCATGTCCCCGACAAGAAGGCCATCAAGAAGTGGATCGAGAATGAAGTCTTGATGCATGCTTCTTAGAATGTCCCTCTGAGCTATTACCATGCCCAAAAGTACAAACATAAGATATGCCCCTGTACAGACCTTCAATACTCCTTTCTGATGCCTACGGTTCCGTCGGCAGCGTAACCTTTTACCATCGGAATGGACGGTGTTATACCAGAAGAAGGGTCAAAGCCTCTTATCCAGGCACACCAGCCCAGCTGGAGCATTTGGCCATACATAGGAGAGCAATGGCGGCTTGGGCATTCCTGGATCGTGACACACAGATGAAGTGGATTGAGTATGAGACTACGGCAGAGCCGCATCGCCCACCCTTTGACCACAAGGCGCATATCTCAGGAAACAATCTGTTCGTATCGTCCTATCATGGCTTTGCTCTGATGGGAAATGAGCATATCCCTTCTCCGCACCCATTCAACTCATTCCCGCCATTTGCGGTAGAATTCCTAAGCGTCTTTGTGGAATATGGAGTATTGTGTCTGGGGGTTGATGCCCATGTCCCACCATATGGCGGCGGAGGACGTTACCGTCTGTATGTCCGCCTGCGGCTAACACAGCCTGGCGGAGGCTTTGGTGTCAAGGGAATGAGGGGATTCCTGGCAGAAGGGGATTGCTCAGGGTTGATGACCATCCGTATCCCGGCCTATACGGAAATCTGGAACCTCAACCATGAGTACTTCCAGATTCAAGCGCAAAGTATTCTGCTGGATTCCTTGACAGGGTTCCGAAGTCAGTATCAAAGGACGACTGCGGTTATTGAACCCAATCGTCAATAGCTTCCCAGAAGGCGACAGTTTCCTCAAGATCAATTTTGCCTTGGTCCGTACTGAAAATGTATCCGGCGTCACGCCAATTATAAATGGTTTGACGGGTAACGCCGAGCGCCTTTGCCAGAGAAGAAATACTGATACTGTCTTTTATCTGCAGCAGCTGTTTCATCTTCTCCAGTTTCTCGCGCCGGTGCTCTATCTTAGAAAGGGCGAAGGAGAGCATGAGTCTGATGCTAACTTTGTTGTACCCCAGGCCGAGAAGCGCCTTGAGGACATTGATGCCCGACTGGGTGTCAAAGGTGAGTCCCAGGTACCGGTTGTCAGTATGTTTGTCGTAGTTCATCTGTCCCCTTAAAAAAAAGAAAACCGCCGCTGTGCAAAGCGCCGGAAGCATATAGTGTGTAAGTTTTCGGATGTAAGGAGCTTCGTACTTGCCCTCTTACTATGTCTTGGTAGCGCCTGCTCGCTACGTCGTAGCGGGAGTGGGTCACGATCCCACGACCTCCGGATTATGAATCCGACGCTCTAACCAGCTGAGCTACCCCGCCATCATAACCCCGCGGGGTTTTGAGGCTGATAATCCAGGAAGTGTGCGTAAAAACTGTGCGTAATTCCGTAATCCCTTGATTACCAATGTTAATTGTTGAGATAGAAGGACTCGAACCCTCACTGACAGAGCCAGAATCTGTAGTGCTACCATTACACCATATCTCAATGTTGCCCGGAATGGGACTGCAAATGTACAAATTTTTTCTCAATCTGCAAGGATTCTGCTTTAAAATTTGCATTTCCCCACACTTCGTCGGTGAAAAGGAAAGCCGGATGTCCGGCGCCGGGATGCCAGGCGGGAATGGTGCCGATGTTCTTGGCCATGATTTTGACGTACCGTGCCCGGCAGTTGACCGGGAGTTCGGCGTCCCAGGTCTGGACGCGGTAGTCGCGTTCGTCCACGGGACAGTCCACGCGGCCGGCCGGGGTGAAGTGCTCCCCGTCTTCCGAACAGGAGAATTCGACATAGCGTGGCATCCAGATCCAGGAGCGGGCATCCTGGCAGAAGCCGGCGCCGACCTGTTTCAGCACTTTCGGTTCCAGAAGGTCCAGGACGGCCTCGAAATCGCTGTCCTGGTAACCTTGCCAACCGCCTGTGCGCCAGTTGGTTCCCCCGCGGGTGCCGTCAATCAGGCCCTCGTCGCCTCCGGCGGTGTACTGGCGGCTGTAGCGCGACAGGATGCGGATGGTACAGTCCCGGCGCACCTGGCGGACCCGGCTGCGGGTCACGAAACTGCGGCGGCCGTCCCGCTCGGACCAGGCGCTCAACTCGCAGGCCTTCCGGATGGTAAAAGGGCCGTCATAGCGCCGGGGTTCACCGCCCCCAACCGTATACCAGAGGGTCCCCTCTCCGGTCAGCGCGACGGACAGGGAGTCCTGGAGAAGGTCGTTTTCCATCAAGAAGGCCGGATTGGTCACAATCGGAGCAACAGGCGGGCCGTTCAGCGGGCGGGACACGGGACAGACGGGATACCGGCCCAGCGAAGCGAGGACGTACCAGGCGCTCATCTGTCCGCAGTCGTCATTGCCTGACAGGCCGTCCGGCTTGCTGGAATAGAGCGTCTGGAGAATCTCCTCCACGCGCGCCTGCCGTTTGTCCGCCCGTCCCACGGCATCGTAGAGGAAGGCGATGTGGTGGCTGGGTTCGTTTCCATGGGCATACTGGCCAATCTGGCCGGTGATGTCGGCCTGCGTGCGGCCGGTGGTCTTCGAGGGGGCCGCAAACAGGGCGTCGAGCCGCCTCTCGAACCCATCCGCTCCGCCGAGGGCCTCGATGAGGGCAGGGATATCGTGCGGCACGTAAAAACTGTACTGCCAGGAGTTGGCCTCCGTGTAGTGGTTGTTTACTTCCCGGGAATCGAAGGGCTGTATCCAGCGGCCGTTCAGCCGGGCGCGCATGAAGCGGGTTTCCGGGTCCAGTACATTCTTCCAGTACTGCGCGCTGGTCGAGAACTCCTCATACTCCTTCATGTGTCCCAATTTCAGCGCCACCTGCGCCACACACCAGTCGTCGAAGGCATATTCCAGCGTCTTGGAGACGCTCTCGTGCTCGTCGTCGGCAAGGACGAGGCCGTTGCGGCGGAAACTGCCGAGGCCGAAATCCTCCCTCCGTGCCGAAGAGACAAGGGCCTCGAAGGCTTTTTCGTAGTCAAAACCCTCCAGGCCGCGGAGGATGGCGTCGGCGATGACCGGGGCGCTGTTGTAACCGATCATGCAGTTGGTCTCATAGCCGGACAATTCCCAGACCGGGAGCTTTCCGGCTTCGTCATAGATGGAAAGCATCGAACGGATGAAATCCACGCTGCGCTCCGGCTCTGTGTCCATCAGCAGGGGATGGAGCCCGCGGAAAGTGTCCCAGAGCGAAAAGACCGTATAACGATTCCATCCATCGGCACGGTGGACCTTTCCGTCCATGCCGCGGTATTCCCCGTTGCAGTCGGAGTACAGCGTGGGATGGATGGCCGTGTGGTAGAGCGCCGTATAGAAACATGCACGTTTTTCGGCGTCTCCGTATGGACAGGGAACTTTCCCAAGACAGGCCTCCCAGGCCGCTGCGGTGGCTTTTCGGAGCGCGCTGAGCGAACGCGGGTAATCGCTGTAGAGATTCTTCCGCGCATTGACGCTGCTGACTGAGGAGATGCCGGCGCGAAGGGTAATCTTCCGGCTGCGGAAGTTGAGCGTGGCGATATCGCCTTCCGGCGTCAGGCTGAAGGAGGAAGGCGGCTCTGAAAACTCCATGTAAAAGCAGACCTTCTGGCCCCGTGCCCAGCTCGTGGAAGTGCGGTGCCCATAGCAGCGGTTTCCCTCCACATGGAGTTCCCAGTCGTCGAGGGAATCCCGGTGGCGGAGATTGATGACGATGGACCCGGAATCATCATCAAACGTATATTCGTGCAGGGCGCACCGCTGCCCGGCGGATAGTTTCGCCAGGACCTTCGTGTCCGTGAGATAGACCTCGTAGTAGCCTGGAGTGGCTTTTTCGCTTTTGTGCGAAAAGCGGGAGGGGCGGCCGAGCGGCGTCACCAGGATGTCGCACCAGTCGTCACAGCCCGTCCCGCTGAGATGGGTGTGTGAGAATCCATAGATCAGGCTGTCGGAATAGTGGTAGCCGCTGCATCCGTCCCAGTCGCCGGGGAGGGGCCGCGTATCCGGACTCAGCTGGATCATGCCGAAAGGATAGACCGCCCCCGGGAAGGTATGGCCGTGCGCATCCGTCCCGACCAGGGGATGGACCATCGGGAGGAGCGAAACGAGAAAAGTCAGAAGGGTCATCATGCTGCAAAGATAGGAAGAAATTGTGTTATCGATAAAAAATGCTACATTTGTAAAGGTAACACGAAGGCTATGTTCATTTTGAAGGAGGCCGAGCCCATCGGCAAATATGCGGTCCAATATCTGATCAAGCAGGGTGGTTTCACGTCGACCTACCGGGTGGAGGCGGACGGAGTCCCGTATTTCGTCAAGCTTTTCGACCCGGCGCTTGTCCCGCCGAAACTGATGCGGGAAGAGGGGGTGGCGGAAATCGTCCTGGGCCGGAAAATCCGGCATGAGAATGTCGTCTCCTATGTGGAGGACGGGGTTCTGGAGCGGGACGGGGTGAAGTATCCTTATCTCGTCACGGAATTTTTCCGGGGGCGGCTCCTTTCCGAATACCTCCGCGAGGGCGCGAAGTTCACCGTGGACACGGCCAGACAAATCATCGCCGGGGTCCTGCAGGGGCTCCGCTACATCCATTCCCTGGACCTCAAGCACAACGACATCACCCCCCGGAACATCATCCTGGACGAGGTGGAGAAGGGAAAGTTCATTCCCCGGATCATCGATCTCGGGCACATGAGCGAGTATGTCGGCGGCGCCCCGCCCTTCCCGGTGGGGGACCTGACCCTGACCTACTGCGCCCCGGAGCAGCTTGCCGGGGAATTCGGCGCCAAAGGGGACGTCTTTGCGGCGGGGGCGGTGCTGTACACCCTCCTTGCGGGGAAGGCGCCGTGGGCGGTGGACCTGGATGAAAGCGAACCCTACAGCGAGCGGAAACAGAAGGTCCGTGCGGCCCGTAAGGCCCCGCTGGACGTGGAAGCACTTCCCTCGGACGAGCCGCTGCGAAACCTTCTTTCCCGCGCCCTGGCGCTGGATCAGGAGGAGCGGCTTACGCTGGAAGACTTTATCAAAGGCCTTTCCGGAAAGGCGGCGTTCACGCCGGCTCCCCAGGGCGCCTCTTCCGAGGAAAAGACGCCGCAGGGGAGAGGCAAGGAAGAGACGGCCGTCTCGGTCCAGCTCCAAAAGCCCCAGGGCGGCGGTTTTGCGGATGTCGCCGGCATGGAGACGCTCAAGGAGGACCTGACGCGGCGGGTCATCTGGATCCTGAAAGACAAGGAAAAGGCGGAAAAATACCGGCTCAGCCCGCCCAATGGCATGATCCTCTATGGGCCTCCGGGCTGCGGCAAGACCTTCTTCGCCCAGAAATTCGGCGAAGAGGCCGGCTTCAATTTCTCCATGGTCAACGGCTCCGATCTCGGCAGCATCTATATCCATGGAACCCAGGGCAAGATCGCCGAGTTGTTCAAACAGGCCCGTGCCAACGCCCCGTCCATCCTCTGCTTCGACGAGTTCGACGCCTTCGTGCCGGCGCGGGGCTCCGCCGGCGCAGACCACAAGGCGGATGAGGTCAATGAATTCCTTTCCCAGTTGAACAACTGTTCGAAGGACGGGGTCTTTGTCATCGGCACGACGAACCGGCTGGACATGATCGACCCGGCCGTGCTCCGGAAGGGAAGAATGGACCTCCATGTGGAGATTCCGGCGCCGGATCAGCCCACGCGGAAGAAAATCTTCGAGATCCATCTGAAAGGCCGCCCGCTCTCGGCGGACATCGATACGGAGGAGCTCTCCGCGAAGACGGACCATTATGCCTCCTCGGACATCGCCTTCATCGTCAACGAAGCGGCGATGATGGCGGCCCTCGCGGACGAGGACATCGCCCAGAAGCACCTGCTCCAGGCGGTCCGGAGCAACCGCTCCTCCCTGGAGCCCGTCCAGTCCTCTCGCCCCAAAATCGGATTCTGAAACACCTAATACCCAATAACTTATGGCTTATCTAACAAAAGAAGACATCGGGAAGTACCTGGCTTCCGAAGGCCTGCAGCCGCAGGAGAGAGATTTCGGTTATTATTTCCGTTATCAGATGCGCAATTTCTTCATCGAGTATGACCAGGAGGATGAGCAGTACCTGCGCGTCATCATGCCGGGCATCTACGAAGTGGACGAGAACAACCTCGTGGACGTGCTGACCGCCGCGAATGTGGTGGACCGTGACCGCAAGGTCGTCAAGTGCTTCGTCCTGGATGAGGATGTCCATGTGGCGACGGAACTGCTGATCGACGCCACGCCGAATCTGGAAGACATCGTTCCCCGTGCCCTCGGGATGCTGATCGGGGCCCAGGAATGTTTCAACAAAGCCCTGAAGGGGTAGTGCGGCGCCTATGTTGAATGTGATTGCGCTGGCGGTGCTGCCAGCGCTCATTTTGCTTTTCTACACTTACCAGCAGGACCGTCTGCAGCGGGAGCCTGTCGGAGCGGTCATGAAAGGTTTCGGCTGGGGCTGCCTGTCGGTGCTGTGCTCGCTCTGCATCTCGGTGCCGCTCATGTCCCTCGGCTGGGTTCCCCCGGAGATCGACTCCTTCTGGAGCGCGGCGGGGACGGCCTTTTTCGGCGCCGCCATCCCGGAAGAGACGGCCAAACTCTTCTGCCTGTGGCTTTTCCTGAGGAAGAATCCCTATTTTGACGAACGGATGGACGGGATTGTCTATGCGGTCAGCGTGGGGATGGGCTTCGCCGCCTTCGAGAACCTCGAGTACCTCCTGGCGGCGGACACGATGTGGATCACCACCGGCATCGGCCGCTCGCTGACGGCCATTCCGGGGCATTTCGGCTTTGCGGTCATCATGGGCTATTATTATTCGCTGAACCATTTCGACCGCTACCGCGCTCCGGGCGCGGGGTGGAAAATGTGGGCCTTCCCGGTGCTGGCCCATGGCATCTATGATACCATCGCCATGCTCGCCGAGGTCAATGCCGAGCTTTCCGGGATCATCACCATCGCCATCCTCCTGCTGGTGTTCCGCATGGTCAAATGGGCCCGGAAGCGGATGGAGGAGCAGCTTGTCGTGGACGCGACAGACATCCCGGAAGGAATTGACGAACAATGAGAAGGAGCCTGCTGATACTGCTCGTGCTGGCCCTGCCGCTGCATGCCCAGGTGCCGCCCCTGAAGATGGACCTTCGCTGGGACATTCCCTCGGACACCCTGACCCTGTTTGTCGTCGGGGACATCATGAGCCACGGAAACGTCCGGAAAAGCGCCGAAGAGCACGGCTACCGCTCGTTTTTCAAACACATCGAAGCGCAGATCCAGGGGGCGGACCTCGCGGTCGGGAACATGGAATTTCCCCTGGCCGGGGCGCCCTACAGCGGCTATCCGGTTTTCTCGGGCCCCGATTCCTTCGCCGCGTATCTCAGCGAGGTCGGCTTTGACGTGCTCCTGACGGCGAACAACCACATCCTGGACAAGGGCACGGCGGGGATGGAGCGCACCATCCGGCGGCTCGAGGAGATGGACATCCCCTATACCGGCATCGCGCGGGATGCGGCCTCGGATACGCTGGTCAACCCGCTCCTGGTGCTGGTGAAAGGCGTGCGCATCGCGCTCGTGAACTGTACCTATGGGACCGAAAAGGGGACGTCGGAACGCTGGCCGAAGGTCAATTACATGGACCGCAGGCGCCTCACGCCCATCATGGAGCGGGCGCGCAGGATGGCGGACGTGGTGCTGGTCTTCCCGCACTGGGGCGTCGAGTATGCCCATTTCCACAGCCCGGCCCAGGAGGAATTCGCCCGCTACCTGGTCTCGGAAGGGGCCGACGCCATCATCGGGGGGCATCCCCATGTGGTCCAGGACGTCCAGCTGATCGACGGAGTGCCGGTGGTCTATTCCCTCGGCAACGCCCTGTCGAACCAGAACGACCTGCCGGCCCGCTTCGAAGCGGCGCTGACCTTGCGGTGGGTCCGCCGTTTCGGCGAGCCGCTCCAGCTGCTCCCGCTCCGTTTTGACTATCTCTGGTGTACCAAACCCGGGATGGTGGAACCTTCCTATTCCGCCATGCCCATTACGGCTCCCGCCTCGCTCTGGCAGGATCCCTCCGATTACGAAAAAATGTCCCGGACACGGGATGCGCTCCGGGAAAAAGGTTTGCTGCAGGAAGTTTACTTCGTTCCGAAGATGCGGTCTCCGGCGTCACCGAGGCCCGGGACGATGTAGGCGTCCGTGTTGAGGTGGTCATCGATCGCCGCGACGTAGATGTCCACGTCCGGATGTTCCCGCTGCACTTTTGCGATTCCTTCCGGGACGGCGACGAGGCACATCAGCCGGATGTTGTTGCAGCCGCGCTCCTTGAGCATCGCGATGGCGTCACAGGCGCTGCCGCCGGTGGCGAGCATCGGGTCGGTAACGATCACCAGACGGCTCTCGATATCTTCCGGCAGTTTGCAGTAATAGACGACGGGGGTATGGGTCTGCTCGTTGCGGTACAGGCCGATATGGCCCACTTTGGCGACGGGGACGAGGGTCTGCAATCCATCGACCATGCCGATGCCGGCGCGCAGGATCGGAACGATGGCCAGCTTGCGCCCGCTCACTTCCTTGGCGGTCATCTTGCAGATCGGGGTCTCGATTTCAACATCCTCCAGCGGGAGGTCCCGGGTGACTTCATAGCCCATCAGCAGGGCGACTTCTTTCAACAGTTCCCGGAAGTCTTTGGACCCGGTTTCTTTTTTCCGCATGATGGTCAGTTTGTGCTGGATCATCGGATGGTTGATGACGTGAACTTGGCTCATGATATGGATTATTGTGTCTTCGAAGTGCAAATATAACGAAAGAATTCGTATCTTTGTCCCATCTGCTAACGAAAATAAACAGGTTTAGGTATGAAAAGATTATTTCCATTTTTGCTGGCGACGGCCTTGATTGTCTCGTCCGTTTCCTGCAAGAAAGAGGCGGGTTCCGTGTACCCGACCTTCCCGAATTATGAAAAACAGGCAGAGACAACGCCTGGTGCGGCGACTGATGTAAAGGACGACGCGGCCTATCTGGACGGGGTGTTTTCCGATGCCCTTTCCAGTTTGAACTCAGACGAAATTCTGCTTTTCCTCCAGAACATCCAGTCGCTCCAGTTCCTTGGTGACAAGAAAACGGATGCAAGCATTTTCCAAACGACCATAATGGCCGCGATGATGGAGGCGGGAGAAGATTTCCCGGGCCTGAGCCTGGACCTTCTCTCCGGGACTTATGCCCTGGAGCTGATGGGCGAAGTCTGGACGGTCAACCGCAAAGGAGACCTTCCCGGCAGGATCCGCCTGAGCTGGACGGATGCGGGCGTAGAGTATCTCGCGGACGCCAGCTGGACCTCAGGCGAGGCGACGCTGACTTACCAGGGAATGCTCATTCTCCTTCCTTCCCACCTGGAAGTCATTCTCCAGCGGAAAGGAAAAGTGACCGGCGCCCTGGCCCTGAATTTCGCTCCGGCGCCCAATCCGAAGGCGACCATGATGGACGCACAAGTGTCCGTGGACGGTCAGCTGGTGGTCGGAAGCCAGATGCTGGAAATTAAAAAAGCCCTGATCCGCCTCCTGGTAGAAGGCGAGCAGAACAGTTCGAATAACAAAGGTGACCTCAAGGTGGAAGAGCTTGATGTAGTGCTTTATGGACAGGGTGCGCGGCTCGTGGGGATCAGCGGATCGGGACGCTATTATACTTCCGGCGACAAGCACAGTGACGGCGATCCGATTCTCAAGACTTCAGCAGAGGTTGACGTGGACGTTCTTCACCGGCTGACCGGCCACCTTTCCATGAACGATTTTTACAACCCGCGCGTGGACAAGACCGATAAACTGAAGATGACCTTGAAGGGCGCTCTCATCGCGAAGTCGCTGAAGTTCTCGGCGAGTTACGCCCCCGATTGGACGGAGGAAACGCCGGATATGAGACTCGCTTTCACGATGGAGGAAGGGGAAGAAGGCTATGAGATCGTCCCGGGCTTCCAGTTCAAGTCGCAGGCATACAACGAGCTGAATATCCTGTCGCTGAAAGATTTTGTGTCCATCGACAATTTCCCGCTCTCCTATTATGAGATCATCCGTCTCGGCACCATGTTCTCTATTATCTCACAAAGTAACGACGATTAACCATGAAACACTTTCCCTATATTCCGGTCCTCGTGGCCGCCGCGGCGATGATTCTGGCCGCATCCTGCAACAAAGACAAACCGGCACCGGTGCCCGAAGGGGTGACGGATGCCGAGTATATCGACGGTGTCCTCTCGGATGCCATGGCGATGGTCAATCCGGCGGACCTGGAGCCTTTCGCGGATTTCTATGAGGGTATTATCATGCCGCTTAGCGTGAAGAAGCAGAGCTATGGGGCTTCTTTCAAGAAACTGGTGGAGGATTTCTATGCCGACTGCGCCGCGGATGATGTTTCGTCCATCGATTTTCGCCGTTTTGCTGGCACCTATACGGTCTCGGACAAGTCCATCAACTATACCGCCCCCGCTTCGGAAGGCGCTTCGGAGCTGAAGATCGTCACGGAATACGAAGAAGGAGCGGAACTGACCCTTTCCTGGGGCGCAGGGACCTTCGAGATCTCCGCGAAGGTCGACAAGAACTGGGCCGCCTGGAAAAAGCAATACGTCGGTGTCCCTGCAGATGAGGTGCCGGAGATTCCGGAAATGGAAGATAACCCCAAGGATATCGTCTACATCATTCCCTCTTCCCTGTCGCTGAAGGTGGTCTACGGCAAGGAGCAGATCGGCTCCGGCGCCGTCGACATCCATAGCGCCAGCATCAACCTGGAGGAAGATGGGGCGGCGAATGTGACAGGAGATATTTCCTTGAACATCAACGGGATTCAGATCCAGGCCCCGGGTGTTGCCCTGAACGCTTCTCAGCAGGCCAGAAGTATCAGTGCGCCGATCACGCTTTCGTCCAAAAAAGGCTTTATCGGGCAGTTCAAGGCGGACTATACGGAAGCGTCCACCAGTGCCAACGTCAGTGTCTCCGGCCAGCTGCTGAACCGCCTCGCGTTCACCCTCCAGGAGGACCCCGTGGCCATGGGGAGCGCTAAGACGGCGGAAGAAGCCAATGCCGCCTTCTCCTGCGACTTCTTCTATACCGGCGCCGTCCGCTCGCACAAGGCCCGGAATGGCTCCCTCGTCTATGTCCCTGTGGAGGACAAGGACCGGAATGAACTGGTCCCCGCGTTTGCGTCCCAGAACTTCGTTCCGCAGGAGCCGGGCTTCATCTCTCCGGAGAACTTCCCGAACACCTATGCGCGTGGGGCCGGCATCTTCAGCTGGGTCATGCTGCGCGTTCAGACTGCCATGGGAGTAAAGTAACGGCAGATGGGCCAAATATAGTTGCCCGGACCGATTCTTTTTGCTAACTTTGCGCTTTGTTAGAAGAGAAACCCTTCCATCATGCACAAAAAAACTTATCTTGTACCGTCCTTGCGTCACATTCAGTACGCCATGGACGGTCACTTTCTCACTTCCGCACTGGTCGGTGGTGTAACCCCTGGTCAGGACCCCGAAAACGGCGGCTCCTGGAATTTCGGTGAAGACGACTAAATGGACTGCCGTATGAAAAAGATGTTCAGATTCATCGCGGCGGCCACCTTCGCCCTTGCCGCCCTCGCCTGCCAAAAAAATGAAGCCCCCGCTCCCGGGCAGGCCAAGACCCTTCATGTCCGCATTTCCGGCGCACCGGAGGATCCTTTCACGAAGACTTACATCAGCGAGGACGCTGCCGGAAAGTACACGACCCATTGGGACAACCGCGATGAGGCCATCGGCCTTGTTCTCGGCAATCTGACCGAAAGCAACAAGCCCGTCACCCTCGAAGCCGAGCCCACGACCGACAACGATCCGGTTTTCGCCGGGGACGTAACCGCCGCCGACGGAACCACGAAAGCCCTGGTCTTCTATCCGGCTTCCGCCTTCGCAAAGAGTTATAACGGGACGCTCGGCTTGACCCTGAAGTCGACCCAGAAACCGATTCTCGGTTCCTTCGACCCGGGATGCGACCTGCTGACCTGGGCGACGGACGCCGCGAAGGTCGAGGAAGAATCCCTGGTGCTGGAAAATATCGCCCTGAAGCGGCCCATGGCCCTTCTGAGGGTCAACCTCAACGCCCCGGCCGCGGGTAAGGCCCAGGGCCAGACGGTCACCGGCCTGAAAATGTCGCTTCCTTCGCTGACCCTGACGGGCCGGGTCCGTTTCGATGACGAAGGGGCGGTCAAGGACTGGACGGTCTCGAATTCCTATGTCGAGGCGGCGATTGACCCCGCCGAAATGGTTACCGTCGGGGAAAGCGACGGCTTCAATGCCGTCTGGCTGGTGGTCAATCCCGTGACCATTCCCTCCGGAACGGAGATTCAGTTCAAGGTCGAGACGGAGGCCCACAATGGAGCCGGCGCCATCAAGCGTACGGTTACCGCTCCCTCCGACATGGTCCTGGAGGCCGGCAAGGTCAACGTCATTGACCTGACCATCCGCGACAAGGATATCCCGGGCGATGTGGTGGTCGTGGATTACAGCGGAGATTGGCTGATTGCCGGCGGCCAGTATTATGCCGCCAAGAAGTATGATTCCGGCAACAACCTCAGGAGTGCCGCCTTCACCCTTTCCACAGACGGGGCGGCCATCTCCAGCGAAGATCCTGATTTCGCCGACTGCAAGATGACCTTCACCCTGGTGGACGACGGGGATTACAAGGGCCTCTACACCATTAAGGATGCCGGCGGCAAGTACCTCTATGCGGCTTCTTCCAGCGGCAACCAGCTGAAAGGCAGGAACGAGCCGGATGCGAACTCCTATTGGGCGGTGCTCAAGGAAGGTGAGAACTATTCCATCGTAGCGACGAAGTCCTCGAACCGCAACGTGATGCAGTTCAACGCGGGTAACAATCCGCCGGTCTTCAGCTGCTACTCCTCTGCCTCCATGGTCGCCATCGACCTCTATCCCTGGTCCCTGGTCAAGGTCAACACCGATCCCGTCATCACCTTCGGAGAGACCGAGAAGACCGTCGCGGCCGATGAGACCTCGGTCCTGTTTACCTACACCAAGAACGCTTATGTGACCGAAGAGCCGACCGTCAGTGTCGTTTCCGGCGCCGACTGCCTGGGAGGCGATATCGTCGTGCTGGACGGGACCATCACCGTTCCGCTCAAGGCCAACACCGAGGCGGTCGAAAAGACGATTGCGCTCAGCGTCTCCGGACAGGGCATCGCCCAGGCGGTCTCGCTGACCATCACCCAGCGGGCTTTTGTTCCGGTCACGGCGACGACCGTTGCCGAGATCCTCGCCGCGGGCGAAGGAACCTACGACCTGGTGGAGAACCTTCTGGTCTATTCGGTGGCGGGCAGTAACGCCATCGTCGGCGATGCCACGGGCAAGATGCTCCTTTATAAGAGCGGCATGACGGTCGGAGACCTCATCTCGATCAGCGGCGCCGCAGTGACGGACTTTAATGGAATCCTGGAAATCCATGGAACCAATACCACCAATGGCGGCGGCTCCTTCACGACCGTCTCCCAGGGCAATGCCATTGACCATGGCACCCCGGCCGACCTGGACGACGACAGCGTCGCCTCTTCCGTCGCCGCGACCTTCCAGGGGACGGGCTACCACTCCGCCGCCTATGTCAAGATGACGGGCGCCAAGAGCGGCGGCAAAACCGTCACCGGCAAGCTGGTTCTCTATCTGAATCAGCAGAATAACAACTACGACGGACAGGACGTCAAGGTCGAAGGCTACATCTACAGCTACGCCTCCAAGTTCTCGAACTATAACTTCCAGCTGGTTTCGCTCGCCGAAGCCAATCCGAAGCCGAGCCTTGTGGTGGATCCCGAAGCCCTTTCCTGGAATGCCGATGACTACGGCTCCGCCAAGGCCAAGACCGCGACGGTGACCCTCAACGCGGGCGCCACGGGCTACACCGTGACGGGCTCTTCCAGCGACTGGACCGTTTCCGACAACGGCGCGGGTGTCATCACCGCCTATCCCAACGCGGCCAACACCAGCGAGACCGATGCCAAGACCCTCACCCTGACCATTGCCCACAAGGACGACGCCACCTTGACCAAGGAGCTCGTCCTGACTCAGGCCAAGGTGGGAGGCGGCACGCTGACCATCGACTTCGAGCAGGCAGCGAGCGCCTACACCGACTGGACCATCACGAACATCGTTTCCCAGCAGCAGTCTACGAATGTTGCGGCCCATGGCGGTTCGTACTATGGCAACACAGGCGGGAAAGAGTCCGGCTCCATCCAGACAGCCTCGAAGATCGCATCCCCCCAGACGGTGACCTTCTATATTTCCAAGGAGTCCACCAATACGAATGCTAGTTCCAAGTGGATTGTGGATGTCTCGACGGATGGTTCGGAATGGACGATTGTCGGAGACCAGCAAAACGCAGCTTCCGGTATTACGAGGGGCACGTGGACCGAAGTGAGCCGCGACCTTTCTTCCTACAGCAACGTTTACGTCCGGATTCGCTATGCCGGCAGCACGGCGGTCCGTACCATCGACGACGTGACGCTGAGCTACAAGTAGGCGTGATTTTTAAGTAGTTGACTATCATACTGTTATGCAAAATTGGTTAGTCCGTTTGGACTAACCAATTTTGTGTAAACTCCGATGAATCAGCGGATTAAGAATTACGCATCGGAATCCTGGAGCAGCGCGGCGCTGTCCGGATCCAGATACAGGGTGGCGTTGGGGTGAAGGCGCATGACCGTGGCCGGGCAGTGCGCGCCCACGGGGCCTTCGACCGTTGCCTTGACGGCTTCGGCCTTGGTCGGCGCCGGGACGATGCAGAAAAGCCGGGGAGCGGCGGCGAGCGCCGGGACGGTCAGCGTCAGGGCGTACTTGGGGACCTCTTCCAGGCGGGCAAAACAACCGTCATGGACCTGCTGCGTGCGGCATTTCAGGTCGAGGTCCACTTTTTTGATGCGTAAGGGGTCGTTGAAATCAGCGACATGGGGATCGTTGAAGGCGATATGGCCATTCTCCCCGATGCCCATGAAAACGACATCCACTTTCTTTTCAGACAGGATGGCATCGTAGCGGGCCATCAACTGCCCGGGATCTCCCTCGCTGCCGATGTAGTCCACCTTCCCGAAAGGCAGTTTGTCGAAAATGGCGCGGCGGAGGAAATTGCCGAACCCCTGCGGCGCATCGGAGGGAAGGCCGACATATTCATCCATGTGGAGGGCATGGACGCGCCTCCAGTCGATCCCGCTTTCCCGGCACAGCGCGCTGAGAAATTCGTTCTGCGACGGCGCGGCGGCAAAGACAACGCGCACCTCCTCCTGGGATGAGAGCAGCTGGCGAAGATACGCCCCGGCTTCCGCAGCGGCCGCTTCGCCCATCTGTCGTCTCGAATCGTAAATCTTTACATGCAGCTTGTCAACATCAAATGCTTTCATGGTCAAATATCGTTTTTCCGTTAATGAGGGTTTTCTGAATCTGGATGTTTTCGTCGAAAAGGACCAGGTCGGCGTCGTAACCCGCGCGCAGATGGCCTTTGTGCGCATCGATGCCCATGATGCGGGCCGGATTGGCCGTCATCATCCGGATGGCCTCGGGAAGGGACACGCCTCCGAGGCGGAGCATCGTTCGGACCAGGCGGTCCGTCGTGGCGACGCTGCCGGCAAAGGCGCTGCGGTCCATCAGTTTGGCGACCCCGTCTTCCACCAGCACCTCCTGTCCGCCCTGGAGGCTTCCCAGGATGCTGGGGCCTTCCGGCATTCCGGCCGCGCGCATCGAATCCGTCACCAGGGCGATATGGTCCACCCCTTTGATTTTCACGACCAGTTTCAGCAGGTCGGAGGGGACATGGATGCCGTCAGCGATGATTTCGATGTCCATGCCATCCTGCCAGTAGCCGTATTCGATGACTCCGGCATAGCGGTAGGCCTTGCGGCGGGTAATGGTGCTCATGCAGGAGTAGAAATGCGTCATCAGGGTACAGCCAGCCTGGAAGGCAGCCTCGCAGTCGGCGAAGGTTGCATTGGTATGGCCGATGGACGGGACGATGCCCCGGCGCCGAAGCTCTGCGGCAAAGGCCGGCGAGCCGCTCCGCTCGGGGGCAAAGCTCCAGCGGGCGATGTGGGACGTGTGCGAGAGAATCTTAAGGTACTCCTCCGGACGGGGATCCCGGAGATAACGGGGATCCTGTGCGCCGGCCTGCTCCGGGGCGAAGAAGGGACCTTCCAGATGCATTCCGCCGAACAGGGCCCCGTCGCGGCCGCTCAGCGCACGCGCTTTCTCGTAGGTGGCGAAACTGGCGTAAAGCGCCTCGTTGGTGCTCGTGAGTGTCGTGGGGAAGAGCAGGGTCGTCCCGTGGCGGGCATGCATCCGGGCCGCCGTGAGATAGGCCTCCACCGTTCCGTCCATGAAATCCGCTCCGCCGGCGCCGTGTGTATGGATGTCGATAAAGCCGGGCGCGAGATAGAGCTCATGGGCATCGATCACCTCGTCGGCCGCGCCTTGTGTCAGGGCGCGGATTTTTCCGTCCTCCAGGAGGACGCAGCCCGCTTCGATGTGGTCTTGCAGCACCAGGCGGGCATTTTTAATCAGGGTTTTCATCGTTTCCAGTATGCAAATTGATGGCCCTTGAAGGCATAGAAGACCATGTAGGCGGCCGCGGGGAACAGCAGCCAGTAGGCCGTGTGCAGCGAGCCGGTGGCGTCCGCGATGCCGGCGTAGACGAGCGGGAAAATGGCACTGCCGCAAAGGGCCATGACCATCATGGCGGAGCCGAGATTGGTCCATTTTCCGAGGTTGTGGATGGCCAGGGGCCAGATGCCGGCATAGACGACCGAATTGGGAATGCCCATCAGCACAAGGCACCATACGGCGATGCGGGGCGGGAGCAGCGGGACGAGCAGCGCCAGCACGAGGATCACCGAAGTGACCACTTTGAGCATATTCTGCTGGGAAATGTAACGGGGAATCAGAATGACGCCCAGCAGGTAACCCGCCAGGGTGCAGGCCAGTGTGAGGGAAGGGAACACGGCCGTGGACGTAAATCCGGCGACCTCCGCCAGGCCGATGATGGTGTTGACGCTGAGCGCCTGCGTCCCCAGGTGGCAGAACAGGGCCACGACCCCGAGGACGAGATAGGGATAGGCCAGGATGGACTTTCGCCCGTCATCCCGCAGCGGGGCGTTCTCGGCGGGGTTGATATCGCGGATAGAGGATTTGTAGAACAGGAGGCCGAACAGCAGGAGGAAGCCCCCGAGAACGGCATAAGGAGCGATGACCCCGTGGAGGAGTTCCCCGAGGGCGGCCTCCCGAGTGGGCCCCACCAGCTCACCGCTCTGAATCGCCGCCATCCGCTCTTTCTGGGGCGCGATGACGAGGGCGGAGAACACCAGCGGAGAGAGGATGCCGGCGAATTTGTTGCAGATGCCGACGATGCTGATCCGTTTGGCGGCGCTCTCGATGGGCCCAATGATGGTCACGAAGGGGTTGGCGACCGTCTGGAGGATCGCCAGGGCCGTCCCCATGGTAAACAGGGCCACGAGGAAGAGGTTGTATTCCCGCCTCAAGGCCGCCGGAATGAAAAGCAGGGCCCCCAGCCCCAGGATCCAGAGCCCGATCATGGCCCCTTTCTTATAGCCCGTCCGGTTGAGCAGGAGCGAGGCCGGAATGGTCATCACCAGATAGGCGATATAGAAGGCAAACTGGGCCAGGTACGCCTGGACTTCGCTCTGAAGGTCGCAGGCGACTTTAAAGTAGGGGACCAGGATGGAATTGACCCAGGTGACCAGCCCGAATACAAAGAACAGGCAGCCCAGGATGGCCAGAGAGGAGTAATACGCTTTGTTTTTCATGTTTTCGTGTAATTACACGGACCTTTGCAAAATTACGCAATATTTTGTAATTATCCATCCTTTTGGCTACTTTTGTGTGTAATTACACGCGCGTATGGCAAAACAGGCAACCATCACCGAAATCGCACGGAAGGCAGGTGTTTCCATCGGGACTGTCGACCGGGTGCTCCATCACCGCGGGGGCGTGTCTTCGGAGAGCCGCCGGCGGGTGCAGGCGATTCTGGACGAGGTCGGCTATAAGATCCACCTCCATACCTCCGCCGTTGCCCTGCGAAAGCAGTTCCGCCTGGTGGTGACGATCCCCGAGCCCGGCCCCGGAACGTACTGGGACAAGCTGCTGGATGGGGTCCGGAAAGCAGTGGAAGAATACTCGGATATTCCCATCACGCTACTGCTTCTGCCCTATGACCAGGGCGATCCCGCTTCGTGCCGGGAGGTCTTTGTCGGCATCCCTGAGACAGAAGCGGACGCTGTGATCATCGGACCGACGTTTGATGCCGAAACCCATGCCCTCTGTGCGGCGCTGGATGCCGCAGGAACGCCCTATGTCTTTGTCGATACCGCTTTTCCGGACACCCGTCCCCTCTCCTCTTTTACGGCCGACCAGCCGGCGGGAGGCGCCCTTGTTGCAAAACTGCTGCACCATATCGTTCCGCCCGGCAAAAGCATTGTCGAGGTCCATCCCAGCCTCGGCGGCGGCGCCAAAGCGCAGAATGCCGTGCAGCGCCGCCGGGGGTTTCTCCGTTATTTTGCCGATTGTGCGCCCGAAAGGAAAGTGCTGGAATCGGAACGGGATTACCTGGGTGCGGACGTCGGCGGCGTCTGCGTGCTCAACTCACGGGGCAGCCGGATCGCGGATGCCATCCTTAGGGAGGGCCGCACCGATATCAAAGTCGTGGCTTTTGACCTCACGGACGAGAATCTTCGCTGCCTTCGCGAAGGCAGCATCTTTGCGCTCGTGTGCCAACGCCCTGAAAGGCAGGGGTTTCTCTCGGTGACCACCCTGCTGGAATACCTCCTCTACCACCATGCGACCCTCCAGCAGCACGTCCTCATGCCGCTGGACATTGTCCTGAAAGAGAATCTGGATTATTATTTTCAGAAACTGTAATTCGTAAGTAATTGATACTTAGTAGATTATGCGAAATTGGTTGGTATGAAACGACCACCCTATTTTGCATAAGTAGCTATGAATCAAGCGATTAAGAATTACGGGCCTACTCGTTCAGCAGATTATACAGCCCGTCTTCGCTGAGGACGCCTCGTTTGAGGTCCCGGGGCAGTTCGCCGCGCTCGTCGGCCTCGAAGTCCTCTTTCCACTGTCCGGAGTCCATGTAGCGGCGGAGCGTTTCGACGTCCTGGCCGAGCTCCGGATAGGGCTTTTGGCCCCGGACGGCCTGATGGACACGGTCGAAGAGCGTTTCCATCTCGCTGATGCGCTGGACGGTGGCCTCGAGTGCCGCCTCTTTCCGGGCCTTCTCGCGCCAGGGGGCGAAGAAGTGCTCGATCGCGTTGTAGGCGGCGATGGCTTTGTCTTTGATCTTGTGTCCATACCAGCGTGCCTGGACCTCGTCTCCGGAGGAATACTTCGCCTGGATCCGGTAAGAATGGCCTCCACAGATGGGCTCATTGACGTCGTAGCCGTTGAGACGGTGGAATTTCAGTTCGCCGAGGAGGCCCTGGAGCGAGTCCACGATGCTTTTGTCCACGGGGTAGCTGCGCCGAATGACGGGATCGCCGAAGCGATTGTTTTCGCTCAGGACCACGACGACTTTCGGGGCGCCCTCCGGCGGGGCGACGAGTTCGCAGTAGTCGGTGCCGAGGCCCGCCGCGCCGCTGCAGCAGTATGTACAGTAGGTCAGGTCTCCCTTGGGCTTATGGGCCCAGATGGAGCAGCTGAAAAGTCCGATCGACATGATGAGTATGGAATAGAATCGTTTCATAAGCGCTGCAAGATAGCGTTTTTCGGCGATTTCTGCAAAACAGTGTGGCGCCCCGGGGGCCGTTCGGCAGCGTCGGTGGCGTCGGTGGGCGGCGGGCCAGGACCTTTCCCACCTGCCTGCTGCCACCTGCCTGCTGCCCCCTGCCAGCCGCCCCTGCCTGCTACCCCCCCTGCCAGCCGCCCCTGCCTGCTACCCACCCCACCTTCCCGCCCTGCTTGTCGTCGGCCCCGGTTTCTCGGTTCGGGGCGGTTCTTAGGGCATTCGGCGGGCGTCGGTGGGGCTTTGGCGGGTCATCGGCCCCAGTTTCTCGGTCCGGGGCGGTTCTAAGGGTATTCGGTGGGCGTCGGTGAGGCTTTGACGGATCATCGGCCCCGGTTTCTCGGCTCGGGGCGGTTCTTGGGTGGTTCGTCAGTGAGTCGTCGTCGGGTCGTCGTCGGGACCTGGGCGTATTGTCGGTCTCGGTTTCTCGGTCCTGGGCGGTTCTAAGGGTATTCGGTGGTCGTCGGTGGGCATGGGTGGGTCGTCGGTGGGGAAGGTCCTGGGGGTGAATGGGGAAGGTCTACTTTTAGGGCCGGGACCTTCCCCTCTGAAATGGCCCTACAGTGCCCTCTGGTGCCGAAAGGCTGGGGAAGGTCCCGCCAACGAAATTCGACCTTCCCCAAATGTGGCCAGGACCTTCCCCACCCTCGCCGCCCGCCCTGCCGTCCTGCCGCCCCTCGATTTCCCAAAGCCGAAAAAAAGGCTTATATTTGTCTACCCTAATTCCGGAAAACGATGAAAAGAAGCATAAACATCCTCTGGAGGGTGCTGGTGCTGGCCCTTGTGGCGGGTTCACTCACTCTCTGCAAAAAGAACCAAATTCCTGATAATGAGTCGGATCCCGTCTCGGGTCAGATCCCCGGCACCGGAGACGGCACCGGAGGCGGCGGCGGGGAGACACCGGGGGTCAAGGTGGAGGAGATCCGTATTCTTCCGCAGGAGGACGCGGTGATTGAACTCGGTAAGACGCTGCAGCTCAGTGTGGAACTCTTGCCGGAAAACGCCGAAGACAAAACGGTCAAATGGTCATCGGACCACGAGGAGATCATCTCTGTGAGCGAGAAAGGCCTGGTGACGGCCAAGGCGGTGGGGGAGGCCAGTGTCATCGTCCGCTCCGGCGACGGGAATGCCTCCGCCTCCAAGAAAATCACCGTTTTCAAGACAACGCCGGAAGCCTTTACCAGAATCGTGATTACGAACGCTTCCAACGGGGTCCGCTTAGATGGGCCCGGCAAACAGCTCCAGTTGGAGGTGAGAGGCGAACCGGAGGATGCCCTGGATGAGATCGAGTTTGTCGGTTCCGCTGCGACCCCTGCGTTCACGGTCAGCAAAGACGGTCTCGTGACGGCCCTCGCCGGCTGCGGACACAATGGAAAATCTTACTACGTCTATGCCCGTTCGGTGAAAAACCCGAATGTAAAGTCAATGCAGCGGCCGGTTTTCATCGAAGGGAATGAGAGCCAGCGGGCGGTGCTGGTTTCCGACATGGGCGCGCCTTTCTATCAGATTTCCCGCGATAATCTGCGCCATTCCAATTATATTGGCCGCGGCGCCCGTCAGTCTTTCACGATCAGCCTTGAATTCAAGGCGAGTGACGGCTCGCTCTACTACAGGGATGCTCCGTTTGACATCGAGGCGCATGACGGTGAGGTCCAGTTTACCAAAACGGCTGACAAACAGCTTCAGGCATACGCTCCTTCCTCGGCGACCCCGTCCAGTGTAAGCAAAACGAATTCCAGTTCTCTGACCATCAATGTGGG
>JAEEGL015987706.1_pt1 | contig 25981 bp, 14 predicted proteins | sample 9134231 | NCBI WGS metagenome assembly JAEEGL01 (sample SAMN16246548, study PRJNA631951) | gut metagenome | biome: gut microbiome; feature: rumen; material: fiber-attached | host: Bos | place: Iran: Karaj | collected 2018-10 | reverse complement strand
GTACCGTTGGCACAAGCACGACAAGCTGGCTCACTATGCCAACGCAGCCTACGACATCGAGTTCGACTTCCCGTTCGGATTCAAGGAAATCGAAGGTATCCACTCGCGTACCAACTTCGACTTGTCGCAGCACCAGCAGTTTTCGGGCAAGAAAATCCAGTACTTCGACAACGAAGCCAACGAATCATACACTCCGTATGTTGTTGAAACTTCAATCGGTCTCGACCGTATGTTCCTGTCGATTATCTCGTCGGCATACTGCGAAGAGCAGGTTGGCGACGAAACCCGCATAGTGCTTCGTATTCCTGCACCGCTTGCTCCTGTAAAGGTTGCCGTATTGCCGTTGGTTAAGAAGGACGGTTTGCCAGAATTGGCCGAAAAGATTATGAACCGCCTGAAACTCAACCTCAATTGCCAGTACGAGGAAAAGGATTCGATTGGAAAGCGTTATCGTCGTCAGGATGCAATCGGAACACCGTTCTGCATCACCGTTGACCATCAGTCGGCAGAAGACGGCACCGTAACTCTCCGTCATCGCGACACCATGGAGCAGGAGCGCGTTTCAATCGACGACATCGAGCGCATTGTCACCGAAAAGTGCGACATCAAGAATCTGTTGAGACAATTGATGTAAACCCAATTAATAGCAAAAAATCCCTTTGGAGAACCAAGGGGATTTTTTTGTTGTGATAACTAGCTTATAAACAAAAAGGCGGACAAAAATCCGCCTTTTACTTTTATTCAGTTGCCTGATTTATTAATCTATCACAACTCGTTCTGTCCATGCTTTGTCGCCAGAAATTATTCTTACAAAGTAAACTCCAGGAGCAACATTGCAGTCGAAAGTGACTTCCGAATTATCGCTTGCATTTATTTCGCGAGTTTCGATAACAGAACCGTTGGCATTAACAATCTGGCAGGTTACGTCACCTTCAATCGATTCCATTGACAAAATGAACTTACCGTTGTTCGGATTCGGGTAAACTGCGATTGAACCTGCTTCAAGCATATCGGCAGCATTCAAACGAGTGAATGTTACGCTGAATGTCATGTCGGACATTACAGGTTCAAATGTATAAGTGAAACCCGACAACTGTTCTTCGGTAAGTTCCACCTCGTTGCCATCAATTGAGAGAACATCAATCTGGTAGTTTTCGTCAGGAGTGATTACAAATGCAGGTGTTGAACCTTCTTCCGCATTAACCCAGGTTATTTCTTCACCATTGTAGGTAACGGTTCCGTGTTCGCCAGCATTAACAGTGATTGTATAATGCATTCGTACAAATGTAACAATCATATGCATATTGGCAGTAACAGCGTCGAATGTGTAAACATTTTCATCATCAACTTCTCCTTCAAATACAACATCAGCACCTTCTTCGGCTTCGCCAATTGTAATACCTGCAATCATGTAACCTTCTGCAGGAATGATTGTAAATTCTGGAGTTGCTCCTTCTGCCACTGTAACTGTTTCATAATTTTCAAGTTCGTTGCCTTCGTATGTTACGGTACCATTTCCTTCAATCTGAACCAGAATTGTGTAGGTGTTGATTGTGAAGTTAGCAACCAAGTTCCTGTCTGCTGTTGCTGTGAACGAGTATTCTGCATCGGTAGAAACAACCTCATCGTTTTCTGTCCAGTTTGCAAAGGTGTAACCCTCACTTGCGATTGCATTAAGTGTTACTGTGGTATTTTCTTCGTAAGGTCCAACACCAGTTATAGTTCCGCCATCGGTTGGATTTGCGGTTGCTGTTATTATGTACGAAACGACTCCGTCCTGTGCGAAATTAGCGACGAAATCAACATCTGCTACAACGGTGTATTCTCTTTGTTCCTCGGTAACGCCATCGTTCCATGCTACGAAATGGTTTCCTTCGGTTGCTGTTGCAGTCATAACGAGTACTGTTCCGTGTTCGTACATGTCGTCGGTTGTTTCACCTTCAATTGTAACGTTACCCTTGGTCGGGTCGTTAGCGGTTGCAGTAACATGGTATCTGTTGATTTCGAAATTAGCAACCAAAGTTCTGTTGCCTGTTGCTGTGAATGAGTATTCTGCTTCGGTTGAAACAACCTCATCGTTCTCTGTCCAGTTTACAAAGTGATAGCCTTCTTCTGCAATAGCAGTCAATGTGCAAGTCTCACCGTGATTGTATTCTCCTGATCCATTGGTAGTACCGCCATCTGTTGGGTTTGCAGATGCCGAGATTGTGTATGAAGGAACTCTTACCTCAAAATTGTCCAGATACCACGAATCTTCTATACCATTAGTAGTATATTTGATAGCCAGGCGGTACGAAGAATTGCTAGGAGCAATGGTATCCCTTGTCAAATCGTAGGTATATTGAGTGTGAGAAGGAACTGCGGAAGATGGAGTTCCAATAGTGGTAAGTGCAGTGAAAGTGCTTGCATCACTTGGGTTGGTTACATAGCCAAGCTGCACATTGTATCCCGAAGACGCATTGCCTCTACTAACATTGAATTTAATCTTAAGGTTGTTCAGTGGCTCGTCGAATTGTGGCAGAACTACAATATTGTTGCTATTGCCTGCTCTCAGTTCCAAAGAATAGTAGCCGCTAGTTGCTGCATTATAATAATTGGTGACACATGCTCCCTTTTCCCATCTCAATGGCGTAGCCCATTCGCCATGCAGGTAAGTCCAACTACTGCATGAATATCCATCGAAGTTCTCTGTCCAAGGCAATGGAGTAATGGTAGTCTTGGTAAAGTTGGCCTGATAGGTGAAATCACCAGTAACTGTGAAACTATAGCTTGCGTCGTATGAAACCACTGAGCCTTCGCTATCCGTCCAGTTGACAAACTGGTAACCTGTATTGGCCGAAGCAGTGAGTGTACAAGATGCTCCATAAGTGAATTCGTCAGCACCGCTTACTGTTCCTCCATCAACTGGATTTGCGTTGGCGGTAATGGAATAAGTGATTGTTTCGAAGTTGGCAACCAAGGTCCTGTTTGCCGTTGCAGTAAACGAATATTCAGCATCTGTTGAAACAACCGAGCCATTTTCTGTCCAGTTTATGAAATCGTAGCCTGGATTTGCTACAGCAGAAATGGTAATAGACTGTCCGTGAGAGTAATCTCCTGCACCATTAACCGTACCACCAGCAACTGGGTTTGCACTTGCCGAAATGGTATATGTGAATACCTGGAAATTAGCAACCAAGGTTCTGCTTGTTGTTGCAGTAAACGAATAGTTTGCATTTGTCGAAACAACATTGCCGTTTTCTGTCCAGTTTACAAAATTATAACCAGTGTTAGGTGTTGCGCTAAGAGAAACTTGCTGTCCGTATGTGAAAGTTCCATCGCCAGTTACCGAGCCACCCTGCGAAGGATTTGCCGATGCTGCTATTGTGTATTGTTCTACCTCAAAATGAGCAACAAACGATCTGTTGCCGTCAACAGCAAACTGATATGTAGTATTGGTTGATACGACATTTGCATCTTCGTCGGTCCAGTTTATGAATGCAAAGCCAGGATTTGCAATGGCTGCCAGCGAAACATTCGCACCGTATGTGTATGGACTGTTGTTACCACTGATTGTGCCGCTGTTGGCTGGGTCAACGGTTGCCGTAATGTTGTAGTTTATCTGTGTGAAGTTTGCAACAAGAGTGCGGTTCGAATTAGCAGTAAACTGGTATCTTGCAGCTGTAGAAACTACGTTTCCGTTTTCGGTCCAGTTTGTAAATCTGTAGCCAGCATTCGGTGTTGCTACAAGGTTTACGCCTTCGCCCAATTCGTAGGTTCCTGCACCTGTTACAGTTCCGCCTGCTGTTGGATTTGCGCTTGCCAAAATTGTAAATGAAGGTGTTGCACGTGTTACGGTTATGCAAGAAACATTGTTTGACAAGTTGGGGTCAAAACCTGCATAGTCAACATGCAAACATACGTCGAATGTTCCAGTTATAACCATTTGATTAAGAGTTTCTGCTGTTATAGTATATGAGTGTGCAGAACCATATATCCATGCGAAATAACCTTCATCCAATGCTGCATTGAACGAAACTTCATCAATTGTTTCTGAACCTATCTTTATTGATGTCGATATGGTTTCTGTTGTTGTTTCTGGTCCCATGTTGTGGGCAACAGGATATAGTACAATGTTGTCGGTAGCTCCAATTGTCATGGTTGGTGCTGCATCAAGATGTGGCGAAACATCGTCATCCATGAGCCATGCGTCAACGTCGGATGATTCTACATACGGAGTATCTCCATCGGAAACATAGTACGAAAGAGCATATTCTAAAGTTGCTGTCTGTGCTGCAGTCTGATTATTTACATAGTATGCAGAATAGTTTAATTTCAGGACTTCGGTATTGCCGCTAGTTGTTGTGAACAGATAATTTCCTGATGCAGCTGCAACGCCCATACTTGCTGTATAGTTAGATAAATCAATTGGGTCTCCAACATTTTCTCTATTAAAGAGGAACAAAGTATTACCGTTTGCAACAACTGCAATCCAGAAGTTTACACCGTCGCGTATAGTATAAGGTGTTTCAAGTTCGACAATATGATCCTTAAGATATTCGTTTGCACTGAAACTTTCCGATGTGTAATTCTGAGAATAAGCCAGTGTGCCGAGGCATCCATCAATATTAGAGGTTTGTCCATTGACAGTCAATGCATTATCCATGGCACTACCTTCGTATATTTTGATTGTAAAGCTTGTATTGATGTAGTCTGTGTAATTTGTTACCAATCCATTGTATGTGGAAAATTTTACTTTCAAGATTTTGTTTCCAGCCTCATAATTTCCATAGTTTTCTGGTCTAATTATTATCTGCTGTCCGCTTGTGAAACGGGTAAAAGAACTAGATTCCGTATTTCCATACCACATGTTTGGATTTGCAAACGAACCGTCGGGTTGGGTTACTGTTATAACCTTTGATTCGGAACCTTGCGTTATGGTTATAGTCGCAGTTCTGTCCGAGCCACTTACATTTTCGGTTGCGGTTGCTGTTACGGTTGTAGTTGCTCCGCTGCCGTTTCCTGAGGTTGCCGAAAGAGTTAGCCACGAAGCACTCGAACTAGCATTCCATCTTGTCGAAACATTGTTGTTAGCCTTAACAGTAAAGTTCAAACTTCCGCCTTCAGATGCAAAATCGAGAGTCTCGGGTGTTACAGAAAGCAACGACGGGTCGATGGTGCAGAATGATAATTCGAAATCGAGAGTGTATAATTGTAATGCGCTCTCTGTATCATCGGTATAATATGCAGAAGTGTTCAAATTAAGGTAATCGGTTCCATTTTCTGTGTCGGAATATAGATATTTTCCATCGAAGGCTTCTGAACTTCCTTCATAGTTTTGTGCAGAAATAGGAGAACCGTATGCAATTCTCTTCAGGGCAAACAAGGTCTTGCCGTTTGCTACTATTGCAATCCAGAAATTATTATTCTCATTTATTATATAAGGTGTGTTGAGTGTTACTTCCTGCTCGCCGGAATAGGCCTGAGTATAATTTTGTGAATATACCTGTGTTCCCATTGCTCCAGCAATATTAGATGTATATCCGCTGCTGAGCGATTCGGTGCTTCCGCCTTCGTAAATCTTTATTGTAAAGCTATTGTTAGTGTAATTTGTATAACCTGATGTCAATCCTCCGTCGTATGTGGTGAATCTAACCTTTGTAACTGCATGTCCAGTAGTATAGTAGCCGTAACCTTCGCTGCATAAAACTACCATGTTTCCCTGCTCAAGGGGCTTGTATGTGTCAAAACTGCCATCGTATCCGAAGCATCCAGGGTTATTTGCTATACCGCTTGGCTGAACGATAGTTACCGTTGTCGTTGCGCTTCCCTGTGTTATAGTTACTGTAGCAGTACGTTCGTTGGCTGTATTGTTGCGGCTTGCTGTGGCTGTAACGGTGGTGTTTGCTCCGCTGCCTGCGCCTGTAGATGGAGTAATAGTCAGCCACGACTGGTTTGAACTTGCCGACCACGACTGGCTCGATGCAGTGCTCGAACGAACCATAAATGTCTTGCTGTCGCCAAGGCCAGAGAATGTAAGTGCATTTGGAATTGCAAAAAGACCGGCATTCGGTTCTATGCCGAATATTGCCGACTGGCTTTCGTTGTATGTACCATTTCCGCTACCGATTCCACCTGTACCTGGTTCCAGACTGTTAATTGCATAGAAGCCGTCGCAATAGCCGCCCCATCCCCAGTTGAAATGGAACTGGTCGTTGTTGTTGTATCCGTCGCAAATAAAGCAGTGTCCGCCACCTTCGCCTCTACCTGTATAAATAACCGGTCTGCTGGCATCGAGGTCGGTTTTCAGCATGTTTTTCCATGCTTGATCTGTGTAGTCGCTTCTGCGGCAACCATTAAGTGTATTTTTGTAGAGGAAGTAGGTCTTGAGTGCATATTCGGCAGTTCCGTTGCTCGAACCTACAGTAACAGCACCGCTACCGCCTGTACTGCTTACACCGTAGTCCATCATTACTGCCACGCCGCAATGGTACATAAGTGTTGCCACTGCGTTCTTTTGCGCCTGCGTTGCCGAATTCGAATACGTGTTCAGCATATTGTTCCAGTCGTAGGTTGTAGAACCGAAGTTTGCTGTCTGCTGACCGTATGTTTCGTGGGTATATGTCTGAGTGCCATTACCTTGTGTCGGGTAATTCCAGTATTTCATAATCTGAGCCATTGCGGTAGCCACACAGCCTGTTACTGTGCGTTCGCCGTGACTGCTGTCGTATGGGCAAAGATTGTTGAATGGCGCACTCTGGTTCCATTTTGTCGATACAAGAGCTTCTACCGATCTGCTGCGCTTTGGCGATAGTCCCTGACCTCTGCTCAGTTTTGTCCAGTTGGCTGCAGTTTCTGCCGATGCGGAAACGCCATCGCTAATGGCACGATTGATATCGTTCTCGTAGCCTTGGAGCCATTCGTACATATTAACTGGAATGTTTTGCGGATCGAAATTGCCTGCATCCGAATATCCCAAGATAGGAACTGCAATGTCGTCGGCCGACACGATTACAAAACCATCGCCAGTGTTTAGGATGTAAAATTTAGTAAACTCTGTTTGCGATGCGACATCGCTGAATGTCGCTCGTGTCTGTTTTCCAAGGTTCTGCACCCAGAATGTTCTGGCAACAGTTTTGGCTGTCTCAACGTCAACATGCTTTGCAAATATTGGCAGCGTAAAAACAGCCAATAATGCCCATAAAAATAATTTTTTCATCATTTGATAAACTCCAATTAAGGACCTCATATTTAACATCTTGCAATTTTCGTGAAGTCCGCTTGCGGAAATTGCAAATAACAAGTTGCAAAGATAAAAATTATTTACGATTTACGAAGTAAGATTTAAAATTTAATTGATAATGGACAATGGATAATTAATAATTGATAATTGACAATGTGTCAATGCCTAAATAAGGTTTCTGGTTAGGCGACAAGAGGCAAATTGGGCGGAAAGGCTAAAAGACTGTCAGCCTGTGAGACTGCAAGCCTGTGAGCCCATAAACGGCACCATCCAAATTTTTTTTCTCCATTTCACAATTATGAATTACTTTTGCAGTTTGTCTTATACACACAAAAATGTACACTTTATTCTTAAAGGAGATAAAAGGCTTTTTCAGTTCGGCAATCGGATACCTTGTAATTGCGGTATTCTTGCTGATTGTCAGCCTATTCATGTGGGTTTTCCCCACCAACTTCAATATTTTTCAGGTAAATGCCGCCAACATCGACACGCTTTTCCTGATTTCGCCATGGGTGTTTTTATTCCTTGTTCCGGCAATTACCATGAACATGTTTGCCGATGAACTCCGCACCGGAAATATGGAGCTTTTGCTAACCCGTCCAATTTCGGAATTCAAGATTGTAATGGCGAAGTATCTGGCTGCCGTTGTGCTCGTGCTTATAGCGCTGCTGCCCACGCTGCTTTTCCTTATTTCGATAAACTTGCTTGCCGACCCGGTTGGAAATGTCGACTACGGAGCAATAATAGGTTCGTACATCGGACTTTTCTTCCTCGGTGCCGTGTATGCCTCGATAGGAATTTTTGCAAGTTCGCTGTCGAAAAACGTGATAGTGTCGTTCCTACTCGGAATAGTCTTCTGCTTCTTGTTCTACCTCGGATTCGACCTGCTGTCGGACCTTGTCACATCGGGAACAGGAACCGATTTTGTAAAATCGCTCGGCATCAACGACCACTATAGCTCTATTAGCCGCGGCGTAGTAGATTCGCGCGACATAATATATTTCCTCAGCGTGATAGCATTATTTGTTTTCTTTTCTAAACTCAGACTCGAAAGTCGCAAATGGTAGGAGGATACAACATGAAAAACGAAACAGAAAACAGGAAATCCTTTTCACAGATGCGTCGTCAGAACCGCAACCAGAACATATTTCAGGCAATCCTTATTATTGCTCTTATAATAATATTAAATGTATTGTCGTCGCAGGTGTTTTTCCGTGCCGACCTTACAAAGGAGAAACGCTTTTCTATATCCGACTTCTCAAAGCAGGTCCTCGATAGTATCGACGATGATATATATATTGAGATATTCCTCAAGGACAAGGAGTTGCCAGCCGAACTCGTTCGCTACCAGCGTACGGTAGACGACTTTATGAAGAACCTCTGCCGATACTCTAGCAATATCCGCTACGAATTCAAGAATCCTTTTACCGAACATAGCGGTGAGGAGCAAAGTTTTGTGCAGAAATGGTTCGGTTTCCTCTCCGACGAAGAGGAGGTTGAGCCGCTTGAGAAGAAGAAAATCTTTGCACAACTTTACAACAAGGGTCTGAATCCCACATATATAGTACAAGAAGAAGGCATGGGCGGATCGGAAAAGATAATTTTCGCCGGCGCTTTGGTAAAATACAAGGAAAAGGACTTTCCCGTGAACCTGCTTACCAACAGCGTTTCGGGAAATACTCCCTACACCATGCTCAGCACCACCGAGCTCGAACGCGAGTTCGTTCATGCAATATGGATGCTCTCGAGCCGCCAGATACATAAGGTTGCCTTCCTCGAAGGACATGACGAACTCGATGAGAACCGCACCTACGACATCATGTCGTCGCTCTCGAAATACTACCGCATCGAACGTGTCGACATGAACGGAAGCCTTACGGCACTCGACGACTACGGATGCGTAGTGATAGCCAAGCCGCAGAAGAGGTTCAACGAACGCGACAAGTACATAATCGACCAGTATATAATGAATGGCGGAAAGGTTATCTGGCTCGTGGAATGGATGCAGTTCGACATGGACAGCCTCAACAACCATCCGACCGCCATGGCCCTGATGAACGACATCAACCTGAGCGACCAGCTTTTCAACTACGGCGTGCGCATAAATCCAGACCTTATTCAGGATTTGCGCTGCCTGCAAATTCCTGTGTGCGTCAACACTGTGGAGGGCAAACCGCAATTCGAGCCAAAGCCATGGTACTATTTCCCGCTCATAGTTCCCGACACATTGCTCGAGCATCAGCTTGTAAAGAACCTCGACGTGATGCGTACTTGCTTCGTAAGTTCAATCGATACCGTCGGCGAAGATCCTAATATAAAGAAAACCATATTGTTAAGAACGTCTCCATACTCCAAGGCGTTGTCGCATCCGGTAGAGATTAGCCTCGACATCCTACGCGAGAAACCAGAGATGCTCACATTCAACAAGCCTAATATTCCAATAGCGGTACTGCTCGACGGAGAATTCAAGTCGAACTTTGCAAACAGGCTTCCGCCAGAATTGACAGACAACAAAGATTTCAAGTTCAAGGAACGAAGCAAAGCGACGCAGATGATAGTAATTTCCGACGGAGATTTCATCCGCAACGAAACCAAACGTATGGGCGACAAGGTTCAGCCTTATCCGCTTGGCTACGACAAATACTACGATGCGCAGTATACACCCGGAAACACACAGTTCATAGTGAACTGCGTCAATTACCTCTGTGCCGATGAAGGACTTATCTCTCTCAGAATGAGAGAGTTGAAAAACCGCACCTTGAATGCCACAAAAGTAAGGTCGGAAAAGATTATGTGGATATGCATAAATTCAATAGCTCCAGTACTTATAGTGTTGCTTATTGGATTGACAATGATAGTGTTACGCAAAATAAAATACTCAAAGAAGGAAAAATAAAATGAAGAAAACCAACCTGTTGCTTCTCATTGTAATCGTAATCCTGATAGGAGTTTCGATTGCAATATATTTTGTAAGAAACTACGATCCGCAGCGTACGCTCCGCGACTTTGCCGTAGAAGATACAGCATCCATAACCAAGATATTTCTTGCCAACAAGCAGGGCTCGGCTGTTACACTTGAGCGTGCAGACGACCATTGGACTGTAAACCAAAAATATACAGCCCGTCGCGATTTTGTAAACAATTTGCTTACTACTATTAAGAAAATTGAGGTGACTTCGCCTGTATCGTCGGCTAAGCTCGAACGCGTGATGAAAGACCTTGCTGTGCAAGGCATAAAGGTCGAAATATACCAGGGCGACGAACGCATTAAGGTTTACTATGTAGGCGGTGTAACCGAAGACAACAACGGTGCATACATGATTCTCGAGAATTCCGACCTGCCGTTCATTGTGTCGCGTCCGGGATTTACGGGATACCTTACTGTGCATTACTTGCCGGAATTGTCGGAATGGCGCGAGCGCATAGCATTCAACTACAATATCGAAGACATTGCCAAAGTTTATGTGGAATACCCTGACAAGAATGAATCGTTCATTGCCGAGCGACTTGGCGAAAATGACTACAATCTCAGAAATATCGACGGCAGTAGCATCGAGGTTCCGTTCGACACATTGCGCGTAAAGGAATTTGTAAGCCGCATAAAGTTCGTAGGCTTCGAAACTTTCATACTCGACAGCCTGCAAGCGCACAAGCGCGATAGCCTGCAGAAGACCCCAATGATGGCTTCTTTTACAGTAGAGGACAAAACTGGTGCCAAAAACAAGCTTGTAACCTACCGCCGTCCAAATACATCAGGACTTTTCGACCCCCAAGGCAACTTGTTCGAATACGACATCGACAACCTTTATGGCATTCTTGACAATGGCGAGGTTGTAATACTACAATATCCTATCATCGATCCGATAACATTCTACAAATCTGACTTTTTCGGAGCAAGACGAGAAGGTGTCAATGTCATAAAGGAAATACAAACGCCGTAAAAAGATTACAATTTTAGATTGTTAGTCGGCACGAACAAAAAAAACAATTTTTGTGTGCCAGTTTCAATAATAATTTGTAATTTTACGCCCTTATAATTTTAAAAACTTAAAAGTAAAAATATATGAATTTTGTAATTTCAAGTTCACAGCTTTTGTCGCAGCTTCAAATAGTAAGCAGGGTTGTTAATTCGAAGAATGCTCTTCCTATTCTCGACAACGTATTGTTGTCTGTCGAAGACGGAATATTAAAAATCACTGCAAGCGACCTCGAAAGCACTATCAGCACAACATTGCCTCTCGAAAACTACGATGGCAATGGCGTTATTGCTACCGACACAAAGAAAATCCTCGAAATCCTCAAGGAATTTTCGGAGCAGCCACTTACATTCAACATCAATACCGAAGACAACAGAATCGACATGGAGTCGGCCGACGGTAAATATACTCTTGTTGGTGTTGACGGTGCCGATTTTCCGCAAGCTACTCAGTTGAAAGCCGACAAGACCATAAGTACAAGCATCAACCACGACGTGCTGTACAATGGAATCAATTCCACGATATTTGCAACTGGCGACGATGAACTTCGCCCGATAATGAACGGTATATTCATCGAACTTCAGGAATCGGGAATTAACTTTGTTGCTACCGATGCTCATAAGCTTGTAAAATACACTCGCAGGGACGTCAAGATTCCGACCGAAAGCTCGTTTATCCTGCCAAAGAAGCCTGCCAACATACTGAAGGGCATATTGCCGAAAGCAGCCGAAGACGTTCTCCTCGAATTCGACGAAAAGAACGCAGTATTTTCATTCGGCTCGATACGTCTTGTATGCCGTCTGCTCGAAGGCGTATATCCAAACTACAATTCGGTAATCCCACGCGAAAATCCGAATACCCTTGTAGTCGATAGAGTAAATCTTTCTACTTCGTTGCGCCGCGTAGGTATGTTCGCAAGCCAGTCGAGCAACCTCGTTGGACTCAAGATTTCGGGTGCATCGCTCGAAATGTCGGCTCAGGATATGGACTTCTCGATTTCGGCACGTGAACATATCGCATGCCAGTACGAAGGCGATGAAATGGAAATCGGATTCAAGTCGAATTTCCTTGTCGAAATTCTCAACAACATTCAGACTCCAGAAGTCACCATCAAGCTTTCGGATCCTACACGCGCAGGAATCATCCTTCCGAAGGACAACGAAAATCCCGACGAGGAAGTCCTGATGTTGCTGATGCCGATGATGATAAACAAAATGTAAAACAAAAAATAATGCATTACCCGAATTTTTCGGGTAATCTTTTTTTATATGTATATGAGAATTCAACTTCATAAGCCGATAGTATTTTTCGACCTTGAGACCACAGGCATTAACATCGCCACCGATAGGGTTGTAGAAATTTCCATAATAAAAGTTCATCCCAACGGAAATGAACTAAGGAAGACATATCGCATAAATCCAGAAATTCCAATTCCGCCACAATCGACGGCAATACACGGAATTAGCGACGCAGATGTTGCAGGATGCCCTACTTTCAAGCAACTGGCAAAGGAATTGATGCAGATTTTCGCCGATGCCGACATTGCAGGATACAACTCCAACAAGTTTGACGTGCCTTTACTTGCCGAAGAATTTATCCGTGCTGGGGTTGATTTTGACCTGAAAAAAAGGAATTTCGTTGACGTGATGAGCATCTTCATGAAGAAGGAACCTCGCAACCTATCGGCAGCATACAAGTTCTACTGCAATGGTGACCTCGAAAATGCACACTCTGCAAACGCCGACACCGATGCCACCTACGAGGTTTTCAAAGCTCAGCTCGAACGCTATGCCGACATTGGCAACGACATCCAAGAAATCTCAAAATTCTCATCTTACAACAATAATGCCGATTTCATGGGACGGCTCGTTTACGATGCCGACCACAATGTTGTAGTCAATTTTGGAAAGTACAAAGGCTTGCTTTTGACAGACGTCTTCCGCAAGGATTCGGCATATTACGACTGGATGATGAAAGGGGAATTTCCTCTCTACACAAAAAAGGTTCTCACCGACGAATACATGAAGTTCAAGATGGAATCAAAGAAATAATAAAAAAAGCCCCAAATTGGGGCTTTTTTTTATTGCTTTACTGATTATTCTTCCTTCAGAACATCCAAGATGCTGAAAATCTTGGTTTCGCCATACGAGTCGGTTGCCCATACGCGACCAATCTTCTTGTCAATCTTTGTAACCTTGTAGCCAGTCTTGAAACTGCCAACGAAATTACCCATGACTTCGTCGCCGACATTTATGTCCTGATTGAGCGGAACAACCTTGCAGAATTCCTTCTTATATACGGTTATTTTTCCAGCCCAACCCGACAGGAGCAAATACTTGTCGGCTGCATTTATGAGGGTGAAAATCTTGTAGCTTCCATCGGCATTGACGGTAACTTGTGCGCCTGGCTGCCATTCGTTGTTCTTGAGAACTACAAATGTATTTGGACGCAACTGTTCGTTGTTATGATCGTTGGCAAAGCCCTTTCCGTCGTCCTTCCAGTCCATATCGAGGTAGCAAACCTTTGGCGATGAGGGATTTGAGTCGTCAGTAACGATTGCACGTTCCATTCCCGAACCGCTTTGCCACCAAGTGAGCACAATGTCGCCCTTCTTTGCAGTTTGTCCCTGCGGAATAGGAATAATCAGTGCATTAGGCATTTCGATGTCCTGTCCCATGCTTGACACAACCGACGATTTTTCGCCTATGTTCTTGAGGGTAGCATTATAAAAGATATATGTTTCTTCGGCAGGATCGTTAGATTCCTTTAGCTTGTCCGGATAGAACGAATGGATTGACAAAACTGTCTGTCCTTCGGCAAGGCCCTCGTTCTTAGCTTCTTCGGGGAAATACCACGGGAAATCGGATGCTTCGATTGCTTTTTCAACTTCAGATTTTTCTTCCTCAGTTGCCTCTGTATTGTTTTCCTGAAGGTTGAAGCTGTGTGTAGTAGCGCCACCACAACCTGCCATTGCCAGCGACAACGGCAATACGATTGCAAACAAAATGTTCTTTCTCATATTTATACTATTTAAAATTAAAATATCGAACCATTATTTTACAAAGGTAATTTCCATTTTTGATTTGGCAAAATTTTTTCACATGCAATACATTTCGGATTTTTTTTGACGTTAGCCGTTGCACGCAACAGCTCTACAGATTTTGAAATTGATTCGGTGCAAATTATTGTGCCGGTACAATTATTAATTAAACATTGTACAGTCGCGGTGGCCACGACCCAACAAGAACGGCGAAGCCCTCAACGAAGTTAAACGGCTTCAGCCATTCAAACGGCGAAGCCATCAAACGCCGCAGGCATAGAACGGCGAAGCCCTCAACGAAGTTAAACCTTTCTAATTATTCCATCCAATTTTTCCAACGACCAATCGGGCACATATTCCTCCGAATTGCTGCTTAATTCCTGGAAATATCCGTTGTGCAGACCGCATTGCTTGAAATGGGCCGATATTTCGTTGTATTCGTTTTGCGTGAGCGTTCGTCCGAGCAAGGGATGGTTCTTGACATCTTTCGTTGGAAAATATTGAGCCATAAGGCTTACATAGATGTTGCGGTCGAACGAAGCAAGGTAGTCGAGCACGCGCTTGCTGTTGTCGAGGTTGCCGGGCAGTACAAGATGGCGCACTATTACGCCACGGCGGAGCATTCCGTTTACAAACACATTCTTAGGTCGCTGGCGTTTCATCTCGGCAATGGCGGCAGTAGCTACCTCGAAATAGTTTGGTGCCGACGAATATTCCACCGCAAGGCTGTTGTCGGCATACTTGAGGTCGGGCAGATACACATCTACAAGACCTTCGAGGCGGCGCAACTGTTCAACCGATTCGTAGCCGTTGCTGTTGTAGACGACAGGAATTTTTATCTGCGGCTTGTATTTGGCAAGGGCTTCGGCTATTTGTCCCGTAAATTGTGTAGGGCTGACGAGGTTAATGTTTTCGGCACCGATTTCCTGCTGGTAAAGCATAAGTTTGCCGAGCGTATCAACCGAAATTTCCCTGCCGTAAGCCGAGCGCGAAATTGCATCGTTCTGGCAGAAGATGCAGCGCAGGTTGCATCCCGAGAAGAAAATCGTACCGCTTCCGCGCGTTCCCGAAATGCACGGCTCCTCCCACTCGTGTATTCCTACACGGGCAATGGTAAGACCTTTAACTCGGCAGAAACCAGCCTGTTCGGCACGGTTTACCTTGCAATTGCGTGGACAAAAACTACATTCCATCGTACATCATTTTCGATGCGCAAAAGTAAGGTTTATTTCGTTTGTGAAATGCAACAATTGTTATGATGTTATGTTTATTCGATGCAAAAAGTATTTTTTTTGACAAATACATATAATAAAAAAATAAAAGTGATTATCTTTGCACCCTAATTTTAGTAATACATTTATATGGCAACAACAGCAGACATTAGAAAAGGTTTAGCAATGGAACTCGAAGGAAAGCTTTACCTTGTGGTTGATTTTCAGCATGTAAAACCAGGCAAAGGCGGAGCATTCGTCCGTACGAAACTCAAGAGCCTCGAAAACGGAAAGACCATCGACAAGACTTTCAACTCGGGTGCATCGATAAACCCGGTAAGAATCGAACGCCGTCCGTACCAATTTGTATATAAGGACGATATGGGCTACAACTTCATGCACATGGAGACTTTCGAGCAGATCGCTATTCCCGAAGATGTTATCGACGGAGTTGAATTCCTCAAGGAAGGTCAGGATGTAGAAGTAGTGGTTCATGCCGAAACCGAAACTCCACTCTCATGCGAACTTCCTCCATTCATCGAGGCAACAGTTACCTACACCGAACCAGGTCTCAAGGGCGATACCACAACCAACGCACTGAAGCCTGCAACTATCGACACCGGCGCTCAGATTATGGTTCCTCTGTTCATCGAAATAGGTGAAAAGATTAAGGTTGATACCCGTACAAAGGAATACGCCGAAAGAGCAAAATAATGTCATTACGTGTTTTTGACATGAACGAAAACGACAATAAAAGCACATTCAACGCATCAGATGTTCTGCTTCTAATAATTAAGAAGTGGAAACATCTGCTTGTTGTTTGCGTCGTAGCCTTTGTTGCTTCGGTAATAATAAGCTACACCATACCCGAACGGTACAAGTCGACGGTTGTGTTGTATCCAGCAAACTCTACTTCGGTATCACAGACACTAGCTGCCGACGGCACCACACAGAAGGGTCTGTTGCAGTTTGGCGAAAACGAGGAAGTGGAACAGCTGATGCAAGTGCTTCAGTCTAACGACATCAGAAACCGCATCATCGAGAAGTACAACCTAATCGAACATTACGGACTGAAGCCAGACACAAAATACCTTTATACCAAGCTTTACGGCAAGTACGACGAAAACGTTAAGATTTCGCGTACAGAATACACGTCGGTTAAAATAGAGGTGCTCGATGAAAGTCCTGATACTGCAGCCATGATAGCCAACGACATTTCATACCTGCTTGATACCGTATACGCACGCATGCAGCGCGAAAGGGCTTACAAAGCTTTGAAGATTGTAGAACGTGAGTACCGCGAACAGGATGCTACAGTAAAGAACATCAAGGACTCACTGCAATACCTGAGCATGCTTGGCGTGATTGACGTAAGATCACAGACCGAAATGTACAGCGAACAGTATGCTATTGCTTTGGCAAGCGGCAACGCCCGCAACATCAAGGAAATAGAGGCAAAACTCGACACCCTTGCAAAGTATGGTAGCGCACATTCAATACTTAAGGAACGCCTGACCGAGGAAGTACAGACACTAACCTTGCGCAAGAACAAGTATCGCGAAGCAATGATCGAACTCGAGCAGGATCTGCCAAACGCATTCATTGTGAACAAGGCGGAAAAAGCCGAAAAGAAATCATATCCGATACGCTGGCTCATAGTCCTGTCGACCGTATTGGCATCATTCTTCTTAGCATTGATTGTACTTGCAATAATTGAACCGTTAAAAAAAAAATAACTTTAATAAATAATACTCCGGCACAAGAACGGAAAGGATGTAGCAGAAAGATTTTTAATAAAATACTATTACCAAATTACGAAACCATGGAAAGTTATTTCAAAACAAAAAGCATTTTCGGACTTATTGCAAGATGGAAATGGCATTTGCTGATAATTACCGTAGCATCGGCTATTCTTGGACTAGTATTTTCAGGACCATATTTCATACATCCAAAATATAAGTCGGCGGCAACACTATACCCTGCCAACATTATTTGTATGTCCGACGAATCGGAATCGGAACAAATGCTCGAAATATTAGGCTCCGATGACATAAAATTCCAAATGATAGAAAAATACGAATTATATTCACACTACGGCATTGATTCTACCGAAAATAATTCGTTGGCTAAGATTATGTCGCAATACAACAGCAATGTATTTTTCGAAAAAACTTCTAACGATGCCATAACGATAACAGTATGTGATGAAGATCCTCAGATTGCTGCCAATATGGTAAACTCGATTATTGAATTTTATGATAAATTTGTTCTAAAATTAAATGCATTAAAATCGGAAGAAGTTTTGGATATATACAGCAAATCTGCAAAAGAAAAAGAGCATATAATCGACAGCCTCTCGGAAGTAATTAAGAAATACAGAACCGAATATGGCCTTATCGATCAAGAATCGCAAACAAAAGCTTACAGCGAGGGTGCTGCTCTGGGACGTTTGAACAACGACGCAATCTTAAAAAACTGGCAAATATATGGAGCCGAATATGCCAAGACCGACTCGCTGTTAACCAACACAATACAACGCTACAACAAGGACCTGAAAATTTGTGAGGATGCTCGCCGCGACATCAACAAGGAGCAGTCGTATTCACACATAATATCGAAGCCTTATGTAGCCGACAAGAAATTTTATCCCGTACGCTGGATTATCACCCTTCTGGCGGGTCTAGGCGGTTGCCTTATTGGAATAATAGCAATTGCAATAATAGAAGGCTGCAGAAAACCCAAGGAAGAAATTGACACGCAAAACTAAAATAATACTATTCTACGCAATTGCTGCCATTTTCATTATCATCGACTGCTTCATGATAGTGAAATTCCAGAGCTATATGTTCAACCTTCTTCCCCTTGCACTTATAGTAGTTGCGGGAATATTCTTCTCTCTTGACAAAGCTTTGCTCTTTTCGGTTCTGTGCATTCCTCTTTCGGTGCCACTGAAAATATTCTATCCGCACCTACCTTTCAACATCGACATTCCCACAGAGCCATTGTTCGTTGCAATTTTACTCATTTTCCTACTGAAATTGCTGCTCGAACACAAGTACGACAAACAGGTGCTGAAACACCCGCTTTCGATAATGATATTCATATATCTGCTATGGCACCTTGTTACTGTATGCACAAGCACAATGCCGCTTGTCTCGCTTAAATGCTTTATAGCTTCGCTATGGTTCATTGGACCGTTTTTCTTCCTAGGCATAGTGATGTTCAAGGAACCCAAAAACATGTACCGGTTCATGTACCTATATATATTGCCGTTTGCCATACTTATAATATATACACTGATAAAACATTCTGCATATAATTTCGACCAGCACATAGCAAACGGAATAATGACCCCGTTTTTCAACGACCACACATCATATGGCGCAGCAATAGCAATGTTCATACCTTTCCTTATTGGAAGCATATTCTCGAAAGATCTAAGCCAGAAACAAAAAATATTATCAATTGTATTGCTGGCAATATTTGTGGTTGGACTTATATTCTCATACACACGCGCCGCATGGATAAGCCTTGTTGGAGCTTTGGCCATGTACTTTATACTTAGGTTTAAAATCAGCAACAAGCTGGTGTTTGCCGTAGCAATTGTTGGAATCGTTGGAATTACACTTTTCCAGACTCAGATTTTCGTCAAGATGGAAAGCAACAAGGTTGAGTCGTCAACCGATTTCTCGAAACACATAAAGTCGATAAGCAACATCACATCCGACGCATCTAACCTCGAACGTATCAACAGATGGAACTGCGCAATCCGAATGTTCAAGGAAAAACCGATATTTGGATGGGGACCAGGAACATATCAATTCAAATATGCACCATTCCAGCATTCCGACGAAAAGACAATCATAAGCACCAACGCAGGCGACGGTGGCAACGCCCACAGCGAGTATCTAGGATCACTAGCCGAATCGGGATTACTGGGAATGCTTAACTACATACTAATCTGCATAATCATCTACATTACTGGAACCCGGACCTACCATAAACTTACCGACAAGAAATTGAAGATGATTGTAGCAGCAGCATTGTGCGGACTTGTTACATATTTCATACATGGTGCACTCAACAACTTCCTCGACATCGACAAAATAGCAGTGCCATTCTGGGGTTTTGCCGCCATGATAGTTGCAATTGAAATTTATTGCACAGGCAAAAGCAACGAACAACCAGCCGAAGCCAAACCCGAAAACTAACATGGCAGCTCACAACGAACTCGGAATTCTCGGTGAAAATATCGCCGCAAAACGTCTCGCATCGGAAGGCTACCAAATACTCGAGCGCCAATGGCGATTCATGCATAAGGAAATAGACATTATTGCACAGAAGGGCAACATACTTGCAATAGTTGAAGTAAAAACCCGCAGTTCGGAGCAATATGGCAGCGCATCGGACTTCATAACCCCAAACAAAATAAAATTCCTTACAGCAGCAGCCGATGCGTATGCAAGACAATCGGGCCTAGACTGTGAAATCAGATTCGACGAGATCGCCATTTTTGTAACCGGCAACGAGTACAAGCTGGAACATATAGAAAACGTATTCATACCATAATAAAACCCTAAAATATATGTATAAGACAGCAAAAACATTAATGTTAAGCTTTTTTGCAATAATAGCATCGCTATGCGCAAATGCACAAATAAAACCCACCGCAACATACGAATATGTAAAGCGCGACAGTTCGCTATATCTCGACTTTTATAAGTCGGCAAATTCGGCAGGCAACTACACTGTTATATTCGTTTTTGGAGGCGGATTCATAGGTGGAAACCGCAACGACGAATATTATTCCCCATACTATGCCAAACTGGTCGAAAACAACTTCAACGTCGTGGCAATCGATTACAGGCTCGGTTTGAAAGGTGCAAAAAACATCGGAGCTTTTAACCGCAAACCTCTCGAAAATGCAATTGCCATGGCTGCCGAAGATCTGATAACAGCTACAAAATACCTAATCGACCACGAGAAGGAATTGCAGATTGACAGCCGCAAAATTATAACCTCGGGTTCGAGTGCAGGTGCAATTACCGTACTGCAGGCCGACTATGAGCTGTGCAACAAAACCAAGATAGGACAAATACTGCCCGACGACTTCCACTATGCCGGCGTAATGTCGTTTGCTGGTGCAATATATTCGAAAAAGGGCAAAGTAAAATATCGCGAGCACGCTCCCGCCCCAACAATGATGCTTCATGGCACATCGGACCGACTAGTAACCTACAAGCAGATAAAATTGTTTAATGTGGGATTTATAGGCAGTAGCAAGATAGCTCCGCGTTTCGAAAAATTTGGCTATCCGTACTACATTGTGCGTTACGACGACCTCGGCCACGAAGTGGCAGCCCGCATGTACGACGATTTTGACAAGTCGATGTGGTTCATCGAGAACTATATTGTGCGCGGAGCAAAAATCAAGCGCGACGATTTCATCAACGACCCAACAATAGAGCGTCTCAAGTTTGGAAGCGCTAAACCATCGGACTTGTATTAATCGTCAAAATAAATGAATTATAAAATAGAGTTTATTTTATGAAAATGGATTCTGAAAAAAGAGTTCTTTATGCAGTTTTGTGCAAAAAAATTCATGCATAAATATAATTTTACATATTCACACAAAAGTAATTCAAAAAAAAAGCCTATCTTGCAAGGCTAATTTTAAATTTTTCATTTTTATGAAACGACTGTTATTTTTAGTGGTCTTATGTGCGATGTGCAGCTTTGCATTTTCGCAGAACGGGCGTATCCCGCTGACCCCAACAACCCAAAGAAGTGCTCTGCTTCAATCCAACAGCATGTCGGGATTTAGCACCACATTTTCATTCAATTCTATTGAGAGTAATGCTATTTCAAACGAAAAAGGCGATTTCTCCGAAATCTACATCGACGGTTCGTTCCCATACGGCGATTTGGGTTCTCCAACACTTCCGATGATTACAAGGATGATTGCAATCCCGCAGGGTGCAACGCCAGTTGTAACCGTAAATGGATATTCCGAATCGGAATACGCGTTGGCAGACTACGACATCAATACCTTAACGGCAAAACAGGCTCCTGTTGCAAAGAACATCGATCCTACGACCGTGGAATATGTTGTCAACGAAGCCGCTTACGCACGCGACACCTACACTACCGATGAGATTGCTTCGGTAGAATATCTTGGAACAATGTGCGGTTTACGTTTAGGAAAACTGACAATTCGTCCGGTTGCATACAATGCAGCAGCAAAGACCATCAAGGTTTGCAATGACATCAATGTAACCGTTAGTTTCGAAAATGCCGACGCTGGACTTACGCAGAGCATGTTTGCAAGCACATACAGCCCTGCTTTCAACAGCATCTACGACCAGTTGTTCAACAAGAGCATCTTCGGACAGTCGTCTGTCAGAGGCGTTTACGACACTCATACCGACATGCATCATACTCCTGTAAGGATGCTCGTCATCTGCTATTCAGGGTTCAAGAACAATTCGGTTCTCAACCAGTGGCTCACATGGAAATTACAGAAGGGTTACTATGTTGACATTTTCTACACCGACGAAACAGGAACAACTTCTGCTAACATCGCAAATTTTATCAAGACAAAGTACAATGCTTCGGTATCGTCGGGCAATGCTTATTCGTACTTGCTTGTAATTGGCGATACTGGTCAGGTGCCACAGTACACAACTATTAATGTTGACTCTTCAAGTGGAAACTGTGCAACCGATATTGGCTATGCATCAATCGACTATTCATCCAGCAACGACTACTATCCTGAAATGCTTTACAGTCGTATTTCTGTAGAAAATACAACTCATCTTCAGAATTACCTCGATAAAGTTCTTACATACGAAAAGTATCAGTTCCCCGATGGTGGAAACTATCTTAATAATGTGAAAATTATAGGTGGTTGGGATAGCAACTGGACAAGTAGGGTTGCCGCACCGACTGTAAATTATGCATCTACCTATTATTTCAACACAAGTAATACTACATATGGTGGATTTGAAAATGGAACGATCAGTACAATAATATCAACTTCGAGTTCTGCTGGGTATTCAGGCTCAAACAATGGTGTTTATAGTGGAATCAATGATGGTTTTTGCTTCCTCAATTACACTGCACATGGTGACAAACAGGAATGGTATCAACCTAAATTATCCGCAACACAAGTTGCAACTCTAACAAATACCGACAAATATTTCTTTGCTGTTGGAAACTGCTGTCTTACAGGTAATTTCAACAATACTTCAACAACCTATTCTCCAGGTTCTGCCATAGGTACTAACGCTTGCTTTGCCGAAACTATGATCCGTGTGCCCAAGGCAGGTGCTATTGCATACATCGGCAACTCACCCGTAAGCTACTGGTACGAGGATTTCTACTGGGCAATTGGTACTGGTGTTAATTTTAGTAACTATCAGCTTACTGGCACCCCGACTACTGCAAATACAACAATGGGTGTTTACGATGCTATGTTTGTCGATGAATATTGGAATTCGGCTTCTTCATTGTTGAATATTGGTGACATTGCAGTTGCTTCGGCACATGAGACTAATTATCAAACATCTGCTGATGCAAATTACTACTGGTTGTACTACCATGTTTTTGGCGACGGTTCTGTGATGCCATACGTTACAAAACCAGAAGCTAACAATGTTACTCTTCCAGAATCAGTAATGGCTGGTGCAACTTCGATGACCGTAAATGCAATTGCTGGTTCGTATGTCGCAGTTACCGACAACGAATCGACAATCTACGGCGTGGCAGTGGCAAACGCTTCGGGCGTAGCAACGGTTAACTTCACCGAGGCAATACCCGGTTCGGGAACTCTTTATGTAGTAGTTACCCGTCAGCAGTATCAGCCTTACTTCGGTACTGTTTCGGTAATCGCTCCAAATCCTCCAACAGCCGACTTCACCGGTACTCCTACCACTATCCTCGAAAGAGAATCGGTAACTTTCACAAATACTTCGCAGTACGCTGCAACTTGCCAGTGGAATTTTGGCGACGGCCAGACTTCTACCGAAATAAATCCAGTTCATACCTATATGACTCCTGGTACCTACACGGTTACATTGCGCGTTGAAAACACTCTTGGCAACGACACCAAGACCCGCACAAACTACATTACGGTAAATGCAAATACCAATCCTCCTGTTGCCGACTTTGCTGCTTCGGAAACCGAAGTTTCAATTGGCGGCACAGTAAACTTCACCGACCTTACCGAAAATATTCCTACTTCGTGGGAATGGACTTTTGAAGGCGGTAATCCCGCAACATCTACCGAACAGAACCCGAGCGTTACATATAGCGAACCTGGCGAGTACACTGTTACTTTGGTCGCACACAACGCCTACGGCGAAGATACCGAAACCAAGACTGGCTACATTACCGTCTTCTATCCCGACATAATAATGAGCAACCAGAATGTTTATGTCTGCGGCGGAACTTACAAGGATCCGGGTGGAGATGACAACTATGCTAACAGCCTATCTTATACACAGACAATATACCCCGCTACCAGTGGAGCAAAGGTTAGACTGACATTCACTGAATTCTCGCTCGAAGCAGCTTGGGGTAGTACTTGCTACGACAAGTTATACATCTACGATGGTGTAACTACATCGACAGCTGCAGTTGTCAACGGTGTATGCGGAACCAACAATCCTGGCACAATAACAGCAACAAATGCATCTGGAGCACTTACAATAATGTTCACTTCGGACAATTCTCAAGTATCATCTGGTTGGGTGGCAGAAATCAGCTGCTACATACCGGGACCGGAAGTCGAGGTACAAGACTACACTCCGACAACAGCACGCTTCAACACTACCAACGACCTCAATGTGACATTCACCAATACGGGTGTGGGTTCAACCAGTGCAAATACAACAGCAACTATCTCTACAACAGACGAATACCTTACACTCAACAGCACATCGGCAATACTCGGCGCAATTGCTAGCAACGCTACAGCAACCGGAACATTCAACTTCTCGCTTGCCGAAAATGTTCCCGATGGTCACGTTGCAACAATCAATGTTGAAATTACCGACGGAAGCAGTACTTGGAACGAAACAATTACAATCACCGCTGTCGGTCCCGCTTGCGACGCCCCAACTGGATTGCAGGTTGCTGTTAACAATACAGATGCAACAATCACTTGGGATACTCAAACTATTGAAGCTATAACTATAAGCGACGATTTTGAAGGTCACGAGGCATTTACAATCAACTCACCAGGTACTGTTGGCTGGACATACATCGATGGAGATGGAGCAAATACATACACGTTCAGGAATTATTCTTCTTGGACAAATGCAAACCAACCTATGGCATACATAGTATTCGACCCAACTCAAGTTACATATACTGGAAATGGTGGAGGAACGTTTGCTTCTAGAACAAATATTAATGCACACTCTGGAACACAATTCATTGCAGCAGTATGTTCGCGAAATGTGGCAAATGATGACTGGATCATTAGTCCTGAACTAAACTTCGGTGAGGCTTTCACATTCTCATTCTACTACCGTGGCGGACATTCTGGAACAGAATCATATGAAGTGCTTTACTCTACCACTACAAACGATGCTTCAAGTTTCACAAACTCATTAGACAGTGGAACTGCAACTGGTGGAACTTCTGCAAATATTTCTTGGACATTGAAGTCTTACACTGTACCTGCTTCCGCTAAATATGTTGCAATACATTGCAATTCAAACGACCAGTACCTGTTCTGCCTTGACGATATAACAATCAGCGGAAATGCAATCTCAGGTGTTGCTGCTGTAAACATCTACGACAATGGCGTTCTCGTAGCATCGAATGTTACTGGCGGAACCTACACTGCAACAAACCTTTCTGTTGGTGAACACTGCTTCAGCGTTCGCGCTGTATGCAACGACGACAGCGAATCGCTTGCTGCACAGCAATGCATAACTATCGAAAGCAACTTGCCGAGATACAACGTAACAGTTAATGCTGGCAACGGCGGTTCGGTTACTCCAAGTGGCGAACAAACCGTTTACGAAGGCAACGACTTCACATTTACAGCAACTCCAAACGACTGCTACGAAATAGCTTCGGTAACTGTTGACGGAAACAATGTAAGCCTCAATGCAAATAGCTACACAATCAGCAATGTTACTGCAAACCATACAGTAAACGTAACTTTCAACCAGATTACCTATACAATTGCAGCATCGGCTGAAAACGGCGGTACTATCACTCCTTCAGGCAACACGACAGTAAACTGCGGTGAAAACCAAAGCTACACAATCGCAGCAAACAATGGCTACAGAATACTTGATGTAGTTGTTGACGGACAGAGCGTTGGCGCAGTTGAAAGCTATTCGTTCGACAATGTTACTGCAAACCACAATATTTCGGCTACCTTCATCGCAGTCCTCAACATTGACATCAATGCCGATGCAGAAGGTGGTTCTGTAACTCCTAACGGAACACAGACTCTTGATGAAGGCGGAAGCTTCACTTTCACCGTTACACCCGACAACTGCTACGAAATCGG
>JAEEGL016713868.1_pt1 | contig 25983 bp, 25 predicted proteins | sample 9134231 | NCBI WGS metagenome assembly JAEEGL01 (sample SAMN16246548, study PRJNA631951) | gut metagenome | biome: gut microbiome; feature: rumen; material: fiber-attached | host: Bos | place: Iran: Karaj | collected 2018-10 | reverse complement strand
TTGAAAGTAAGAATTTGGGTTGATATTATGAAGAAAATTATACTTAAAAGCTAATCTCCAAGAAGAAAAGAATTAATGGAAAAGATGGGATATGAATTTGAAATAAAGGTATATTCTGTTGATGAAACAATGGATAAAAATAAAACACCATTTGAGAATGTTAAGGAATTAGGCTATAAAAAGGCAGCCGTAAAAATGGAAGAGGATTATGGCGCTATATTAATCGGCTGTGATACTATAGTAGTGTTAGATGATGTTATTTATGGTAAGCCAAAGGATAGAGATGATGCCTTTAATATGCTAAAGGCATTATCAGGTAAATGCCATAAGGTAATGAGTGGATTAACAACTATTTATAAGAATATGTGCTATTCTATAGTAGAAACATCTAAAGTATATTTTAAAGAATTAACAGATGAGGATATTAATAAATATATTGATTCAGGTGAATGCTTTGGAAAGGCAGGAGCCTATGCTATTCAAGGATTAGGTAGAGAGCTTGTTGATCATTATGAGGGTTCACTAAATAATATAATAGGCTTACCTACTGAAAAGCTTGAAATATTAGTAGGTGAATTAAATGAAATGGAAGATTAGAGATATTGAAATAAAGAACCAATTAGTATTGGCACCTATGGCTGGTGTTACTAATGAAGCATTTAGAATTATTTGTAAGGAATATAATGCAGGACTTGTTATGGCTGAGATGGTGTCAGATAAGGCGATTGGATTTAAAAATGAAAAAACATTAAAGATGACTAAGGTAAATGAGATAGAGCATCCAATATCAATGCAGATATTTGGCGCCGATATTGAGTCATTAGTTAATGGTGCGAAATATCTAGATAAAAATAGTGACTGTGACATTATCGATATTAATATGGGATGCCCTGTTAATAAGGTAGCGAAGAAGAGTGGTGCTGGTGCGTCATTATTAAAGGAGCCTAGTAAAATCTATGAAATAGTAAAGGCTGTTGTCGAAAGTGTATCAAAGCCTGTCACTGTTAAAATTAGAATTGGCTGGGATCAGGATTCTATTAACTGTGTAGAGGTGGCTAAGCTAATAGAGGCAGCTGGAGCTTCAGCAATTACTGTTCATGCTAGAACAAGAAGTCAATTCTATTCTGGTAAGGCAGACTGGAAATACATAAAGGATGTAGTTGATAATGTTAATATACCAGTAATTGGTAATGGAGATATTATTGATTATAAAACTGCTAAGGCTATGCTTGATGAGACAGGATGTACTGCAGTAGCGATAGCTCGTGGAGCTTTAGGTAATCCATTCATTTTTAGAGAAATAAATGAATATTTAGAGAATGGTATTATCGTAGATAAACCATCAAATAAGGAAATATTCGATACTATTATTAAGCAATATAATCTTCTTTTAGAATTAAAGGGAGAAAAGCTTGCCATGCTTGAGATGAGAAGCCATGTTGGCTGGTATTTAAAAGGAAGACCAAATAGTAGTAAAATAAAGGATTTTTGTAATAAACAAACAGATTTTAATGAGGTTATTAAAATATTAAAGGAATACTTGTTTATAGAATAGTGTAGATATCTACACTTTTTCTTTTCTATAGTGTATAATTAAATAAATGGGTTCGTTAAGAATTAAATATAGTGTAGGACGGGAAAAGGAAAATGAAAGTAAAAATTTCAGCAGTAAAAAGAGTAGTACACAATGATCTAAAGGAAAAATATGAAAATCCAATTGTTGATGCTTGTAGTATTGGAGTTGGTAGTGTATTTATTTCAAACGATGGTGAGATGCCAGAGGGATTTTGTAAAAGCGCGTGGGAGTCAGTAGGACCTTATGTAGAAAGACTTGCAAAGGGAGAAGAAAACTTCTTTAATGGCTGGATGAAAAATAAAAAATCCGCTATGATATCATGCAATGATGGATTTAGACCAGTATCATTTTATCTTGAAGTTATTTAAAGCCAATATCGTTTGGCTTTTTAATTTGCCCCAAAACCATTAAAATAATGGTAAAAATTACTTGTTTAACCATTAAAATAATGGTAAAATGTAAAAAAGGTGGTGGAATGATGAAAAAATATGCTGTACCAGAGTATGCACTTGCTAAAGATATCAAAAGAGTTAGAAGCATATATGATATGACTCAGAAAGAATTTGCAGACTTCATTGGCGTATCTAAACCAACAATTGAAAGATGGGAAGCATCTAAAGATAAAATAACTGGACCAATAGTATTTTTACTAAGTATTCTTGAGGAAAACACCCAATATATTAATAATCTTATTATTCCACCAAAGAAATATCCAACCCGTATGTTTTATATGCATGGCCAAAAAATAAGTACATTAATTGATGTGAATATGATTACTCAAAAGATATATATTAAGAATTACACAGATAACATTATTTTTAGAGCCTTTGGTGTTAATGAAAATCCAACATATGATGATTTTCAAGAATTCTTAGAAAGCAGGTGCTTTCCAAAAACAAGGGATAAACTAAAATTATATTTAAGAGAATTGGATATTCCATTTTATGATCCTTTAACAATCATTGAAAAAACAGAGGGTAAAATGGCTGATGATGATTTTTGGATTAAGATGGAGGATTAGTTTATGATTGAATTATTTGAAAAAAACATTAAAACTACAGACATAAAATCATCAAAAGGAAACCAATTAAAATGGGAGAATAATGGAATATGGTATAAAGCTGATTATATGGGGTATGAAGGACTTTCTGAATATGTGGTTTCAAACTTGCTTAAATTTACTAGTTTAAGAAGAGATGAATATGTTATATATAGTCCAGTTAATATTAAATATAAGGAACAAACACTTAGAGGTGTAAGTAGTATTAATTTTTTAAATGATGATTGGAAAATAATTACTTTAGAAAGACTATTTCAAAGCTTTTATGGAAAAAGCCTTCATTCTTCAATTTGGTTAATAAATGATCCAAAGGAACGTTTGAAGTATATTGTTGAAAAAGTAGAGAAAATAACAGGTCTTAAAGATTTTGGAAATTACATGAATAAAATTTTAACAATAGACACATTCTTTTTAAATGAAGATAGACATACTCACAATCTTGCAGTATTAGTAAACGATAAACAAGAATTCCGTTATTGCCCAATATTCGATAATGGTGCTGGATTACTATCTGATGATACATTAGATTATCCTTTAAATTCAGATTTATATAAACTAATAGATTCAGTTAAAGGTAAAACCTTTGTTGATGACTTGGAAGAACAAATGAATATTTCTGAAATACTATATGGTACGAATATAGTATTTAGTTTTACAAAAAAGGATGTTATAGATTTGTTGTCAAGCGAAGAAGCTTCTATCTATCCAAAAGAAGAGCGAGATAGAGTTGAAAAGATTATTTTTGAACAAATGAGGAAATATCCATATTTATTTAAATAGAAAAAGGACAGCTAACAAAGCTGTCCTTTTGAAGTATTACTTTACGTTTGCTAATATTTCATCTAAATTAACGTTAGAAGAATGATCAGTAAATTCTATTTTTAAATCAGAATCATTATATCTAGGTAGAATATGTACATGGTAATGCATTACTGTTTGTCCTGCAACCTCACCACAGTTATTTAAGATATTAATTCCTTTGGGATTTAATTTCTTATTTAGCTTTTCTGATATTTCTTTAACCTTTACCATTACCTTTTGATATTCATTTTGAGGTATTTCTAAGATATTTGCGTAATGCTTTTTGGGCATAACTAGAGTATGGCCTACTGTAGCTTGAGAAATATCAAGTATAGCTAAAACATCATCATCCTCATAAACTTTCTTTGATGGAATCTCTCCATTTACTATCATACAAAAAACACACATAATCCTATTTTCCTTTCTTTTCTTTACTACGTTTATCATTAATTATATCCATTTCTTTTTCAGTAATTAATGTTACGTTGTTTTCTCTTGCCCATTCAACGCATCCCTTTAATACCATATTTAAAAATATTCTAGGAACCTTAACTAATCTTCTACAAGCATCATCTGAAAATTTAATATTTGGATCAATACGATTAGCTGCGTATTTAACTGAATCAATATTAACCTCTCTATTTTGTAAAGGCTCTGCGATAGGCTTACTAAATTTAGTATACCAGAAGTTTTTAGAATCTCTATATCCATAATCTACAGGGACAGGAGGGAAATCCTTCTTTGTTACACCATTAATTATAGCATTATGGTATTTTTCTTTCATTAATATTTTATTTATTTTTAAAATAAAATGAGCTCCAAATTTTGAAGTAATACCATTAAAGTCATGGTATGGTGGCTCATAGCCCTCAAGGCATCCTGGCTTATCATCCTGGGCATTATCTAATGTTCTTACCCATTCACATTCAAATACCTGATATGCTTCAGATATTACCTGTGGATATTTCTCATTAGGATTTTCCTTAGCCATTAAACCATCTTCTAATTTAAATATACATCCCTTCATTTTCTCTTCAGGTGTATCACCTGGCCAACCAAGCCTTACTGCCTCCTTAAAATATTTAGAATCATCTGTGATGAAATTTAATGTACATTTACCATTTTTTAATAAGTGTTGTGCAGTATTACTTGAGTTTCTTACACATAGTAACATTGCATAATAATCCTTTCCGGCAATATAGTATGGCTGACATAATGAATATGATCCAATTGATGTCATTCCGTTATCAGCAAGGGTCCCTATTAATACTGTTGGCATAGGAAAGAAAGCTGATGTTTGATAAAAATTATCAACGATTCTTAAATCTTTAAAGCTACTCATAACTATTCTCCTTTATCGCTTTTAATCATTTATAATTTTAATACATTTTAAATGTAAATTAAATAATGTTATAATTAATTATAGGTGAATTTTATGAATGAAGAATTTATAGATGAATTAGAAGAAGATATAGATGAAGAAGAGTTTGAAGATAACCTTTATCTTAAATCGGAAAGAAAGATTATTGGATGGGGAGCTATGAAGGAATACCCTGCCATCATTAGTGTTTTAGTTTCTATATTTGTCCCAATAGTTGGACTATTCTTTGTTGGAAACCAGGTTGAATATAGAAAGCTAAAATATGGACATTCAAGTAATTTATTATTAGTTTTATCTTCAATAATTAGTGCATTATGGTGGTGTGCTGTAATAATTATTCTTATTGTCATTTTTTAGGTGGTAGTATGAAAAGAAAGAATTTTATGTTTAGGTTTGCCCTAACATGTATGACAATTACTATATTTCCAGTATCTATAATTGCGTTATGTATTTTAATACCTATATTGTATAGTAAGGGTGAAATAGATGTATTAGGTATATTCGGGACAATAGGATATGTGGCAATATTTGACTTGTTGTGTTTTGCAATATTAGTAATAATTGGTCTTTGGGTATTCAAAGTTGAGAACCCTGAGAGATTATATTGTGATGATACATTTATAGATACTAATCAATTTGTAAAAATAAGAAAAGAGAATATTAATTGTATTAAGGCTAGAAGATTTATATTTTTATATGCGATGGATATTAAAGCCAAGCCATGGAAATATATTTCTAGTCTAACAGTATATTTTTATAATAAAGAGGAAATGGTTAATTTCTTAAAGGAAAATAGCTTTTTAATAGAATATGTTAAAAAGGAACATTTAGATAAACTAGGTATCAAACAAGATATAATTGATATAGAAGTATAAAAAGGAGGAGTCTATATGAATAATTTCACTTATTTTACACCAACAAAGGTACTTTTTGGTGAGGGAAGAGTTAAAGAGGTAGGTAATGTATTAAAGGAGTTTTGTATTAAAAGCCTACTAATTGTTTATGGAAGTGAAAGAATAGCTAAGACAGGCTTATTAAAGGAAGTAACTGATATCTTAGATAGTGAAAAGATTACTTACTTTATGTTAAAGGGAGTAGAGCCAAATCCACTCTTATCTAAGGTAGAAGAGGGTATTGATATTGTTAATAAGAATAAGCTTGAGTTTGTACTTGCTATTGGTGGAGGCTCTGTAATAGATACAGCTAAGGCTATTGGCTATGGTGTATATAATGGTGGTGAGGTATGGGATTTCTATTCAAAGAAGAGAAAGCCTACAGGAGCTTTACCAATTGGTGTTATATTAACTATCGCCGCTGCCGGATCAGAAATGAGTGATTCTAGTGTTATTACTAATGGTAAAACAAAGGAAAAGCGTGGATGCAATACTAATTATTGTAGACCAAAGTTTGCAATAATGGATCCTACTTTGACAGTTACATTACCAGATTACCAAACTATGAGTGGCTGTTGTGACATATTGATGCACACAATGGAAAGATATTTTACTCGTGGTGGTAATATGGAAATATCTGATGAAATAGCCGAAGGATTAATGAGAACAGTATTTAAATATGGAACTATATTACATGAAAATCCTAATGATGTTAACGCAAGAGCTGAGGTTATGTGGGCATCATCTTTATCACATAATGGATTAACAGGCTGTGGTAATGATGGTGGTGACTTTATGTCACATAAGCTTGAACATGAATTATCAGGTAAATATAATGTTACACATGGAGCAGGACTATCAGTTATTTGGCCATCATGGGCAGAATATGTATATATGAATAATTTAGATAGATTCTATAGATATGCTAAAAATGTATTAGGCATTGAAGGAACAGATAGAATGGATGTTTCTAAGAAGGGAATAAGAAAGACTAAAGAGATATTCTCATCTTGGGGATTACCAATTAGAATGACTGAGCTTGGAATATCACCAACACATGAGGATATAGTAGATATGGCTAAGTCATGTCTAGAGTCATGTGGAGGACCAAAGGGCTCTAGTAGATTATTAGAATTAAATGATATGATTAGTATATATACTAATGCAATATAAAAAATAGTTAAAAATTGTTTTGGAATATAAGCTAATTAATGATAAAATTAAACACGAGGTATAAAAATATGACATTATTAGCTAAAAGAAGTATTGTAAAAGAAGATAAAAGTAATATTATTACACTCGGCGTAATTGCGAAAGAAGAGAAGAAAAAGGATCCTTCAGTTGTTAACGCAACTATAGGAATGCTATATGATGAAAATGAAAAGTTATTTGCTTATAAATCAGTTGATAAGGCTTTAAGCCTACTTACTACTGATGAGAAATATGCATATGGCTCTACTCCAGGCTCTAAGGATTTCCATGAGGCTGTAAAGTCATGGGTATTTAGAGATTATTATGAGGAATTTAAGGACAAGTCTGCAGTAATGGCTACTCCAGGTGGTACTGGTGCCTTATCTAATACATTCGCTAATTATTTAGATGAAGGTAATAAGGCATTACTTCCTGACTATATGTGGGGTAATTATAAACAAGTATTATATGAAAACCATCAAGATTTCATGACATATAAGCTATTTAATGATAATGGTGGATTTAATACTGATAACCTAAAGGCATGTATGCTTGAATTAAAGAAGTCTCAAGGTAGAGTATTAGTGGTAATTAATGACCCATGTCATAATCCTACAGGATATTCTATGACAGAGAATGAATGGGTAAAGGTTATTGATATTATTAATGAGGTATCAGCTGACGGTACTCCAGTAATCCTACTTCATGATATGGCATATATTGATTATTCAAAGGAAGGCTTTGAATTTACAAGAAAGAATATATCATTATATAGAAAGCTAAATGATAGTGCTATGGTTATAATGGCATTTAGTGGTTCAAAAACTTTGGCTTTATATGGTGTTAGAATTGGCGCTCAAGTAGCCTTCTCTAATAAGAAGGAAAACTTAGATGACTTCAATAAGGCTAATAAGTTCTCAAGTAGATCTAAGTGGAGTAATTCAACTAACCTTGGTATGAATTTAGTTACTAAGGTATTTACTGATAAGGATTTAAGAAAGTCATTTGAGGAAGAATTAAAGGATTCAAGAGAGACTTTAATTACTAGAGCCAACACATTCTTAGAAGAAGCTAAGAAGTGTGGACTTAAGACTTTACCATTTGTATGTGGATTCTTTGTCACAATACCTTGTGATAATCCTGAAAAGGCATATGAATATTTAGTAAAGAAAAAGATACATATCATACCTATGGGTAAGGTATTAAGAGTAACTATTTCTGCAATTCCTCTAAAGGAATGTAAGAGATTACCTAGTTTAATTAAGGAAGCTATTGATTCCTTAAATTAATAAAAAATTTATATTGAATAGAATTTGGAACTAGTTTTTAGTTCCTTTTCGTCGTTGAGGTAGTATGGATTTTTATAAGTATTTTAGTGAAAGAAAAAATGTTAATAGGATATTAAATTCTGAAAGAATTAGTATTGGTAATTCAGTAGATGGATATAATCTAATGCTAATAGCTTCAGATTTTTATGCTAGTGATAAAAACATAATAATTGTATTACCTAATTTATTTTTAGCTCAAAGATATTATGATTTATTATCATCATATATTAATGATGAGGATGTTTTATTTTTCCCATCAGATGAGCTTATGTCTATAGAGATGATTTCAGCTAAGGGTGATTTCTTATTTGAAAGAATTCAAACTATTTATACATTATTATCTGATAGTAAAAAGAAAATTATTATTACTAATTTACATGGTGCTATCAGATATGAAATGAATAAAAGCCTATGGATGGAATCAATATTAAGAATAGAGGAGAATAATGTTTATGACATAGGAAGCTTATGTAAAACATTATATAAGATTGGATATAATCAAGCTTTCACTGTTACTAAAACAGGAGAATTCTCTAGAAGAGGATCTATTGTTGATATATTTCCATTAGGATATGATAATCCTATTAGAATAGATTTCTTTGATGATGAAATAGAATCTATTAAAACATTCAATATAGATAATCAAAGATCAATATTAAAAATAGATTATGTAAATATATTACCTGTTAGTGAATTTATTTATGATGAGGATGATTATTTAGTAGCTAAGGCTAAGATAGAAGCATTTATGGATAATCATGATTTATCACAAATAGAATATGAAATGTATAAGAATGATTTGATGAACTTATCACTTCATAATAATTTGGATACATTATCTAGATATTTAGGATTCTTTGATGAAAACAAAATGACGATATTTGATTTTGTCGGTGATAAAAGAATATATTTAATAGACCCTATTAAATGTAAGGAATCATATGATAGATTAGAATTAGATATTAATGATTCTTGTGGCAGAATGGGTGGATATTCATTAGCTAATATGGATATGCATTATGATTTTAATTACATATTAAATAACGCTAATGTATTAGTTAATGGAATGAGAGGAATAGACGATTCTGATATAAATATCTATGCTAAGGATATTGTTCCATATAATGCTAATAGTAAATTAGTATTATCAGATATAAAGGATTATTTTTATAGAAAAAGACTATTAGTAGCTATTAAAAATGAGGATAGAATTAAAAAGCTAAGTGAATTGTTATCTGAGGCAGGATTATATTTAACATTTATTAATAGCTTTGATGAATTTAATATTAAGCAGGTTAATGCTGTAAGAGGTGATTATCCTGCATTTGAGCTACAAAATGAGGATTTAGTAATAATTAATGAGGCTTCAATATTTGATAGAGAATATAAACCGAAGCATGCTAAATACAAATCTATATATAAGAACGCAACTAAGATATCTAGATATGATGAATTAACACCAGGTGATTATGTTGTTCATTATGATTATGGTGTTGGTAAATATATTGGAATAGAAACATTAGAGCTTGATGGATTAAAAAGAGATGTATTAACTGTAGAATATGCTAAGGCATCAAGACTATATGTATCACTTGAACAAATTTCATCAATAATGAAATATGCTTCAAAGGATACAGATGGTATTAAAATACATTCACTTGGAGATGCTGAATGGGCAAGAACTAAGGCTAAGGTAAGAAAGAAAGTCCATGACATATCAGATAAGCTTATTTCACTTTATGCTAGAAGAAGACATTCAGAGGGCTTTAGCTTCTCTAAGGATTCAGAGCTACAGGAAGAATTTGAAAGCGACTTTGAATACGATTTAACAGTAGATCAAGAGAAGGCTGTTAATGACGTTAAGCGTGATATGGAATCATCACATCCTATGGATAGACTTATTTGTGGTGATGTTGGCTATGGTAAAACTGAGGTAGCACTTCGTGCAGCCTTTAAGGCTTGTTACGACGGTAAGCAAGTTGCCTGCCTTGCCCCAACAACAATACTCGCTAGACAGCATTACCAAACATTCAAAAATAGAATGGATAAGTATGGTATTAAGGTAGAAATGATATCACGTCTTGTTTCAACTAAAAGACAAAAGGAAATAATAGATGGAATAAAGGATGGGTCTATTGATATTATAATTGGTACACATAGATTATTATCAGAGGCTATCCAGTATAAGGATTTAGGATTATTAATCGTTGATGAGGAACAAAGATTTGGTGTTACACATAAAGAAAAAATAAAAGAATTAAAGGTAAATGTAGATTGCATTACCTTATCGGCAACCCCAATTCCTAGAACACTTCAAATGTCTATGATTGGTATTAAGGATTTATCTATGATTGAGACTCCACCAAAGAATAGATATCCTATTCAAACATATGTTATTGAAAGAAATGATAAAATAATCCATGATGCGATAGAGCGTGAATTAATTAGAGGCGGACAGGTATTCTATCTTTATAATTATGTAGAAGGCATAGAAGAAATGGCCACTAAGCTTCATAATCTTGTACCCGAGGCTAAAATATGTGTTGCCCATGGCAGATTATCTAAGGAAAAGCTTGAAAATATAATAGAAGATTATATTGATAAAAAATATGATGTATTATTATGTACTACAATTATTGAAACAGGTATAGATATGCCAGATACTAATACATTAATTATTCATGAGGCTGATAGATTAGGCTTATCACAAATGTATCAGATAAGAGGTAGAGTAGGTAGATCAAGTAAAATAGCTTATGCATATTTAATGTATGAGCCAAGAAAGGTATTAACATCAGATGCAGAAAAGAGATTAGCTACCATTAAGGAATTTAATGAATTAGGTTCTGGATTTAAGATTGCAATGCGTGATTTATCTATTAGAGGCTCAGGAGATTTACTTGGTGATGAGCAGTCAGGCTTTGTTGAATCAGTTGGTATTGATTTATATCTAAAGATATTAGATGATGAGATTAATCATAAGCCTGTAGAAGAAAAGCCACAGGTTATCGCACCAGCCTTAGGTAATAGAACCATCAGCGATAAATATATTTCTAGTGATGATATTAGAATAGCTATGCATAAACGTATTGATAAATTATCTACTATTGAGGAATATAAGGATTTAGAAGAAGAATTAAATGATAGATTTGGTGAAATACCAAATGATCTATTATGCTACATGAAGGAAAAGCTAATGAAGAATATAGCATTAGCAATGGATATTGATAAGATAGAACGTAGTGGTAATACTGTAACATTATCTTTCTCATTTGAAAGATCTAAGCATCTTGATGGAATATATTTATTTGAAAGAAAAACAAAATGTAAGAATATAACATTATCTTATAAAAATAGATGTGTTAGAATATCATTTGATTTAAATAAGAATAATCAAATTGATGTATTCGATGAGGTTATTGATTATTTATTAGATGTAAAAGGACATCATAATATGTAGTAATAAGGAGAGAATTATTGTGAAAAAGGGTAAGTATTTAATATTCATTTTTATATTTGTCTTTGGATTGTTAACTATATCTTCTTGTTCAAGAGGCGCTTTAGCTACAGCTGGTATTCAAGGTGAAGCTGGAGATGTTGGTGCTCAAGGTCCTAAAGGTGATAAGGGTGATACTGGAGCACAAGGACCAAAAGGAGAAAAGGGAGATAAAGGCGATACTGGTGAGACAGGTCCAATGGGTCCTACTGGACCACAGGGTGAAACCGGCAAGACGGGACCTACCGGCCCTCAAGGTGAAAAGGGTAGTGATGGTACTAATGGTTCTGATGGTCATTCACCAGAAATAACAATAGGTGAAAATGGTAATTGGTTTATTGATGGAGTAGATACAGGAAAATCATCAAGAGGAGAAACCGGCTTAGACGGAAGAGGTATCCTAAGTGCTTATATTGATGATAATGGTTCAATTATATTATCTTTAACAGATGGTTCAACTATCGATGTTGGTGTTATTAATCCAACAGTACATAGCTATGGTGATTATGAATTTACATTAAGATCAGATAGTACATATCAAGTAGCTGGATATAATGGTTCGGAAACAGCTATCGTTATACCTAATGAATATAATGATAAGCCTGTAACATCTATATCTGAATCTCTATTTGAAGGAAATACACAAATAGTAAGTGTAGCAATACCTGATAGTATTAAGCTAATAGGAGCTAAAGCATTTAAGGGATGTACCTCACTATCTTCAATATCTTTAAAGTCAACAAGTGAGCTTAGTAGTATGGGCTCATATGCATTCCAAAATTGTAATCACTTAATTGCTGTTTATATTCCTTCATCAGTTAAGTCAATTGGTAAAGGTGCGTTCCAAGGTTCTGGACTTACCTCAGCTACCTTCGCATCAACAAATTCATGGAATTTAACTGCGTATAATGATGGCTATTATCATTTCTGCCCTGTTACAGCTTCTAAGGCAGCCAACGCATTAAAGGCTAGCTATTCATTCTCGGTTTCTTCAAAGCAGTTTACTGTTAATTGGTATAACCAAGAATGGATATTCTCTAGCGAATATGCTAAAGGAACGATGGTTAGCTATTATGATGTAAATCTATAATTAATCGAAAAGGACACCTTTGTGGTGTCCAATTTTTTTTTATTATTTTAATAGCTCTATAACAACTATTCGATAATTTTTCCATCACTAATAGTTATTATTTTATCACCATATTTAGCATAATCATTATTATGTGTAACCATAATAACCATTCTATCTTTAGATATTTCTTTTAATAAATTTATGACTATTTCTCCATTCTTACTATCTAAATTTCCTGTAGGCTCATCGGCCAAGATTATTTTTGGATTATTAACAAGTGCACGTGCTATTGCTACTCTTTGTGCTTCTCCACCAGATATTTCAGTAGTAAGTTTATCCTTTAAGTTAAGTATTCCTAATTTATCAAGTATCTTTCTTGCGGATTCATATCTATCTTTTTTATTAACACCGTTAATAATTAACGGAATCATTACATTTTCTATTACAGTGTAGCAATTATCTAGATAAAATGACTGAAATATAAAACCGATATTTTTGTTTCTATATTCAGCTAATTCATCACTTGATAAATTAGAAATATTATAGTCATCTATTATAATTTCTCCTTCAGTAATATCATCAATTCCACCAATTAAATTTAATAATGTAGATTTACCACTACCAGATTTTCCAATTATAGAAATAAAATTAGAATCTAAGACACATGATACATTATCAAGTGCTTTTGTTTTGTCATTATATATTTTTGTTACATTTTTTATTGTAATCATAAACTAACCCTCCCTATTTAATAGACTTATTGTATTTTTCTTAAATAATTTTTTAATGCTATTATAAGAGAATATAGATAGAGCAAATGTTATTACAAATGTATAGATTAAAGGAATGTAAAAACTATTATACATTATGATATTGTAATTATCTAAATAAGTTTTCTCAATAAAATTATATAAGCTAGCATACATTTTTGTTAAATATTTATAAATTGCATTTGATATTCCATAGAATAATAATATACTTATTAATTGTCCTAGAATAAAAGATAATAATATTTCTATTAAAACAATGATTGAAACATCTTTGTTTTTCATGCCTAGAGTTTTATATAACGCAAATGATTTTTTATCTAAATCAATCATAATTAGTGATGAATGACTTATTATAGATGTGACTAAAATAATGATAATTATTACAAATATTAGTGTCACATAGAAGAACACATTAGTCATCATTTTTATTCTTGAATATTCATCAAATCTAGTAGATTTTATTTCTACATTTTCATCATTAAATTTTGATAATTTCCTATTTAATTCCATTTGAAAATTTATTGTATCATTAATATCGTTATCCTTATTAATGATTATATTAATCATGAATATATCTAATTTTTGTAAAATAGTATTATTATCATTTAGAATTGAAATATCAAAAATGACATCACTAGCATTTCCTTCAAAGATATCAGCGATTTCAAAGCTTATTGAATATTTTTCTTTTTTAAAATAAAAATCTCTAGTTATTGTGTCGCCAACGTTCAGATTATTTTCTTTTGCATAATTATAGCTGATATATAAATAATTAGTATTTGGCAAATTATTATTTTTAAGCTTAATAATTCCTTTATTGACACAATAATTGATATCACATATAACAAAAGCATCGATTGATGAATCTGTTGTTGCAAGAAAATCAAACAAAAGAGTATATTTATTGTTTTCTTTGAGATAATTATCAATTTCAAATAATTCTTTCTTGCTGAAACCACCACTATATGTTTTTGCACTTAAAGAAATATTTTCATCCATATAATAGCGATCATGGGATAAATTATCTCCATTTATTTTAATAGTTATTATTGTTGTTATTATTGATAATGACAAAAAGCATAAGACCATGGATAAAAAAAGATTATAAATAAATCTTAAATAATTCTTCTTTAAATGTCTTGTTGCGATTTTAAAATCATTTATAAACATAATATCATCTCAATAAATCTACCGGTTTCTTTTTGACCAAGCTTTTAGTAACACATAATATATATAAATAAGAAGTAATAAAAATAACACCATAAACAATCAAAAGAGCTAAGAAGTAAAACCAAAAATTCACTGATGCTCCTATATCAAATCCTAATGAACTAAAATCAAGCTTTGAATTAGCACTTATAGTAAACATGCCAGATATTGAAAAACTAAATGTTATCGATATTAATCCAGAAATTATCATATACAATGAGAACTCACAATAGAATAATTTAAAAGCATCTTTATCTTTTAATCCAATGGCTTTCATCATCCCAATATTCTTTTTCTTTTTTAGTGCATTATAGCTAACAATATCATAGATATTAAAAATAGCAATTATTATTAATATAATGGATAGACAACCAATGAAAACAGTAATATTAGTTATTGAGTTATGAAAATCAGTATAGCTACTATAATTATCATTTATTGTAACGTAATCCATTTGAGTTAGTGAAAAATTTTTTAATGCATAATCATAGAATATGCTTGATGAAGCATAATCTTCAAAGAATAATACTTTTTCTATTATATCTTTTGGAGAATTATTTAAATTCATCATCATTCCTTCTTTGAAATTTTCATCAATGATATTGTATTTTTTATTATCAATTTCTTTGGTATTTGGTGTATAAACAGAATCTGAAAGAAGGATGATTCCTGAATTAAAAAAATATTTTGTTTTAACTACTTTATTTTCATAGTATCTCATTGGATTATAAATTCCAACGATTTTCATATTGTTTATTCGGTTTAAAACATAAATATTTTCATCACTGTTATTAACTACATTTATGTAAATAGGGGTAGGCTCGGTAATTGTTATTTCTTTATTTAAAACATCATCAATAGTTACATTTAATTCAGATAACAAATCTGAGCTTACTAATAATTCGTTCGAGTTTTTAATTTCTCTTCCAGCCAGTAAAAAACTTTTATTGATAGTTTGTTCATAATATCTATTAATAAAAGCAACATCTAATTTACTAACTATACTTATATAATTAGTGTGATAAAGGACATCGCTATAAAATGGCTGAGATGAATTACCTATTTTAATTGAAGCAACTTTATCCAAATTTTGAGTAGCGTCAGCTTTAATTGAATATATTTGATCATAATAATAAATTGGTGAATATAAGATTCCATTGTAATTTTCAAAAGAATCTTTGTCAGCTTTTATATATAGTTCAGGGTTTCTTTCTTTAATGCTTCCATCCAAAGAAGTAGTGTATTGAACATCGGTATAATATTGGATTTTTATACTATTAAAATCCAAATTGTTATCTAATTTATGCAGTGTTCCAAAATAAAAAGCAAAAACAGTAAAAACTGTAATTATTGAAAAAGTTAATCCCAGTGCTAGTATAAATATAGTTTTTATGCTCCTCCCTGGGTTCCTTCTAATATCTAGGGAGGATAAATACAAATAATCTTTAATTTTCATATTTTCCTCCCAGATATAATAAGGACTAATAATTATTAACTATAAATTCCGTCATATACTAATGAAGCAGAACTTATGGTTTCATATCCATATGTAATGTATGCATCAACATCATATAATGTTGGATTGCCATTAGAGCATGTAAAATACAAACATAATGAATTACTTATATGTGCAATATCATGCTTAAAAGTATATTTATATGTATGAGTGGAGTAGTAGTTGTTTAAATTGAGTGTCTTATATGCATAAGAATTAGGTGATGTATGCCAATTCTTCACAGCAACATTAAAAGGACAAGTAATATAATTTACACTTAATCTAACGTAAATTTCTACAGTTATTGATGTATAGTCCCATCCACTTATATCTTCATAAAAATCATCATAATTAGAAGATATTAAATAAAAGGAATCATATGTTGGATATATATTGGTATCATGATAATTATGGTAGTGGCTGAAAACCTCATCATATTCCTCTATAACAGGGTCGTCAGCTGGAGTTTCAATTTCATTTGCGAATGCTTTTACGGAAAACAATGCAAATGAAAATAAAGCTAATACTAGGGCGACAACAGAAATTCTTGTAATTCTTTTTGACATTTTATTTCCTCCTTCCTTGATGTTTTTTATACCTTATAAAGAAGTAGGATATATTATATTATACAACTTCTTATAAGGTTATAGTATTATAAGATGCATCTTACCTAATATTTTAATTGAAAATTAGCAAAAGTAAAATTGCGAAGTATTGCATGAGCAAGTTGTATTTCGAACGTTTTGATAATTTTTATTCTTATTTTATATAAAATGAGCAAAATATTTGAACTTTCATAGAAAAAACCATATATATAGAAATTGCGATTAAAATAATAAAAAGGTTGTAAGTATATGTACATTTACATATTTTCATACAACCTTTTCCTGTTTACCAACCTGTATTGTTGTTGTCATTATCATCATCTCCGCCGACAATGATATATGAAACAAGATCATTGTTGTTTTTTGTTATAATTGTATCATCTGTTGTTAATACAGCAGTAAATACAAATAAGAAAACAAATACAAACATAGATAATGTAATAATCATTATTTTCTTCACTTTATTCACCTCCTTTTGAGCCGAAGGCGATTATAACACAGCGAAGATTTGTATCATTTTATATGATTTAGTCGTTATTGCAACTGTAGTATAAAAAAATAAACAAACGCTCAATATTTTTGAACGTTTGTTTAAAAGTTAATGATTATAGAAATTGCGATTAAATTTAAAAATGATTACAAAGTATATTTATTAATCCTTCATTTAATGATGAAGATTTAATATTTTGATAGTCTTTTTTTGAACTATTTAAGAATGATATTATTTCATTTATATGATAGTCATATTTTGATTTTTCAAAATTATCTCTTGTTTTATTATAGACTAAAGCAATATTATATTGTTCCTTACTAGTTTTATATGATGCTAACAAATAGAAGATATATGTCTTATAATTGTGAGTATTTTCATTATTGAAGTAATCAATTATTTCATCATATCTTTTTAAACCTAGTAAGGATGTTAAATAGTGTCCTCTAATTAATAAGATATCATCTAAAAACAATCCAGTTTGTTCAAGAGATATAAATTGATTTTTTGATATTTCTAATGATTTTTCAAACATGCCCAATGCTTCAAGCGAAGAACACAATTGAACGTTTAGATGACACAATCTATAATAATTGTAATCTTTTATTAGGTATTTAATACTTTCATTTGCATATAATATGGCTAATTCATATTTTTTACACAATCTTGCTTTAGAAGATAATATATAGTATATAAGTCCCTTCTTAGAACTATTTTCTATTATAGAATGATATGGATATATGTCAGAAATGTCCCTTGCATAATTGATATTGATTATAAATTTAAGGTCTTTAAATGCAGATATGAAATATTTATCATCGAAATTGTTTATATATTCATAAATATATTTGTATTCCTCAAGCATCAATGATGGATTACCATTACCTTGGAATAAAACTATGTAGAGCATTATATTGAATAATGGAGTGAGGATAGTGTTATCATTAATACAATCCTGTATTCTTATTTTTAGATCACTAAGGTTACCTGTTTTGTAATAGAAGGAATTATATACATCATATAATAATGATTCATATTTAATTTTGTTTTCTATTTTTAATTCATTTATTTTGAAAAATTTTAATAGGATTTTAGAATATTTAGCTCCTATATTTTGTTCTTTTTGTCGTGCTCTTCTATATGATGAAGGATTTACATTTAAACTTTCTAAAAATGCATCTTTAAGTAAGAATGTTTCGTTTTTAACATATTCATCAATATAATAATCAATATAAAGTAATGAATATTGTGAGTTATAATAATATTCATCTAAAGAAAACTGTTTAAAAACCATGTTTCATCCTCCTACATTTATTATAGATATTATACACTATTTTATTATTTAGCTGAAGAAAACAAAAAAAGATAATCTATTATTAAATCGTATAATGATCATTTAGATTATCTTATATCTTTATTATATATTATATAAAAAGAAAAAGTTCCGTGTGGAACCTGGAAAAAGAATTGAAAAATTGTGGAAACTAGGAAAATCCTTGTTATAAAAAGTGCGTCGTTTCCTAACGCACCTATAATATATCATTAAAAATTTAAGAAATAAAATATAATATCGCTTACATTTTTTCATGAAAACATTTACATATATTTTCAGTGCTTTATATTGAATAATAATTACTCATTTTTCTATAAAAAATCATATTATTATTGGGCCTTGAATAAAATAATAGTAGTTATTAAATATGTTTATGTGCTATAATTAGATAAGATTTGTTCTTATAAAAATTTTATTTTTATAATAAAATGGAGGGATATTTATGGATATTATAAAGAATTTAGAGGATAACAAGTTAACAGTTGATGTTATCGGAAAGCTAGATACTAATACAGCACCCGAATTAGAAGCTGCATTATCTAATGAAGTAACAACAGTTAAACATCTAATATTAAATTTAAAGGAATTAAATTATATATCTAGTGCAGGCTTAAGAGTTATATTAATATTCCATAAACAATTATCAGCTGGTGGTGGAAAGCTAACAGTATTAAATCCAAGGGAAGAGGTAATGGATGTTTTTGATATGACAGGATTTTCTTCTTTCTTAAATATAGAGGAGAGATAGTATGAATCCATCAAATGAAATGATTTTGGAGCAATACAAACAAAACCTTGAGACATATAAGAAGATCCAAGAAATAGTTACTGAACAGCTTTCTGGATATGTTAAGGATTTTAAAACTATTGTTAATAGTGTTGATGCTAGAATAAAAACATATGAATCATTAGAAGGAAAGCTAATTCGTAAGGGTGAAAAATATCAGTCTATATTAGATATTACTGATATTGTTGGTGCGAGAATAGTAACATTCTATATGGATGAGGTTGATAAATTCGCTGCCAAGGTGGAATTTAGCTTTGATATTGATTGGGAAAATACAATTGATAAGAGAAAAATATACAATATAGATCAATTTGGATATATGTCATTACATTACATTTGTAGAATACCAAAGAAGATGTATTATGATCCAAATAATCCATTAATTAATGAAATTAGATTTGAAATACAATTAAGAAGTATATTACAGCATACATGGGCATCTATCCAACATGATACTGGATATAAGTCTGATGTAGAAACACCAAAGGAATACTTGAGAGCCTTCAGTAGACTTGCGGGATTATTAGAGCTTGCCGATGATGCATTCTGCCAATTAAGAAATTCTATTGATGATTATCGTAGAAGAGTTAAGCAGGTAGTACGTAATGGTAAGTTTGAGGAAGTTGAATTAAATGGTGATTCATTTAAGGCTTATATTGAAAATGGCGGATTTGATTTACTTAATAATCGTATAGCTACTATTTCTAATATGGAAATAGAAGAGGTACCTCTTGATAATTTTCTACAAATCTTTAAAACATTTAATTTTAAAACATTAAAGGACTTAGATAATTTCGTTAAGGAATATTCAGATTTAGCATATGAATTCTGTGTAAGACAATTTGCAGGAACTGATATTGATATCATCACTAGTGTTACTGGACCTTTATCACTATGTATTGTTTATATTGTATCAAAGAACATGGGTGATGGTATTGTTAAGGTAGTACTTGATAGAGTATATGGTCCAAGAAAGAATAATGTAAGAACAGCTACAAGACTAACTACTATCGCTATAAATATGGGTCTCGCAAAGAGTGGTGATGATCAAGATGAGTAAGCTTATTGATAAAGCGATTCTTTACGCTACAGAAAAGCATAAGGATGTTAATAGAAAAGGGACTACCATTCCTTATATAGTTCATCCTTTAGAGGCGATGAGTATCGCAGCTACTATGACTTCAGATGAAGAAATAATCGCTGCCGCAGCACTTCATGATGTAGTAGAGGATACTGATACCACATATGAGGATATAAAGAAGGAATTTGGTAAGAGGGTAGCTAATATAGTAGCTTCCGAATCAAAGAATATGCTAGAAGGCTATAGTAAGGATTTATCTTGGTATGAGGTAAAGAATTTAGAATTAAAGCATTTAATTAACGAAAGTGTTGATGCTAAAATCGTTGCCTTATCAGATAAATTATCAAATATGAGAAATATTCATAATGATTTCTATTTACATGGTGATGATTTCTGGAATAGATTTAATGAAAAGAATCCTGAATTACATAGATGGAGATTTTACGAATTATTAAAATGCTTTGATGAATTGAAGGAAACCATGGCATACATGGAATTTGAGCATTTAGTCAAAGATACGTTTAAAGGTGTATAAGAATGGAAGAAAGAACAAGGCATCAGCTAACAAAAGAAGTTTATTTACAAAATGAATTAAATGCTAATATTGGTTTAACAAAAGGCTGCATTGTTACAGGTTTTGTTCTTTTAACCGCGTGGATTTTATATATGACACGAGTCTTTAATGTTCCTGATCAAACATTAAGAATAATAAATATATTCTTCCCGATATTGATAACTGTGCTATTTTCCACAATTATCTATTCAAAAACAGCATTCATTAGAAAGCCTGGATTTAAATATTTTCTAATTATACAGTTCATTTTAGTAACATTTACATTAAATGTATTAATACCAAAGCACGCAATATTAATGTGGGCAGTAGTAATAATATTAGTTAGCCATTATTTCAGTCCACAGATAGCAATATTTACTTATATACTCGCAACTGTAATGATGTTTTTGGGTATATATTTAGGAATGTTCTTAGGTGAATGGGATTCCAATTTATTAAATGGTGCTGGAATTATAGTTGTTGATGGACAGGCTGTTAATGTGGATGAAGCCACATTAAGACAAAGGCTAAAGTGGTTAGAGTATCTTAAAGAACAAGGCGATAATAGATATCTTAAAACATTCTTGTATTATTTTATGCCTAGATGGTTGATATTTACATTAATTGGTTTTATTAGCTATTCGGTTTCAAAAAGAACATTAAGCTTACTTCAATATGAATCAAATTTTGCAACAACACAACAAAAATTAAAATCAGAACTAAGTGTCGCATCATCAATTCAAACAAGTGTATTACCCAAGTTAGATAAAAAGGATAATAACATCTATGGATTAATGAACGCTGCCAAAGAGGTTGGTGGAGATTTTTACGATTATTTCTATATAGACGATACACATATAGCACTAGTTATTGGTGATGTTTCTGGTAAAGGAATACCAGCTGCCTTATTTATGATGAAGACAGAGACATTAATTAAGTCACTTGCTAAATCATTTAAGGGTGATACAGCAATGATAATGAGAACATGTAATGTATCATTGTGCAACAATAATGAGGCCAATATGTTTGTTACATGCTGGCTTGGAATTGTTGATTTAGCAACAGGTGAATTAAAATATACTAATGCTGGACATAATAGTCCACTATTAATAAAACAGGATAATGTAAGCTTTATAAAGGATAAGCCTGGTGTAATATTAGGTGCCTTTGATCAATCTATATATACTGAGCATACTATTAAGCTTGATAAGGGCGATAAGATATTATTATATACAGATGGTGTAACAGAAGCACATAATACATTAGATGAATTATATGGTGAGCATGCATTATTGTCATTTACTGAAAAATATAAAGGCTTAACACCTAAGGATTTCGTTGGTAGATTAAAATCAAGTGTTAATACATTTACACGTGGAGCTAATCAATTTGATGATATTACTATCCTAATGTATCATTATAATAATGACTTATATGTTACAGAAAGTAAAATATTTAACGCAGATGTTAAGGAGCTTGATAACTTACGTGAGTATTCAACATCTGTTCTTGAAATATTAGAATTTTCTAATAAGGATATTACAATGATAAATACTGCATTAGAGGAAATATTTGTCAATGTTGCCAATTACGCATATGTTGATAAAGGAACAATAGAAATAACATTATCAAGATATCAAAATAAGGTAACATTTGTTTTTAAGGATAATGGTAAGCCATTTAATCCACTTGATAGGAAAGATCCTAATATCACTGCCTCAAGTGAGGAAAGAGAAATTGGTGGATTAGGAATATTTATGGTTAAGAAGATAATGGATGAGGTTATTTACGAATATGTTAATAACCAAAATGTATTAACATTAATTAAGTATAAGAGGTGATTATAATGGATGAAAAAAAGAAAATGACATTAGAAGAGTATCAAGAAAAATATTCGAAGCCTGAAAACTTAAAAAGTGCTAAGCTCTTCTTAAGAGTATTCACAGTTGGAATTGGTGTTGTTGTATTTACTTGCTTATTCTTTATTGTTTTAAAATTATTTGAAATACATCAAATAGCTGGATATGTTGGTATAGGCTTAGCTGTATTAGCATTTATATTCTTTTATTTGGTTCCTATTATTAAGATTACTAGTAAGAAGGCATTTATTACTAACGTAGATGAATCAACAGCTAAGGAAGCTCAAAGATATAATAAAGCATTAAGAAATGAAATAGCTGATAAGATGATTGACCTAAAGGCTAAAACAGATGTTATTAGCTTTTATAGCGATGAAAAGGTTGGTAAGCTTGCTATAGCTAGACAGGCAAATGATAATGAAGGCGTAAAGACTATTTTAACTGATATTTACCAAAATGAAGTTAAAACAGCTGCTAATAAGATGATTAGAGATCATGCCATAAAGGTAGGATTAATTACTGCCTTATCTCAATCAGAAAAGCTAGATACTTTATTCGTTATTACATATGAATTAAAGCTAATAAAGGATTTAGTATTCCTATATGGCTTTAGACCATCAGACACAAAGCTTGTTAAAATATATAAGCATGTTATTATTGACGCACTTGCGTCATATGGTGTATCAACTGCGACAACAGGAATTGGTACTGGTGTTGTTAAAAAGTTTGGTAAGATGATGGATAGCTTACCAATACTAGGTAGCGCAGTAGGAACATTAATTGATTCTACACTTCAGGGTATTATTAACGCAGCCTTCACAGTATCTGTTGGTTTCCAAACAAAGAGATATTTAAGAAAAGAATATAAGCTTCAAAATATATTAGATTCAATTGAAATAGATGAAGAGGAAGAGGCTTTAGAGGAGAAGGAAATTATTAATTCAGTTAATGAAGAAATTAAATCTAAGGAAAAGAATAGAAAGGCAGCTCCACAACCAGCATAAAATATTTATTTAATATTTTAATAACACAAAATAAGTGTTATAATTATTAAGAAGTATTTAAAGGAGTATTAAGATGGAAGAGATTCAAAATAAGGTTGTTAAGGCTACCCAAGATAATTATTCATTAGCTATAACAAAGGGATATGAATATACTAACAAAGACGGCAAGAAAAGATATTCATATAACGAAGTATATTATAAGGATGGAGATAGAATTTGCCGTAAGCATTCTAATGATGCTGGTGACCATTATTACAACATTCAATTAGTAGATGTTGTAATTGAAACATTCCCTATGAAGGATGGTTCAATTGGTTCTAAGACTTATCCGTTAAGTGAGGTACCTTATTTAGCATTTGACGCAGATGACGCAAATGAAGAGGTATTAGCTAATTATTTAAATTTCAAAGTTCACAGATAATACAAATCCCAGAGATGGGATTTTGTTTTTATATAAATACATAAGTATTTTTATAATATTGTTTTAAAGATAAAAAAATTATATAATAGAATATATTGATACCGATTTATTTAGATAAGGAGTGATTTGGATGTCTGTAAGAGATAAAATTAATCCAGAATTCTTGTATTATTATGATCAAGGGAAGTGCTTAAATGCATATGATGTATTTGGTGCTCACCTTGTAAAGGATAAGGATTTTAAAAATGTAGGATGCGAATTTGCCGTATATGCACCTAACGCCAAAAGAATTCAGTTAGTTGGTGAATGGAATGGCTTCAACGAAAACCAACAGGAACTATATTGTGTTGATGAAAAGGGTGTATGGTATGCATACCTCGAGGGAGACTATGAATGGCAAAGATATAAATATCTAATTGAAACTCATGATGGTCAAAAATTCTATAAGGCTGACCCTTATGCTTTTTATTCACAGGTTAGACCATCTCAGGATTCAAAGGTATATGATATAAATGGTTATGAGTGGCATGATGATGTTTGGATGTATACACATGAAAAAACATATGATAAGCCTTTATTAATATATGAAATGCATATGGGTTCTTGGAAAAGAAAACCAGATGGAAGCTTTAATATGTTCAATGAAGTCGCTCCGATGTTAATAGATTACTTAAAGGACTTTGGTTATACACATGTTGAGGTAATGCCTGTATATGAGCACCCACTTGATATGAGCTGGGGATACCAAGGAACAGGCTATTATGCAATTACTCCAAGATATGGCGTACCTAAGGATTTCATGTGGTTTGTTGACCAATTACACCAAAATGGTATAGGTGTAATTATGGACTGGGTACCAGGACATATTTGTAAGGATGGACATGGATTATATAGATTTGATGGAACATTCTTATATGAATATCAAAAGGAAGAGGATAGAGAAAACAAGGAATGGGGTACAGTAAACCTAGACTTAGGTAAGGGTATTACTAAATCATTCTTAATTTCTAACGCCTTATTCTATATGAATTATTATCATATTGATGGATTTAGAGTTGACGCAGTTGGTAATTTAATTTACTGGCTAGGTAATGTAAATCGTGGTGTTAATGAGGGTTCATGCTCATTCCTAAGAGATTTATCTTATCAAATATTTAATAGAGATGATAGAGTATTATTAATGGCTGAGGATTCAACAGCCTTCCCTAATGTGACAAAGCCAGCCGGAATTGGTGGATTAGGCTTTAGTTATAAGTGGGATATGGGTTGGATGAATGATACATTAAAGTATTTTAAGCTAGATCCTATCTATCGTAAATATCATCATCATCAATTAACATTCTCTATGGCTTATTTTTATAATGAACAATTCTGTTTACCTTTATCTCATGATGAAATAGTTCATATGAAGGGTTCACTTCTAAATAAGATGCCTGGTGATGAATGGCAGAAGTTCGCAAACTTCCGTTTACTAATTGGTTATATGATTGCTCACCCTGGTAAAAAGCTATTATTCATGGGGAATGAGCTAGCATCTTATGATGAGTGGCATTATGAAAAGGAATTACCTTGGAATAT
>JAEEGL014069771.1_pt1 | contig 25984 bp, 23 predicted proteins | sample 9134231 | NCBI WGS metagenome assembly JAEEGL01 (sample SAMN16246548, study PRJNA631951) | gut metagenome | biome: gut microbiome; feature: rumen; material: fiber-attached | host: Bos | place: Iran: Karaj | collected 2018-10 | reverse complement strand
TTTGAAGGGAAATCTTCCTATTCCTTTGGCAAGTTGATGAAATTGATGTTTGATATCACTATTTCTAACAGTAACAAACCACTTAGAATCATTACAGGGGCAGGCTTTTTGTTCTCGCTATTGGCTTTTTTGTTGGCACTGTATAATGTGTTGGCTTATTTTTTGGGAATCAATAATCTGCAAGGTTTCACGACCACGGTCTTTTCCATTTGGTTTATGGGTGGTATGCTTATGATGGTCCTTGGCGTTTTGGGACTTTATATTGGCAAGATCTTCAATCAAGTGAAGCAAAGGCCGTTGTTTATTGTTGATGAACTGATTAATTTTTCTGAGACTGAATTCGATAAATGAATAATTGTATGAAAGATAGAATAGTGCTCTTGGGTGCAACTGGAACGGTTGGCGCATATGCAGCAATTGAATTGCAACGAAACGGTTATGAGGTGCTCGCAGTGGGCAGGAGGGAAAGTGATAACGGCTTTTTTGTAGAGCATGGGATGCAATATTTGAGTTTGGATATTACTAACAAAGAAGCTTTCAAAGTCTTGCCTCAGGAGAATGTTTATGCTGTGGTCCATTTGGCTGGAGCGATTCCGGCAAGAATGCAGGGTTATGCCCCTCAGAAATACATTGATTCTATAATGACAGGCACATTGAATGTGCTCGATTATTGTGTGTCAGTGGGGGCAAATCGAATTGTGTTTGCGCAATCAGTGGCCGATGTGTCATATCTTTATGGTAACAACGCCTTGATTGCCGCCGATGCTCCTCAAAGATTCCCGCTAAATGACGACCATAGTGTTTATTCTATTTGCAAGAATGCCGCAGTTAATCTTATCGAACATTATTTTGTGAAGTATGGATTGAGTAGATTCGTGCTTCGTTTCCCCAATATCTATGTATACCACCCGAATCCTTTCTATTACTATGATGGGGAAAAACGTTGGCAGTCATATCGATTGCTCATCGAACTGGCAAAGAAAGGCAGGCCTATTGAACTATGGGGAAACCCCGATCTTCAACGAGATATTGTTTATGTGAAGGATTGTGTTCAAATAATTGTGAAATCATTATCGGCTGAAAGCCAAGGCGGGTTGTATAATGTCGGTACGGGAGTTGGAACGTCGATGCGTGAACAGATAGAAGGCATTGTCCAGGTTTTTTCTCCTGTTGGCAATCCTTCCAAGATTGTTGAATGTCCTGAAAAACAGAATACCGCCAGTTATGTTATGGATGTTTCAAAAACAATCTCAGAATTAGGCTACAAGCCTCAATATGATTATATTTCATATTTAAATGACATGAAATCCGAGATGGAAAACGAACCGTTTGGTCGGTTGTGGGGATGTGGTAAAGACTTTTTCTCAGGGTTTTCGGATTGAGTAAAAACATGATAACAATGCAAAAGCCATACATTTCAATAGTTTCTCCCGTCTATCGCGGTGAGAAGATGGTGTCGGAGTTGGTTCGCCGCAATGTGGAAAGTGTGAGTGCTATCACCGAAGACTATGAAATCATCCTGGTCAATGATGCTTCACCCGATGCCTCATGGGACGAGATCTTGAAACAGTGTGCGGCCAATCCTAAGGTGAAAGGCCTTAACTTGTCGCGTAACTTCGGACAACATTATGCTATCAGCGCAGGTTTGGCGGAAGTGTCGGGCGATTGGGTGGTGGTGATGGATTGCGACTTACAGGATAGACCGGAAGAAATATCGAATCTTTATCGTAAGGCACAAGAAGGATTCGATATAGTATATGCTAGGAGGGCGTTGCGCCATGATGGTTTTTTGAAAAAGCAATCGTCACAATGGTTTCATCGGGTGTTCAATTGGCTCAGTGGTATGAAAACAGATAGCACCATTGCTAATTTTGGGATTTATAAACGATGCGTGGTCGAGGAGTTTAATAAAATGCCGGAAAAGACACGTTTTTTCCCTTCATTGATAAAGTATCTTGGGTTTAATAGTGCTACCATAGATGTGCAACACGCAGAGCGAGCTCAGGGTAAGAGCTCATACAATCTTTTAAAATTGTTCAAACTCGGTTTCGATGTCATAGTATCCAATAGTAACAAACCTTTGCGTATGGCTGTCGGTTTGGGATTTGGCATGTCAGTAGTTTCGTTTTTGTTGGCTCTGTATAACATTATTGCGAAATGGGTGGGCATTATTCGGGTAGAAGGTTTCACTACCACAATTTTTTCCATTTGGTTTGTGGGAGGTCTGCTATTGTTTGTGATGGGAATTTTTGGTCTTTATATCGGGAAGATATTTGACCAAGTGAAAGGCAGACAATTATTTATCGTTAAGGATAAAGTGAATTTCGAATGAAGATCGAACGTTTGGTGTGGGATAGCGATTTCTTTGGCTTGCGTATAGGCAGGGCTTTTGTTTTCTCCGAGGAAGAAGGTATGTCTTTGGCTAGTCAAAGAAAGTACTTGGAAGAAGATTATGATTTGTTGTATGTGTGTACAAGTCATGGGTTGCGGTTTACGGATGACAAGGCGAAACTTGTTGACGAAAAAATGGCTTATTCTTTGTCGGAAGTAGTTTCTGCAGAGGCAAATCCATGTGTTGAGCTATGGGATACCAAAAATGGCGTGACTGATGAATTGTTGCATTTGGCCTTGATTAGCGGTAAGTATTCTCGCTTCAAGTTGGACGGAAGTCTGCCAAGCGGAAGTTATGAGCGCTTGTACTCCCGCTGGATTGAGCGGTCGGTTAATCATGTGATTGCCACTGAGGTGTTCTGCTATATGGTTAACAATATGCCAAGAGGATTGGTTACATTAGATAGAAAAAACGGTGTTGGGACCATTGGCTTGGTTGCCATACATGAGGATTTTCAATACCAAGGAATTGGTGCCGCTATGATGCGGCATGTCATCCGGTTTGCTCAGAAACATGATTGCGGTAAACTATCAGTGAAAACGCAGCTTGAGAATGTTTCTGCATGTAAACTATACGAGAAGGTGGGATTTCAAGTTGAATCTGTGACCGATGTATGGCATTGGTGGTTATGAATGGCGGTTTAAAGTATCTTACCCTCGTTGGCATCAACCTCGTCTACGCTTGCACGTCCATCTGCACCAAGATGGCCTCGCGGCAAGAAATGCTTTCATGGCCCTATCTGTTTTGGATTGTGGGTGCTATCGGGGTGATGGGCATGTATGCCTTGTTATGGCAGCAGGTCATTGCAAGGATGCCGCTCTCAACAGCCTATATGTTCAAGGGAACGAGTTTGATTTTTGTGCTGCTGTTTTCAGTCTTGTTGTTTGGCGAGGCCATCACCTTGAACAATGTCATCGGGGCGGTAATCATTATCATTGGAATTATACTTTTTGCAAAGGCGTAATGTATTATCTGCTTGTCATATTGTCTGTATTGTCCGCTGCTGGCGCCCAGATGTTGCTCAAGCAAGGGGCAAAGAAAGAATATCCGTCTTTTTGGCGGCAATATCTCAACCCATGGGTGATAGGCGGCTATGGCATTATGGGGGCGTCGTTGTTGCTCAACATCTTTTGCTTGAGTCATGGTGTGCAAGTAAAGGAAGTGAGCATCATCGAGTCGTTGAGTTATCTCTTTGTGCCGGTGTTTGCATGTTTGTTGTTTAAAGAAACAATAACTTGGCGCAAGGCGTGTGCCATTGCGGTGATTATGGCCGGAGTGCTGGTGTTTTTTATGTAGTATATAATAAATATGTTAAGAAAGGTTCATCTCAATTTGAAGCATGTAAATGTAGCATGTGGCATTTTTTTAATGCTTGCTGCTTTGTCTGTTATTTGTATAAGGTTTGTCGCTTTGTCAAACAATCTTATTTTTTCTGATGAAGGATGGTATTTGTGCCTTTTGAGGGATCTCCCTCATCAAGGAGTTACAAGGTTTCATCTTTTGTTTCAGAATGTGTTTAATAATAATATTTATGCAATAAGAGTAACTTGTTTGATTTTACAAATTATCGCATCGGCGTTTATGTCGTTCGGGATGGCTTTGTGGGCGCATGGCTATTATCCAAGCATAAAAACATGGTGCTTATTCATCTTGCTGTTTTGTGCCTTGTCATTGATGCAGGGAGTAGAGGAATGCCCTTCCTTCAATTATATTAATCTCAACAAGGTATGTGTGGAGTTTAGCGTAGGCTTCCTTTTTATTGGCCTGGCGAAACAAAAATCCTGGTGTTTTCTTGCTGTTGGTTTTTTGATTTCATTTTTGCTTCCTATAATGATTACTAATGCGGTCCTCATCCCTGCATTGTTGGTCGTAATACTATTATTGTCGAAGAATAGGAAAAGAGACGCCATGCTATTTTGTGGTGGGATAGCGTTGTTTGTGGTATATTATATGGTGTTCGTGGAGTCTCCGAAAGAAATCATCGCCTTTATTGTTTCTGAGACAGAATCGATGGTTGGAAGAGGTGGATCGGAATACGGAGCAGGGTTTCTGCTTACCTGGTTGAAGCATACAATATTCTACTTGACAAAGCTATTTGTGATAGCAGTATTTCTTTATGGCTTATACTGGTCTTTGTTAATTAGAAGAATCATTCGTTGTAAAAAAAACACGGCCACCGTCTTGTTTGTAATAATTGCATTGATGCTATTGTTCTATTTATGGAAATACCTGCCTCCGAATCTCCCCAAGGGAGGTATGGGCGATTTGTTTTGGATATTTTTGTTCTTTATGTTGTTTGTCAGTTATTTAGGGAATGAGGAACTAAAACTCGATGAGGTTGTACTGACTGTTTTTTTGACGTTAACACCTGCCATGTTGAGTTTTGGATCCATTGTTCCTTTCAATATACGCGGGCAGGCTTATATTGTGTTCATCATCCCGTTAATGGTTTTTTATTCAATAAGAAAAGGGAATAAATGGAAGATGTTGCTAATGTCGTTTCTTGCATTCTCATATGTCTTGTTTTTAATTTCGTTGCCTCGGGCAAATTGGCACGGAGAGAAGCTTTTTGACAACCAGGTTCCAGTAAAATCAATAGGCATTGAACAAAATGTGAAATTGTCCGAAAGGTATATTGAGGAATTGAAGGAATGTCGGAATCGTATTCCAAAAGGGAAGCTTCTTTGTGACTTTGAGAATTGGGGGGCTGTAAGCTTGCTTGACTATACTCCAGTCTCCTATGAATACGATGTTAGTAGAAATACCGACATTGTTTTTAAAAGAATTGTAGATGAATCCGTGAAAGGGGAAAGGGGATTATGGGCCATTGCCAGAAAATGGAATAAGCCATTCCTTAATAAACTTAATTCGCTAGATGGTTATGAGATAAAAATGGATTCAGTAAAAAGCAACGATAACTATTATATTTATATCACCAATTTAAAATCAATTGAAGGTGTGAATTGAGAAAACCGAGAAATCATGAATGCTTTGAAAAAAGTAAAAGACCTTGCTGCATCAAATAAGGATGTGCTAGCGGTCTTAATAGGAATGTTGATCATCTTTTTATACATCATGTTCTTTGCAAATTCGGATTTGCCAGCGCATGCGAGGACCGCTCGTGACATGCTGAGGAATAATGACTTGGTGAGATCCAATTTTTTGATGTATTTCATGGCGAATCTCCTTGCTGCTTTTACGGGTTATTTGACGCCTATTAAGTTGGCTGTTGTTTTCTTATTGGCTATGGCCAATGCTGCAAAATATGTTGTGGTAAGGGAAATGTTTGCCCAAAGCTATTCACAAAGGATGGCTAGGACGTTGTCGCTGTCTCTTTTGGTGGTTTTTATCTTTCCTGTGTTGTATTTGTTCAATATGGCTGGATGCTTCCCTGTGGGTGGCTTTTGGGATTATGAGGTGTATTGGAAAACGACGGATTGGTACTATGTCCCTAATGTATGGCATAATTCGACCGTGATTTTCATGATGCCTTTTGCCATCATTACTTATTTTTTGTCGGTTAAACAATTTGAAATGTTCGATCGAAAGAGGAATGGTTGGATTACCTTGTTTGTTGCCTTAGGCACTTTGGCCAAGCCGAGTTTCTTTTTTATCTATGCATTTGCTTTTGTGTTGATAATGTTCGTGCGCTATCGGTTGGGCAAAGAATTCTTTTGGTCGTTAATTCCTGTTCTTGCAGGCTGCTTGTGTGCGGTGTATGTGTTCGTTTCTACTTTTAACGGAAGTGATGACAACGATGTTGCAATAAGTATCATGCCCGTGCTAGAGCATTGGAAGCCATACTTGTTGTTTTTATTGGTTTCAATGCTTTTTCCGGTGCTTTTTGTATGTTGTTATCGAAAAGAGATCAAAACGGATAGAGAGTTCTGGTTTGTTCTCTTGATGTTGGTTGTTGGTATAGGAGTGTATTGGTGCTGTCATGAAACAGGGTCCAGGGCTATGCATGGTAATTTCTGGTGGCAAACCGTTGCCGCTATGTGGTTTGTCTATTATTTTATGTTAAAAACAATCCTTAAAAATGATTTGTCGTTTAGTGCAGAATCAGAGAGAATTGCGTGGTCGACAATTAGTTTGAGAGGTAAGTCGTTTTTGATAGCGTATGGCATGCATGTGCTGTTTGGTATCGCCTATTTGGCAAAGATTTTTATCACCCAAAGATACCAGACAGGTTCGTTGTAAGCTATGTTGTTTTTAGAGTTTTAATGCCAGTGGAATATGAATATACCTTTTAATTTACCTCATCTTACGGGCAAGGAAGCCCACTACATGTATCAGGCCGTATACAACGGCAAGTTAAGTGGCAATGGAGAGTTCACCAAGCGTTGCCAGCGTTTCTTTGAGGATAAATATGGCTTCAAAAAATGCCTGCTTACCACGAGTTGCACCGATGCCCTTGAAATGGCAGCTATCCTGTGCGATATTCAGCCTGGCGATGAAGTCATTGTGCCGAGCTATACCTTCGTGTCTTCAGCCTTGGCTTTTGTGCGCGCAGGGGCAAAGATTGTCTTCGCTGACAGCATGAGACGCAATCCCAATATTGATGCAGAACAAATTGAAGCTTTGATAACGCCCAAGACAAAGGTTATCGTGCCCGTGCACTATGCTGGCGTGGCTTGCGACATGGACCGCATCATGGACATCGCTGAACGACACCACCTACTGGTAGTGGAAGATGCTGCTCAAGCCATTGATTCCTATTTCAAGGGCAGGCCTTTGGGTACCATCGGTCATCTTTCGGCATTCTCGTTCCATGAGACGAAAAATATCATTTCAGGCGAAGGTGGCATGTTGGGCATCAATGATGCTCGTTTCATTCGTCGCGCCGAAATCATCTGGGAGAAAGGCACGAACCGCGCTGAGTTCTTTCGTGGCGAGGTGAACAAATACGGCTGGTGCGACATCGGCTCATCGTTCCTCCCGAGCGAAGTGGTGGCAGCCTTCCTTTGGGCGCAACTGGAGGCATTGGATGACATTCAAGGCAAGCGCAAACGGCTGTGGAACAAATACTATGAGTTGTTGAAGCCTTTGGCAGACCAAGGCCGTTTCAGTTTGCCTGACATTCCAGATTATGCGACCAACAACGCCCACATGTTCTATTTGTTGTGCAATAGTTTGGCAGAACGCACGGCGTTGATTAAGAAGTTGAAGGATAACGATATATTGGCTGTGTTCCATTACCTCAGTTTGCATAGTAGTGAGTTTTACAAGGACAAACACGATGGGCGTCCGCTTTCTGAATGTGATCGTTATGCGGATTGCTTGGTCCGTTTGCCGATGTATTATGATTTGAGCGAAGAGGATGTGACAACTATCTGCGATTCAATGTCGTAATTAATGAATATGAAATCTGGTTTAAAGAGATTGGATGTGCGGAAGATCCTGTGGCTGCTGCTTGTTGCGGTTTTGGCCTTTTACTATTTGCTTTCTTTTATGGGCTTGGATAGGGGTCTCATTTCGGTGTATGATGAGGGCTATTTCTATTTGAAGAATAAACCTAATGAGTTGTTTACGGTTCAAACTCGACCTCTATCTTTGTCTGGTGAATTGCAACAAGGCTTGTTCCCAAATATTGGCGAATGGGACGTTCTAACACTGCGTAGAGTCGCCTACTCAATGAAATTGTCTGGGGTCATCATGCTCGCTTTCAGCGCTTTGGTGTTTTTTAGGAAAGCCTTCCAGAATGAAAACAAGGCTGTCTTTTCATTAGAGATGGTGGGCTGCATCCTTCTTGCGGGTTTGATGGCTATGCATATTGTAGTGTTAAATGGTAACACACTTTTGTTCTTTTTTGAGATGGCGGTGTTGTCCCTAAGCCTACTTGCTGTTTCTATTCAAACGAAATGGATGAAGAATCTTATAGTTGGAATTGCGGGCTTTTTTATATTTGTTTCAATGCTGTGTAATGCTCCCGCAGGTGGCATGCTTTTGATATTGGTTTTCTTGTTTTTGGTTTTTTATGATGGGAGTTCGAGAAAGAAAACGTGGCGTTTGATAGCGATGTTAAGCATTGGTATAATGTCGGCTTTATTGTTGACTCATTTCGCAATCATTAATCTTGGCGATATTTTTCAGTTTATCCAAATGGCACTGAATCAAACAACGGGCGATGGAGACGCGTCTCACCATTCTTTGTTGAAAGTGTTTGTAACGGTGCTGTTGGGAGTCCGAGATATTATAATAACAACATTGCCCTTGCTTGGTATTGCACTTTTGTTGTCATGGATTGGAAAGAAAGGAGGAAAGAAATGGCTGCTCTTTTCATGTGCCTTGGTCTTGTTTTATATTGTCCAAAAATGGCAAGTGAAACCAAGGATTTATTTTTGCAGCGTAATGACCTGTGGCATGATGTTGTATGTGCTTAAACAGTTTGAAAAAAAGGAAAAACCGTTGAAAAGCAACATGTTCATTTTATGCGCATACCTTTATTTGATGCCTTTGTTTCTCTCTTTTGGGACCAACACAACCATCATGGATAGGGCAATGCATTTTTGTGCGCCCTGGGGACTGCTCATATTTCTGTTAGGTAAAGATTATGAGGATAAGATTGTTATAACGAATAAAAATGGAAATTGGTTGTATGCGTTTTTTGTTGTCTTTTTGCTCTTCCCCGCACTGAGGGGCATGGTACATAGTTGGTCGTACGAGTCTTATGTGTTTGACAAGGAAAAACCAATTGCCAGGATGAAGTTGACCTCGGATCAATACAACTATTATAATGAAGTGTGGGACTATCTTAAAGGATATGGCTATTCATCCCAAAGAGATACTTTGCTGGGTTTCTGCAATAATGAGATGACCGTTGTGGCGATGGATGCAATTCCCTATACGAATGATCAACAACCTACTGAGTTTAAATTACACGATCCTCAAGACATCACGATGCCCTCGTTCATGATTCTTTCCGAATGGGATGCTGAATACTTGGAACCTTATTTTGATTCATTATGGCCGAATTATCGTGAAGCCTATGATGTGTTTGAGATGAAGCACAATGCGGATCCGGGAGGAGCACTTCAAAGTGCGATATATTTGAGAAAGAATAGAAAACTGGCGGAGCCTAATAGGGTTTACTGAAGCAAAACGATGAGACCCTCCATCGTCACCTTCAATCGCAACAACGTCGCAGTTGGCCTTTCGTTATATGTCAAAATCGCAGATTATTTTATCAAGATTTGAAGACTTTTCTATAAAGAATCGCAGATTTTTTCATTAAGATTTGAAGATTTTTTCGTAAAGAATCGCAGATTTTTTATATCTTTGCAGCCTAGAAATAAATGAGTTATGATTAGAAGGCTACAAAACGATAAATTGATTTCAAACATCAGCGAACCCCGAAGGACAATCCAGGTTGTGGCGGGTCCTCGGCAGGTGGGGAAAACCACCATGGTGAAACAGGTGCTGAAGGAAATCTCTATTCCGTCAATGTTCTTCAATGCCGATGGAGTGGCGCACGATGACAATACTTGGATTGCCGCCCGTTGGGAGGATGCCCGTGCGCAGATGCGGTTCGGCCAAAACCAAGAGTTTCTGCTCGTTTTTGATGAGATCCATAAAATCGACAACTGGAGCGAACAGGTGAAGAGGGAATGGGATGCTGATACCTTCAACGATGTGAATCTGAAGGTGGTCCTGCTTGGCTCTTCTCGCTTGCTGCTGAAGAAGGGTCTGACGGAGTCGCTCGCCGGTCGTTTTGAGCTGCTGCCTATGACGCATTGGTCCTATCAGGAAATGCACGAGGCTTTTGGGTGGGACATCAACCAATATGTTTATTTTGGCGGCTATCCTGGCAGCGCGGCCTACCTGCCCAATGAGAGCCGCTGGCGGCGCTATATGCGCGATTCCATTGTCGCACCAGCCATTGAGAAGGACGTGTTGCAAACTACTTATATCTACAAGCCGGCCCTGATGCACCAGCTCTTCCATCTCGGCTGTGCCTATTCAGCGGAACAGCTGTCATACAACAAAATGCTGGGCCAACTGCAGGATGCAGGCAATGCCACCACATTGGTCAACTACCTCGAGGTGCTGGGTGAGAGCAAGCTGCTTATCGGTTTGCAGAAATATGCCGTCGACAAGTCACGAAAATACCGCTCCATACCCAAGTTGCAGGTGTTCAACAATGCGTTGCTTACCGTGATGACGGATGGCATGACCTACGAGAAGGCCTACACGCATCCCACTTTGTGGGGACGTTGGGTGGAGTCGGCTGTGGGCTGTTATCTTTTGGATAAGGCAGATGAGTTGGAATACAAGTTGTATTACTGGAGGGAAAGCAATGAGGAAGTCGACTTCGTGATTGCCCGAGGAGAAAGTCTAATCGCCATAGAGGTGAAAAGCGGCCGAAGGCAGAACAACACTGGACTGAGTACTTTCCGTGAAATGTATCACCCTCAGTATTCCATGGTGGTTGGCGGCGATGCCATGCCCCTGGAAAAGTTCTTTACGGGCAATTTGTCCAATTTGCTGTGACTATGAAACTCTCCATCATCACCATTAACCGCAATAACGCCGCAGGCCTCGAAAAGACCATGCGCAGCGTGGCTTCCCAAACCTACAAGGAGTTGGAGTATATCGTCATTGACGGTGCCTCCACCGATGGCAGCATTGAAGTGATAAAAAGCTTGGAATCGGAGTTCGCCCATCTGAAGTGGGTCTCAGAGCCTGATTCGGGCATCTATAATGCCATGAACAAAGGACTTCACATGGCCTCGGGCGACTATGTCCAAATCCTTAATTCGGCGGACTGCTTGGCCGCCCCTGAGGTGACCGAGCGGATGTTGGAAGAACTGGAAAAACAAGGATATCCTTCCATCCTCTACGGCAATATGGTAAAGTGCTTCCCCGACGGACGCAAGATGGTTGACAAATGCTTCGCTGGACAGGAAATCACCATGCTCGGTATGTACACGGGAACGTTGAACCACGACCCGGCATACATTCGTCGCAACTTGTTCGAGAAATATGGCTATTACGATGAGAGTCTGAAAATCGTTTCCGATTGGAAATGGTTTTTGCAGGCCCTCATTCTCGGCGATGAAAAGCCGCATTATGTGGATATGGATGTCACCTTGTTCGACATGACGGGCATCAGTGAGACCAACAAGGAATTGGACAAGGTGGAAAGGGAACAAGTGCTTGGACAATTGTTTCCCCAAGGTGTATTGTCTGATTATGAGCGTTACGCTTTCCCCATGGAGCAAATCCAAAGGCTACAGCGGCATCCATGGGCCTATAAGTTGATGTGGCTTGTGGAACGTTGTCTATTCAAGATGGAAAAGGCAAAAAGGAATAAAAAATGAGATTTTCGGTCATCATACCGCTGTACAATAAGGCTTTATATGTGGCAAAGGCTATCGGTAGCGTGCTGACGCAAACATTCGGCGACTACGAATTGGTGATTGTTGACGATGGCAGCAAAGATGGTTCTGCCGAAGAGGCTGCAAAACTTATCGAAGGCCATTTGAATTGCCGGTTGATTCGACAAGAGAACAGCGGCGTTTCCATGGCACGCAACAACGGAGTGGCAGTGTCGCAAGGAGAATACCTCTGTTTCCTTGATGCCGACGACTGGTGGGAGCCGACGTTTCTTGAAGAGATGGATAAACTTGTGTCAGAGCTTCCTGAAGCAGGCATCTTTGGTGCCAACTATACCATCGTTAACGAAAAGCGCCATAAAACCCGCGTGGCATCGGTAGGCGTTTCTTCTGGTTTTGAAAAAGGCTATATCAACTATTGTCAAGTCTATGCCAAGAACATGTATATGCCATTATGGACGGGTGCCGTTTGTGTTCCAAGAAAGGTCTTCGACGAGGTGTACGGTTTTCCTCAGGGTATTACATTGGGGGAGGATTTCTTGCTTTGGATTCGCATTGCATTGAAGCACAAAGTCGCTTTCCTTAACAAGCCTTTGTCCAATTACAATCAAGATGTGGATGGAGCGAATCGTGGGGTGGGACGGCTTCACAATCCGAAAAACCACATGCTGTGGAATCTGGATTTCTTGGCAGAGGAGGAGAAGAACAATGCGGAACTGAAGCAATTGTTGGATAACCTTCGTGCTTTCAGCCTGATGCCTTACCTCCTTTCTAATGAATATAGTGAAGAAGCCCGTCACGAACTGAACAAGGTGGATTGGTCAAAACAACCAAGAAATGTCACTAAATTGTATCATCTGCCTCTGTTTCTGCTGCGAGCGGTTCAATCAATGCGAAACGTTGGGTCGTCACTAAAGGCTGCCGTCCAATAATAGTTGTAGTTCTATGATACCCAAAATCATACATTATTGTTGGTTCGGCCGTGGCGAAATGCCTGAATTGGCGAAAAAATGTATCGCTAGTTGGCATGAATATATGCCCGATTGGGAATACAAGCTATGGAACGAAGACTGTTTTGATGTGAATAGTGTGGCGTATGCCAAAGAGGCATACGAAGCAAAGAAATACGCTTTTGTCAGCGATTATGTGCGTCTTGAGGCTTTACATGCTGAAGGCGGAGTCTATTTGGATACGGATGTGGAAGTCTTTAAGTCTTTTGAAGATTTGCTGCATTTTGACGCATTTGCTGGCTTTGAAGGCAGCAAACACTTGCCTGTAGGAACCTGCGTGATGGCTAGCAAGGCAAATGGTTTGTGGGTGGAAGAGATGCTGGGAGAATATAAAAGCCGACATTTTGTAAAAGGAGACGGTTCGTTTGATTTGACCACGAATGTCCAGTTTATCACTGCAAGAATGTGTGAACAGGGCTTTGTCACGAATGGGAAAGAACAAAAATATAAGGATTTGCATGTGTTCCCAGTCGACTATTTTTCACCTAGACTTACAACGGGTGAATATAAACGGTCCGATAACACCTATTGCGACCATCTGGGAATGGGCTCATGGGCGGATTCGGAAGATGGTTGGAAGGTGAAATTAGGACATGTCATAGGCCCGAAAGCCATGGCAACCTTAATTACAATGAAACGTAGAATTATTGGATAAATTTGCTATTATATTGAATTAAAAGAATAAAATATGTTGACATATTTCCCCCGTTTTTTCTCTACACGAGCCATTATCTGTTATTTTGTGACATTAGTCCTGGTGAGCATCTTTTTCATGAGTTTTGCCATGCCATTTCAGTTTATGTTGTTTGGTGTGGCAGCGGTGTTATTGTTTTTCCCGAATATCACAAAACTCACGATGCAATGGCAACGCTTTTCTCCCCAACAGTTTGTAAAAAAGGTGTTTACAACAGCATTGGTCATACGGGTAGTCTATGTGATTTTCATTTATTTCTATTATTACAGTATGACAGGGATGCCTCACATGTTCCATCCTGGAGATGAGTTATATTACCATAATCAGGCAACTCTATGGCATGACCATGGAATAGAGACATTTTTGGAGTGGAATAAAGGAACTGAGTATTCCGATATGGGCTATATGTGGCTCTTGGCTTTTGAGTATCTATTGTTTGGCACGAATGTCATCCCTTCCCGTTTAATCAAGTGCCTCATCAGTGCGTTTTCATGTGTGTTGATGTATCATTTGGCCAAAAGAAACTTTGGAGAGGCGGTGGGACGCATGACAGCCATCTTTTGTGTGATGATGCCCAATATGTGGTACTATTGTGGATTGACCCTGAAAGAGACGGAGATGACTTTCCTGACAATTTTGTTTGTGGAAAGGGCCGATGCTGCCCTTAAGGCAAACAAAATTACCATTAAGGAATTGGTGTTCCCTTTGTTGATTATGGTTGTCATGTTTATGTTTCGTACTGCTTTGGCGGCAGTATTGGTGGCAGCATTTGTTGCGGCCTTGATTTTCAGTTCGAAGAAGCAACTGAAACTAGGGGCAAAAATCGCGTATACTACGCTGTTCGTCGTCTGGATGTTTCTTACTGTTGGTGCGCAAATGATTCAGGAATCACAGCAAATGTGGGCCAGTAGGCAAGAGCTACAAGAGGCTGGCTATCAGACCCGTGCAGAGCAGGAAGGAGGAAATTCATTCGCAAAATACGCCTCGGCTTCAGTATTTGCTCCTTTGATCTTTACTATACCGTTCTCATCAATGGTGGACATTCCCAATCAGGAAAACCAAATGATGATGAATGGCGCCAATTTCATCAAGAATGTCATGTCGGGTCTTACTATCTTCGCTTTGTTTACCTTGTTATTCAACAAGGGATGGCGAAAGCATGTACTGCCGATAGCGGTGATGTGTGGCTATTTGGTGGTGCTGGTGTTCAGCAATTTCGCGCACTCCGAACGATTCCATTTTCCCATCATCGCTTTCGAGTATATGTTTGCAGCATACGGCATCACGCAGTTGACCAACAAACACAAGCGATGGTACACGTTCTGGTTGATAGGCGTATGCGTGGCCAATATCGCCTGGGCATGGATCAAGTTAAAAGGTAGGGGCTGGGCATAATATGAAGGTGCTTGTCATTGCTTCAGAAAACAAAGGACATGTTGCTCCGTTTGTAGAGGAACAAATTGAGGCGTTGGGAAAGCAAGACTGTGAGTTGTCGCTTTTCGGCTTGAAAGGTAAGGGACTGAAAGGTTATCTGAAGAACCTTCCTGCTTTGAAAAAGACTGTAAAGGGGTTCAACCCCGATGTCATCCATGCCCATTATGGCCTTTCTGGCTTGTTCGCCAATTTGCAAAGGCAAGTGCCGGTGGTAACCACGTATCATGGATCCGACATCAACGAACCAAAGGTGCTGCCATTTTCAAAGATGGCGATACGCCTTTCGGCATGGAATTTTTTTGTCTCCCGTAAAACGATGGAGATGGCTCATCCTAAAAGCAGATACACCTTGTTGCCTTGCGGAATTGACCTTAGCGACATGCAGCTGACTGAAAAAACACAAGCAAGGCAAAAGATGGGCTTGGAAATGGACAAAAGATATGTCCTTTTTGCTGGTGCTTTTGACAATGAGGTGAAGAATGCACCTTTAGCCAAGGAAACCGTTTCGCTTTTGCAAGACGATGCGGTTGAATTGCTAGAGCTGAAAGGCTATTCGCGTGAGGAAGTTACGCTGCTGATGTGTGCTGCCGACGTTTTTTTGATGACATCCATTTCTGAGGGATCCCCTCAGGTGATTAAGGAAGCGATGGCTTGCGGATGCCCGATTGTGAGTGTGGATGTGGGTGACGTCAGTGAGCGTATAGAAGGACTCAAAGGATGTTTCGTCTCTGCAAGTCGAAACCCACAAGAATTGGCAGGTCTTCTAAGAGAAGCGATGGGTTTTGAAGGCAAGACCATGGGCCGCAATAAAATCATTACAGATGGATTGGACAACAAGACTGTGGTGAAGCAACTAATGGGAATCTACGATAAGGTAATAAAGAGATGAAGATTGTTGTTGGCAAGCATATTGACTCAAAATCTTGGATGGATTTGGTGAATGTTTCACCGGTCGCCACATGGTTTCAGACGGAGGAAGCCTATGCTTTTTTTGATGGTTTTGCGTTTCTTGAAGCCTTTGTTTTTGCCGTCGAGGAGGATGGACAACTGAAAGGCATTGTGACGGGCTACATTCAAAAAGACGGAGGCACAGTGAAGCGATTCTTCTCTAGAAGAGCGGTCATCCTGGGTGGCCCTTTGCTTGCCAAAGACATTTCCGTTGAAGAATTGACACTACTGCTTTGCACTTTGAAAGATCAGGTGGGAAAGAAAGTCATCTTTGTTGAACTGCGCAATTTCAACGACTTTGGCCTTTGGAGGACGACGTTCGAACAATGTGGTTTCCATTATCAGCCACATTATGACATCCATGTAGATACCACGTCGATGGAAATGGTCAACGAACACTTGGGGAAAAGCAGGAAACGAGACATCCGTGTTTCCATGCGCGATGGCGCATCGGTGGTCAGCCAACCTTCCTTGTCGCAAGTACAGGACTTTTATGACATACTAAATACGCTATACACAACAAAAGTCAAGACTCCCTTGTTCCCGCTGGAGTTTTTTGAGAAGCTGTTTGCGTGTGACAACGCCGCATTCCTACTGGTCGAATATGCTGGTCGAATTGTTGGCGGAACGGTATGCGTGGGCTTGCCCGGTGTCGCCTTATACGAAATGTTTGCTTGCGGCGAGGATGGTGCGCAAAAGACCATTTTCCCCTCAGAGGTGGCAACATTTGCAGGGTTGCAACATGCAGCGGAAAATGGCTATCCCAAGTTTGATATGATGGGCGCTGGGAGTCCCAACGATGGCGGTTATGGCGTCCGTGACTTTAAACTGAAATTCGGTGGCGAGTTGCTTGAATTGGGACGATACGACTATGTGAGCAAGCCTTTGCTGTATCAAATAGGCAAACTAGGCGTAAAAATACTGAAGAGAATATGAATATCCTATTCGATATCAATCATCCGGCACATGTGCATCTGCTTCGCAATGCCTATTTTCTTTTGACCGAAAAGGGGCATCAGGTAATGGTAGTGGTGAAGGAAATACCATCGGCAATGCGTCTGCTGGATTTGTATGGCATACCCTATACTAATATTGGCAAGAAAGACGATGCATTGATGAAAAAAGGCTTGGACCAATTGGCATACGACCGAAGGTTGTTGAAGTTGGTCCGTGAACACGGTGTTGAGTTGGGCGTCGGCTCTTCTATCAACATTGCCCATGTAAGCAAGCTGTGCAAGATGAAAAGCATCATCCTCGACGACGACGATGACGAAGTGGAGCCGTTGTTCGTGAAGTTTGGTCATCCATTCGCCGATACCATCCTTAGCCCTGCCGATACACCAAGGAGGTCAAAGAAAACGGTCTATGTCAACGCATATCATGAGTTGGCCTATCTCCATCCCAATCGTTTTATCCCCGATCCTTCAGTGCTGGATGATGCAGACGTCACCGAGGGAGAGCCTTATTTTGTCATGCGTTTCAATGCCTTCAAGGCGCATCACGACGTGGGCGTGGTGGGATTGACCATTGAGAACAAAAGACGTTTGGTCAAATATCTAAGTTCGAAAGGCAAAGTGTTCATCACCACTGAACGAGATATGGATGACGAGTTCAAACCTTATCAGTTGAAAGTGTCGCCCGAAAAGGCCCATTCGCTGATGTATTATGCCACAATGCTTGTCGGCGACAGCCAGACGATGACGTCCGAGGCAGCTGTGTTGGGTACGCCTGCTATTAGGTGCAACACCTTTGTCGGGAGAATCCATTATTTGGAAGAGGAAGAACACAAGTATGGCCTTACCTATGGTTTCCGTCCAGAGCAGTCGGAAGAGATGTTTGCCAAGATAGAGGAGTTGTTGTCCATGCCCAACCTTAAGCAGGAATGGCAAACCCGTCGCCAAAAAATGCTGTCTGAGAAAATCGACTATGCCCAGTTCTTGGCCTGGTTCATCGAAAACTATCCCGAAAGCCAAAAAACTATGAAGGAAAATCCTGAATATCAGTTTAGATTCAAATAATATGCGACATATTACACTTATTGCGGGCGCAAGACCCAATTTCATGAAGATAGCCCCCTTGATTCATGCCATTCAAAAGGCAGAACAGGAAGGAAAAGATATCCATTATCGTCTTGTTCACACCGGACAGCACTATGACCGTCAGATGAGCGAGACCTTTTTCGAGGAGCTTAACATCCCTAAGCCTGATGCTAATTTGGGCTGCGGTGGCGGTACGCAAGCCGAACAGACAGCTGCCATTATGGTGGCCTTCGAGAAGGACCTCATGGCAAATCCTACTGACTTGGTGCTTGTTGTGGGCGATGTCACCAGCACTATGGCCTGTTCCATTGTGGCCAAGAAGCTGTGCACAAAAGTGGCACATGTTGAGGCAGGCATTCGTTCATGGGACTTGACCATGCCTGAAGAAATTAACCGCATGGTGACGGACAGCTTAGCAGACTATTTTTTCACTACCTCGGAGGTGGCTAATAGTAACCTTAGACACTTTGGAGTAGAGGAGAAAAACCTGTATTTTGTTGGTAATGTGATGATTGATACCTTGTTGGCTAACCGTTCCCGATTTGTCAAACCTGCTGTCTATGACGAGTTAGGTTTGCAGCCGCAGCATTTTCTGACTTTGACCATGCACCGCCCCGCCAATGTGGATGAGGCGGAGAAACTAAAGCGACTGATGAACGAGATTGTCAATAATGTTCATGATTTGCCCATTGTATTCCCTATTCACCCTCGTACAGCCAAGATTTTCAAGGATTTGGGTATAGAAGCCCCAAATTTGCACATTGTGGAGCCTATGGGCTACTTGGAGTTCAATTATCTGGTAGAACGCTCAAAAGCGGTAGTTACAGATAGTGGTGGCATAACGGAGGAAACGACGGTAATGGGCGTGCCTTGCATCACTTTGCGAGACAACACCGAACGTCCCGAAACCTGCACCATTGGCACCAACGAGTTGATTGGCACCAACCCCGAAAACATCAAGCCGGCATTGGACAAGTTGTTCGCCGGACAGTGGAAGAAAGGCAGCATTCCACCGCTATGGGACGGACATGCTGCTGAGCGTATTGTAGACATATTATTGACGTTATGATGAAATCGTTGTGTAGACTGTTGTATTATGGCTTTGCCCGACATTTGCCCAAATCCACTGTGCCGGTTTTTGGAAAGATGGCATCGGCATTGCGTCGCTTTTGTTGTAAAAGGATGTTCGCCTCTTGTGGCGAAAAGTTGAATGTGGAACAGGGCGCTTATTTTGGCCGTGGAGATGATATTCGTGTGGGTACCTTGGTGGGATTGGGCAAGAATTTCACTATGCATAATTGCATCCTGACCGTTGATGATTATTTGATGATGGGCGAGGATGTCATGATCATTGGCGGGGGACATTGTTTCGATGACCTTGACAAACCCATGGGTGAGCAAGGTGCGAAAGAGAAAACGGAACTCCATATCGCCGGAGATGTTTGGATAGGGGCAAGGGCAATGATTTTGCCAGGCTGCAGACGAATTGGTCATGGGGCTGTCATCGGAGCGGGTGCTGTCGTCACAAAGGATGTCCCTGACTATGCCATCATGGGTGGTAATCCTGCCCAAATCATTCGATTTAGAAACGAAAGTAAGTCATGATGGACTTCACATTGGAAAAATATATCCTTCTGCTTGGTGCGCTGAAGAAAGCAGGCTATCGTTTTGTCACTTTCCACGATTATTGTGAGCAAAAAGCCGAGTTTGCCGAAGGCCAATTTGTCGTCCTCCGTCACGATGTGGACTTGAAAGCTGGGAATGCCTTTGAAGTTGCAAAAATAGAGCATGAACATGGCATCAAGGCTTCTTACTATTTCCGGGTTGTTGAGCAGAGCAATAAACCTGAGATTATCAAAGCCGTAGTCGCGATGGGCCATGAAATCGGCTATCATTATGAGGATATGACGATTTGTGATGGCGATGTGGGGAAAGCGTTAGCGCATTTTAAGAGCCATCTGGATTATTTTCGACAGTTCTATCCTGTCATGACCATTTGCATGCATGGTTCGCCACGTAGCAAATACGATAGCCGCAACCTGTGGAAACACTATGACTATCACGATTATGGCATTATTGGGGAACCTTATTTTGATGTGGATTTTTCCAAAGTGTTTTATCTTACCGATACGGGCCGTCGTTGGGATGGATTTAACGTGAGTGTTCGTGACAAGATACCCGTCTATCAAGACCAATGGAGTAAGGATGGTCTCGTTTATCATTCCACGGATGATATCATTAAGGCAAGTGGTAATGGAACCTTACCACAAAGGTTGATGATGACTACTCATCCCCAGCGTTGGACTGATGCATGGGGCGAATGGCTGATGGAAAAAAGCCTTCAGTCTATTAAGAATGTTGTGAAAAGAATGTTGGTATAGCTTTTTGTCGGAAATATTTTGTATTTTTGCACGATAATAGAACGATAATAATCTAATATCTTTATGAAAATCAATAGAATAGCTTTATTTTTTGCTTTGGTTGTTATGGCCATGGCCTCTACCTCATGTGTCACCGCCAAGAAAGTGCGTTATTTGCAGGATATGCCCAAGGCGGGTATGCCTTTGAATGAGGCTTTGGAAGCGACAGTGGCTCCGTATGATGAACTCCGTATCCAGGTGCTGAGCAATACGGGTAAGGATGACGAACTGCTCAAGCCTTTTAATGCCATGCAGACCATGAATATGGGCGGTGGTGGCAATGGCAATATGGGGGGGTATCTTGTAGATGCTCAAGGTAATATTGAATTTCCTGTTTTGGGTGAAATTCATGTGCAAGGACTGACCCGTCTACAATTACAGGATACCATCGCATCGCATTTGGAGCAAAATGGCTATATCAAGAATCCTTTGGTGGTGGCTCGTTTCCTGAACTTCAAGGTGTTTTTCTTGAGCAGCTCGGGAGGTAAGGTGATTAATGTCAATAATGAGCGGTGTACGTTCTTGGAGGCATTGTCCATGTCGGGCGGCTTGGATTGGTACACCCGTCGCGACCGCATTGGCGTGATGCGTGAAGTGGATGGGAAACGGGTCATCCATTATATGGATCCGCGCTCCACCTCCATTTTTGACGACGATTTCTTTGTGTTGCAGCAAAACGATATCATCTTTACTGAAGAGATGGGCTACAAGTTCTTCAGCAACAACTTGAGTACCGTTTTGGCGCTGATTTCTTCGGTCACTTCTTTGGTGTCGATCTATGCCTTGATAAGGACTTTTATACCTAAACAGGATTGAATGCTTTAAGATTTCGATTTGTTTTATAACATGTGTTTCTAATAAATATTATAAAAAAAGATAATGGCTACAGATAATGGCAATACGAACATGAGGCCCAACGACATGAATGCGTTTTTCGATGAAAACGCAAACAGCGGCTTCAAGTTCAAGGATTTGGTTTTTTTGATATTGCATAATCTTCCATGGTTCCTCATTTGTGCTGCGATTGGTGGTATCATCGCGTTCTACAATGTCCGTAGCAAGGAAAGGATTTATGCCAGTTCTTCGTCCATGCTCATCAAGACTTTGGCCAATGGTGGTTCGGAGTCCTTCCGTGGTTCGGCACCGTTGAACTTGATTTCAGGCCCTGGACTGGTGGTGAGTACGGTCAATAATGAAGTGATGGTGTTGCGGTCGCAGACAAATATGGAAAACATGGTGCGCCAGTTGAACTTGTGCACTATGTATTCGTACAAAACTAAGGTGTCGCGCCGTAACACGGATTTGTATAAGGATTCTCCCGTATCTGTATTGTTCCCAGAATTGGATGAAAATGCGGGTGCCTCTTTCAGTGTGAAACCTTTGGACAAGAATTATGTGTTGTTGGATGATTTTGGCGAGAATATCCCTTCCATGAAAGTTAAGCTGAACGATACGGTGATTTCTCCTGTGGGTAAGTTAGTAGTCATTCCCACATGGAAATATGATGATTTTCTTAATACTGCAGTTATTGTGCGCCATGTCCCGTTGAAATCGGTTGCGGCTTCTTACCGTGGGCGTATTAGTGTACAAAGAGACAGTGAACGTAACGCCTTGTTGCGTTTGTATTTACGCGACACTTCTCCTGCTAGGGCTGCCGATGTGCTCAATACGTTGATGGAAGTGTACAATCAAGAGTCTATTGACGACCAACAGCGTATCTTGAACTATACCGAAAAATTCATCAATGACCGTATCGAACTTTTAATGAGCGATATTCAGGAATACGAAGACTATTCGGTGGATTTCAAGAAGAGCCACAACATTATCGATATGGGGAGCTATGGCCAAGCCTATGTGTCGAAGAGTACAGCAAAGACTGAAGAGGTGCAAAAGTTGGAGGCCCAAAAGGACATGGTTCGTTATCTGTTGAATTTCATCAAGAACAATCAGGATCAAATCATTCCTGTGGGTGTGGTTACGGTTTCAGAGGAAGCAGCAACTGTGATTGCAAAGTACAACGACAATTTGGTAAAAATAGACAAGTACAAAGCAGATGGTACGGTAAACAATCCTGTGGCCCAAAGCGTGATGGAAGAGCAAGTGGCCCTCCATGCCAGCATCATTTCGATTTTGGAAACGAATTTGTTGGGTCTGGAAAACCGCATACAAGCGGCTGACAGGGAAAGGATGATTGCCAATTCGCAGATACAATCTGTCCCTGCAGCCCAGGTGGAGTTTCAGTCGTTGGCGCGTATGCAGAATATCAAGGAACAACTTTACCTCAATCTTCTTACCAAGCGTGAAGAATTGCTGATGACCAGCCCTCAATTGGAGGCAACTGGTAAGATTATCGACTACGCTTCTGCCAATTATTCTCCTGTAGCACCTGACGAGAAAAAGTCAACCTTGATAGGTATTTTGATTGGTTTGGCCATCCCGATTGCTATTATGCTGCTCCGCAATATGATGGATACCACCATCCACGACAGGGTGGATGTGCAGAAGAGTTCCAACGTACCTTTCTTGGGCGATGTGCCGTTTGATGGCGATGTGAAGGGACACGTGGTCTCGGTAAAGGAGAATGGTCGAGACTCGCTTTCCGAGTCCTTCCGCCTTATCCGATCTAGTCTTGAGTATATGAAAGACCGAAAGGAGGGTGGCCATGTCATCATGTTCACATCGTTTATGGTGTCGTCTGGAAAGACCTTCGTGTCCACCAACTTGGCAACGAGTTTCGCCTTGGCGACGAGGAAGACGGTCATCGTTGACTTGGATATTCGTAAAGGTACGCTGTTTAAGGTGTTTGGCGTCAATACCAGGGCTGGTGTCTCTAACTACCTGTCGGGCAAAACAGATAGCGTGGATGACATTGTGCACTCCAGCCAGACAACTCCCAATCTCGATATCATTTTCTCGGGCCCGGTGCCGCCTAACCCAGCCGAGTTGCTGATGAGCCCGCGACTTGACGATTTAGTCGCTGAGTTGCGTAAGCGTTACGAATATATCTTCTTGGATAACGTGCCAGTGGGTATGGTGGCCGACTCCGACATCGTGAAACGTGTGGCCGACACCACCATTATGGTGCTGAGAGCGGGTACGACCGACAAGCGCTTGCTCTTCGACGTTGACAAGTTCTATCACGATAACAAGTTCCCCAACCTCTGCGTGGTGTTGAACGGCGTGAGTAAGAGGAAGCGTGGCTACGGCTACTATGGCTACGGATATGGCTACGGATATGGCTACGGATATGGCTACGGATATGGTTACGGCTACGGATATGGCTATGGCAGTGAAGAGGAGGAGAGGAAGAAAAACAGGAAATGGTATGAGAAATTGTATGATAAAATCTTCCCCAACCGCCATCATCATCACCGCCGTTCACACGGACATTTCAAATCGGGAAGCGACGGTAAAGCATAAATAGGTAATGTTCGGCTTTAGAAAGAAATATAGTTTACCGGATTATTTCTTCCAAGGCGCTCATGACATCCATTGTCATCTGCTGCCTGGCGTCGACGATGGCTTCTCATCGGCAGAGAAATCATTGTACGCCTTGAAGAAGCTGGAGGAACGTGGCGTGAAGAAGATGATTCTCACACCTCACTTCATGAATGACTACCCGAGAAATAACCGCAAAAGCATCTCCGCTGAGTTTGAGGTCTTTAAGGCTGAAGCAGAGAAGGCCTGCCAGATTGAGTTGCGATTGGGTGGTGAGTACATGCTCGAAGGCGGTTTTCCCGAACATTTCAAACAAGGCTTCCTGACATTGGATAAAGCGGGCACCCATGTGCTTTGCGAGACCTCCTATATGATGTATGAGCAGAACTACACCAACTTGCTCTACGACATCATGTGTGAGGAGCTGCAGCCTGTCATCGCGCATCCCGAAAGGTATGAGTATGCGGGTAAGGATGTCTATATGCGTTGGAAAGACAAACGCTACAAGTTCCAGATGAACCTGCTTTCTCTGGCGGGCGTGTATGGCGAGCCTGCCCGCGAGAAGGCGCATTTCCTTTTGAACGAGGGGATGTATGACTACATTGGATCCGACATGCATGGCTTGGACAACTTCAGGCGTTTTCTCCCAGAGCTTAGGCTGAGAACGAAAGAAATTGACGCCATAGCGCAACTGCTAGAGAATAACAAGACACTGTTTGACTGATCCCCAAAGGCTCAGCGACATAAAAAACAATCCCGATGGCATTGCCGTCGGGATTGTTTTGTTTATGGGTTTTGCTTGTCAGAAAGTGTATCCGACGGAGAAATAGGCACTGACGCGTTTGGTGCAGTCAGACCATTGCAGGGTGAACGAAATCGGGCCGATAAAACTATTATAGGCATAGCGCAAACCTACGCCAGAGAAGTGCCTCGAGCCTTCAATAAAGCCTTTGCCAAAGGGGTTGAAGCCATACAAGAAATTGTAGGTGGCTGTGACATAATGCTTTTCCAAGAAATTGAAGCGGAAGTCGCAGCGCGCAATAGCGGTGAAGTTGTTGACATAGTCGACATGGTTGATGCCGATAAAGGGCATCTGCTGGTCGAAATGCCGCCCTTCGATTTCGCCGCCGACAACATTCCAAAGGTTGGCGTAGGCTGCAGCTCCAAACAAGCATCTGGCATAAAGTTGGGGGATGATGGTGAACATTTTGTCGTAGGGCGTGATGTAGCCTTGTATGTTATATCCGATTTCATATGTGATGCCTGATGCGCCTTTCAGGTCGAAGTGTATTCGCCCGTTTAAGGTCGTGTTGATGCCATGCTTGGCGAAATAGGGATCGTCGAGGTTGTCGTATTTCAACGTGACGAAGGGTGTGACCAAGAGATTGTCGTCGTAGTAGGATGAGGAAATCGTCGACTGGTCAATGGTGTCGTTGCTGAAATCGATGGTAAAGGGATTGGAGAAGGAGGTTGAGGAGAGGTTGGCTCCAACGGCGGTGCTGATGTCAAGCAAGTGGAACTGCGACACGTATGCGCTGACCCGGTGCTGGACATAGTTGAGGTTGTTGTAGTCGTTGCCGGTAGTCAACGCCTTGTAGTGCTCGCCTCGATAGTCGTATGCCAAGCTGAAACTGGCCAGATTGATACTCGCGTAAGTAGCCGTGATGTCGAATTTCGGATTGTAGCTGAGCTTGCCGCTGAGGCTGAGCTTGAATCCGTTGAGGCGTTTCTCGTTGAGGCCTAACTTGAGCAACAGGCCTGCGCCTTCTTCGGTGTCGTATCGTAGCCCGAGACCGAAGACATTGGGCTGTGTCGGTTTGAAGTTCATGGTTAAGGCATAGGTGTCTTGAACCTCTCCGTTGATGGTGTCTGTACCGCTTTCCGTCAAGTTGTAGGTGATGTCGTCGAAGGCGCCGGTGCCTCTATAGATGTCAACGGCATGGTTGATTTCAGCCTCCGAGATAAGCTGTCCCGCCTTCAGTTTTCCTTTTCTGAGCAGCCATTTTGTATTTAACATGTCGCTTGGATTGATGTCAATGGAGCTGATGTAGACGGGAGCGTCAGCGAGGTTTTTCGCTTTTGTGGCTCTTAATTGCTTGTCTAAAGGTGCTCCGTTGATGGAGTCCAATTGATGTTTGATGCTCATCAAAACGGAATCGTATTTCTTCGCTTCTTGGTAACCACGGTTGACCAGCGTGTCGATGGCGTCGTGGTTAAAACTTAAGGTGCCATAGCCAGTGATGTCGGGCGTGATGTGTAGCCTGCATAGTGCTT
>JAEEGL011431554.1_pt1 | contig 25984 bp, 20 predicted proteins | sample 9134231 | NCBI WGS metagenome assembly JAEEGL01 (sample SAMN16246548, study PRJNA631951) | gut metagenome | biome: gut microbiome; feature: rumen; material: fiber-attached | host: Bos | place: Iran: Karaj | collected 2018-10 | reverse complement strand
ATTCTGTGACGGAAACCCTTCATCAATCAAGTATGCAATGAACGTAAAGGGAATGCCTGCAGGTGCTTTGAGATTGCCTTTGGTTGAGGTAAATGAAGCAGCTAAGGCTCAGATTGAAGCTGCTATTAAGGAATGTAATTTGTAAAGAACGTCATTGCGAGGAGCGTAGCGACGTGGCAATCCACGTATGAGGATGCATTCTAATACATGGATTGCCACGCTGCGCTCGCAATGACACAGGAGTTAAATATATGAGTGAAAAGATAAAGGTAGGTGTGCTCGGAGCTACGGGCATGGTTGGTCAGCGTTACATCAAGCTTTTGGAAAATCATCCATGGTTTGAAGTAACATATGTTGCTGCAAGTCCTCGTTCTGCTGGTAAGCCTTATAAAGAGGCTGTACAGAATCGTTGGCTTATTGGTGCAGAAATCCCAGCTGGTGTTGCAGATCTCATCGTAGAAGATGCAAACGACGAAAAGAAAGCAATCGGTAAATGTCAGTTTGTTTTCTCTGCGCTTGAAATGGGAAAAGATGAAATTAAGGCTCTCGAAGCTGCTTATGCCGCAGAAGGTATTCCTGTTGTTTCTAATGCTTCTGCTAACCGCTGGACAGAAGATGTTCCAATGCTCGTTCCAGAAATCAACTGGCAGCACCTTGATGTAATTGCAGAACAGAAAAAACATCACGGTTGGGACAAGGGCTTTATTGCTGTAAAACCTAACTGTTCACTTCAGACATACATGATGCCTATCCACGCTTTGATTCAGGCTGGATACCCAATCAAGAGAATGATTGTTACAACTCTTCAGGCAACATCTGGTGCTGGATATCCTGGTGTTTCTTCTTTTGATATGATTGATAATATCGTTCCATTTATTGGCGGTGAAGAAGAAAAGACAGAAAAAGAATGTCTTAAGATTCTTGGTAAGGTTGTAGACGGAAAGATTGAAAATGCTGCTGGTCCTCTTGTTTCTTCTACTTGTACACGCGTACCTGTAGTAGACGGACACACAGCTTGTGTTTCTCTTGAGTTTGATTTGCCAGATGACAAAAAACCAAGTCTTGAAGAAATTGAACGCGTATGGACAAGCTATACTTCAGTCCCTCAAGAGCTCAAACTTCCAAGTGCACCAGAACATCCAATCGTTGTTCGCCACGAGGAAAATCGTCCTCAGCCACGCCGTGACCGCGAAACAGAAAAGGGAATGGCTTGTGTAATCGGACGCCTTCGCCCATGTAACGTATTCGACGTAAAGTTTGTAGCTTTGAGCCACAATACAAAACGTGGTGCTGCTTTGGGTGGTATTTTGAATGCCGAATTATTGAAAGCTAAGGGATTTTTTGATTAATGGATTGCCACGTCGCTGCGCTCCTCGCAATGACGAAAGTCACGTCATTGCGAGCCGTAGGCGAAGCAATCCACATCTAACATACTAGTATTATTTTATACAAAACTATGGTATCATACAGGTACCATAGTTTTTTTTTATGAGGTAAGAATATGCGTATTTCCAAAAATCTGAAATTTATTTGTGAGACAAAGGATTTTTCCGGAGTTAAGAAAATTGCCCGCAAGGTTTGTAATGATGTAAAACTTGTGTTTGGATTTGATCCGGAGTTTGTTGAAGGAAACGTTCAGGAGGAAGTTTCTGCTGCCGGACCATGCTTGATTTTTGGAACTGCTGCTTCGTCGCCATTGCTAAAAAAGTATCTTGGCGAAGCTAATGTTGGAAAGCGCGAGGTTTATACCTTTACTGTAGAAGGTGAAAAAATCATAATTGCCGGAAGCGATAAGCGAGGTGTGATTTATGGTCTTTTCCATTTTTCTGAATTGCTTGGAGTTTCTCCGCTTGTAAACTGGTGCGGAATCCTTCCTCAAAAACAAAAATCCTTTGATATTGAAGACTGCATTTATATTTCACCGGAACCTTCTGTTCGTTTCCGAGGATTTTTTATTAACGATGAATGGCCTGCTTTTGGTAACTGGTCAAATCACAACTTTGGCGGCGTAAATGCAAAAATGTACGAAAACGTTTTTGAGCTTTTGCTTCGTCTTAAAGGAAATTATCTTTGGCCTGCAATGTGGGCAAGCCGATTCAGCGACGATGGTCCTGGTCTTGAAAATGCAGAGCTTGCAGATGAGCTTGGTGTTGTAATGGGTGCAAGCCATCATGAGCCATGCTGTAGGGCAGGGGAGGAATACCGTTATCTTCGTGGTCCTGGTTCTGTTTATGGCGATGCCTGGAACTTCCGCTCTAACGAGGCTGGTATTACAAAGTTCTGGGAAGACGGCTTAAAACGCAACGGAAAATTTGAAAATGTAATTACAGTTGGTATGCGTGGTGAAGCAGACACTGCAATCATGAAAAACGCAACTCTTGCAGATAATATCAATCTTCTTCGTGATGTTCTTAAAACTCAAAACAGACTTATCCGCGAAAATGTAAACGAGGATGTTATGAAGGTTCCTCGTATGCTTGCCCTTTATAAAGAGGTTGAACCATATTTCTATGGCGACAAGCGTACAAAAGGTCTTATGGGAGACCCTGAGCTTGAAGGTGTAACACTCATGCTTTGTGATGATAACCACGGAAACCTTCGTACTGTTCCAACAGAAAAAATGCGTGACCACAAGGGCGGCTACGGAATGTACTATCATTTTGATTATCACGGCTGGCCTTACAGCTATGAGTGGCTCAATACAAATTATCTCCCAAAGGTAAAAGAGCAGATGACTGCCGCTTATGATTTTGGAATCCGCGATTTGTGGATTGTAAATGTTGGCGACATTATGACAAACGAATTCCCGCTTTCTTACTTTTTGAATCTTGCTTATGATTACGAAAAATATTCTGCACCTGAATACACAACTCAAGGTTATACAGCCAGCTGGGTTGAACAGCAATTCCCTGGATTAAGTCATAAGCAGAAGGCTTCTATAAATTATATAATGAATACATATACAAAGCTTGCAAACATGCGCCGTACAGAATGCATCTGGAGCGACACCTTTGCACCTGTAAGCTTTGGCGAAAGTGAAAAGCTTTTGGCTATGGTAGATCGTGTTCTTAAGGAATGTGAAAATCTTAAGGATGAGCTTTCGAAAAAAGATTATCCGGGATTTTTTGCACAGGTATATTTCCCTGCCTGCGGAACAATGAATGTTCTTAAAATGCAGTTGCTGTCAGGCCTTAACAAATGGAGTGCAGGTTATAATTTGTATGCTGCAAATGCATATGGGGAGCAGGTTCAGGCTTGCCTTGATTTTGATAAAAAGCTTGTTGATGAATGTGACAAGGTTGATGGTGGCCGCTGGTTTGGAATGGGCTGGTCTGAGCATTTTGGATTTACTCACTGGAACGAAGAAGAAAACCGCTATCCTGTTATTGCAAAGCCTGTTGAACCTCGTAAGGGCCGTTTGTGTGTATGGGTAGAAGGAACTGATTTAGTTACAACAGGCGGCGACTGGACTCGTATTCCATTGCGCTGCGACAGCTTTAAAAATCCTGCTGTTGAAACTGCAAGAATATTTGTTGCAAGTGCAAATAAAAAGATGATTCCATACGAGATTAATCTTGAAGGCGGAAAGGACTGGCTCTCTTATACTGTAAAAAAAGATAAGACACTTTTGATAGATTCAATTGTTCTTAGCGTTGACCGTGCAAAGCTCGTTCTTTCTCAGGATAAAACTGCAGTTCTAAAAATCACAGGTGATGGCGGCCACGGCTGCAGAATCCGTGTTGATGTTACAATTGATGCAACAGTTCCAAATCTTAATTACGATAAGGGAACATTTATTCAAACTTCAAATTATGTTTCTATGGAAGCAGCACACTTTGCTTCAAAACAAGATGGGCTTTGGAAAAATCAGCCAACTCAATTTGTTGAGCTTCCTGGTTATGGAAAAACTCTTTCGGCAGTAAAGGCTGTTCCTGTTATTGCAGAATATCCAAAAGGAAAGAATGCTCCTTATGTTGAATATAAGTTTGTTGCAAGCTCAGAAGGTGTAAAGCAGTTTGATTTTTATTTGAATCCATCGAACCCTGCATATAAAGATAATTGTCTTGCATTTATTGCAGAAATAAACGGTGACAAAATTAAAAAGGATGTTGTAGATGCAAAGACCTTTGCTGTTGGTGATAATCAGTTCCCATGGGGAGATGATATTACGAACAATATCCGCATAAGCTCTGTTTTTGCTGATTGTCGTGAAGGCTTGAATATCTTAAGATTCTATCCTGTTACACCAAATATCGTACTGGAAAAAATAGTAGTTCATAATGCAAATGAACCATTCCCATATTCATATCTTGGTGCACCGGAAAGTTATTTTATTTCTTAGCAACAATAATCATAGTGCGCAGGTTTTCATCATACGGCGACAAATCAAAATCGCCGTAGGCCTGTGCACTTGAAAAACCACACTCAATCATACGCGCGCACAAATCACTTGCAGAATAAAGACGCTGTACAAATTCGTGTTCAATTTTTTTACCGTTATCATCGGTGAGTACCCATTTTGAACGAAGGCCTTCCCATGCGCCAACGACTCCAAACTCTGTATGAACATGCCAACCGGCTCTGTCAAAATCTTCACCTTTTGTAAAATACATGATGGCACTTTCGCGGCTTGTGCATTCCATAATAAAAGTTCCGCCCTCGCGCAGGCTTTCTACAATGCTTTTAAGAATCATCATGTCTTCGTCGATTGTATCGCAGTAGCCAAAGGATGTATAAAGATTCACAGCGCAGTCAAATTTTTTGTCGCTTTTAAAAGTGCGTAAATCGGCATTTATAAGATTTAGAGGAACGCCTTCTGCAGCGGCGCTTTCTTTTGCAGCATCAAGCTCTGCCTGAATAATATCAACACCAGTTACATCAAGACCAAGCAAAGCAAGCTCAACGCTTATGCGTCCAAGACCACAGCCTGCATCAAGAACAGAGTCGCCTTTTTTAAGACTTGCGAGCTTTTGAACGTATTCTGCAACATCGGGTGCTTCTGCCCAGCGGGCATCGTCAAACATGATTGGTGCAAATGTTATCCAGAAGTTTTCTTTTTCAAACCATTCGCTTTCCATGTGAATCCTTGTGTCTGTTATTTAATTTCGCTTGCAGCTGTACGACTTCGTTTTGCAAGCTCTTCTGCATCTATTGCTGTAAAGATTTCTGCAGAATGAGTAAAGGCCTGGGCTGCACGTTCCTTTTCACTTGGAGTAGGGGACCCCTTTGCAAGAATAAGTCCGACTGCATAATAATCAGTTCCAAGTGCTAAAGAATTTTCAGCGGCACGGTCATAAAAGATTGCCTGTTCCATTGCCTGAATTGCGCTGTCTTTATTGCCTGCAAGAGAACGAGCCTGTGCAGCTTTATACCAGCAGATTCCAATTTCTGAAAGATATCTGTTGTCTGTAAAATCCTTTGCGGCGGCTGAATAAGATTTATCAGCCTGATTATAATCCTTCTTAAGCTTGTAGGCGTCACCTTCTACAAGTGTAAACTGTGCTTCGTAGTAAGAATCACCCTTTACTGCTTTTTTATTTTCTTCAAGCTTTGAAAGAAGAGCGGTTGTGTTTACATTTGCATTTTCATCAATATTGCCTTTTGTAATTTCAATTCTAACTTCATTTAATGCAACAACTGCCTGCTGCTTTTTTTGATCAATACAATTTTTTACAAAGCCCTGTGCAAATCCAACATATCGTTCTGCTGTTTCAATATCAGGAGGATTTACAGAAAGCGAAAGACTGCAGCGTGCTAAAGAAGCGGCTGTTAATAAATCATAATTATCAATTGACATTGCCTGATTTTCTGCTGCAGAAAGGAAGAAGGCTGCTTTGTCATAATCTCCACTAAGAATACATGCATTTGCAGATTCAATCATTTCGGCTGCAGAAGAATAAATTGTAGAAACCTGCATGGAACGTTTTGGGGCCGAAGAACAAGCAGTGAGGAATAGTACAAGTATGATTAAGAGGCCCTTCGACAAGCTCAGGGACCACATGATTGATTTATTTTTCATTAGAAACTCTCCTCTCTAAGCTTTGGTGTGGCAGCCTGCTGTTCTGAACGTTCAGGTACGCCTTTTTTCAATATAGGATTATTCTTCAATCCTACCATAACATCCTGAACCTGTTTGAGCAGTGTCTGAACTTGAGCAAGCAGGATAGAAACCTGAGGCATTTCGCTATCAAGAGAACCAGAGATTCCATTCAAATCCTGGATTGTCTTATCAAGTGCGGCATACAGTTTATCGAAGGTTCCTTTGCTTTCTTCTGTTTCGAGCAGCTTTGGAACAAGTCCCTGAGGATCTGCTGTAAGATTATTAACATCACTCAAAATAGAATTGAGTGTATCTACAGTAGAATCAAGATCATTAATAATAGCAGCCATTGGAATAGAATCATCGCCTGCAAGAAGTGCGCTAACCTGACGCAGAATTTCATTAACATTGTTGATTGTCTGAGCAAGTGGAAGCTGTTCGTTTCCTGCAATAAGTTCGTTGATCTGCTGAACAAGCTCATCAATATGATTAACAAGACTTGTTGCAGAACCAATGATTGTGTTAAGTGTATCGTTTTGTTCCGGAATAACAACCTTTCCATTTTTGATAAGCTCTTTTGCTTCTGGGGTTGCTTTTTCTGGAATATAAGTTCCATCTGCAATTATGCGCGAAGAAGCTCCCGGATAAAATACAAAGGAAGAACCAAGTCCAATAGGACTTACAGAAAGCTCAACAATTGAACCTTCAGCAACTCTGTCTATATATTCATCAAGAACATAAAAATGAACGACTACATTATCATCATCGCCAAGAGTGATTTTCTTTACTTTACCAATTCCAAAGCCCTTGTATTGCAAAGCCATTCCTTCATTGATGCTGTTTGCAGATGAAACCTTGGTGTAGTAATTATGCTTTTTTACAAACCATTTCTGTGTAGACAGAATAAAAAAGGTCAGAAAAATGAGAGCGGCAATTGCAAAAATGCTGAGACCTCCTACAATCTGGTCTGCGTACTTAATTTTAAATTTCATCGTAATCCTCTTGGTAATCTTGGTAAGGGTCGTTTAATAAAATCTTATCAACGATTGTCCCTTTCGCAAAGTAATATTTATCGTTTTGAAAAGCATTAATAAATGCGTAGTCGTGACTAACATAAACAAGTGTGTTTCCCTGAGCACAAAACTCAGTTAAAACTTTTATAATGAGCATTGCAGTTTTTTCATCAAGAGATTCTGTAGGTTCATCCAAAAAGAGAATCTCCGGTTTACATATAAGGGCGCGTGCAAAGGCAATACGTTTTTGTTCACCAGTAGAAAGGGCAGCAGGACGGAGTGTAAGCGGCTTATGGAATTCAACAAGCTGTGCAACTTCCTTAATACGCTCATCAAGCTGCTCTGGAGGAAGGTTAGGAAAATGAAGCTTAAGAGGAAGCTCCAGATTCTGATACAAGCTCTGGTTTGCCCAAAGTGCAGAGTTCTGGAACATGAATGCCATCTTTTTTCTGAATGCAAGATTTTCCTTTGAGCTCATTGAAGAAATATCTTTTTCGTTATATAAAACCTTGCCTCTGGTTGGAACAATAACTCCAGAAATCAATTTTAATATAGTTGATTTTCCGCCACCTGGTTCGCCAAGGAATGCAGTAACAGTGCCTTTTTCAATGGTGAGTGAAACATCATTCACTATTGTGTTGGGACCATCTATAAATGTTGTGTTTTTCATTTCCAAAAGCGCCATAGTTTTTCCTAGAAGATATAAGTTATGACGGTTATGAAAACATACGCCAGAATCAAATATACAAATGATTTAGAAACTGCTTTTAAGCCAGCCATAGGAATTTCTGTAGAAGCACGTCCTGTAGAAAATCCGAACAACGTAGCGCAACCCGAAATTATCATTCCAAACACAATACTTTTTATTACCGAAATTGTAATTGCCTTAAATGAAAGTGCAGTGAAAAGATTTTTAAAATACTCTGCAATTTGTGTTGTTGAAATAAACTGAATTGCAAGGGAAGGAGCAATCAGTCCAAAAATTGAAAAATAAAGATTCAGGAAGAATACCGAAAAGGTTACTCCCAAAAATCGTGGAGCTGCAAGGTGAACTATAGGATCAATTCCTACAGAAATATATGCTTCAATTTCCTGATTAACAACCATAGTACTTATTTCTGTTGCAATAGCAGTTGCAGAACGGGCTGTAACAATAAAGGCAACAAGAAGTGGTCCAAGTTCTTTTGTAACAATGATTACAAGAAGATCATAAGTAAGTTTTGCCTGACCAATAGAAGCAAGAAAGGTTGTTCCCATAAAAACAACTGCTGTTCCAATTACAACTGCAAGAATTGCGCAGATAGGAAGTGCTTCTACATAAGTAAACAAAAGCTGCATGATAAGAATCTTTCGGGCAGTTTTTCCTCGGGAAGCAAATAAAAGCGATGCTGTTATGAGTTTTCCAAGATACCCAAGAGAGTAGAAAAAGTTTGAGATTGCTGTACGTATGTTTTGCCCGAATTCTTTGACCATTTTTTTATACTCTTTTTCTACTATATTATCGGCATAAATGTCAATTTTGCGCACTATAGATTTTAAGTATAAATTCTGCTTCTTATTGCTTTTTTTATTCAATGAGGTTAAAATCATATTAAGTTATTACTATAAGTTTTTATGCCTGCGTTGCGGGTGTTGATTAGAAAAATTCTGGAGGACACTATGTCTCTTAAGAAAACATTTTCCGCTGATGGAAAAAAATGTACTGTAGTATTTAATGTAAATGTTAATGCAGCCGCTGGTGCTGAAAAAATTTATCTTGTTGGAGATTTCAACAGCTGGGACGAAACTTCTATTCCTATGAAAAAGGGGCCGGATGGTTCGTTTTCTGTAAAGAAACAGCTTGATACAAATAAAGAATATCAATTCCGCTATCTTTTGGATGGCAAAGCATGGATTAACGATTGGAAGGCCGACAAATATGTTCGCTCAGAGTTCGCTAACGACGACAACTCTTGTGTAGATACAACTGTTCCAAAGGCCGCAAAAGCAGCAAAAAAACCTGCTCCAAAGTCTGCAGCTAAAACAACAGACAAAAAGCCTGCTGCTAAAAAAACTACAGCTGCTAAAAAGACTACTAAAAAATAGTCTTGACCAAAAATTGGATTTTGTATATATTATATACACTTATTCCCCGATTGTGTAATGGTAGCACTTCAGATTCTGGTTCTGACTGTGGGGGTTCGAATCCTCCTTGGGGAACTTTAAAAGAAAGCTGACCATCAAAAGTCAGCTTTTTTTTTCATATGGCTCCTTCGAATATCGGTTTAGTTCATCGCCCTCTCAAGGCGGAGAGACGGGTTCGACTCCCGTAGGAGCTAAATTAAATCCTTTCTGAGAAGACAGAAAAATGAAAAAACTTCTTATCGCAATATTCATTTCGTGTTTTCTTGTCGCAGCGCTTTCTGCTGCAAATATCTCTGTAGTAAAAGACAAATACTTCCCGGTAGAGACAGAAGTTGTAAATCGTACTGCTACTACTTATTTTGTTTATGCCGGAATAGATTCAGTAGAAATTATCAATGCAGATCAAAAGCTTCAGAGAACAAGACTCAAGAAAAACGAGTACACATATAATAAAGCTACAGCATGCATTAACTTTAAAAAGGACCTGCCATATGAAAACTGTATGGTAAAGGTTACTGGAGTGCCTGCAATCCCTTATTCCTGTTACCTCAAGGATTTTGACGGTTCAAAAAGTGAGCTTTTAGTAATTCTTAATAATCTTACAGCGGTAGAAAAAAAGGATTATGTATATGATCCAAAAACAAAGCTTATAGTTTTCCGTCCTGATATTGATATAAGCAATACAAGCTACTACATGGTTTATTATGTTCAGACTGGAAACGGCGTAGTTTCAAAAACAATCTCAAACGATTTTAATGATACAATTGCTGAGCTTCATGCAAGACATAATCAGCAGCTTTTTGGCGGTCCGCTTGTAATTTACAAGGATAGGACAGGGGTTCCTCTTTTTAAGGTTGCACAGGAAGTAGGCTTTAGACTTAATTTATGGCAGCCAAGAGTTTGTACAATCTGCGAAACATACGATGAAGGCAAAAAATCTGTAAAAGTTTTGTGTTATTACAGAAATAAATACGTTGAATGCACAGAAAATAAGATAGTCGAATATAGATATTGAAAAAACTCGCTTTTTTACCGATAATTTAATATATGGTTGAAAGTGACACAAAAAGCTCTTTTGACAGACTGGTAGCGGGACTTAATGCCGAAGACCGTCTTGCAATGTTAAACAGAATTAATCAAATGGATACTCAGCCCGTGCAATTGTCTGCAGAAAGTGTAGATAAAGAGCAGAATGTAAGTTTGCAAAAGAAACTTCAAAACGAATCCTTCATTTATAAATTTGTTTTGTGGCTCCGTGCGTTGTTTGACAAAAAGACAGTTGTGCAGTTGTATGGCCAGGATGTTCTTGCAAATATCGCCAAAAAAATTAACAACCGCTTTCCTGGAACAATTAATCACAGAATAAAATCTCTTGATTATATTTTTTACGAACGACTTCTTACAATTAAGGAAGCTGCCGATTTCTTCAAGGTCTATTTCACATACGTCGAAGAAAATCCGGGTGACTTTTATGTTTTCTTAAGTTCGTTTGTTGCGCCGGAACTTTCCGAAAAAATCAACGCTCAGGCAGACCCTTTTATTTTTCCTTTTTCAAAACCAATTAGTCCAGATTCACGTACAGACCTTGCCAAAAAGCTTGATGATATTCTTTCGAACATGGATCGCGATACAAAGAACAATATGTATTCTGCTGTATCTCAGGCAAACTGGCTTTATAAGTTCAGCAATCTTCAGTACATTCATTTTATTTCGCAATTTACAAATGTTACAGGCGATGCTTTTACATGTCCATACAGTAATGCCTTAATGGATTACAACGAGCTTGCTGCCGTTTTTGCAAGTATCCAGCCAATTCAAAATGAAGTACTTGAGGCCTTGTTCCTTTTTTCACAGCGTAAGCATCTTACAACAAATGCTCAGGATAAGGATATTGAAAAAGCCGTAAAGGATTTTATGGTAAAGGCGCTTGCTTTCTTTGGTACAATTCAGTCTTTTTCAAATAACGTTCCTGTAAAAAATCTTGGTCGTGTTCTTAATTCTGATTTTGACTGGCAGCCACCAAATATGGAAGGGGCAGAGGCATGGTTCCCAAGCTTCAGGGCTCAATGGCGAAAGATTCAGGATATCCGCTGGAATGATTTTGCACGTGAACAGAAAAAGCAGCTTCTCAGTGAAAACTTAAAAACAGATTTTGATCTTGATGAATTTCCTGTAATGGAGTTCAGACCTTGGCTTAAGCTATGGAACCGTATTCCTTTTAATTATGAGCTTACAGGCGGATTCTTATCGTGGTTCTGTACCGAAAAATATGATAAAGTAATTCAGGATTTGAACGTTGTTGCAATGGAAGGTGTTTTCTATAAAAGTGAAAACCGTTCTGAATATTCTGAAGGATTAAATAACTTTTCAAATGCAAATAATTTAATGCTTGATGTATTGCGAAAGCTTTCTCCGGAAGGTGAGTACGGAAGAATGTTTGATGATTTTGCAACTAACCGTGTTCATACGTTCCAGGTTCAAAGTCAGATTGAATCAATGATGGAGCAGATTGAAAATACTGTAAAAGAAGCAATCTCTCTTTTTGGAAAAGGTGCGCGTACAATTGAGCGTGTTTTCTACGGATTCTTTGAAGAGCAAAAAGACGGCATTCACGAGCCGTTGCAGAATATTACAACAATCCGTGGTCGTGATAATCGTCGCTTTGTAGATTCACTTATTTCTATAAGACAGCTTCTTAAAAAGGTTCTTTCGTATATTTCAGAATTAGAGCCTATTGATTCTATAAGAGAATAGAACTAGAAAATATCCTTGTATGGATTTTGTAAGTATTCTATAAATGCATCTCTTTCGATAGTCATTTCTTTTTGAGAAGGCAAGAAATCATATTTAAACGAAAGCTGATTAATTGATTTTACAGCATCGCCGTCATTTTGAATTATAAGATTAAAGTATTCACCCTTGAAAACATCACTGTCGAGCTGGATATCCTGTGACGAGGTTTCTATGTCTGTGATTACCCATTTATTCTTTTTGAAAGTGAGAGTAAAGGTATCTTTGTTTTTTGTAACGAAAATGTCGTTGTTTGTTCCTTCTGTGTGAAGTGTGTAATATTCAACGCTGTGAACTGATCTATCGCCCTTGCGTAATGCAATGCCTAATTCCTCTGTGAGTGGTTCAGGTTTTTCTTTGTTTTTCTTAAGGTCAATGTATTCGTCAATCTGCTTGCCGTCAACTTTAACATTTGTAACTCCGTAAAGTCCTACAACAGAAAGCATAGAAGGATTTGTTACCATTACAAAGAATTTAGCAGGCTTTTGATAACCACCGTCGCCGCCACCAGAAGACATGCGCTGCTTACTTATTACATATACATTGCTTATGGCATCAATATATCTGTTTGCAGAGCGTCCCTGTGTGAAGGTTTGAAGCAGGGTGATATCCATTGTGTTCAAGCCTTTAAAGAAAGTCTGGACTGTCTGAACGGAGGTGAGACCTTTTGTCGTGTAATCATTAAGATATGTCTGGTAAGAGCTTCGTCCATAAAGAATTGCAAAAATTATTACAACAAGTGCTGTAATAAATGCGGCTGTGTTTCTTCTTAAGGTGCGCTTTGTGTTTACCTTTGAAGCCTGAAGCTTTTGATATGATTTTACTTTTTCTTCAAAAGCCTGATCAGAAAGCTTTGCAGAAATATTGTTTTTTGCATTTGCAAGAAGCTCAAGCGGGAAGTCTTTTGTTGGAAGTAAATCTTCGCTTTTTTTACCAGTTGCTTTTTTGCCAGGGATATTTACAGAATTAGAATTTAATTTAAGTCCCTTGTTTACGGCTGCAGCTAGGTCAGGATTTATTCCGTTTACGCTAAGCTCGAGCGGGAGGAATTTTTTATCGAGGATATCTGCATTGCGTGTAACGTTGTTTGCAGCAGGGTAGGCGTATCTTCCTGTGAGCATTTTGTATGCTACGCTTGAACGCATAAAGCAGATTGCAGGAAGTCCGTGAAGTGAAGGATTTACCCAGCAGTTGTGTACGTCGGCCTGTTCAACTTCTGAAAGTCCTGCAATTGAATATTTAAAAAGATCCTGTGGCAAGAAAAGCAGCTGAAGCTTCTGGTCTGATTTTTTTGAAGCGCCAATTCCGTCTACAAGAATTCCGCCGCTTCCGTTTAAAGGAAGTTCAACCTCGTCATTTGCAGCCTGAGTAAGAATTGTACATACTGCAAGAGATGCAAGGTACATGTTGTCCTTGTCTTGTGTTGTTGCGTCTTGTTTTCCTGATTTTTCGTAAAGCTCGCTTAATGTTACAGCATCTTTCGAAAGCGGATTTTTGTTACAGTAAAATACAATTCTTTCTTCATTGTCTGGAACTTCAAAGGATTTTATATCTGCAAAGCTCCAGTTTTCAAATGAAAAATGTAGTGGTTCTCCGTCGTTTGAATCGCAGGTTGCAAGAATTCCGTTTTGGGTTACGATAGAATTAAAATTTGTTTTTCCAAATTTATATTCATCAAGTCCGGAACAAAGCCGCAATTCGTCATCAACAATAGTCACTACATTTTTCATATATATCTCCAATGTGGGGTCCCTGAAGCTTTCGAAGGGCCGTGCTATCTCTTTCCGTCTGCGCTGTAAAGATAGTCAAAGTAGTCCATCTTTGTGCTCAGAGTTGCAGGGTAATCCTTCATGTTGTTTTTGTAAGATTCCATACTCTTCCAGAAGGTGTAGAATTCTGGATCTTTGTTATATGCTTCGGCATAGATTCTTGCAGCTTCGGCATCGGCATTACCCTTGATTTCCTCAGATTTGCGGTATGCTTCAGAAGCAATTGTACGCTTATCGCTTTCAAGACGTCCAAGCCATTCAGCCTTTTTACCTTCACCAAGAGAACGGTAAGCCTGTGCTACCTGACTACGATCCTTAATCATACTGTTGTAGACAGATTCATTAAGCTCATCAGAGTATTTTACCTGGCGTGGAACAATATCAATAAGTTCAATACCAAATCCAACAATTTCGCTGCGTGCTTTATTTGCCATCTGCTTACAAAGCTCACTACGACCTTTTGTTACAACCTCGTTTGTAGTATCTGCATTAACAAGATTGTTGATTTCAATTGTATCTTCGTCTGTATTTTCCTCAACCTTGCTTTCGTTGATGAGATTTGAAGAACGTACAACCTCACTCATGCGGTTCTGTGTAATAACAGTACGACATGAAGAGTCAATAATATCAGAAAGCTTGTTGTAAGAATTTGTAAGAGTCTGGAAGTTCTGATAGAACGCAACAGGATCTACAATTCTCCAGCGTGATGTAGTATCTACAATGATATACTGATTTTCTTTTGTTGGAATGCGCTGTTCGTCGCCGTCCAATGAAAGAATAAGCTTTGGATATTCAATTACATGATCAAGGAATGGAACCTTGAAGTGGAGACCTGCATCTGTGTGTGATGCAACAATCTTGCTGAAGCGTGTTACTACAACCTGAGTGCCTTCATTTACAATATAGAATGGACCTGCTGCAAGGAACAGAATCACAAGAATTACAATTGTTATAAGCCAGCCTATAAATCTTCTCATTGCTTTATTCATCTTCTATTCCTCCTTAGTCCTTAAGATTTTTTACAGGAACAAGATTTTCAAGTTCGCTGTCGATGAGAGTTGGTTTGTTTTCGCTTCCAAAAATCTCATCCATTGTTTCAAGATAAATACGCTCTTTAGTTACCTTTGGAGAACGTTTATATTCATCGTAAACTGCATTAAAACGTGCAACATCACCCTTTGCCATGTTTACACGTTCTGCAGCATAACCTTCTGCAACCTGAAGCTGACGATCTGCTTCACCTTGTGCCTTAGGAATTTCTGCATTGTATGCTTCCTTACCTTCGTTGATAAAACGCTTCATGTCCTGGCTTGCTTTGTTTACGTCTTCAAAGGCTGCCTGAACTTCAGCAGGAGGAACTACGTTCTGAAGCTGAACTGTTGTAACGTTAATTCCAAGACCAAGTGACTTGAAGTTTTCATTCATCATTGTCTGTGCCTGATCCTGAATTATAGAACGTTCAGAGCTCATTACTGCAAGAATAGCGCGGTCACCAACAAGTGTATTGATTACAGAACGTGAAATATCACGGATTGTCTGTTCTTTTTCGTAAACTCCAAAGAGCCACTGCTTAGGATCAACAACCTTGTACTGAATAATCCATTCAACATCTACAATGTTCAGATCGCCTGTGAGCATTTCTGATTCTTCGTAGATATTGTTCTTGTATTCATTATTACGTCCAGCCTTTACAGTCTTGAAACCAAACTGCTCTGCACGGACTGTAGAAATATCAACGTTATAGTTTTTATCAATTCCAAACGGAAGCTTTGCATGAAGTCCTGGACCTACAGTCTGAGTGTACTTACCAAAGCGGGTAATAACTGCATTTTCAGTTTCATCTACGACATAAAAACTTGAAAATCCTGCAACGACAGCGAGTGCAAGAATAATCAGCCAGATAAAGAAAGATGGTTTAATAAAACGGCGTTTTTTTGCCGGTTTAATGTTTTCGTCTGCCATTTTTCATCTCCTGAGATAATAGTATACTTTAAAAGATAATGACAAAATTAAAAAAAAACAACAAAAAATGAATATAATGGGTTATAATATCAGGTATGGAAAAGAAAATTAACGAACGAAAATCATTACTGCGTGAAGCAGAAAAGATTGCTTCTAAAGATGATCAGGATAGTGTAGGGGAGGCTCCTCGAAGAAGAAGACCTCGTCATCATTCAGCTTTTTCAGGTATTCTCACAAAAATCATTATTATTCTGATTTTAATAATGATTATACTTGGTGCCGGATATTATGTTTTCACAAAGAAAATGGAGCCAAAAAAGGAAGTAAGTCTCCTTATTGTGCAAAATCAACTTTCGTATTGTCAGGAGCTTGTTACCGTAAAGTATCGTTATAGTGATATTCTTTCTATTAAAAAATCACTTGGCTTTTCAAAAAGCTATTCCATTATAAAATATTCGGGAATGATTCGTATTGGAATTCCAGATTTGTCACTGTGTGATATTGAAGTTTATAACGAAGGAAAATCGCTTAAAATAAAGCTTCCTGATGTTGAAATTTTAGGAAATGATATTATTTCACAGGAAGTATTTGATGAATCGCACAGTCTTTTTGTGCCAATTTCTCTTGATGATGCCTTTGCCGAAATTGAACGTGCTAAAACTAATACACTTGAAGAGCTTGTAGATGACGGAATTATGAAAGAAGCCCGCGAGAATGCCAAAAAAGTAATTCAGCAGATAATGATGTCGGCAGGCTTTGAAGAAGTTATTGTTGTCTAGCTTAGTCTACCACAATTACAGAGGCACTGCGTCCGTCTAAGGTATATGCCTTTTCGGGATTTGTGTTATCAAGAATTGGGGTGAGTCCAATATAGTAATTGTAATAATATTTTCCAGTTGGAAGCGGCAGATAAAGCTCGTAGAAGCCTGGAGAAGTTTCTTCCAGAGAATAAATCCACGGATCCCAGTTTGTAAATGTTCCTGCAAGGTGAAGATTTAAGCCTTCTTCGCCCTTGTAGATGAAGCGGACTGAATCATCCTTTGTTTTTTCTGTGTATTCGTAGATTTTTCCAAGATTATCAACCTTCGAAAAGTACAAATTTACATCATCATCATATTCTTTGTTCGGATTAAGCGGATCTGTTGTCCAAAGCCCATCCATAATCAGACGATATTTGATTGTTTGAATTTTGTGTTTTCGCTCATAGCAATAGAACATGTGAACAGGAGTTTTATTTCCATCGGCGTCATACTTCATAAGGATTTTAAACGGATGGATTGTCTGGTAATTCTCAAAATCAAAAGCAATACCAACACTTCTGTGATCAACCCCTGCGGTAAAGATGATATAGTCCTCTGTAATAATAGGCGCACACGGTTCATCAATCTCGTGAATCAATTTGTCGAGTTCATAAGGCTGATAGATAACCTCTTTTTCTTTTGCAGCGACAGTGCCGGAAATACACACTGTGATCAGTGCCACCATAGCGAAAAATTTACACTTGTTCATATTGTCTCTATCGGCAGAATAAAAAAAATGTTTACATAAAAAAAAGCAAGTTGAATATAAATGCAATCATGTAGAAAACAGACATACTTCCGCTTCGGTGCGTCCGCAAACTGCGGCTTAGGGCTGCATGGTAAACCATTTATCTCGCTACGCTCGGCAGCCCTAAAAGCAGTTTGTGGCCGCCCCTACGCTCACGTATATCTGTTTTCAAATACTTTTAATAACTCCGCTATTTTTTTAGCTTTATTTATATAACTCCGCGATTTTTTCAATGCCTACTTAAGACTCCGTGCATATTTTTAATCCGCTCCATATAGGCATACCTTTTTATTTTATTTCCACCAGAAGAGACACTCTTATATACGCAAGTGTAAATTTTCGCATAAAAACGGGGAAAAAGAATCAATATAGATATATGTTCTAGTTGAAAAAATCGGGGGTATGGAGTGTAACTTGAATTCATTTGAAAACAGACATACGTGAGCAGAAGCGGGACGGGAAACTACATCTGAGCTTGCCGAGCGAAGCGAGATGAATCTTTCTTTGCAAGCTCAGCAGTAGTTTTCTGGCACGCTGACGCGGAAGTATGTCTGTTTTCCACATGCTTGCACACTCACTCCATAGTCCTGATTTTTTCCTATAAAATTTCTCTATATATTGTATCTTTTTTTCTAAAGGCATTATGAAAATTCTCCGTTTATATAAGAAGAGTAGTATACTTGTATTTTGGTGGAAATAAGGGGTAAAATAAAAAGGTATGCCGGGCTTAAGTCAACTCAAACAATTCAACAAAGATATTCAGTCTCTGGGAGATGAAATAACACTCCGTGCACAGCGTGGTGAAAAACCTGTTGTTGTGCCTATTCCAAAGGGAATTACTGTCGAAGATGATTCGGAAGACTTTGTACTTGGAATGCCCGATAACCCTAAGGTTGTAGATGATTCAAACGTTGACGACGACCTTTCAGAAATCACAGGAATTACATCTGGCAGCTCAAGCAAAAAAGATGATAGTGAAGCAGCCCCTTCATTTGAAGCACCAGATATGTCTTCATTGCTTGCTCCAGTTGATTTTGGTGGCGATGCATCAGAAGACGGAATGCCTGATTTGTCTGCCTTTGCAGATGAACCTGTTGCAGAAGAAGAACCAGAAATTGTAGAAGAAGAGCCGGAAGAAATTTCGGTTGCAGATATGGGTCTCGAAGCACTTCTTGGTGGTGCTGGTTTTGATGGTACAGAAGGCTTTGAAGAAGAACAGCCTGAACCAGAAGAACAACCAGAGCCTGCTGTTGATGAGCTTCCTGTTGATTCAATGGAAGAGGAAGAACCGCTTCCTTTTGATACAGCAAGTGAGTCTCTTCGTGTTGATGAGAATCCATATGCAGATGAACCACTTCCTTTTGATTTAGGTCCATCAACAACTCCGGCTCCAGATCCATTTGCAATTCCTGACCTTCCAGATACTCCTATATTCCCGGAAGAGCCTGTTACAGAAGCAGCCCCTGTAGAAGATATTCCTTCCTTTGACGAAGTAGTTCCTATGGATGAGCCGGCTCCACTAGAAGACGCTGCTGCTTTTGATGAACCAGCTCCTTTTGACGAACCTGCTCCAGTAGAAGATGCCGCTTCTTTTGACGAACCAGCTCCCGCAGAAGATTTTGGTACAGAAGAACCTGCCGCACTTGATGATCTTGAAGATCTTGATGATCTTGGCGAGCTTGGAGATGTTGAAGATACAGAAGCTACAGAAGCTCCAGAAATGCCTGCAGAAACTCCGGACTTTAGCGCAGAGGCAGCTGGTCTTGAAGATATCCCAGAGTTTAATACTCCTGCTACAGACGATTTTGGAACTGAGGATTTTGGCACAGAAGATTTCGGTAACGAAGACTTTGGAAATGAAGATTTCGGCAACGAAGATTTTGGTAATGAGGATTTTGAAACTGCAGAACCTGCCGCAGAAGAGGGTGGCTTAGAAGAGCCTGCTCCAATAGAAGATTTTGAAACAGCAGAGCCAGCTGATGTAGATGAGTTCAGTACAGATGGAATGGATGAAGTAAACGAACCTTCTGTTTCTGATCTTTTTGATGCAGGTGATGTGGAACTTCCTGATATGAACTCTGCTCTGGAAGATATTCCGGATGATGAAGGCGCAACAGAAGATGTAACTGATTTTGATACATTTGATTCAGATGCCGAAGGTGGAGAAGAAAGCTCTGAACCATTAGAAACCTTTGATACAACCGGCATGGACGACATGGATTTTGGAATCCAGGATACAGACGCCCAGCTTAATGTAGATACCGGTAGCGATGACTTTGAACTCGATAACGGAAACATCAGTATGGAAGGTTCAGACTTTGAAATTCCAGGCTTCTCTGATGTTCAGACTGCACCTGCCACTCCAAAACCATCAAAGAAATCAAAAGGACTTGATGAACCTGACTTCAGCAAAGCAATTCCTGGAAACGAGCTTCCTCCAAATACTTTAAGCGACGAACAGTACAAGCAGTTCCTTAAGAACTTAAATGAATATCCTTTGAATGTTCGCCTTGCCTTTGAAGACCTCATTGTTCAGGATGAATTTACAGACGATGCAGAATTCGAAATTATAGAAAAAATCCTCAAGAAAGCTCCGGCCCGCCAGGTTGCTGCAACTCTTGAAAAAATGCTCGATATTTCTATTCCGGTTCCTCGTGACTTTGAGCACAGAACTGCAGAAGAATACGAAGCATATAAAAAATCTCTTTCTTATCAGTTAAGAAATAAGGTTCTCCCAGGAATCCTTATGACAGCACTTTTGCTGCTTGTTTCATGGGGACTCTTTAATTTTGGAAAGAACTGCATTTATATTCCTGCAAAAGCTTCTAAGCTTTACAAGCAGGGTTACGCACTCTTACAGGCCGATGAATATGTTCAGTCTCAGATTAAATTTGATGAAGCTGCAACATATCAGCTTAAGAAAAAGTGGTTCTTTAATTTTGCCCGTGGCTACAGAGAGCACAAGCAGTATCAGCGCGCTGCAGATATATATGGAAAGATTTTGATTTATTTTAATCACGACAAGACTGCCGGACTTGAATATGCAGGCATGGAGCTTTATGATCTTGCAAATTATGAGCGTGCAGAAGAAATCACTCGTCGTGAAGTTCTGGACTATCATGTAAATGACGCAGATGGAATTCTTATGCTTGGTGATGTATTCCTTGAGTGGGGTACAGAAAAAGATCCTTCTAAGCTCAACCTAGCAAAAGAACAATACATGACTCTTATTCAGCTTTATAAGCCTAATGATTTGTATAATTCAAGATTGATGCGCTACTACATGAGAAGCGACAACTTCCAGCAGGTTTTGAATTACCGCAAGATGTTTGAAGAAAACAAAAAGGCAAAGCTTGCTGCTGAAGACTGGACAGAGCTTGGCGGATATCTGCTTGGTAAGCTTTATGGACCAATCGCTCCTTCTGAAGAATTCCTTCGCTACCAGATTGAAGGACTCTTAAAGCTTCTTATTAAAGCAAAGGATATGGACGATACAAATCCAATTGCCTGGTACAATCTTGGAAACTATTATGTTCAGACAAATGACAGCATAAGCAATATTGATTACTCACTCAAAAAGGCCTTGGAATGCTTTAATAAGGCACCTCAGCTTAAAAAGCGTGATATTTACAAATACATCGATTCTTACAGACTTCTTGGTGAAAACTACCTGCTTACAAATGAATATCTTCAGGCTCAGGAACAGTTCACACAGGGAATCACACTTTATACAACAGAAAAAGAAAATGCCGGCTTTGAAGGAAACGAACAGATTGGACTTTTGTATTCCGATTTAGGAAACATCAATTACACGATTGCCGGCGATTACGAAACTGCTGCAAAGAATTACAAGAATGCTGTTGCTCTTGGTTATGATAATTCAAAGATTCGCTACAGACTTGGATACATCAGCTACCGTGCAAAGAATTATCTTGAAGCACTTGGCTCATTCATGAAGGCAGGCGAGGGCATTAAGAAGGAACGCAATCTTCTTCTTTCAATGGCAAATACTCTTAGCCTTAGAAATGATGATTATGCAGCCGAAGGTTATTACGAACAGCTTATTTCTCAGCTTGATAATGAAATTGTAGAAAAGGGTGGAACTGTTTTCCCTCAGACTGATGATGCAGGCTACGACCTTGTTACTACATACCTTTATGCTGCAAACAACTATGGTGTTACTCTTTATCGCCTTGCAAAGCGCACTGGAGACAGCCAGAAGAATGCACAGGCAATTGTTCAGTTCCAGCAGTCACTTAGAGCTTGGGATTCTCTTACACGTGATCAGAAGACCCTTGTTCGTTTGGATGGAAGCAATCTTGCTCAGGAAAACATCAAGTATATTACACATCCTGTAACTGAGTTTGAACCTGCAATTTATCTTGATATACCAAAGAATCTGACCGAAAATGAAGGACTCTAAAACAATTCTGAAGGAGCTCTTCAGAAAATCAATTCATATATGCAGCTCATTAGTGCCGTGGTTTTTTGCGGCATACTACTGGTATACAGTTTATGGACTTTTGATTATTGTTTCGCTTTATTATTTCTGCGAGCTTGCCAGACTCGAAGGCCATCCTGTTCCGGTTGTTTCTCTTATTACAGAAACTGCTTCCCGCCAGAGAGATGAATGTAAGTTTGTTCTTGGGCCTGTAACGCTTGTACTTGGAATAGTTTTTGCAGCTTTAGTTCTTCCTCTTCCTTGTGCAAAAATCGGTATATTTGCCCTTGCTTTTGGCGATGGTCTTGCAAGCCTTGCAGGTAAGCTTTTTGGCAGAATAAAAATCCCTCATACCGGCGGTAAAACTTTAGAAGGCAGCCTTACTTGTTTTACTGCAGTTTTTATTTCGACATTTGTTGTTTCCAAAAATCCGATTGTGAGTCTGCTTGTTGCGCTTCTTGCAATGCTTATAGAAGTTTTTCCACTTGGAGACTGGGATAATATGATTATTCCTGCTGCTACCGGTGGATTATACTGGCTTTTGACAATGTAACTAATCGTTCCACAGATACTGCTTGTGGAGTTCCTTCAAATAAAAAATATCCCCAAACAACAGCAGAATAAATGATGTTACAAGCTTAAGAATATTTGTTGAATTAAATAGAACATAAGTTCCTGCAATAATAAGTGCTAATCCAAGGGTTGTGAGCTGTGTGTAAAAATGCTGCTGATTCTGAAAGAACAGGGCAATCAATGTAGCAATTATTATAAGGATGCTTGCAATTTTAATTACGGTTCTGTAGCTGTAATCAACTTCAAAGTTCATGCAGATATTTGCAGTGTTTAATGGGATGATTGTTGCAAAGAAAATACAGCTTATAAGCAAAAGGAAAATGTTCTTTTCAAGATCCTGACGCTGTTCAACATTACTCATGATTACGGAAAACAAAAGTGAAACAGGCATAAGAAGCTTAGAAAAAAGAATGCAGTTTCCGCAGAAAACAAGAAGATTTGAATAAGTATTTACCATATTAAATAGTGGCAGCCAGATTCTGAGTGAGTTTGCAATAAGCGAAATCAAAAACATAAAAAAATACGAAATATCTGTAGCCTGAGTTTTTTCAAACACGCGGTATAACAAAAAGCTTGTTACGCAAACATAAATAATTTCAAAGTAGAGCGAAATAAAAACAATAAGCGGATTATATCTTATGAGGATATTACCTTTTGTTGACGCATAACTATTATTGAAGATTTCGAGCGAGAACGATTTATTGTAAAGTGCAAAAAGAAAAATGATGATATTTGCAGCAAGAAATACAAGTGAAAAAATAAACAGTGAAAAATTCAGTCTGTTGCGAGTTTTTATAGTCATAGTAAAATATTAATGGGTTAAGAAATAATAGTAAAGACTTAAAAAAAAAATCCGACAATTTAAGTGAACGACCATTTTTACTTGAACTTTTGGGAGGATTGGGAAAAATGAAAAAACTATTTGCTTGTGCTGTTTCTTTATTGTTTTGCTGTGCTGTTTTGAGTGCCGGCGATGTTGCAACTTTTGTAGATAAAGGATTTTCAGCAGACGGAAAGTACTACGTTTTTGGACAGTATGGACGTACAGATAAAAAATATCAGGGCTGGGCAGAGATTTTTCAGGTTGATATTGCAAAAAATGACTGGGTAGATGGTGGTGTTTTCAGAATTAAACCAACAGCCGTTACTGCAGATAAAGCTGGAATTGATGTATATAACGCTCTTGAAGGAAAGAACTTCTATTATCTTCGCGATTTGAAGTGCACAACAGCTAATCCTGATCAGGTGCTTTATATTCTTGATGATGTAAACAAAACAGGAACTGATGAAATTGTCTTCACCGATTTCAACAATTCTACTATTGATAATCCAAATACATTCCACATTCAGCTTGTGCCAACAATCAATGGTAAAGGAAAGAATGTAAAATCTTCATTTATCATCAATGTTGAAAAGAAAGACAGCGATGGAAATGTAATTTCAAGAACACAGGTTGGAAGTCCTAATGTTGTTCGTTCTGGAATAAGCGGATACAAGATTGAACGAATTATGTGCGATCCTACACAGAAGAACTTCATCTTTGTTGTAGAAAAAATTCAGGAAGACGATACAGGCATTTCTATCAGATATATGGTAGAAGCTGCTAAAATTGAATAGAATTTTTAGAATTTTGCTGAAATTTTTGTAATAAGTCTATTTTTAATTCTATATTATATATAGAAAAAAGACCTCAGAAAAACTCGCATGAATCCATTGGATTTATGCGAGTTTTTATTTGAGGTGAAATCATGAAAAATACAAAATTCAAAGAAATGCTTGTTGTGTTTGGCGAGGCCTTTCTTATTGCGGGAATTACAATCGCAGCAGTAATGCCTGTTTCGTGCAAAATAACAGAGCAGGGAATTAAGGTTGTTGGCGGAGATTATGTTCCTCCTGTTTTGAATAATTTTTTAGTACAGGATGAAAGTACGGTAAGTCTGACCTTTTCGGAAAAGGTTGAAATTACAGGATATGTTGTTGCAATTGCTACAGATGATTTATTTGGTTCAGAAGAGCATTCTTCAACAATCGATTTGTCGCCGGCACTTGAACGTGTTTCTGGTGTTTACGGAACAGTTCCCTGCAGCATAGTTTACAGCGAAGAAGAGCCTGTAATACAATTTGTCCTTGAACAGCAGATGGAAATTGGTCAGTTGTATGAGCTTTACACCCAGGTTCGCGATTCTGTTGGAAACACTCTAACTCTTGCAGTTCCTTTTACAGGCTTTAATTCACGAGTGCCTGAGCTTATGATTACAGAAATCCAGACAGAAAGCGTAAGTCAGAATAAAGCCGAAAAAACAGCAGGAACTTACCGAAACGAATTTGTAGAGCTTCTTGTATTAAAATCTGGAAATCTTGCGGGGCTTGAGCTTTGCAGCGGGTATGATGGCGAAACAAAAAAATATGTGTTCCCGGCAATTGAAGTTACAGAGGGTGAAATAATTGTTGTTCATATGCGAAATCGCGGAAACGGTTGTATAAGCGAAGAAGAGGATGATTTAACTTTGGCAACATCATCTTATACTTCGCCACAGATTCGTGATTTATGGACAGACATAGAAACTACAACGCTTGGAAACAAAACAGATATTATAATAGTAAGAAACCGTTCAGATAACCACCTGCTTGATGCGGCAATGTTCCGTGCCTCGTCTGTAGAAGCCTGGACAAAAACTATGCTTACCTATTCCCAGCTTTTAGACGAAAGTGAAATCTACGAATCGGGAAATGTTGAAAATGCTTTTATAGCAGATTCTCTAACTACCACCAAAACCTTACACCGTACAAATGCTGCAGAATATCAGCAAAAGCTTTTAGAAGGGGAGGAGCTGGAGTTTCCAATTGCGTCATCGTCTGAGTTCTGGGCAATTTCTGATCCATCCCCTGGCAGCTTGTAACAAGAAGAAAGTATCTACTTTAAAATAACCCCGATATATGCTACATTACCCGTATGGTAGAATTATTAGCACCAGCCGGTAATGTAGAATCCCTTGACGCCGCAATTGGTGAAGGCGCCGACGCAGTTTATCTTGGACTCAAAAGCTTTAATGCACGCATGCGAACAACAAACTTCGCTTGGAATCAGTTTGAAGCTGCAGTAGAAAGCTTACATCGTCAACACAAGAAAGTTTATGTTACTGTAAATACAGTTTGCGAAGAACGCGAAACAGAACGTCTTTACAGATTCCTTTCATATTTAAAAGAGGTTGGCCCTGATGGACTCATCGTTCAGGACTATGCCGTTATGCGTCTTGCACAGGAATTCTTCCCTGATATAGAGCTCCACGCTTCTACACAGATGAATGTAGAAAGCACAGCAGCAGTACGACTTTTACAGAAAAATGGAGTAAAACGTGTTGTTCTTGCACGCGAGCTTGGTTTACAGGAAATCCAGAAAATCAAACAGGAAACAGGTGCCGAGCTTGAAATTTTTGTTCATGGTGCTCTTTGTGTAAGTGAATCAGGCTTGTGTTTGTTCTCTTCATTTCTTGGTGGTAAGTCTGCTAACCGTGGTATGTGTGCTCAGGCATGCCGCCGCTTTTATACAGCAGAAGTTCCAGGTGGAATTAAACAGGGCTATTATTTTTCTCCATGCGATTTTGAGCTTATAGATTATATTCCGGCTTTAATTGAAGCAGGTGTAGATTCCTTCAAAATCGAAGGCCGCATGAAAAGTGCCGAATATGTTGGTAGTGTAGTAGCTGCCTACCGCTATGTAATT
>JAEEGL015997811.1_pt1 | contig 25986 bp, 23 predicted proteins | sample 9134231 | NCBI WGS metagenome assembly JAEEGL01 (sample SAMN16246548, study PRJNA631951) | gut metagenome | biome: gut microbiome; feature: rumen; material: fiber-attached | host: Bos | place: Iran: Karaj | collected 2018-10 | reverse complement strand
GACTCTCGTCTGGCTATGACTGCTGCTATCCGCAAGCACCTGGCTGAGCATCCTGGAGACTTCGATCCTCGTCAGTATCTGAAGCCCGCTCGCGAGAATATGAAGAAGATGTACATCCACAAGATTGTGAATGTGCTCGGTTCTGACGGTAAGCTCGCTCAGTGCTAATAGCTCGCTGAACAGGGGAAACCCAAAGCAATAACCCGGTCGCGGATAGCGTCAAGCTGTTCGCGACTGGCTTTTTCTAACCCTTTGGTGGGCGTCTCGCGATCAATGGTGTAGACCATAACCTGCTGGGGGCGAATCTCGCGAATGGCCTCAAGCCAGGGGGCAATATACTCCTCAGAGGTGTTGTCGACGGAGAGCGATTCCGACGGGGTGAACCCGTCGGCGCGACTTAAAGTGCCGCGCATGAACATCGTCTGAATGATGATGTGACCGTTGAAGGCTTTCATGCGTTCGATGATTTGTCGGACGTCGTAGGCGGTATTTGGACGGTCCACCTTATTTATATATATAGGGTCGACGGTGTCGAGTTTGAGGATGTTGTTATCGACACGCATCAGTGCGTCGTGTACCGACTGACGATGAATCATGGTAGAGTTTGAGAGTACGCTGACCTTCGCCTTGGGACAGTACTGGTCGCGCAGGCGGATGGTATCGTCAATGATTTCGGCAAACTGCGGGTGACATGTAGGCTCGCCATTACCTGCAAAGGTCAGCACGTCAGGCAACTGACCGTTGGCCGTCATCTCCTGCAGCTTCTCTTCGAGTTTGAGTGATACATGCTCGGGAGTCGGCAGGGGTAAGGTAGGACGATGGTCGCGGTTGAAGCCACACTCGCAGTAGATGCAGTCGAAGCTGCATACCTTGCCGTCGGCGGGCAGGAGGTTGATGCCCAGCGAAACGCCTAAGCGACGGCTATGAACAGGCCCGAAAATGGGCGAAGGATAAATAACTGTACTCATAATGTGCGCAAAATTACAAAATAAATCTAAAAGTTGTGCTTTGTTTCATATTTATTTTGTAATTTTGCACGAAATTAGGTGTATTACGTCTAAATGAGACTATGAGTAAGAAACGAAAAAAGACCCGCAACCGCCGAGGTATGCAGGTCGTGACGTTATGTATAAGCACTACGATGGTGCTCATTCTATTGGGTATGGTGGTATTCTTCGTGCTGTTGGCTCACAACCTCTCAGCCCACATGAAGGAACACCTGACGGTGACGGTGATGCTGAAGGACTCGGTGACAGTGAACGACGCGAAGCTCTTCTGTCGTGACCTGTATCATCGCCCCTACTCGCACAATATTGATTACATCAGTAAGGAGCAAGCCCAACGCGAACAAATCAAGGAACTGGGTAGCGACCCAACGGAATTCCTGGGATTCAACCCATTCCCGGCTACGCTGGAGATTCAGCTGGCTGCCGACTATGCCAACCGCGACTCGCTGAAGTGGATAGCGAAGGAACTGAGAAAGGATGCCCGCGTCAGCGACTTAGCGTATATGGAGGATTTGATGGACCGCGTGAACGTGAATATCAGCCGCGTCAGTCTGGTGTTGCTGATACTGGCCGTGCTGCTGACTTTCGTGTCGTTCTCGCTCATCAGCAATACGGTGCGACTGAGCGTCTATGCCCGCCGATTCCTCATCCACACAATGAAACTGGTGGGCGCATCGTGGGGATTCATCCGTCGTCCGTTCCTGAAACAGGCCGTGTGGATTGGTATCATTGCCGCAGTCTTGGCTATCTGCGTGTTAGGACTGGGCGTCTATGGCCTCTACCTGACGCAACCCGGCGTGATGGAGATTGTGACGTGGCAGGTTCTGACCATTACCGCTGTTGCCGTATTGGTGTTCGGCATTGTGATTACGGCACTGTGTGCTTGGCTGGCTGTCAACAAGTTCCTGAGAATGACGGCAGGAGAGTTGTATAAGATATAAATGGATAATTGAGAATTGACAATTGATTATTATGAATAAGAGAAATTTTGCTTTTGACCGCATGAATTACATACTGCTGGCTATTGGTATGGCAGTGGTCATCATCGGCTTTCTGTTGATGAGCGGTCCGGGTTCGAATGAGACGGCTTACAACCCCGATATTTTCAGTGTACGACGCATAAAAGTTGCTCCAGTGGTGTGTCTGCTGGGGTTCGTGTCGATGATTTATGCTGTGGTGCGCCGTCCGAAAACTGATGCAACAGAAGAGAAGGAGGGCGCAGAATGACTTGGTTGGAGACCGTTATCATTGCCATTGTCGAGGGACTGACAGAATTTCTGCCCGTATCGTCGACAGGTCACATGATTATCACCCAAAACCTGTTAGGTATCGAGCAGGGCGACCCGTTTATTCATGCCTTCACGTTTATCATCCAGTTTGGAGCCATCCTGTCGGTAGTATGTCTTTACTGGAAGCGCTTCTTCCAGTTTGACAACAGCCCTGCACCTGCAGGCAGCAACCTGTGGCAGAAACTGAAGCATAAGTACTATTTCTACTGGTTGCTCATCGTTGGTGTGTTGCCAGCGGTGATAATCGGACTATTGGCCAAGAAGTCGGGACTGCTCGACTGGTTGCTCGACAGCGTGCTTGTAGTAGCTATCATGTTGGTTGTCGGTGGTGTGTTTATGCTGTTCTGCGACAAGCTGTTCAACAAGGGTAGCGATACCAACAAGGTAAACGAGGGAAGAGCCTTCCGAATCGGCTTGTACCAGTGCATATCCGTCATTCCTGGTGTATCGCGCTCGATGGCAACGATTGTGGGCGGTATGACACAGGGACTGACGCGCAAGCGTGCCGCTGAGTTCTCGTTCTTCCTGGCTGTACCCACGATGGCCGGTGCCACGCTGCTCGACCTGCTCGACTTGCTGAAGGAAGACACGATGTGGGCCACGTCGCATAATATCACGATGCTCATTCTGGGCTGTGTGGTGGCGTTTGTCGTCGCCCTGTTGGCCATGAAGTGGTTTGTAGCCTTCCTAACCAAATACGGCTTCAAGGCTTTTGGCTATTATCGCATCATCGTGGGTGGCATCATCCTTGTCCTGCTGCTCACTGGTCACTCATTAGCAATGGTCGACTAAATGGACTTCATAGAGGGAGAATACATATACATCAATAAGCCCTACGGGATGACATCGTTCGGTGCGCTGGCCTTTGTCAGGACCCGCGTATCAAGACGCGTCGGCGTGCGCAGGGTGAAGATAGGCCACGCAGGAACCCTCGACCCGCTGGCAACAGGTGTGCTGATACTCTGCACGGGCAAGAAGACGAAGGAGATAGAACGTCTGCAGCTCGATTCCAAAGAGTATACGGCCACCCTGCAGTTGGGTGCTACGACGCCCAGCTACGATATGGAGCACGAAGTGGATGCGACATACCCGACGGCGCACATTACTGAAGAATTGGTGCGCCGTGTGCTCGCCGGTTTTGTCGGCGAAATCCAACAAGTGCCCCCACAGTATTCCGCCTGTAAGATTGGCGGTGACCGCGCCTACGACTTGATGCGTAAAGGCAAGGAGGTGGAGCTGAAGGCCAAAACGGTACATATCGATTCCGTCGATGTGATAGATTTCAACCCAAAGACTATGCAGCTGAGCATCCGCGTCAGTTGCGGCAAGGGGACCTACATCCGTTCGCTGGCTCGCGATATTGGCCGTGCACTGGAAAGCGGTGCCTACCTCACGGCCCTGTGCCGTACGCGCTTGGGCGATGTCCGCATAGAGGACGGCTTCACCAGTGACGATTTCCCCGCATGGGTGGAAAAAAAAGAAGTTAAGAAGTTAGAGAAGTTAAGTAGTTAAGAAGATATATGAAACTGTCACAATTCAGATTTAAGCTGCCCGAAGAACAGATTGCTTTGGAGCCTCCTCACAAGGTGTTTGAGAATCCCGATGGCACTACCGAAAAGGTGTATCGTCGCGACGAGTGTCGTATGATGGTCCTTCACCGTAAGAGTCAGACCATCGACATGTTCGAGAAAGACGAAGAAGGCAACGACACCAAGGAATTCATCAAGTTCCGTAGCATCATCGACTATTTCGATGAGGGCGATGTCATCATCTTTAATGACACGAAGGTGTTTCCAGCCCGCCTGTATGGTACGAAGGAGAAGACCGATGCGAAGATTGAGGTATTCCTGTTGCGCGAACTGAACCCCGATTTGCGCCTGTGGGACGTGTTGGTAGAGCCGGCCCGCAAAATACGTATCGGCAACAAACTGTTCTTCGAGGAAGACGGCCCGATGGTGGCAGAAGTCATTGACAATACCACCAGCCGCGGACGTACGCTGCGATTCCTTTACGACTGTCCGCACGACGAATTCAAGCAGGAACTCTTCGCGTTGGGGGCATCTCCCGTTCCCCGTTATATCATTGACCGTCGCGAGGTGACGCACGACGATATGGAAAATTTCCAGACCATCTATGCCCAGCACGAGGGAGCAGTCACGGCCCCTGCATCAGGACTGCACTTCAGCCGTGAACTATTGAAGCGTCTAGAGATTCGCGGTGTCAACTTCTCGTTCATCACCGTCCACTGCGGACTGGGCTGTTTCGACAGTATCGAGGTAGAGGATCTGACGAAGCATAAGATGGGTTCCGAGCAGATGATTATCACGCCCGAAGCCTGTGTACCAGTTAACGAGTCGAAGGCTGCCGGACACCATATCTGTGCCGTCGGTGTGACGACGCTGCGAGCTACCGAGACAGCCGTGGGGACTGACGGCATGTTGAAGGAATTTAACGGCTGGACCAACAGGTTCATCTTCCCGCCGTATGAGTTTGGACTGGCAGACCGAATGGTTGTCAATTTCTATCACTCGGAGTCGACGATGCTCATGGCAACGGCAGCTTTCGGAGGTTACGACCTCGTCATGGAAGCTTACCAGAAAGCTGTGGACAATGGCTATCAGTTTGGCTGCTATGGCGACTGTATGCTGATACTGGATGACTGATTAGAGGTGAGAGGTAAGAGGTGAGAGGTGAGAGAATTGTTCATAGGGCGTATTTGGGGCTTGGGAGCAATCTTGGGGACCGTAGGCAGAACATCGAAAAGGCTGTAACGCTGATAGGTGAACGAGTGGGTGTTGTGCTATGCCAGTCCTCTCTCATCGAGACGGAACCTTGGGGATTTGACTCCGAGAACAAGTTTCTGAATGCCGTCATTCTCTGTGAGACCGAACGGACACCACGTGAGGTGCTCTGGCTGACGCAACAGATAGAGCGCGACATGGGGCGTAAGAAAAAGCTAATAGCTAACGGCCAAGAGCCAAAAGCCAATTATAAAGATCGTCCTATCGATATCGACATACTGCTGTACGACGATTTGACCGTCGACGAGCCCGACTTGAAGATTCCCCATCCGCTGATGTACGAGCGCGACTTTGTGATGATTCCGCTGGAAGAGGTCAGAAGGCTGATAGATGATGGATGATGGATTCGCAACGCCACACTCTGCTTTGCAGAGAAGATGTAATATATAATATAAACAAAACTACGTATGAAAAAACTAATCTCTCTACTGCTGTTGGGCGTCACGCTGAGCGCCTCAGCGCAAAATCCGTACAAGCACTACACCCAGAATCTGCCTTTCCAGATGCCTGAGGTCAGTGCACCAAAGTTTCCAGACCGTCAGGTGAACCTGAAGGACTTCGGTGCCGTTGGTGACGGCATTACGCTGAACACCGACGCTTTCGCAAAGGCTATCGACCAGCTGAGCCGTCAAGGTGGTGGTCGTCTGCTGGTTCCCGCTGGCGTATGGCACACGGGGCCCATTGAACTGAAGTCGAACATCAACCTCCACTTGGAGGTCGGTGCCGTCATCCTGTTTGCGGCTGACGAGAACCTCTACAAAATCATCAAGACCTCGTTTGAGGGCTTGGACACCCGTCGCTGTCAGTCGCCGCTAACCGCTAATGGATGTGAGAACATTGCCATTACGGGATGTGGCGTGATTGACGGTAACGGCCAGTATTGGCGTCCCGTCAAGAAGTCGAAGATGACCGCCAGCCAGTGGAAAGAGGTCTGCGACCGCCCGGGTGGTGTGAAGGTGCGTGACGACTACTGGGTTCCTTCGCAGGGCTATGCCGATGCCGAGAAGAATGCCAACATGAACGTGCCTAAGGCAACGACCGATGCAGAGTGGAACGCCATCAAGCGTTTCCTGCGTCCCGTAATGATTTCGCTGGTCAACTGTAAGAACGTGCTGCTGCAGGGGGTTATCTTCCAGAATTCACCCGCGTGGAACATCCATCCGCTGATGTGTGAGAATGTCATTATAGACAATGTGCTGGCCCGCAATCCTGCCTACGCACAGAATGGTGACGCGCTCGATTTGGAGTCGTGCAAGAATGCCCTCATCGTCAATTCGAAGTTCGATGCTGGCGACGACGGCATCTGCATCAAGAGCGGCAAGGACAAGGACGGTCGTCTGCGTGGCAAGCCCTGTGAGAATGTCGTCGTCGACGGTTGTACCGTCTTCGCTGGTCACGGTGGCTTCGTCGTCGGTTCCGAGATGAGCGGCGGCGTCAGAAACATCCTCGTCAAGAGCTGTCAGTTCCTGGGCACCGACGTGGGCCTGCGCTTCAAGTCCACACGCGGTCGCGGCGGTATTGTCGAAAATATCTTTATTCGCGACATCTCTATGACCGATATCAAGACCGACGCCATTACCTTCAATATGTATTATGGCGGCAAGTCGGTTGCCGAGATGCTGGCCGACGGCGACACTCCCGACAACACCACCAAGATGCCCGTTACCGAAGAAACGCCCATCTTCCGCAATATCGACATTCAGGACGTTGTGTGCAATGGTGCCGGACGCGCTATGGAGTTCAACGGCCTGCCCGAAATGCCCATCAAGAACATCCGTCTGAAGAACATCGTCATCAAGGCGAAGAAGGATGCCGAGTTCACCAACTACGAGAACGTCACGAAGGAGAACGTCAACATTACCATCGAGTAGTCTCGTTTATCCGTTCAATTTGGCTCCCAAAAGTTGATTCACAAAATAAGTGGGCTGATGTTTGGTCAGTCCACTTTTTTTGCTTACCTTTGCAGCCTGAAATCTTTTCCTAACGATGATGAAGAAACTATTGATTACAAAAAGTGCGATTTTGCGACAGCTGTCGGCAGCTGTCCTTTTAGCGGCAGCGGCCTCAAGCGTCGATGCTGCAAGTATAAGAGTGACGATTAAGGATACGCGATGCCAGACGATAACGGGCTTCGGTGCTGCCTGCTGTGACGGTGCCATGAAACCGTTCGGCACCGACACCAACCCCGTGAAGCTGCTCTACGGTGAGGAATCGAAGGTGGGACTGAACATTATGCGTATGGAAATCTCTCCAAGTTTCGAAGGTGAGGGCTGGGGCGACTACAACTGGAATGGTTCGCTGCCTTCTGCCAAGTTAGCCAAGGAACGCGGTGCACTCGTGTTCGGCACGCCTTGGTCGCCCCCAGGGGAATACAAGACCAACGGCACGGCACAGGGTGGCAATGCTGAAGACCAAGGCTACCAGGAAGGCCGCCTGCGCAAGGACTGCTACGACAAATTCTTCCCCTGGCTGAACCTTTTTCTGGGTTGGATGCAGGAACATGGCGTCGATGTGGATGCCGTGTCGGTGCAGAACGAGCCTGACTGGTGGGTGAACTACTCGGGGTGTCTCTATACGCCGGAAGAGCAGCTGGAACTGGTAAAGAACTATGCCTATATGCTGGACCGCGAGAAGTACAAGGGTGTGCGCCTGATCAGTGGTGAGCCGCTCGGATTCCGTCCGGACTATTCCGACGCGCTGCTGGACGACCCCGTGGCTCGCGAGCAGGTGGACATCATTGCCGGTCACATCTACGGCCACGCACCGCTTGGCAACATGAAGACGGTGGCCAAGAAGGCGTTGAAATACGGCAAGGAGGTTTGGATGACCGAGCACTCATCGACGGACAATATCGGCGAGCGTCTGCCTACATGGCACGAGCAGCTGCTCTTTGCCGAGGAGCTGAACGAGTGTATGCTGGCAGGCGGCACAGGATATATTTATTGGTACATGCGCGCACACTGGGCATTCGTGAGCACAGGCGAGTCAAAGTATGGCGCCGAGAATAGCAGAAAGAACAAGCTATTGCCACGCGCCTACGTCCTGTCGCACTTCGCAAAGCATGTCACTGGCTCCACACGTCTGGAGATGTCGCCTACAATGGATAGTGGCACGGAGGCTGATAGGGAGTTTTCGGCATACATCAAGGGCGATTCGCTCATCCTCATGGCTATCGACACCACCGAGACGGCTTACGACATCAAACTGAAACTGCCCTACAAGGTGAAGAGCGGTACGCATCTGCTGTCGACGGGTAATGAGAAGGAGAACCTTTGTCAGGAATCTCCCATCGACATCGAAGAGCCTACGGCCAGCCTCGTGATCAATATGCCTGCCCGCAGCCTGAACACGTACATCTTTATGATTGACAACGGTAGCACGGCTATCGAGGAAATACGCCAGACGGACGGTGACAAGGTGGAGGCCTATTACGACCTGCAAGGACGTCGGATGGACACTCCGCACGGCCTCTGCATAGAAAAATATGCCGACGGTTCGTCGAGGAAAGTATTTATCAAGGATTAAGAATCCTTCGGTGATTATATATAGTGACTTCGCCACCACCGTTGCTACGGCAGTGGCGAAGTCTTTTATGAGGGTATGGGATGTTATTGCTTTTTTCTTGGCAGACGCTTGGCTTTGCGCAGAGCCTCGGTAATGATCCACTGCAGTTGGCCGTTCGTGCTGCGGAACTCATCCGCAGCCCAAGCCTCTATCGCGTTCATCGTCTCAGCGTCCACGCGCAGGATAAAACTCTTGGTCGTCTTCTCAGCCATAACCTCTTACATCAGCCATCTTAATGGTTCAGCGTTCCTGTGTTCACAACGGGCTGAGCGGAGTCATCGCCACAGAGTACCACCAACAGATTACTAACCATTGCAGCCTTCTTATCGTCATCCAACTCTACAATGTCCTCGTTGGAGAGTTTGTCGAGTGCCATCTTCACCATCGACACTGCACCCTCGACAATCTTCTCACGGGCGGTGATGATGGCCGAAGCCTGCTGGCGACGCAGCATGACGGCAGCAATCTCAGGAGCATAGGCCAGATAGTTGATGCGGGCCTCGACCACCTCGATACCTGCCAGAGCCAGTCGCTCGTTCAGCTTTTCTTCCAGCTGCTCGTTGATTTCATCACCACCTCCACGCAGAGTGAGATTGTCGCTCTGACAATCGGTGCTCACCGTTGTCTTGTCCTCGTCGTCATAGGCATACTGACCAGCCACCTGACGCAGGGCAGCATCGCTCTGCACACGCACGAAGCGCTCAAGGGCATTCATGATGGAGCGCATGTCGGTACCCACGGAATTGGGAGCTGAAGCCATCGTCTGCGTATCCACCTCGAACAAAGCCTTATACGTATCCTTCAGTTTCCATACCAGCACCAGACCAATCATCACGGGATTACCCGTCTTGTCGTTCACCTTGATGGGCTCTGCGTCGAGGTTACGAGCGCGCAGGCTTACCTTCTTAGTGCTATAGAGGGGGTTAATCCAGAAAAAGCCAGTCTTCGAGAACGTGCCGCTATACTTTCCGAACCAAGTAGCTACGCGAGCCTCGTTGGGTTCGAGCATCATGTGTCCACACCACATGAAGATATTGACAACGAACAACAGAATGGCACCGCCCATCAGCCATCCACCATTTGAACCATCGCTTTCGTCGAGCAAGATGATGCTGAAGACAATCATGACAATAGACAATACCAGAATCAGGAAGTTGACCAACAACATTAGGAATCCGTTCATCACCAAACCTTTGAATGCAATTTCTTTTGTTTCCATAATTTTCAATGTTTAATATTCATGATGATATCAATTTGATATCGCAAAGATATGGACTATTTTTGAAATAACAATGGATTTGTTTGCATATTTAATCTTTTTTAATTAATTTTGCACCCATGAACGTCAATGAGATAGAAAACAAGCGTATTGCTGTGCTGCTTTCGGGCGGCGTCGATTCCAGCGTGGTGCTCTACGAACTGGTGCGTCAGGGCTTGCATCCGGACTGCTTTTACATCAAGATAGGTCCTGAGGAGGAAGAGGAGTGGGACTGCTCCTCGGAGGAGGATTTGGAGATGGCCACAGCCGTTTCGCACAAGTATGGTTGTAAGTTGGAGGTCATCGACTGCCACCGCGAGTATTGGGACCAGGTGACGACATACACGATGGATAAGGTACGCGCGGGTATGACGCCCAACCCCGATGTGATGTGCAACCGTCTCATTAAGTTTGGTGCCTTCCACGAGAAGTGCGGTCACAATTACGACCTCATCGCCACAGGCCATTACGCCACGACGGAAGAAGAAGCCCCTATAAAGTGGCTCTGCACCAGTCCTGACCCCGTGAAAGACCAGACCGACTTCCTTGCTCAGATTTATGACTGGCAGCTGGCGAAGGCGCTGTTTCCCATTGGTCACATGATGAAGGACGAGGTGCGCGTGATTGCAGAGCGCGAGCATTTGGTCAATGCTAAGCGCAAGGACTCGCAGGGCATCTGTTTCTTGGGCAAAATCAACTACAACGACTATCTGCGCCGCTACTTAGGCGAGTTGCCCGGCGACGTGGTGGAGCTGGAGACGGGCAAGAAAATCGGTCAGCACAAAGGGCATTGGTTCCACACCATCGGACAGCGCAAGGGCATGGGGCTGGGCGGCGGTCCTTGGTTTGTCGTCAAGAAAGATATCGACCAGAACATTATCTACGTGTCTCACGGCTACGACCCTGCGACAGCCTACAAGCAGGACTTTCCTATCATGGACTTCCACAGCATCAACGGACAACTGCCCCCAACGGATATCACGCTGAAGATTCGCCACACCCCCGAATATCTGCCTGCCAAATTGGAGAGCTTGGGTGAAGGTCGCTATATGGTACATGCCGATGCACCCATTCACGGTGTCGCTCCTGGTCAGTTCTGCGTCGTTTACGACAATCGCCACCACCGTTGCTTCGGCAGTGGCGAAATCACCATCTAAGATTTCTATTTCAGCATATCACCTTCATGGTGCGTTGTGTGCCGTCAGCCAGTGTCTCGCGCACAATGGTAAGACCGTGTTGCAAACAGGAAACCTGACGACCGTCCATGGTAAAGTACTGACGACGGACGACTTCCGACGAATTGGTATCAATCGTTCTGATAGCCGTAGTCGTGATGGGAATTTGTTCTCCCATCAGGCTGTTCAGGTAAATCTCCAGAGCGGTATAACCCTCAGCAGAAGCCACCTGCTTGCCATCCTCAGGATCGGCAGGGTTGAAGCCATTGGCCGTTTCCCAGTCGTCAGCCATTCCGTCATGATCGTTGTCGGCTGGGGCAATGGCATCGGCATACACGGGCCACCCCTCCGCATCATCAGGCGAATCGATGAATCCCGCCTTGTTGAGTGACGAACCTTTATACTGCGCCTGCTTCGTACGCACCTCATCTACAATGCGCTGTTCCGTCACGTCGCGATGGATGGTACCTGCCTTCGCCAACACGTGTTCGTAGGCATCCTCCGCACTCTCCGTAGGCGTGCGATAGCGGTCGTAATCGTCGAACTGGCATTTCGACAGACGCGAAACCTCCGGCGAGGGATAAACCAACGTCTCCGACTTCATACCCTCTACCGTATACGTCGTATTGTTGTGAATGGCACTCCAGTTGTCGTTCGTCGCAGTGCTATTGCCTTCCATCACGTTGTCGGCAAAATACCAGCGCGAGGGATTGTCGTTGAGCGTCTTGCCATTGCGAGCGCCAGACAGCTCCATGAAATAGCTGTTGCCGGGCGTCGAAGGGCCGGGCTTGTAGTAGTTGCCCACGAAATTACACTCGTGCGAACTCTTCGGACCAGCCTCGTTTTCACCGCCATAGCACGAATTCTTCTTGCCCCAGTTGTAATTCACGTTGTTCATATACTCCATAAACACGTTACGGTCCTCCGTCTCGCTGCTGGCACCGTTCAGTCGTGAACTGCGGTTGTAGTTGTGCGCCAGCAGGTTGTGATGACAGGTGGCAGGCGAACCACCCCACTGATCACCATAGCTGCGCTTGCCCTTCTGATGGCCGGCATCGTAAAGACCTTCATGGACGATACACCACTGAACGGTGGTAAAGTGGTTGTCGTAGATGGTCATATTCTCCTCGCCACTCCATCCAAAACAGCAGTGATCGATGATGATGTTCTTGGCATTCTCGATGCCCAGGCCTGCACCAGCGATGAAACGGCTATCCTCAGGTTTGGCAAGGTCAGCTTCATCAATAATGCCCACACGGAAACGCAGGTTACGGATAATGACATTGTCCGAACCGCCCAGGTTCACCTTACCGCCACGAATCAGGATGCCGTCGCCCGGAGCAGTCTGTCCGGCTATGGTGACATTCTTCAGACTGGCTCGCAGTTCACGTTTCTTCTGCGCATTCATACCCAGCTTGATGACACCACTCACGTGGAACACGATGGTCGCATTCTCCTTGCCAGCCTTGGTCAGTGCCCAGCGCAGCGACCCCTCAGAAGGGTTCGACGGGTCGTCTTCCAGATTCGTCACCTCGACCACCTTGCAACCACGTCCACCACTGACAAACTTGCCAAAACCGCGGGCCGTGGGAAATGCTAGCAACGCGTTCTCCAACGGCGCATAGTCGTCCGTTGCCGCCTGTTGGTGACTGGCAATGACCGCTTCAGGGTCGTAGGCCTTCGCCGAAGTCTTCAGAGCGCGATAGGCCGCATCCACCTTCGCCCACGTATTGACCTTCTCGTAGTCGACATCTGTCAGCTGGTGGCTCCAACTGATGCGCTGCGACACGTCAGCCAACGCATCACCGTTCTTACTCTTATATTCGGCATAGTACGATTTCGTCCCGTCGTTGCCACCCATCGTCTCCCAACCGGCGGCCTTGATGACGTTGTTCAGCTGACAGTTCAGAAACATCGAGCCACACTTCTCAGCTCCCCAGCAGCGGCCAAGGCTGACGCTCTTGTCTGAGACACCAGCAGCCTTGGTCACCTCACACTGGTTGAAGATGAATCCCAGCCACATCTTTGTACCATCTTCAGCAGTCGTATATACGGTAATATCCTCCGGAGCCGTAATATATCCACCATCCACGCAGTGTAGCGTACAGCGCTCAAACCAACAGGTACCACCCGCATAGATATAGTCCGTACGACCCTCTATGACACACTCCTTATAGTAGCTGCGTGTATCCTTCTTCGAACGGTGCGTATCCTGATATCCCGCCACCCGACAACGATAGTAGGTCTGACAATCGCCACTGACAAAGAGTGCCAGCGCCTGTCCGGCTGCTGAACCGCCCGTATTCTCGATACACAAATCCTGCGCATAGAAGTCGTCGGCAAAGACCGCCAGTGTGGCATAGTCGCGAACGTCCTTGCTATTGCCGATATTGTTCTTGCCCTTAGCCTCGGTGATGATGGTCTTACCCATCCCCTCGCCTATCAACGCAATCTTCTTCATCGACGGATTCTGGCGTGTACCCACTTTCACTAGTTCCTTATACGTTCCGGCCTTTACCCGAATGGTAGCCTCCTCACCCTCAGCCACCGCGTCAATAGCTGCCTGAATGGTGGTGTAGTCACCCGTTCCGTCTTGGCTTACCACCAACGTCCGTTGCGCCTGCATAGCTGTTACTACAACAGCCATGAGTAGCATCAATAGCATTCTTTTCATATCGCTTGTTTACCTTATTATATATAATTAGACGGTCACCATCGTCATTTGTCGTCATCACGCCTTACCCAAAAACGATAAAAGGGCAGACATCAAGTCCACCCTTTTATGCTATCAAACTCTTATTTCGCTTACTTCACCACAAACTTGCGACCGTTCTGAAGGACGACACCCTTGTAGCTGTCGGAAACCTTCTGTCCTGCGAGGTTGTAGCGAGCACCATCAGCCTTCTCAGCAACAGTTTTGATGGTCTCGACACTAGTCAGATCCTCCTTAGACTTGCCTGCATAGAAGTTGTAGCTCTGGAAACCAATCTGAGAGTTACCCTGGAAGAGCCAGTAGGTCTTGCCTGCCTTAACGTCAAGAATCATGTTGCCCCAGAAAGGCTGGTTACCAGCACCAATCACCCAAGGCTTGTCCTCGCTGCCCAACGCACGGATCTCGTCGTTGCTGAGCCACTTCTTCTGACCAACCTGATCGGCAGTACACAAACCGGCTTCAACGTCTTCTTCCTTCCAAGTCTGACCATTGATGTAACCCTCAACGAGATAGGGGCTGCACTGCTTGGTATCGCCGTCAACAACGAAAGTGGTACGGTTACCCTTGTTGGCCCAAACGCCAATCTTCAGCGCACCATCCTGCTTGACAGTGAACTTATAGTACAGTCCGCTCTGGGGCTCACCACCAGTTTCGGCGTCGAAGGTGACATACACCACGCGGTATTTGCCAGTAGCCTCTCCGTCGGTATAGATCTCCTCAGCCATCAAGGACACAGCAGGCACACCTGTGCCGACAACATACGAGAAATTGATATCGACCTGATTCTTCACTTCCCACTTGATGGGCTTGGTAGAATTGATGGAAACGAGCTCGTAGAGGTGCTTTTCTTCGTCAATGAGGTTACCGATGGTAATGTCCTGACCCAAGTTGACAGTGGGATCATCGGGATCAACCTTGTCGGCAGGTTCTGCAGAACCTACAGCCTCAACCTCGATATTGGCGGTACCGAACTTGACAACAGAATTACCATTCTCTACGTTCGTTGCCTCCTTGGTTTCGGGGTTAATAACGGCAGCATACTCGGCGGAGATGTTACCATCCTGGTCGACTGCGACAAAGGTCTCAGCCTCCTGTGCATTCACACTCATAGCACAAAGTGCTACGGAAATAAGCGTAAAAATTTTCTTCATACTCAATTTGTTTTTGTTATTAATTAGTAATTGATTTGTTTCGTTTTGTACGACATACGTACGTACTTCGTTGCAAAAGTACGGTTTTTCCGTGAATCCACCAAATATTCTGCTAAGTTTTTCGCGAAATTACTACTTTTTCAGACGGAACGAGTTCTCGATACTGTTCATTTCGTCCTGGAAGGCCTTGTCAACCTTCAAACGCTGCTCGATGGTCGAACAACTATGAATGACGGTGCTGTGGTCGCGGCCTCCAATGAGCTGTCCGATGCGGCCTGCAGGCATCTTGGTATATTTCTGTGCGAGATACATAGACACCTGACGGACAATGACATAGTCACGCTTGCGCGAACGGCTGAAAACATTCTTCTGCTCAACACCATAGTGATGGCAAACCTTCTCCATGATATCATCAACAGTGAGCGGTTTGTTGTCTATCTTGACAGCACGCTGGATGATACGCTGGGCCAGACGCAGGTCGACATTGGTGTTGTAGACAACGGAATAGGCCAGCAGCGAATTGATGACACCTTCAAGGTCGCGCACGGAACCATTGGCGGTCTCGGCAATATACTCGATGACGTCGTCGGCAATCTTCAGTCCGTCGCGACGGCATTTGGCATTGAGGATGTCCTTGCACAGCTGTACGTTAGGCTGTTCGAGCTCGGCAATGAGTCCGCAGGCGAAACGTGTCAACAGGCGGTCCTTCACACCCAGCAGATCGACAGGAGGACGGTCAGAGGCGAGGATTATCTGCTTGCCCAAGCGAAACAGATGGTCGAAAATGTGGAAGAACGTGTCAAGGGTCTTCGCGGCAGTAGCCCACTCCTGGATATCATCCACGATGAGCACATCGATGCTCTGGTAGAAGCGGATGAAGTCGTTCACCGTATTCCGACGGGTGGCATCGGTAAACTGCACCTGGAACAGACGGGCAGAGACATAAAGTACGCGCCTGCGTGGGTACATCTCTTTACAACGCACGCCAATGGCATTGATGAGGTGCGTCTTGCCACATCCCGAGGGTCCATAGACAAAGAAGGGGTTGAAGGTCGACTTGCCCGGATGCTCAGCAATGGTCATGCCGACAGTGCGCGGCAGCTTGTTGGAATCACCCTCGATGAAACTCTGGAAGGTCTTGTGCAGGTCGAGCTGCGGATCAAGGTCCTGAGGAGTAACAGCATCGAGAATAGATGGCGACTTGTTGACACCCTGACGTGCTACGGGAGTATCGATGGCAACAGCCTCGCTACCCTCTTCGTCGATAGTCAGCTTGTGCTTCTGATCAACGACGATGCGATAGTTCAACTGCACATTATTGCCAAAACAACGACACAACACCTTGCTCAGCAAGTTGACGTAGTGCTGCTCCAGATACTCATACACATACCTGCTCGGTACCTGTACGAGGAGAGTCCGGCTGTCTTCGTTATATTTCTCGAAGACGATTGGCGCGAACCATGTTCTGAATTGCTGCTCCGTGACGTTGTCCTTGATGATTTGAAGGCAGTTGTCCCAAAGCGCCTTTGGATTCATTTCCATGCGGCGATCGTTGTTTTTTTAATAAGTTACACTAATGTGGTTAAAAATGATTTCGATTGCAAAGGTCGGCATTTTTTTTGAATTATGCAAATCCGTATTTTTAATCGGAAAAGTGCAAAAGTCGCGTAACTCGTTTGTTTATCGCACTTTATGTCACTTTCGGTTTGCTGTTATATACCGAAGCCTCTTGCAAATTTCGAAATAATTGAGCATCAATCACTTACACAATTCTTGCACACCCAGCACGTCTAGTGCAGTACATATTTTCTGACACGCTCGAAAGTGGGCAATATCAAGCAGTTGCAGCGTTATAGGGCGACTTGTTTATAACCTCGCGTCTATTTAGACAAAATAAAAATTATAGCGAATTTTTATTTATCTTTCTTTCCGAAAATGGAGAAGTGGACGTAACGTTTCGGATGGGCCTTCAGGTCTACCATCAGCGAGTCAGCCGAGGCCATCGTTGCCGCCATATTGTTATACAGCGTAGGGTCTCGCATCAGCAGTCCAAGCGTGCCTTCCGTACTGTTCAGCTTGCGCGTCATCTCGTTGACGTTGGCCAGTGTCTGGTTGACGTCTGCCATCATCGTTGCTACATCGATAGCGGCCAGATTGCCCGTCAGCTGTTGCGTATTGTCGAGCACACCATTGGTTTTCTGCATCATGGCAGGCATCTCGCGGTTGAGCGAAGCCGACAGCGAGCGCAAGTCGCGGCTGGTAGCGTTGAGATTGTCGGTCATTCCCTCCACATTGTGCAGCGTCTGTCGCAGTGCGGGGTCAGCCAACAGGATGTTCAGACTGGTCATGATGCTATCCAGTTTAGGCATCATAGCCTCGATAGCGGGAACCATCCCTCCCAGTTTGCTCATAATGCCCATTTCAACACCACCGCTGATGGTGTCGCCCTTGGCCACCATGTGGATAGGGTCTTCACCGAGTATGAGGTTAATCTTGATATTTCCCAACAGGTCGCTGGATATCTCGGCATGTGAGCCCTGAGGCAGTCGCATTTCCTTGTCCAACCCCATCTCGGCCACAATCTTGCCCTGCGGGGCGTAGTTATATTCTATACCCTTGATGACACCTACCCTATAGCCGTTGGCATAGACAGGCGTTGAAGCCGAGACCCCGCTGACGTCAGTAAACGTCACGTAATAGGAGTCGTCGTTAGAAAACACGGTGAGCCCTTTCAGGAATGTCAGTCCGTAGTACAGCACCACGATGCCCAGAATGGCCACCAAAGCTATTTTCACCTCTTTTGTAAAGAACCTCATATTTTTTTCTTTTTACTTTTTTACCTTTTTACTTTTAAACTCCCGTATGGCCTCCTGAACGTTCATCTTCGCTCCGTCCTTGAAGGCAATGATGAAACACTGGGGGAACGTCGCTGCCAGCGTCTTGCGCAGCTGGTATATCTCGTTGTAATTCTCAGAAGCACCGACTGTATATTTATACATTCCAGCCTCCTGATAATAGTCAGCGTTCTGGCCCTTCAACTGCGGGTCGTTGGCCTTGAGCTTCGTGCTGATACCCAGAATCTGCACCTTGAACACTGGTGCTGACGACGTTGCGGGTGCAGCAAGCGTCGCGGGTGTCGCAGGCGCAGACAGTATAACAGCGGGCTTCGACGGCGCTGCAGCAACGGTGTCAGGACTTGCTGCGGGCTGTTCTTCTACTTTGGGCTGTTCGACGGGTTGTTCCATGGGAACGACAATCGTCTGTTCTTCCTTCTTCGGCTCCTGCTTCTTCGACTCCGCCTTCTTCGGCTCTTCCTTCTTCGGCACGACGGTGGGAATCTCCACCTCCGGCTTTGGATCGGCTTTCAGCGGTACGGTGATGCCGCCGTAGTTCTTTTTCTTATAGTCCAGGAAGGCTTGATAGATGCCTTGTGCCAGACGACTCACGCCATCTGAAGAATGCAGGAACTGCTCCTCGTCGGGCGTCGAAATGAATCCGAGTTCTATCAGACAGCTAGGCATCGATGTCTCGCGCAAAACAAGGAATCCGGCCTGCTTCACACCTTTGTTCTGACGTCCTGCCGACGCACAGATACGCTTCTGCACGTATTTCGCCAGGTCGACGCTTTGCGCCATATTGTGGTCCTGAATGAATTCAAACATGATGTAGCTCTCCGACGAGTTGGGGTCGAAACCCTGATAGCGCTGCTTGTAGTCCTTCTCGTAGAGAATTACCTCGTTCTCGCGCTTAGCGACTTCCAGATTGTCTGCCGCACGGTGCATACCCAGCGTATAGGTCTCGATGCCTCGCGAAATGCGTCCCTTGGGCAGCGCGTTGGTATGGATGGATATAAAGAGGTCGGCCTTATTTTTATTAGCAATGTCCGCGCGTGTGTGTAGGGGGATGAAAACATCCGTCTTGCGTGTGTAAATTACCTTCACGTCGCTGCAGTTGCGTTCCACCAGCCGTCCGAAGGCCAGCGCAACATTCAGGTTGATATGCTTCTCCTTCGTAAGCTTTCCTATCGCACCGGCGTCGTTGCCACCATGCCCGGCATCAATCACCAGTGTAAATTTCTTCGATTTATTTGCCGAGATGCTGTTGACATCCTTGTTGACAGCAACCATCGTCACCGCCATCATCAGCATCCCTATCAGTATTCGTATCCTCACCTTTTTACCTTTTTTACCATTTTACCTTTCCACGTGTATTTCCACTCCGGCACCCTTACATTCACCACCGAAAGGCGGATTCAGCTTGGTGATGCTCAAGTCCAGCGACGTCACCTGCGGGAAATCCGTAAACACACGGTTGGCGATACGTCCTGCCACATGTTCCACCAGTTGCGCCGTCTTTGCCATCTCCTCCTTGATCAGTCGGTATAGCACGCCGTAGTCCAGCGCCACATCAATCATATCGTGCTCAATGGCAGACGTGATGTCAACACCACAACGGGCTGACACCACGAAGTCCTGCCCCACCTCATTCTCCTGAGGCAACACCCCATGATAGGCACGTATCTGCACCTCGTTCAGAAATATGTAGCTCTTCGTCACCTTCATCTTACATCATACATCAGCCATCAGACATCTTACATCTCCTCCTCGCCACCGTCGATATACTTCTTCAGTGCACGCTCCACGCCGACTTTCCACGTGTTGATGTTCTCCGACTGCAACGACAGCGAACTCACCAACTTGATGACGTGCTCCAGAGGCATACGGTAGCGGAGCACACCCGATATCAGCTTGGCGTAGTTCCAGTATTCGGGATTGAACTTCTCCGACAGTCCTTCGACGGTAATCTTATATCCGCGCGTATTCTCAAACTGGAAGTCGTAGCGCTTCGTACCGTCGTCGTTCACCTGTTTGATGATCTTGCCCTTCGTCACCGACTTCGGCAATAGGATACCCTCCTCGTCGTCCTGCAGTCCAGTGAATATCTCGTAGGGATAGCCGTCAAGCAATCCGACCAGTGCCACCCATTTGTCCTTGTTGTTCTGGAATCGCACCACGTCGCATTCCAGCACCTTCGGGCGCACCTCCGTCACGTCAGGACGCTGGTTGTGCATCAGTTCCTTCACAGCTACCTCGGCAGCTGCCGACAGCTGTTTGCTCTCCTTTGGAGTCAACGCACCCAACATCTTGTCCAGCATCTTCTTTGTCTGCTGTTCCGTCAGGGGTGTTCCTGTCTGTTGGCTCGCTGCAGCCAGTGTCCTGACCAGCCATTCCGTCATAGTCTCGTTCGTATTCTTAACCATATTTCTACGCGCGCTTACTGTAAATCGTTTGCAAAGGTACGAATAAGCGAATGAAAAACCAAATTTATTTGAGTTTTTCTGAGTGGAAGTACCTTCTCGCGAAGCGAAAAGTTACAAATAAGTGAGCGAAATACAAAGAAAAACCGTTTTTTTCTTTCATTTCCGAGCGAAAAATGCTATCTTTGCACCTGACTATAAAAACTTAAACGGCTTATGAAACATTATCAACTATTCTTAACGATGGCTCTCTGCCTAACAACCAAGCTGACTGCCAACGCGCAACCCTATGATTTTCAGAATACGAAACTCAGCGACGAGAAACGTGTCGAACTCTTTGTCAAGCATCTCACGCTCGACGAAAAGATGATGTGGATGTCTCCTATGCTGGGTACACCACGGCTCGGAGTGCCTGTTTCCGGATGCTACGAAGGACTGCATGGACTGGCCTTAGGCGGTCCCTCGCGTCATAATGGCGTGAAGACCGTAGACGGCAAGGAGGTACCCAACGACCTGCCTACCACTATCTTCCCGCAGGCCTATGGCATGGGGGCGACGTGGGATCCCCAGCTCATTCAGCGTATCGGCGAGATAGAGGCTGAGGAGGTGCGTTGGTATGCACAGGGCAACATTGCACAGCGCAAGGGGCTGGTGGTCTTTGCGCCTAATGCCGACCTGGCTCGCGATCCGCGTTGGGGTCGCACCGAGGAGAGTTTTGGCGAGGATCCTTATCTGACGGCTCAGCTCTCTGTGGCGATGGTGATGGGCTTGCAGGGCAATGATCCACGCTATTGGAAGACGGCAGCCCTGATGAAACATTTCCTGGCCAATAGCAATGAGGACGGGCGCGACTCAACCTCGAGCAATTTCGACGAGCGCTTGTTCCGCGAGTATTACTCCTATCCTTTCTACAAGGGCATCACCGAGGGCGGCAGTCGCGCCTTCATGGCGTCGTATAACAGTTGGAATGGCATCCCGATGTGCGTACATCCGTGTCTCGAAGAGATTACCCGTAAGGAGTGGGGCAACAATGGCATAATCTGTACCGATGGCGGCGCTTTTAGCCTGCTTGTCAGCGCCCATCACTATTATCCCGATCTGACGGCAGCGGCAGCAGGCGTGGTCAAGGCTGGCACCAGTCAGTTCCTCGATCGTTTCCAGCCTTACCTGAAGGAAGCTGTGGAGAAAGGCTTGGTGACTGAGGCCGAAATCGAGCAGGTAATCAAGGGAAATATCTATGTGGCACTGAAGCTCGGACTACTCGACAGTCAGTGTCCATACGCCGAGATAGGCAAGGACTCCACGGCCCAGCCTCCCTACGAACGCGACGAGGTCAAGCAGTTTGTGCGTGAGGTGACGGCCAAGAGCGTTATTTTGCTCAAGAACGATGGCATCCTGCCCATCAAGGGTGTCAGGAAGATTGCTGTGGTGGGCCCGTATGCCGATAAGATTGTCTACGACTGGTATAGCGGCACTGCACCTTACGAGAACACCATCCTGAAAGCCATGCAGGAGGCAGGACGTGAGTATGGCATCGAGATTCTCTATGCCCCCGACAACCAGTTCGGACGTGCCGAGGCTCTGGCACGTCAGGCCGATATGGTACTGGTGTGTACGGGTAACCACCCCTACGGCACTGATCGCACGTGGAAGGTTTGTCCTGTTCCTAGCGATGGCCGCGAGGCTAACGACCGCCACTCGCTGCAGTTGCCCGACGAGGATGAGATACGCCGTCTGCAGGCCATCAATCCCAACACCGTTCTGGTGCTTGTGAGCAGCTTCCCATACGCCATCAACTGGAGCAACGAGCATCTGCCGGCTATTCTGCAGGTCACCCACTGCTCTCAGGAACAAGGTCACGGTGTGGCCGACGTGCTCTTTGGCAAGGTGAACCCTGCCGGTCGCACCACCCAGACGTGGGTGAAGGATATACTCGATTTGCCGGAGATGATGGATTACGACATCCGTCATGGGCGCACCTATATGTATTTCAAGGGCACTCCGCTTTATCCCTTCGGCTACGGACTCAGTTACACCCGTTTCGAGTATGGCGATGCCAAGGTGCTGAAGCAGGACAAGCAGAAAGTCTATGTCTCTGTGCCTGTCAAGAATGCTGGTGCTGTGGATGGCGACGAAGTCGTGCAGCTTTACGTCAGTTATCCCGAGTCGCAGGTGGAGCACCCCAAGCGTCAGCTCAAGGCCTTCCGCCGTGTGGCGATTCCTGCAGGCGAAACGCGTGATGTCGTCCTCGAAGTGGCCAAGAGCGACCTGACCTACTGGGATGCCTCACAACACGCCTTCGTACCTGAGAAAGGAAAAATCTGCTTCGAAATCGGAGCATCTTCGGCTGATATAAAAACCCAGTGCTATCGCTGAAAAATCCAATCACTTGAGTATGTAGAAGACGCCGATGGTGGCGTAGATGGGATAGAGGGTCTGTTCTATGGCTTTGAAGTCGCTGGGGAAGATGCCTGTCAAGCCCCAGTTCAGGTCGGCAGAGAGGCCAAAGCACTTGTACACCTGCCAGTCGGCGCCAATGCCGATGCCAAACTGCACGGTGCGCAGGTCGTCGTCGAATTCGTAGGTGGCCCACTCGCCTTCCTTGTCGCCTATGAATATCTTGGCACCGGTGGGATCGCCCTCGCGCAGATAGCCGTCGGAAGCAATGCCACTGAACTCCTTGCTCAGGAGGAATGACACGTACGGACCGCCTCTGAGCACGACTTTCTTGCCGAGCGTGAGCGTGGCCTGCACTGGGACGGTGAGCATCCACTGGGTAACCTTCTGGCTGACGTGGCCTGTAAAGAGTCCAATGATTTGTGACCCGCCCTTTATGACCTCCATGTGGTATGACTTGGTGGTTATATCACTCTTCATCGCCTTGTTCTCAACATGCAGTCCGGCGGTGATGCCCCACAACTCATTCAGTGGCAGCTGGGCATCAAAGCCCACCATGAACGATGGTGTGAGACTGTAGCTGTCAATGCTACGGATGGTCGCGGGCAACGGGACGGGTGTTGTTCCGCCGATACTGTACCCAATACGCGCCCTGAGTTGCAGGCTGTCGAGTACGCCAGCCTTTGCAGTGCCTGCCATTACGAAGGCCAACACCGTCATTCCTATCGCAATTATAATCGTCTTTTTCATCTTACCTCTTACTTCTTACCTCTTACTTCTTACATCTTTCCTCTCACTTCTTATACGACACTTGCACCTCGTCGACATAGAGCGTACTACCGACAGCTCCCTCGAACTCGGCACCGTACTTGCTTGACGAGAATACAATTGCCAGGTTGAAATCCTTGTTGGCCACCATTTCCTCTGGAACATCCCTACCCTCAAAGAACATCTCAAAGTATGTCCACTGGTCGGTAGGCGGGAAAGATGGTAAACGGGCAACCTTGTACACCTGAGGATTGTCCTCTATTCTGTCGAGGTCAAGTACGTCGTCAGCATAGAGGAAGTATTGCTTGCCGTCAGGGTCGGTATTACGATAGAACACGCCGTAGATGTAAGGTTCGTCAACACGGTCTTTAACGACCTCACTCTTACTGTTGATGAATTCCTTGCCTGGCTGGAACTTGTAATATCCAGTCATGCGTACCGGTTCGCGATCCCACATCACACCAAACTCTGTGGCCTTCAACGTATTCAACAAGGTATACTCCACGATAAACCTACCTGTGTAGAGGTTGCCGGAAGCGATGGGTTTGCTCATGCTCTTGCCAAGTTCTCCTGTGGACATCGTTTCCAGACGGGCGCAATAGCCCTCATATCCATTTTCAAGCCTATAGGCAGGGAACTGTTCGGGGCCAGCGCCGGAAAAGAGTGTCAGCGCGTAACCGGGATTGCCCGACGCCCAGATATTCAGTTTCTCCCCATTCTGGTCAAACTCGAAAAAGTGATGATAACTTTTCTTTGAAAGCAGGCCTGTCTCTACCACGTCAACATTCTCGAACGAGAACTTGCTCGTAGGCAATATGGGTTCGGTGAACGCCACGTTGTATGTACGCTTCCACTGTCCGTCCTCCGAGGTGACGGTATAGGCCACTGAGCCTTTCGAGAAGTCCTGCGGCGAGCCGCTTGCAGGTTCTATGGTAGCACCATCGGTAATCTTGAAATTCACTGGAATCTGTTTCGGCAGCATGGCCATTGAGCGCACGACAAAGGTGATGGTGGTCTCCGTCGAGCTGATGTGCTCCTTGCGCATCTCAGCCTGCTGGTAGAAGTTCTTCTCCAATTCGGGGCCTTCCACCCATGCACTCTCGATGTCGCACTCATTGTTCTGCGCCTCATCCTTGATGCATGAAACCATGCAGCAACACAGGGCAAAGGCAATCATTGTCTTGTTCATCATTAAGTCTACTTTGTTCTTTTGCCTGCAAAATTAGTATAAAAAGAGCAAAATACAAAGAAAAAAACGGTTTTTTTTCTTTTATTTGCATACTTCGATTTTATTGCGTATATTTGCAAGCGAAACAAAAAAAGAGATGCCCTATGAAGAACTTAATGACCAGGCGGAGCATTCGCCGATATAGTGAGAAAGAGGTGAGCGCAGAGCTCTTGAACCGCCTCATGACGGAGGCCGGCAGGACACAGACGATGGGTAACCTGCAGTTGTATAGCGTGGTGGTGACACGTTCGGCGGAGATGAAGGCGAAGCTGGCTCCGGCACACTTCAACCAGCCGATGGTGACACAGGCACCAGTGGTGCTGACTATTTGTGCAGACTTCAACCGCACGTCGACGTGGGCGCGGTGCAGGAACGCAGAGCCGGGGTACGACAATTTCCTCAGCTTCATCAATGCGGCAACAGATGCGCTGTTGTACACACAGACGCTGTGTAACCTGATGGATGAAGAGGGGCTGGGCTACTGCTATCTGGGGACAACTGTGTATCAGCCACAGGCTATCATCGACCTGCTGGAATTGCCGAAGCTGACATTCCCCGTAGCGACGCTGACGGTAGGATGGCCCAACGAAGAGCCGCCCATGAGCGACCGTCTGCCACTAGAGAGTTTTGTGCACGAAGAAACCTACAATGACTATCTGGCAATGGACATCGACAAATACTATGAGGCAAAGGAACACCGTCCTGAGAACGTGGAGTTTGTACGCATCAACCATAAAGAGACCCTCGCACAAGTCTTCACCGACATCCGCTATACGCGAAAGGATAATGAAGCCATGAGCGAGGGGCTCATCTATGCACTCAAACGCCAAGGTTTCCTGCCTTGGACCGTCAGAGGATTTTAATCAAGTTCGATGGGCTTGTACTTCGGTACAAGGGCCTTCATGATGCACCAACCGATGAGGTAGGCTACGGCACAGATGCAGAACACGACCATGTAGGCTGCGGGCTTGCCCTCGAAGCCGAAGAACTGGAAGTTGGCACCCTGAGCAGCTGCCCAGTCGAAGAACTTTCCAGAGCCGAGGTTGATGGACATCGAACCAATACCGCCGGCCATTGTTCCCAGACCAACAATCGTACCAATAGTTGACTTGGGGAACATATCGCCAATGGTTGAGAACAGGTTGGCACTCCAAGCCTGATGACCAGCGCCCAGCAAACCAATCAGGATAGCAGGCCACCAAGCGCTATAGGCTCCCATAGGCTGAGCAAAGAGACCCAGTACGGGGAAGCAGGCGAAGATGAACATGGCGCGCATACGACCCAGATAGGGATTCATGCCCTTCTTGTCGACGAAATAGGTGGGCAGATAACCGCCACCGATTGAGAGGATGGTCACAATGGCATAGAGCGTGAAGAT
>JAEEGL015276948.1_pt1 | contig 25986 bp, 22 predicted proteins | sample 9134231 | NCBI WGS metagenome assembly JAEEGL01 (sample SAMN16246548, study PRJNA631951) | gut metagenome | biome: gut microbiome; feature: rumen; material: fiber-attached | host: Bos | place: Iran: Karaj | collected 2018-10 | reverse complement strand
GATTGTGCATTTGATGGAATGGCACAGGTTTCGGTGGCGTTGGGTGAATAGCTGCAACTCACCACTTTGGCAGAGGTCAAACCATTGGGACAGGGTGCAATGGGATCGTCGAAGGGGCCCCAGCAACAAAAGTCAATGTCTCTGCTGGGGGTGCTGTACATGTAAATGTTGATGTTACCAGGATTGCCTATTCTCATGTAATACCATGCAGGGTTCGGTGTGGAGCTCAAGCAGTTGTAGTTTGGGCCGGATTCGCCAGATCCTGCATTCACGCCAGCAGGGAATTCGTACAAACCGTTGTCGGTGCAGAATGGATCGGCATTGGCGCACAGGTTGTTTTGCCTCGACTTGACGTAAAGCTCCATCATAAGTGAAAGCGTGATTTCTTGGGGCAGGAGGGCCTTGTATTCGAAAGCCTTTTCCGTGGCTTCGTCTTTGCCCATCCTTGAAAACGCCAAGGTGTTCTGTTCACGGAATGATTCAAATTCAGCCTTAAGATCCATGCCTTGATAGGCGGGGTCGGTGCTGACGATGAAAACACCGTCGTTTTCGCTGTTCACCACGTTGAATCGGCCATCGTTGAGGAGATTGTACATGAAATAGACTCGCTCGTCGAAAACATTGATTTCAGTAATGTCGAAATCAATGGTGGCTTGTTGAGGTGTAAATTGAGGGTTCTGGCCATACTGTATGGTCGGAAATCCCAGTAAAAACAGGCTTATTGCCAGGGTTTTCAAGAATAGGTTTCTCATGTTTTTCCCGTTTTTAAATCATATAAACGGCAAATTTATGAAAAAATTGGGAAAAACATATCGTTTTTTTAAATAAGGTGAAAAAAAACAGGACGGAACCCCAGGCTCCGTCCTGTTTCATCTTGTATTTGGATGTCTTACACGATTCCTGTAAATCCCATAAAGGCCAATGCCAAGATTCCAGCAGTAATCAGTGCAATCGGGGTGCCCTTCATGCCCTTGGGAGGTTCCATCAGGTCGATGTGCTCGCGGATGCCGGCAAAGATAATCAAAGCCAGCGCGAAACCGAGGGCGATGCCCACGGCGTAAACCACCGACTCACCGAGGTTCAGCAGCGAGGCAGCTTGGCCTTCCACAAAGGAGAACTCCTTGGTGACCACCGTCAGCGAAACGCCGAGAACGGCGCAGTTGGTGGTGATCAAAGGCAGGAACACACCCAGTGCCGTGTAGAGTGACGGACTGATCTTCTTCAGGATGATCTCCACCATCTGTACCAAGGCGGCGATGATCAGGATGAAAGCGATGGTCTGCATGAACTTGTCCAAACCCAAAGGGATCAGAATGTATTGGTTCACAAGCCAGGTCACGAGGGTGGCGAGGGTCAGCACAAAGATGACGGCAGCACCCATACCCAATGCGGTCGAGGTCTTCTTTGAAGTGCCCAAGAAGGGGCAGATGCCCAAGAACTGGGAGAAGATCACGTTGTTGACCAGAATGGTCGATAAGATGATGATGAGGTATTTCATGGCTTAGTGACTTTCTTTTTTGAATTTGTTGACAATAGCGATAACGAAGCCGAGGCAGATGAAGGCGCCGGGAGGCAGGATGAAGACCAGGATCTTGGCGGTCTCGGGCAGGATGCCCAATCCAAAGATGGAACCGTTGCCAAGGAATTCACGGAGGCAGCCCAGCAGGGTCAGTGCGAGGGTAAAGCCCAAGCCCATGCCGAGTCCGTCGAGCAAGGAAGGCCAAACGGGGTTCTTCGAGGCGAAAGCTTCAGCACGGCCCAACACGATGCAGTTCACTACAATCAGGGGGATGAAGAGGCCAAGGGTCTCATAAATGTCGGGTACGAAGGCCTGCATCACCAGCTGTACCACCGTCACAAAGGAGGCAATGACCACGATGAAGCAGGGGATACGAACCTTGTCGGGGATAAAACCCTTCAGCAAGGAGATGAAAATGTTCGACAATACCAGCACGAAGGTGGTGGCCAGGCCCATCGACATACCGTTAATGGCACTGGTGGTCGTTGCCAAAGTGGGGCAGCAGCCCAACAGCAGCACCAGAATCGGGTTTTCTTTGACGAGGCCTTTGGTGAAGGTTTGCAAATTGTTACTCATTGCGCATTTCCTCCTTTCATGAATTTTGATTTGTTGGCTTCAAATGCCTTGTAGGCTTTGTCGACCGCCTTTGAGAAGGCTCTGGAAGTGATGGTGGCCGCAGTGATGGCGTCCACGTCGCCGCCGTCCTTCTTGACGGTCAGCCTGAACGAGGCTGGGTTCTTGTCGATGAATTGGTCTTTGAAGGGACCGGTCATATTGGCACCGAGGCCGGGCGTCTCGCTGTGTGAGAGCACCGAAGTGCCTTTGATGGTGCCGTTGGCCAGAATACCGACCATCATCTCAATCTTACCGCCGAAACCGCCTTCCGAAGTCTTGATGGCAGCACCTTTGAAGTTGCCAGCGGCGTCGTAAGCCAGGTTGCAGGGGAATAAAAGGGTGACGCCGGCATCGGTATAACTCAGCGTATCAGCTTGATAGGTGACTTCGCCTTCCAAAGGCAACACCTCAGCGATGGCCTTGGCGTTTTTCTTGGCCTCAACTTCGGCAATGGTGTCTTTGGTGAAGCCGTAAACCAGTCCGAGCACTGCACCGGAAACCGCCGTGATGACGAACAGAGCCAACAGCATGTTGATCAATGTGGATTCTTTTTTCTTTGCCATGGCGTTTACTTTTTAGAAGGTTTGACAACACCGAAGACTTCAGGCTTGAAGGCCTTGTTGATGAGCGGGGTGAAGGCGTTCATGATGAGGATGGCGAACGACACGCCTTCGGGGTAGGCACCCCAGAGGCGGATCACCACGGTGATGGCACCGACGCCGAAGCCGAATAGGATTTTGCCTTTTGTGGTCATGGGTGTGGTCACCATGTCGGTTGCCATGAAGAAGGCACCGAGGATGAGACCGCCGTAGACAATGTGATACCAGGGGGCAATGTATTGGGTTGGGTCGATGAGGTAGAAGATGCCAGTGAACACGAACACGGTGAGCAAAATGCTCAAGGGGGTCGCAATGTCGATGACCTTACGGCAGATCAGATAGAGGGCGCCCAGTACCAGAGCGATGGCGCACACTTCTCCGAATGCACCGCCACGGTTGCCTAATACCATGTCGATAAACTGTAGTTGGTCAAGCGAGGTGGCTCCAGATTCCTTCAACAGACCGAGCGGGGTAGGACCCGTGACGGCATCGGCGAAGAAACCTTTCTGGAAAATGGGTTGTACTTGAGGCCAGGTGGTCATGGCGGTCGGGAACGATACCAGCATGAACACACGGCCTACCAAAGCTGGGTTGAAGGGGTTCTTGCCCAAGCCGCCGAACGCCATCTTGCCGATGCCGATGGCGACCACGCTACCCACAATGGCCATCCAGATGGGGAGGTTGGCCGGAACGTTGAAAGCCAGTAGCAGACCGGTTAGGGCGGCAGAGCCGTCGTTGATGGTCATGGGGCCTTTGATGAGGAAGGTTTGAATCAGCCACTCGGTGAGCATGCAAGTGATGACCGTCACGAGGGTCAGCCGCAGGGCATACCAGCCGAAATAATAAAGTGCCACAAGCAGTGCAGGGACCAGGGCAAGGATGACACGGTACATGATCTTCCTTGTGTTCTCAGTGGAGTGCACATGCGGTGAACCTGATATTGTGTAATTTGCCATTTTATGAATGTTGATTAAATTCTTACTTCTTTCTTCTTACTTCTGACTTCTTGCTTTAATGATCGCCCCGGTCTTTGCCTTACCGTAACGAATGTAGTCCAAAAGCGGGATGTTGGCCGGGCAGGTGAACTCACAGGAACCGCACTCGATGCAGTCCATGATGTGGTTCTTTTCGGTCTCGTCGAAGTCGTTGCGCTTGGCTACCTTGTGTAGCAGGAAAGGCTGCAATCCCATGGGACAGGCTTTGGCGCAGCGACCGCAGCGGATGCAGTTGGTCTGGCGGCGATCCTGTGCCTCGTGCTTGGTCATCAGCAGGATGCCTGAGGTGCCTTTGATGGTGGGGAAGCTGGTGACAGACACCGACTTGCCCATCATGGGACCACCATTGATGACATCGGTGATGTCATCGGGCAGTCCACCAGCGGCATCGATCAAGAGATCGGCAGGCACGCCGAAACGACAACGGAAGTTCGAGGGGTGTTTCACGGCTTTGCCCGTGACGGTGACGATACGTTCGATCAAAGGCTTGTTTTTTTGGACGGCCTCGTAGATGGCGTAGGTGGAAGCCACGTTGACCACGACGCAACCGGTCTCGATGGGCAGCTTGCCAGAAGGAACCTCGCGACCTGTGATGGCTTTGATGATTTGCTTTTCACCGCCTTGTGGGTACTTGGTCATCAGGGGTTGCACCTCGATGCCGGCATAGCGCTCGGGATAAGCCTTGATGGTTCTGTCGAGCAGCTCGATAGCTTTCATTTTATTGGTTTCAACGCCGATGACACCCTTTTCGGTGCCCACGCCTTTCATCACAATCTTCACGCCCATAAGGAATTCCTGGGTTTTCTCCAGGAGGAGGCGATAGTCGCAGGTGAGGTAAGGTTCGCATTCGGCAGCGTTGATGATGACGTATTCGGCTTTCTTGCCCTCGGGCACCATCATTTTCACATGGGTGGGGAAGGTGGCACCGCCCATGCCGACGATGCCGCATTCCTTCACTTTGTCGATGATGGCCTTGCCGTCGAGCTTGATATCGGTAATCAGTTCGTCGGTGACGAGGATCCCTTCGGCCCATTCGTCTTGTTCCTCACGGTCGATGAAGACGGCAGGCTTGTAGTAGCCAGTATGGTCCATCACCACGTCGATCTTGGCAACGGTGCCCGTGGCGGGGGAGTGGACATTGGCGGAGACGAAGCCTTTGGCGGTGCCGATGAGTTGTCCGGTCAGCACGCGGTCGCCTTTGTTGACGATGCATTCAGCCGGTGCACCGAGACATTGCCCCAAAGGGACGATGATCTGCTTGGGCATCGGGAAGTCTTGTATGGGCTGGTCAGCCGAGAATTTGTTCTCCTCGGGGTGGACGCCGCCCTTTTTGAAAGTCTTTATGAAATTCATGCTGTGACGGGTTTTTCAAGTTCAACTTTAGAAGCTTCGACGGGCTGTTCCGTCTTGGGCTTGGGAGCGGGGAAGTTGACGGTGTGGATGGCACCACGCGGGCACACCTTGGCGCACTTGCCGCAGGCCTTGCACTTGTCGGGATTGATGTAAGCCAAGTTGCCACGCATTTCGATGGCTTCGAACGGACATTCCTTCAGGCACTTTTGGCAGCCGATGCAGCCCACGGAGCAGTTCTTTACCACTAACGCGCCCTTGTCGGTGTTGGAGCAGCAAACATAGACACGACGGTCGTTCTTGCCACGGGGTCGGATCTCGATGATGTTGCGAGGGCAAGTCTTGGCGCATACGCCGCAACCCACACACTTGTCGGGATCGACGACGGGCAAGCCCGTTTCCTTGTCGATGTGCAGGGCACCGAAATTGCATTTTTTGACGCAGTCGCCCAGTCCCATGCAGCCTTTGGAACAGCCGCCCTTTCCTGCGTAGAGGGTGCTGGCGAAAGCGCAGATGTCGGCGCCTTCATAATGTACCTTGGCAGGCGAGTTCTGGCAGCTTCCGTTGCAGCGAACCACAGCGATCTTTGGCTCAAAGGCAGCAGCGGTGAGTCCAAGGACAGCAGCCACCTTGCCCATGTCGGTACCAGGGCAGGCCAGGCCGTCGATGTTGCCCTTTTCGGCAGCTTGTTTCACGCAAGCCTCGGCCAGGGCACGGCATCCGGCAAAGCCACAGCCACCACAATTGGCACCGGGTAGGCAGGCTTCCGCCTCGTCGATGAGCGGGTTCTCCTCGACCTTGAACTTCTGGGCCACGATGTAGAGCACCACGGCCAATACAGCTCCCAGTACGCCGAGAACCACCAATGAAATAAGTAGCGTATTACTCATTATGATAAAATTTTGAATTTGTTTTCCGTTTTTGCAACTTGCAAAGATAAGGATTTATTCAATACGATATTCAAAACGACGCTTCAATTTATCGCGTTGCGTGTAAAGAATCAAATAATAAGGTACCAAAACAGCGATGCCGATCAGTGCAGACAGGCCTTCACTCAAACCTATTCCGAGGCAAATGAAAAGGGCCGCCAATAACAGGATGATGGGGATCAAATAGGCCAAAACAGCGGCTTTGTTGCCTTGACCGATGGCCATGACGACATTTACCTTCTGCATCAGTTGGAACTCTTGGTTCTTTGGTCGGGGCACAGTAAGGATCTTCTCGGCTTGTTCGCCCATTCCGCAAGCACTTTTGGCATGGCATGCGGCACAGGCACTTTGTGCCAAAATCTTGATTTCCAAAACCTCGTCGGTGATCTTGGTGACAATTCCCTCGTGGGAGACGGTTTCTTGGCCCATAGTGTGAATTTTTGTTTGCAAAGTTATATTTTTTTTAATTTTGCACATTATAATTAAGAGGTTTATGTGGATCAAGAGAAAATCTGAGGCCTTAAAGGAATGGTACCACAAGGAAGACAACTTTCTTCGGAGGGTGCGTTTTCCCGGTACGAAACTATCCCTCCTGGAAGTGGTTACCGACTTCTTCAAGCTCTTCACCAAAGGCCGCACCATCGATCGTGCTGCTGGTGTGGCGTTCAATTTCTTCGTGGCTCTCTTTCCACTGTTACTTTTCTTCTTTACCCTGATTCCCTACATCCCGATACCCCATCTTTATGAGCGGGTGATGATGCTGATCAAGGATTTCCTTATTCCTTCGGGTACGCTCGATTATGTGACGAATACCATTGACGGCATCATGAACCAACCACACGACGGATTGCTCTCCATCAGTATTTTGCTCTGCCTGGTATTCGGTTCGAGTGGTGTGGTGGCTTTTTTTAGCGGATTCCGCAATGTGTATGCCAACTATGTGTCCGACAAGGGTTTGACTTTGAAAGGCTGGGTCATTCAACGTCTTTTTGCCATTCTCATGTTGATCATTATCGGTGCCTTGATTGTGATTTCCATCTTGATGATTTCATTGGGTGGCATGGCCTTGAAGTTCTTGGTGGATCACGACATCATTGCTAGTGGAAAGTTTATTTTTTACCTTTTCAGCGTGTTGCGTTGGATCATCGCCATTTTCGCCCTGTGCTTCGGCATTGCCATTCTCTATTATTTCGGCAACGTGAGGTATGACGAGCACTATCGCAAGGAACTGAAAAAACCCACGCGAAAAGGGAAAAAATACCGTGAATTCGTCATCTTCAGTCCTGGTACCATTCTTGCTACAACCTTGTTTGTTTTGGGTACAGTAGGATTCAATACTTATATTTCAAACTTTTCTAAATATAATGTGCTGTATGGCTCCATCGGAACCTTGATTATCCTGTTGCTTTGGATCTGGATCGTTGCTATCTTGATTCTTACGGGAAACGACCTGAACTCAGGCATCCGACGGAAAGCCGACAAACTGAGTGCTTCGGAAGACAACACCCGAAAGAAGCAAATTGTGATTGACGCGTTGAGCAAAGCCATCCAGAGCCAAGAAAATGCGATTGAAAACAGGAACCGAAAGATTGAACGACTCCGTAAGGAAATTGCAGAGAAGGGTCTGATTATCAATGATTTGGAAGAGGAAAACAAAGACAGTGAGCTGATTATCAGTGCCTACAAAGCCTTTGTGGAGCAGTCGATGAAGACGGCCGATCAGGAATTGCTTGAAATGGATTCGATGCGTGAAAGGATTACGGTCGGTAAGGAGGAATAAATTGCAGTCATGGGTATTGTCGCACGCCAGAGCATCAAGGGAACCATAGCCACCTATTTGGGTGTGGCGGTAGGCATTGTCACCACCTTTTTCATCCAGACCAAGGCCCTTCAGCCGGAGCAGATAGGCCTGATTGATGTGTTGCTGCAATGCGCCATCCTGCTGGCTGGTTTGTCACAGTTGGGAACCAACTCATCGGCTATGCGCTATTACCCATTCTTTAAGGACGAAGCGCATCGCGACCATGGATTCTTTGGCTGGACGTTACTGGTTCCGCTAATTGGTTTTGTCGTTTTCCTATTGGCATTTTTCCTGTTCAAGGATTCGATTGTGCATTTCTTCACCAAAGATTCAGGTGTTGATCCCGATACCTTTGCCAAATACATCAACTTCGTCATTCCGCTGGCGTTTTTCATGCTGTATATCTCGGTGTTCGAGACCAACAGCAACCTCTTGCTCCGCATCGTACTTCCAAAATTTGTCAGGGAGGTGGGGCTGCGGTTGGCCACGTTGGCGGTTTATCTGCTATATTACTATAAAGTCATCGATTTTGATGGGGTGATTGTCGGGTTCTGTGTGTTCTACGGGTTGGCCACCCTCATCAACATCGGCTATCTGCTGTCGTTGAAACGTGTTTCGTTCAAGGTAGAACGGAAGTTTATCTCGGCTCAGTTGCGGCGCGACTTCTTGTTTTACACCTTGTTTATGATTACAGCAGCCTTGGCCGGCAATGTCATCCCGATGTTGAGCAAGTTTTTCGTGGCGGGTATGACAGGATTCCGTTTGGCGGGCGTATTTACCATTGCCACCAACATCGCAGCGCTTGTCGAAATGCCCTATCGATCGTTGGGAGCCATTTCCCGTCCTCATATCTCCGATGCCATGGCCAAAAAGGATGTGGCACAGGCGGACTACCTGTGCAAAAATGTGGCACTGCATCAGTTTATCGCTGGATTGTTTGTGTTTCTGCTGATTTGGATCAACATCGACTTCATCTTTGACTTGCTTCCCAACGGTGACATTTACCGTCTGGGCAAATGGGTAGTGCTGTTGCTTTCCATGGGTCGGCTCATCTATTCCACCCTGGGGGTGACTACCACCGTGCTCAGTTATTCCAAATACTATTATTATTCACTGATATTCACCATCTTACTTACGGGAATGTCTATTGGATTGAATGTGTGGCTTGTCCCCAAATGGGACATCAATGGCGGTGCCTTGGCCAATGTTGCTTCCTATTCGGTCTATTTTATCCTTTTGCTCCTCTTTATCAAGTGGAAAATCGGGGTGCAACCGTTTTCAGGCAAGATGTTCCCTGTGTTGGCGGTGGTATTGGCGCTGTTTGCCCTGAATTGGGGTTGGACCCGTTTGTTGACCCCGTGGTTCTCACAACTGTTCGCCAAACCGATCTATGGCCTCTTTATTGACGCCGCATTGAAGTCGTTGCTGTTTGTGGTTTTGGGTCTGACGGCACTTTACAAACTGAAAGTGTCAAAGTCGGTCAACGATTTGATTGACAGAGTATTCTGACGATTCGTTCTGCTGTATGTCCGTCCCATAGTGCAGGGATGTCTCCCTTTTTCCATTGTCCTGAAAACAGTTTGTCAAGGGTGGGTTTGATGGCTCTTGGGTTGGTGCCGATCAGCTCATTGGTGCCGATGGTGCAGGTTTCGGGACGTTCGGTATTGTCTCTCAAGGTAATGCAGGGCACCCCCATGACAGTGGTCTCTTCCGTGATGCCGCCCGAGTCGGTGATGACCGCCTTGCTGTACCGAACTAGGTAATTGAACTCCAGATAGCCCAGCGGTTCCACGGTGTGGAGGTTGGGTGCCGTGATGCCCAGTTCGGCAAACACAGCCGCTGTGCGAGGATGGATGGGGAAGATGATGGGCATCCCATGGGCATTTTCGATAATCTCGTCCATGAGGGCACGGAGTTTTTCGGCTTCATCCACATTGTTGGGCCGATGCAGGGTGAGGACGATATACTGTTGCGCTTTCAGTGACAAGGGGGCGAAGAAACTCGGCCTGCGAAGTCTGTCGAGGTTGGCCAAAAGCGTGTCAATCATTACATTGCCAACAAAATGGATCTGCTCGGGTTTGGCTCCGAGGTTGCGAAGGTTGGTGTTGGCAGTCTCCGAAGTGGTGAAATACAGGTCGGCGAGGGCATCGGTCACCATGCGGTTGATTTCTTCGGGCATGGTAAGGTCCCAACTGCGGATGCCCGCTTCCACATGGGCCACTTTTGTGCACAGCTTTTTGGCCACGATGGAACAAGCCATGGTACTGGTGACATCACCCACCACAAGCACCAAATCACAGGGATGGGCCATGAGTTCCTTTTCGAACCCCATCATGATATGGGCGGTCTGTTCCGCTTGGGTGCCACCGCCACAGCCGAGATTGATGTCAGGTTGTGGGATGTTGAGCTCATCAAAAAAGGTGGCACTCATCTGTTGGTCATAATGTTGACCGGTATGAACCAGTCGATAAGAGATGTCCTTGCCTTCGTTTTGGGCTTTTTGGATGGCGTGGATGAGGGGCGCGATCTTCATGAAGTTGGGTCGTGCACCGGCTATGAGCGTGATTTTCATGGTCTGATGAGTTGGTGGATGAAATCGGCGATGGTCTGACCGACGGATGCCTCTGAAGGCGTGCCGATCGAGGCATTGTAATACTGAAGTTTCTCAATGCTGGGCAACAGCGCTTTGGGGTGTTCCAACTTTTGAAACAGTTGTTGTTGGTCCTCCGCCAAGGAGGTGAGACCTTTCTTGATATAGGAATAATAGTCCAGCACGGGATGGGTGGAGAAATTGTAAACTACGGTGGGACAGCGCATCATGGCGGCATCGAGATGGATGGACGATTCGTTGGAGACCAGCAGGTCGATCTTGCTGATGAAATCGAACGATGTTTCTGCTTGGGGATCTGAGAAAGCGATCTTGTTCTCAGCGAGCCAATGGGCATCAAGTGCTCCATAGCGGGGATGGGGACGCAACACCAAACGGTAGTGGCGGCTCAACAGTGCCAAACACAGCTTCTTGACTTCTTCAAAGTCGTCGAGCATGTTGATGGCGATGCCGATGGTTTCGGCTTTCTCGGTGTGTTTGATCTGATACTGCTGGAAAACTGGGTCGAAACGAACGCCACCCGACAAGAACACTTCACCTTCAGGCTGCCCGGCATACAAGTATTTCTCTAGGCTTTCCTGTCCGTCGAGGAAAGAATAGGAAGCAATCAGTTTCGGAAACCCTTTGGCAACGGAAGCGTGTTGTACATAGATGGATTGGACGCCCATGGCTTTTGCATTCATGAGCAGGCAGCGCTGGAACTCTCCTTGGTCGCTCGACAGCACCAAAACCTTGACTTGGTAATGTTGGAGGTATTCCTGGGCGAGTGGGTAGTATCCGTAGGTAATCCAGAGTCGGGTGAAAAACTTTTTGACCAGTTTTTTGGTGTTCGGGTCCGACTTCCGATAGGTTCTGATCAGGGCGGGAAGATAGGGTAGCGAACGCCAAAGGGCGCGACGTTTGTTAACGTCCTTGTTGTGGCTCTTAAGGTAGAGGTATTCTTCTGAATCGAGGTGTTCCACTATGGGATTCAGGGAACGCTGGTTGTTGAGCGATACGCCGAAAAACAAGATACCCTTGTATCGGGAAGGCAGGGGTTTGAACTTGAAGTGGACGACAAAGGTGTAATAAAACAACTGGCCCAGATAAATGCAGATTTGCTTGAACAACGAAGGTTGCTTTTCGTTGACCAGGAAAATGATGCGGTTGATCTCGATAACGTCCAGTTGGCTGTATTTCATAAAGTACTAGAGATTGATGGGTAGTTGGGCCCCGCTCATCTGGATGATTTTTTCGACAAATTCCCTGAAGACCCCTTCGCCTCCGTTTTTCTTCAATTCGATGTTGCCCAGCTTTTTGATGTAGTCGGGGGCATCGGCTGGCACACCGGCAATCCCCACCGCTTTCAGGAGCTCGATGTCGACGATGTCGTCGCCGATGTAGGCAACCTCCTTCAGGTCGATGTTCAGGTCTTCGCAGAGCTTTTTGGCCACGGAAAGCTTCTCGAGTTTACCTTGGAACAAATAGTCGATGTGGAGTTTGTTGGCACGGCGTTCCACGATTTTGGTGTCTTCGCCAGTGATAATACCAATGGGGATGTTTAGCCTACGTGCAAAGAATACGCCGGCACTGTCGGAGGTGTTGAACTTCTTCCATTCGTTGCCGGTTTGGTCATAGTACATGCCGCCATCGGTCCACACACCGTCGATGTCGGTCAAGATGAGCTTGGGTAGTTTCATGGCTTAGAGGCTTAAGTGTTTTGGATAGATTATTTCGTTGGCGGCAATGTCTTGGGTAAGTCGCTTGCCTACGACTTGGTTCAACTGGGACCATTTGAAGCCGTCGCCGGGACTAAGTGTGTGCAGGTCGGCTTCAGTGATCACGTCGTCTTTTTTCATGTCGTGCAGGGTGGCGATGCTGCGTTCCAGCTTGATCCTTGAGGCACTCACGCTGTCGTCGATATAGATGTCCTTGGTGCCCAGCCATCGCTCGCAGATACGGATGTCCCTCACCATACGGTTGACGCCGTCCGGACCCAAAGACCCCGCCTGGTCGGTGCCTTTCATCCTACGGTCGATGGTGATGTGCTTTTCAATGACTTCGGCGCCCATACCCACGGCCACCACAGGAGCGGCAATGCCAATGGTATGGTCGGAGAATCCGATCTTGTATTGTGGATAATGCTCTTTCAGATACAGGATGGTGTTGAGATTCAGGTTGTCGGGATGGGTGGGATATTGAGAGACACAGTGGAGTATGGTGATGTCGTTGTGATAACGGGTAATGACCTCCAAGGCATCATCCAACTCTTTTTTGCCCGCCATTCCCGTGGAAACGATGATGGGAATCTTGGTCTCGGCCATGGCTGCCAAAAGGGGGAGGTTGGTCAGATCACGGCTGGCCACCTTGAGATAGGTGGGCGTGAACAGCTTCAACAAGGACAGACAGCCCTTGGCACAGAGGGTTTCCACAAATTCGAGCCCGAGCGAGGTGGCGTATTTGTACACTTCGAAATGCTCTTCGTCGGAAAGTTCCAGGAAAGCGCGGTGCTCGCCGTAGGTCTTTCCAAACGAATTGGGCGAGTCGTAGATGCGGTTCATTTGTTCGGGAGTCATCTCTTCGTTCAGGTCGCGCTTGGTGAGTTTCACTGCGTTCATGGGCTTCAGGTCGATGCCGAACACCTCTTCCCGGACGGGTCGGGAGACCAATTCTGCAATGAGTTTTGCAATATCAACAGAACCGTTGTGGTTTTGTCCAATTTCACCGATGATATAGGTTTCGCCTTTGGTGATCATTTTATTTTGCGTTTTGTTCGATAATTCTTTTCATGGAGGATTTCAGCTCCTCGTGTTGGTCAAGGTAGTCGACAACTTCTTCCAAGCCGAAAGCGGGATCGTTCTTTTTCAAGTCGGCATAGACGCTTTGGGCATTGGCAAAGTCTTCTTGGGTATCGACGGTCAAGCGGATGTCGTTCCGGCCTTGGATGAAGTCGGGGCATTCGATCCATTCGCAGTGGTATTCGTCGGGATGTGAATAGATATGGATGGTGACATGTTCATGGTCCAGCGGGTTGTCGGTTGTTTCGGCTACCTGTTTTAATGCCTGGCATGTCACGTATTCGCCCCAAAAACCAAAATGGGTTTTGATGCTGGGCAATCCGTTGATCCTGTATCCGATATATTGGGCATTGCTCGTAGCGGCCTTTTCGATAAGGAGTTGGATGCCTTTTGCATCGATAAAGGGATTGTCTGAGCAGATCCTGACGATGCCGTCCAGATGATGTTGCTCCGCAGCTTGGATGAAGCGGTCCAGCACATCGTTCTCCGAGCCTCGGTACACCAGCTCGTCTTTTGATTCCAGATGACAGACCAGCAGATCATTGGCCGGAGAGGTGGTGGTGGCAACGATAATCGGGAGGTCGGTGGCCTGATGCAGTTTTTCCAACAGAATGTCGATGATGGTCTGTTCCCCGTAAAACGGTAACAGGATCTTTCCAGGGAGGCGGGTCGAACCCAATCGTGCTTGTATGATGATGCCAGTGTTCATGTCAATGGAATTTGCCTGCTGCCTTCAAGGCTTCATAATGTTCTTTGTTGCGGTATTTAAAAACGGTGGCCGGATTGCCTCCAGCAATGGCATACGGCGGGATGTCTTTCACCACGACGGCCCCAGCTTGGATGATGGCACCTTCGCCAATCGTTACGCCGCCCAAAATGATAACGCGGTTGCCCAACCACACGTTGTCGCCGATGGTCACGTCTTTGGTGATGAAGGTGTCATCGTAGGGAACGGCATTGCCTTCGTAGTTGTGGTACTGCGTGATGATCATGCACTCGATTCCGGAATGGAAGTTGTCGCCAAACACCACGTTCCCTTTGCCATACACATGCATCCCGTTGAAATTCGGATTCTTTCCCAACACCGTCTGAGGGGTCAGATGGGTCCAACCATGGATGTGTACCACGCCCTGATGGGCTTTGACTTTCTTCAATGTTCGTTTTTCCAATATCCTATAGAGTGTTTTTAGTAACATGGTCCTCAGTGTTTGTCTAACAAAGCAGCGTATGCTCCTGCCAAGGATTTTCGTGAGTATTTCTCGATATCCTTGTTTTCATTGGAGGGCAGACCGCCATTCAAATATTTATGGTATAGTCCTTTGACAACTTCTTTCATCTTTTCCTTGTCCTCAAAACCGACAATCACACCGGCCTGGGTTTCCTTTAGCAGCCGTGCCGCGTCACCGTCTTCCGGGCCTATGGCCAGAATCGGTCGGCCCGAGGCCAGGTATTCATACAATTTTCCGGTCAGGATGCCTTTGGCATTGGGCGCGTTGTTTACGAAGAGCAACAATACTTGAGTGGCATCTTGAATGCCTTTCACCTGGTCGTGGGGGACATGGGTGATGCGTTCGGTATTTTCACTCAACCCACAGGCATCCAGATTCTTGACAACAGATTGGTCGACATCTCCTACCAATTTGATTCTTAGTGACTGGCCGAATCCCTCGATTTCGTCCTTTAATTCACAGAGTGCTTGCCAAAACGTAGGTGCATTGCGGGCTGGACCGATGACACCGAGGTGGGTGAGGGAGAATTCGGCCGACAAAGGCGCTCTCTTTTCGTTGGGGTCGGCAACCCAATCGTATCCGTTTTGGATGACAAGGACTTCTCGCCCTCCAAGTTTCTCCAATCCTTTGGCCCAGTTCCAACTGACGGTAACTACCTCGTCAGCCTTGGTCAGTACCTGTCGTTCCAACTTGTGCTGTTTTCGGTCTGCCCTATGCGATAGGTGCAGCGCATCGTAAAAGTCGATTTCCGTCCAAGGATCGCGGAAGTCGGCTATCCACGGAATGTTGAATGTTTTTTTCAACTTCATGGCAATCAAGTGCATGGAGTGGGGCGGTCCGGTGCTGATCATGGCATCTACAGGATGATCCTTCAAGTACTTTTTGAGGTGGCGTGCCGAGGGCTTCACCCACCAGCAGCGGGCATCGGGAATGAAGAGATTGCCACGAATCCAAACGGACAACCGCTCTTTCCACCCACTTTTTTTCGATTCAGAAGCGAATCCAACCTTGATTTTCTCTTGTTTTTTGATGCCAAGGAACTTCTTGTAAAAGTTGTAAGGCTCTACGATAGGCCTTCTTATCACCTCGGCCTCAGGTGCGACATCTTTCTCAAGTGTAGGGTCGATAATGGGATATTCTGCGTCTTTTGTGGTATAAATCACGGGTTGCCATCCATATTCAGGCAGGTATTTCGACATCTTCAGCCAACGCTGTACGCCGCTGCCGCCTGAAGGAGGCCAATAGTAAGTGATGATCAAGACGCGCTTCATGCTTTTGCCTCTTTTCTGGATTTGATGTTGAACACAATGGCAGCTAGCAGTCCCAAAATCAGGATCAGTGAACTGATGAACTGGATGGTGTTGCCCGTTTTGTAGGCCTTGGGTGCGTAGGTCATCACAATATCATGCTCTCCGCTTGGAATGAGGGCTGCACGAAGGATGTAGTTGGCACGGAGTAGGGGCGTTTCCTGCCCGTCAAGAGTCATCGTCCAACCTTTCGAAGTCCAGATTTCTGAAAACACAACCAATTGGTCAACGCCTGATTTGAAGTGGTACACGAGTCGGTTGGGCTGGTATTCGCTCATTTCGATTTGAGCGGGGATGCTGTCGGTGAGCCTGATGCCTTCAAGCTGTTGCTGGAACTCCTTGGAGATGATGGCGGTGTGTTGCAAATCGGTGGTGGCGATGGCATCAATCTCCTCGTTGGGAGTCTCCACCCAACGGATGTCATTGACCGTCCAGGCATTGCCGTAGGCATAAAGGTTCTGGAAAGGCTGGCTGTTGGGGTTGTAGATGATGTATTTGGTATTCAGCATGTTGAATACTTTCATCCTCGATAAGGCAAGTAACAGTTCCTCACCGCTCTTGGCATTTCTGAGTAGGTTAAGTTCATTGGCAAGATATTGCGTGATGATGTCCTGGTAACGCCGCAGCTTGGCACCACAATAGCCCCCGATTGATTTGTGGAAATAACAGGTGCTGGCGTCGTTGAACATGTCTTTGGTAAGATCGGCTACCCTGAAATCCAATGCTTTGTCGTTCAAGATGAACTGGTCGGCGGTGGAGGCTGCGTAAGGTTTCTCGAATTTGCGCTTGTCAATGAAGTTGCTGTTGTTCAAATAGCGCTTGTCGATGGGGAACATATCGATGAGCACGATGACTGCAAGGATCGGGAAGGCAATCTGGCCTTTCAGCTTGCCTTTACCGTAAAGGAAGATCGGCAGGGCGGCCAGGAGGATGAAAATCAAGCTGCGCAAGGCATCTTTTTTGAAGATGGCCACTCGGACATTCTCAAGCTGGGCGGCAAAGGCGGAGTAGATCGCACCATCCTTGCCCTTGCTCATGGCAGCGAATTGTTCGGCTTCGTTTTGGCTGAGGAAGTTGAAGAATAATTTCGGAGCTATGTAGAACAACAAGCAAAAGCCCGCCGTGATTCCCAAGGCGATAAAGAATTTCTTTTGGTTTGCCTTGAAATCGCTTGGATTCTTGGCGATTTCGGCCAAACCAAGGAAGCCTAGCAATGGCATAGTGACTTCGGCGATGACCAAGGTCATGGACACTGCTCGGAACTTGTCATAACCGGGAATATAATCTAGGAAGAAGTTGGTGAAGCCCATGAAGTTCTTGCCCCAGCTGAGCAGGATGGAAAGCAAGGTGGCAAAGAGCAATGCCCACTTGAGTTTGCCTTTCACGGTGAAGGCTCCCAGTACAAAGAGAAACACGACGACGGCACCTACGTAGACGGGACCGCTGGTTCCTGGCTGGTCACCCCAATAGGCATTGCTTTGCGCGACACTGTCGCGGTATTGGCGATCGGCCTTTTCCAGCGCTGGATTTTGCTTGCCGATGTAAGCAGAAGCACCTCCCTTGGCATTGGGTATCAGCAGGCTCCAAGTTTCGCCTTTTCCGTAGCTCCATTGAGTGATATAGTCGCGGTCGAGGCCTTTGGTTTGGTTGCTTTCGTTGCGTGTCAGCACCGGTTTGCCACGCGTGGTCTCCTTGCCGAACTCATAGCTTCCATATAGGTTCGTCGAACAGGTCAAGATGCCGAGGATGGCTGCTACAACCAAACCGGCAGAAGCCTTGAAGAAATGTCCCAGTTTTTTGTTCCGGAGGTCGCTGATCAACTCGGCGACGACCAGAATAACAAGGGTCAACGCCAAGTAATAGGTGATCTGTAAGTGATTGGTCCTTATTTCGAAAGACAAGGCAAATGCAGTCAGAAGCCAGCCCCAAAGATACTTGCCTTTGTAGGTCAGTAGCACGCCAGCGATGACAGGCGCCATGAAAGCCATGGCCATGGCCTTGGCATTGTGCCCAGCGCCGATAACGATGAACAGGTAGGAGGTAAAACCGTAGGCGATGGCACCAATGAAACTGATCCAAAAGCCACAGTCGAGTACCAAAAGCAGGACAAAAAAGCCCAACATGCAAATGAATACAGCACTAGTCGATTGCGGCAAGCCGATTTTCAATGCTTTAAAAACGGGGTCGGTCAAATTGCTGTTGGAAGAAATGGAAATATTCCATGCGGGCATGCCTCCGAACGGGGCATTTGTCCACAGCGTCTGCTCACCAGTGGATTCGCGAAACTGGTTGATTTCTTGCGACATGCCTTTGTGCATTTCAATGTCGTGTTGCTTGATGAGTTTGCCTTGCAGAACAGGGCTGAAGTACACCAAGGTAATGGCGGCAAAGGCGATGATGGCCGCAACGATGCTGATATTTTTTTTGTTCCGCTGAAAAAAGTTGTTTCTCATATCAGTGCTTAAAAAGGTTTTGAATGAAGCCGCACCCATAACCGAAAAGCTGGCAATAGGCCGCAGGTATGGAAAGAAGGGCGACTTTTAGATTTTTGTTCTTGATGAGGGAATCGACAAAGACCATCAGGCAGTAGGCTGGGATGGGAAGGATCCACCACCAACGGTGGAAGAGGGCCAAAAGCAGTAATAAGACATGTCCGATGACAAAGGCAGCCGGCAACAGATGCACGAGCTTGAAAGTCTCGGGATACTTTCGCTTGAGCATCACCCGAGCTTCGCCAGAATGCTTTACTTGCCTGAAAAAGGAACTGAACTTGACGCGGCGTTTGTGGTAAACGAAAGCTTCAGGAAACAACAGGCAGTCGCATCCGGCATTGAACAGTCTGGTACTCAGATCGATGTCTTCACCGTACCGTATTGGGGCGAAACCTCCGACTTCCTGGAACCGTTTTTTCCGTATTCCCATGTTGAAACTGCGGGGATAGAATTTGTCCATCTTCTTTGTGCCACCGCGGATGCCACCAGTGGTGAAGAAAGAGGTCATGGCGTAGTTGATGGCTTTTTGGATGGGCGTGAAGGATTCATGTGCCCGGTCGGGACCGCCGAAGGCATCGGTGGGATGGGCACTTAAGGCGTTTTCGATGTTTTGCAGATAGTCTTTGGGAACGATGACGTCTGAGTCCAAAATGATCAGATAATCCCCTGAGCTTTGTGCTGCACCATAGTTTCGTGAGGGCCCAGGACCAGAGTTCGGCTTGAAGCAATACTTCAAATCAAGTTGCTTCTTGTATTGCTCGCATACCGATTGGCTGGTATCATTGGAACCGTCTTCCACGACAATTACCTCAAAGTCGGTAAACGTCTGTGCGCACAGACTCTCCAGAAGTTCATCGACTTCTTTTGGGCGGTTGTATACGGGAATAATGACGGAATACCTCATCTTCATTATTTTTTGCAAAGATAGGGAATGTTTGTGTATTTTTGCACTCAAATAAAAGAATGATGAAAAAACTCATCTCCCTGTTCACAAAGCTGTTCCCACGCCAGTTTTTGATCCGGTGCAGTTACCTCTTCAGTTTTCTGATTCGTCCCTTTTACTGGGGCAACAAGGTGAAATGTCCCGTTTGTGGCCGGCATTTCCGCAAGTTTCTGCCCTACGGTTACGGGCAGGCGGTCGATAACAGGATGTGCCCCAAATGTTTGTCCTTGGAACGTCACCGTTTGCTTTGGCTGTATCTGAAAGAGAAAACGGATTTCTTTACCGCACCCTTGAAAGTCTTGCATTTCGCTCCTGAGCAGCCTTTCTTGAAGCGTTTCCGCGCTTTGAAGAACCTCGATTATACCACCGCCGACCTTGATTCGCCCATTGCCGACCTGCATTTGGATGTAACGGACATCGACCAGCCATCGGATACCTACGACGTAGTGATTTGCAACCATGTGTTGGAGCATGTCAGCGATGCCAACAAGGCGTTCAAGGAGATTCAACGGATCTTGAAACCTGGTGGTTGGGCCATACTATTGGTTCCGATCAATCCCGACGTGGACACCTTTGAGGATCCTTCGGTTACCGACCCGAAAGAGCGTGAACGCTTGTTTGGCCAGTACGACCATGTGCGCCAGTTCGGTCGCGATTACGCCGAAGTGTTGCGCAAGGCAGGCTTCGATGTGGTGGAGGATAGGCTTTACTATGAACTCTCAGAGGAGCAACGCCAACGGATGAAGCTCGCCCGCCGAGGAGAAGAAATTGTTTATCAATGCATAAACCCCAACTAATCTTCTTATTTCTGTCTTCTTAAAGAAAAAACAGAAGGCGACACCACAATGGGTCGCCTTCTGCCATACCTTAAATAAGAAATAGAAACGGCTTCTAATATCTTTATTTTAGTATTCGTCAGAAACAGTCAGTCTCTTTCTGCCTTTGGCTCTTCTGCGGGCCAAAACCTTACGGCCGTTGGCAGTTGACATTCTCTCTCTGAAACCGTGTTTGTTTCTGCGTTTTCTGTTCGAAGGTTGGAAAGTGCGTTTCATTTTCGTATCTGTATTTAATTATTCTAATTTTCTCATTTCGGGCTGCAAAAATACAAAATATTTTGTTTCACGCAACTTTTTCTGAAAAATTTATTTTTCAAGCCACGGTTTCCTTTACCGGAATGTTCTTCAAGGTCTCGACCAGGAACTCCCAAAAAGGAGCGACACTCTCGATGAGCAGGGCTTCGTCTGGGGAATGGGGGTGGACCAAAGTCGGGCCGAACGAAACCATGTCCCAGTTCGGGTATTTCGAGCCGAGGATGCCGCATTCCAAGCCAGCGTGGATGACCATCACCTTGGGCTCTTTGCCGAACTTCTCCTTGTAAACCGCCTTCATGGTGTTGAGGATGGGAGAGTTGGGGTTCGGTTTCCAGCCTGGGTAGTCACCAGTGGAGTAGGCTTCGGCACCGTTGTCGGTGAGGTTCTTGCGGATTTGGGCGGCCAGTTTGTCCTTGTCGGCATCGACGAGGCTGCGGGTCAGCGAGGCGCACACGATCTTGCCTTCGTCCATCTTGATGGTGGCAAGGTTCGATGAGGTCTCGGTGGTGCCTTCAAAGTCGTTCGACATGGCGATGACACCGTTGGGATAACGGGCGATGGCGCAGAATAGGTTGTCTTGGGTAGTGAGGTCGATCACCTGCTTGGGCATCTCGGCAGGTTCGCAGAGGATGGACATCTCAGGCTCAATGCCTTCAAATTCTTCCTTCACGATGGCTTCGTATTCTTGGGCGTATTCCTCAAAATCGGCTTTCTTGGCTTCGGGAACCACGACGATGGCCATGGCTTCTCTTGGGATGGCGTTGCGGAGACTGCCACCGTCGATGCAGGCCATACGGAGACCGTATTTTTCGGCGGCCATCAACATCATCGTATTGAGCACCTTGTTGGCGTTGGCGCGACCCAGGTTGATGTCCATGCCGGAGTGACCGCCCTTGAGGCCTTTCACGAAAAGTTTGTAGGCCAACATTCCGGCGGGTACGTCTTCATACTTCGGAACCCAGGTGCCGATGTTGTCCACACCGCCGGCACAACCCACGTAGAGTTCGCCTTCGGTCTCGGAGTCCATGTTGAGCAGGATGTCGCCTTGCAGGACGCCGGGTTTCAGCAGGTTGGCACCGGTCATGCCAGTTTCCTCATCGATGGTAAAGAGGGCTTCGACGGGACCATGTTCGATGTCGGTGGCTTCGAGTCCGGCCCTGGCAGCGGCGGCACCCAGGCCATCGTCCGCACCGAGGGTGGTACCGTTGGCCTTCACCCAACCGTCTTCGATGTGGGTTTCGATGGGGTCGTTTTCAAAATCATGCGGGTTGCCGTCGTTCTTCTGTGGCACCATGTCGAGGTGGGCTTGCAGGATGACACCCTTGCGGTTCTCCATGCCAGGGGTGGCAGGCTTACGCATGATCACGTTACCGCAGTCGTCCACCATGGTCTCCAGACCGTGATCCTCACCCCATTGTTTCATGAAGGCGATCACTTTGGCTTCTTTTTTCGAGGGACGCGGAATCTGCGTCAGGCTGTGGAAGTTCTTCCAAATGCCACTTGGCTGTAATTCTTGAATTGTCATAGTTCTTATATTTAGTTAAACGATTGTAAATCCGTTAGTTTCTTGTAAATGCCGTTTAAGGCTATTAATTGTTCATGGGTGCCGCGTTCGATAATCTGTCCTTTTTGCATGACGATGATTTCGTCCGCGTGCTGGATTGTTGAGAGGCGGTGGGCGATGACAATGGAGGTCCTTTGGCTCATCACCTTCGACAAGGCATCCTGAACCAAGCGCTCGCTTTCGGTATCGAGTGAGGAGGTTGCCTCGTCCAATATTAATATAGGTGGGTTCTTGAGTACGGCACGGGCAATGCTTAGGCGTTGCCGTTGCCCACCACTAAGGTTCATGCCACGATCGCCAATGTTGGTGTCGTAGCCATGTTCCATTTCCATGATGAACTCATGGGCATTGGCCACTTTAGCCGCTTCGATGACGGCCTCCTTCGACACGTTTTCCATGCCGAAGGCGATGTTGTTGAACACCGTGTCGTTAAACAGGATGCTTTCTTGGGTGACAATGCCCATCAAGCCCCGCAGATCGCTGATCTTATAATCCCTAATGTCGTGTCCGTCAAGGATGATTTGGCCTTCACAGACATCATAGAAACGAGGCAGGAGGTCGGCCATGGTGGACTTGCCGCCACCGCTTTCCCCTACAAGGGCGATGACTTTCCCTTTGGGAATCTTGAGGCAGATGTCCTTTAAGACATCGTCTTTTTCATAATGGAAACTGACGTTCTGATAATCGATTTCTTTGTTGAACGCCTTGATTTCCAACGCATTTTCTTTCTCGTTAATCACCTCGTCCTCATCCATGAACTCAAAGATGCGGTCGGCCGAGGCCACGCCTTTCTTGATGTTGAAATAGCCTTGGGCAAACGATTTGATGGGAGAGATGATCTGTGAAAAAACGATTATATAACTGATGAATCCGGCAGCACTCAAGCTACTGGTGCCCCCAAGAATCATGTTGCCACCGAACCAGAGTACGATGATTACCACGATGGCGCTCAGGAATTCGCTCATGGGCGAACTCATGTCGCGTTTGCGGTGTACGCCGATCAAGGATTTGGAATAGGCCTCGTTCTGTTCGCCGAACTTCCGTCGCAGATAACCGATGGCATTGAATCCTTTGATGATTCGCAGCCCGGAGATGCTCTCCTCGATGGTGGCGGTAAGACCTGCCAATCGGTTTTGGGTTTCTTTCGACTCCTTTTTCAAAGCTTTTCCGATCCGACCGATAACCAGTCCAGCCACCGGCAATAAGATCAGCACAAACAACGTCAGTCGGGCACTTTGGCTCAGCAGGAAGGCAAAATAGAAGATGATGGTCAGCGGGTCCTTGATGAGGGTCTCGATCCAGTTTAGGATGGAAGCCTCGACTTCTTGGACATCATTGGTGATGCGCGACATCACATCGCCTTTTTTCTGCTTGCCATAGTAGGAGAGGGGTAGCACCAGAATCTTGCTGTAGAGGTCTTGGCGCAGGTCTTTGATGGTCCCTACACGGACTTTGGCCATGGTGTAGTAGGCAAAGAAACGCCCGATATTCCGGAAAAGGAAGGCAACGAGCATTACTACGCAGATGAATACCAAGGCATAACAGCGTCCATGCTCCACGATGAGGCTGCTCATGATGTAGTTGAGGTAGCTCATCAGATAGTCGGAGGTGAGGGCAAACTCAGGCTTGGCAACCAACTCGACAACTTCAGTCTGGAAGAGCAAGTTCAGCAGTGGGACCAACAAAGCGAAAGTAAACAGGGAAAAGAAGATGGTGACCAGGTTGAAGAACAAATTCAGCAACAGTGAGAACCAATAAGGTCTCACATAACCGAGAATCCGTTTGAACGACCTGTTTTTTGCCATTTTCAATAATTGAATCCTGTGTAGTTTTCAGGCGTGATGGCCATCAACTCCATCTTGATTTCCTTGCTGACAGGCAACCCCTTGATGAATTCGTCGATGGTTTCCTTGTCGATATGCTTGTTGGTGCGTGTAAGGCCTTTCAGCAATTCGTAGGCTCCTTCGATCTCCTCGCGGCGCAATACCGTCTGGATGGCCTCGGCCACCACGGCGTAGTTCTGTTGGAGGTCTTGGCGGATCTTGTCTTCGTTGAGTAATAGCTTATCTAACCCTTTTAGCAGGGACTTGATGGCTATCAATGTATGGGCGACTGGCACGCCGACGTTGCGGGTGACCGTGGAGTCGGTGAGGTCACGCTGTAGGCGGCTGATAGGCAGTTTGGTGCTGAGGAAGGTGAGGATGGCGTTGGCCATGCCGAGGTTGCCTTCGGCGTTCTCGAAGTCGATGGGGTTGACCTTATGGGGCATGGCTGAAGAGCCCACCTCACCAGCCTTGATCTTCTGCTTGAAGTATTCCATGGAGACGTACATCCAAATGTCGCGTGACAGGTCGATCAGTATGGTGTTGACTCGGCGCAGGGCGTCGAAGTAGGCGGCCATGTAGTCGTAATGCTCGATCTGGGTAGTGGTCTGTTGGCGCTTCAGATGGAGGCTCTTCTCCACAAAGTTTTTGGCGAAGGCCGGCCAGTCGATGTCGGGGTAGGCCACCTTATGGGCGTTCATGTTGCCCGTGGCGCCGCCGAACTTGGCTGTAAACGGCACGTTGTTGAGCATCTGGAGCTGGTCTCTGAGTCGTTCCACGAACACATAGATCTCCTTGCCGAGGTGGGTGGGGGTGGCGGGCTGACCGTGGGTACGGGCGAGCATCGGGATGTCGCGCCATTCTTTGGCCAAGCCTTTCAGCTTGTCGATGACCTCCTCGATGGCGGGCTTCACCACCAGTTTGTGTGCCTCCATCATGGAGAGCGGCACGGCGGTGTTGTTGATGTCTTGTGAGGTCAGGCCGAAATGCAGGAACTCCTTCCATTTCTCGAGTCCCATCTCGTCGAATTGGCGTTTCAAGTAGTATTCCACCGCCTTCACGTCGTGGTTGGTGGTCTTCTCGATCTCCTTAATCTCCTCGGCGTCCTCTGTCTGGAACTCCTCATAGATGGCGCGGAGGTCTTCATAATCGCCTTCGAAGTCTTCCAGCTGTGGCAACGGGATCTCGCAGAGGGCGATGAAGTATTCCACTTCGACCATCACGCGGTAGCGGATGAGGGCAAATTCGGAGAAGAAGTCGTTCAGTTCAACGGTCTTGGAATGGTAACGGCCGTCAATCGGTGATATGGCTTTTAGCATGATGTTTCTTTATGGTAGGCGCACCCCACGGGGTGCTCTATCGGTAGGAAATAATCAATTGATTAATTTATCGTTTGACCCCAAGACATTCACAATCTTATGGATATAAAGCTTCTTCATGTTGTCACGGGCGGGTCCGAGGTACTTACGCGGGTCGAACTCGGCGGGTTTCTCTGCGAAGGTCTTGCGGATGGCGGCGGTCATGGCCAGACGGCTGTCGCTGTCGATGTTGATCTTGCAGACTGCGCTCTTGGCGGCCTTGCGGAGTTGTTCCTCGGGGATGCCGACGGCGGCTTTCAGGCAACCACCATTGGCGTTGATGGTATCGACTTCCTCTTGAGGTACCGATGATGAGCCATGAAGTACGATGGGGAAGCCGGGGAGTTTCTTTTCGATGGCTTCCAGCACGTCGAAGGCCAACGGAGGAGGAACCAGGCGACCCGTCTGAGGATCCACGGTGCATTGTTCAGGGGTGAACTTATAGGCGCCGTGTGAGGTGCCGATGCTGATGGCGAGGCTGTCCACACCGGTCTTGGTGACGAAGTCGATGACTTCCTCGGGTTTGGTGTAGTGGCTCTCTTCGGCTGCCACCTCGTCTTCCACGCCGGCCAATACGCCGAGTTCACCTTCGACGGTGACGTCGTACTGATGGGCGTATTCGACGACCTTCTTGGTCAGGGCCACGTTCTCGTCGTAGGGCAGGGCGGATCCGTCGATCATCACGGAGGAGAACCCCATGTCGATGCACGACTTGCAGAGCTCGAAGCTGTCGCCGTGGTCGAGGTGGAGCACGATTTCAGGATGGGCGCATCCCAGTTCCTTGGCATATTCCACGGCACCTTGGGCCATGTAGCGCAGCAAGGTTTGGTTGGCGTAGTTGCGGGCGCCTTTCGACACTTGAAGGATGACGGGTGACTTGGTCTCGACTGCGGCCATGATGATGGCTTGCAGTTGTTCCATGTTGTTGAAGTTGAATGCGGGGATGGCATAGCCGCCATCGACTGCCTTGGCGAACATCGCTCTGG
>JAEEGL011324647.1_pt1 | contig 25986 bp, 23 predicted proteins | sample 9134231 | NCBI WGS metagenome assembly JAEEGL01 (sample SAMN16246548, study PRJNA631951) | gut metagenome | biome: gut microbiome; feature: rumen; material: fiber-attached | host: Bos | place: Iran: Karaj | collected 2018-10 | reverse complement strand
GTTTACGGCGTTGTATTCAAAGAACTCGAAGACGGCAGCGGTGCATATCTCCTCGGCGATACATATGACGTATACGGCGACTGGGAAACAGGTCATTTCGAGGAAGGCTTCAGTGGATACTGGCTCTCGCTTCCCGACGGACAGGCTCTCGATATGACGATTACTTCATTTGATGACGATTATGTGGTTTATTCTTCTTCGATTCTTTTAAACGGCGAACCTACAAATTTAAGAATGCGTCAGAGTCTTGAAGATGCGTCGGTAATCGTAGACGGTGCATGGGACGGCATTGAAGAAAACGGTGCGTCATCAAGAAAGATTAAAAAGATTAAGCCGGGCGATGTGATTGTTCCCTGCTACATCTCACTTACATATGTGGAAGATGAAGATAACATAGAATGGGTCGGAGAAAGATACACGGTCGGTTCCGATTTCAAAGTAACATATTCGCCTCTCGGCTCGGGTGATTATCTTTATGCTTTAACCATCGATGATATTTACAATGATTATTATCTTTCGGAGTTTGCGGAATTTAATATAAGCGATACCGGTGCACTCGGATATTATCGTTAAAAACAAAACCGAATCGATTGATTTTTATCGATAAAAAAATTAATACCGGCGACACCGGAACACTCGGTTACTATCGCTGAAAAAAGAATTTAAAATTTTGCCGGGCGGGTGTGAAATAACGCATCTGCCCGGTTTTCTTTTACTTTTAAGATAGTTTAAATATTAACATAAGGTTTCTTTTTCTTAATATTTTCTTAAACAAATGTCTACTTGTATCTTAATATTTACAAGGCTATTATATTAGGTGTACGGAAGACCTGCAGGATTTCCTTTAACATATTTGGGAGAAAAGATATGTACAACATTTTGATCTGTGATGACGAGAAAGATATAGTTAACGCGCTGAAAATTTATTTATCGGCTCCCGATTTTAAATTTTTTGAAGCACAAAATGGACTTGAAGCACTAGACTTGATTAAAACAAACGAGATTCACCTGGTATTGCTTGACATTATGATGCCGAAAATGAACGGTATCGAGACCCTTTCAAAACTGCGAGAAACGAGCAACATTCCGGTTATCATGCTTTCGGCGAAAAGCGAAGATACCGACAAAATACTGGGATTAAATGTCGGGGCCGACGATTACATCACAAAACCTTTCAATCCGATCGAAGTAAATGCTAGAGTACGTTCATCACTGAGAAGATTCTTCGATTTCGGAGGCAGAGTCAAAGCAGATAATATGTTGACGGTTGGGAGCGTTACTCTTGATGATTTTAGCAAGACAGTTACGGCCGATGGAGAAGAAGTAACGCTTACTCCCAAAGAATTTGAAATATTGAAACTTTTAATGAAAGAACCGGGAAGAGTTTTTTCACCCAAAGAAATTTACGAGAGTATCTGGGAAGAATCGCTTCTCGCGGGATGTGAGAAAACAGTAGCCGTGCACATACGGCATCTTAGAGAGAAAATTGAAATTAATCCCAACGAACCGAGATACCTGAAAGTTATCTGGGGACAGGGATACAAGATTGAATAGGATTGATCGATCAGCTGACTTAATGAGGAGACTTGCGAATGGATGGCGAAATAACAAAAGACAATCAAAACAATCCTGAAATCGCAGATTTTTCCGAAACGGAAAAAGACAGCATTTCAGATAAAGAAGACTTCAAAACGGAAAACGAAACACCGTCTCCGGATAAAAATATAAAAGAAAAAAAGAAAGACAAGATGAAAGATAAAAGAACTGCCAAAAAAGGAACACCGATTACGGCATACTTACCGGTAAAGATACTGTCGGCTTTTATACTGACTATATCTACCGCGGTAACCGTTATATGCTCTGTTCTGGTATTTCAGATCGAGGCGGACGGTTATTATTCTCCCAACGGATTCGACTACATTCTTGATGCGGAACAGCAGTACATAGCGATGCGAAATTCCATTCAGGTTATGGCCTATGCGAGCGGAAACCTGAAGAATGAGGCACTTTCTTTCCTGAATGACAGAAACGTAGCTTATTTAAAAATAAAAGACGGCGAAACAAATAAAATCATTTACGAATATTACAGAAATGAAGAGATAAAGAAAAACCTTCCGACAAAGGCCTACAAGGGGTATCAGGACGGGTTTTACTGGGAAGTCAGGCTTCTTCCGACTCTTCCGATTCACACTGATGCCTATTACGCGAATTACAGAAAGGTTTCCTTTCTTTACAATATACGTTTATACGTTATTTACGGCATTATTGCTGGGGTATTTTTCTTTATACTTTCATTGTTCTTCTTCGTAGGAGGAATAGGAAGAAGTCCTTACGAAGAAGGTATTACGGAAAATTACTTAACCAAAATCCCCTTTGACGTTTTTACTCTCCTCGCCGGTATCCCCGCAGTAATATGCGTATTTTTTTGCGGGGTTACCGGAGACGAATTCGAGATAACGATTCTCTTAACGATTGCGGGATTTTTCTTCGGCCTCTGGCTTATAAATCTGATTCACAGAATCAAACTCGGAGTAGTTTTTGAAAATACTATAACGCTTAAATTTTTAAAATTTATCTGGAAGCTTTTCCTGGGATTTCCGCTTATATGGAAAACGGTTCTCACGATAGTGATTTATCTTCTCGTCGAGCTGTTTGTGTTAATCCTTGTCGGCGGAATAACAAACGATAGTACGGTAATACTTATTTTCTTCCTGCTTTGCTTAAGAAACTTCTTTCTGTTTCCGTTCATTCTTTACAGAACATACATGGCTAGAACGGTCCAGAAAGGCGTGCAGAAACTTGCAAAAGGCGACAACGATACAAAGATCGATACAAGTTTTCTTATCGGAGATTATAGAAAGGAAGCGGAGTCCGTTAACAATATTTCCGACAGCATAAGCATCGCTGTTGAAGAAAGACTTAAGAGCGAGCGAATGAAGACGGAACTTATTACCAACGTTTCGCATGATATCAAAACTCCGCTTACTTCTGTAATCAATTACTCGGATCTTATCAATACCGAGGCAAACAACATTATTGAAGAAAAGACTTCCGATCAAAACGGTTCGATGCAGAATATCGTATCGTATTCGGAAGTATTAAACAGACAGTCAAACAAATTAAAGAGACTGCTTGAAGACCTTCTTGATATTTCAAAAGCTTCAAGCGGAACAATGGAAATAAATCTTGAAAAGATTGAGATCGGAACTCTTCTTTCCCAGGCTTCGGCCGAATACGAGGAAAGATTCGAGAAGCAGAATCTCGAAACGATAATCAACATCGCAGAAGAAGGACTGTACGTTAAAGCGGACAGCAGAAAAATCTGGAGAGTATTCGACAATCTTTTGCAGAACATCTGCAAGTATTCAATTCCAAACGGCAGAGTATATCTTTCAGCCGAAAGGAACAAAGACAAAGTAGATGTAATATTCAGAAACATATCCAGAGAGCAGATCACGGTATCTGCCGAAGAACTTACCGAGCGATTCACGAGAAACGATGAATCGAGACACCAGGAAGGCAACGGACTCGGACTTGCAATCGCAAAGACGATTACCGAACTTCAGGGCGGAAAGTTCAAAGTGGATATTGACGGAGACCTTTTTAAGGTCACGGTAACACTTGATTCCTATATGGAATAAATTCCAAATAAGTTATAAACCTATACACACCAACCATATTCACCTATTTTACTAAAAAAGGAGGGATGCCAATTCACTGTTAACTGATTAAATAAACAAACTGACAAAATGTTGCAAATAAGGCGGGAAGATATTCCCGCCTTTTCCCTTTTTTAGAAAACCTGAACGAAGAAGTATAGCAAATTTCCTTTTTTCGGGAATGTCTGAGTGAAGAAGCAAATTTCCTTTTTTCAGGAATGCCTGAGTGAAGAAGCAAATTTCATTTTTTCCGGAATGTCTGAGTGAACAAGTAAATTCCTTTTTTTTCAGGAAATGAAATTTGGGACTTGAGTGATTGAAATAAAATGCCGATATACTTTTATAACCTAAAAACGAGACTTAAGGAGAAAGATTCATGGAAGAATCTTTAACTATACAAAAGGCGTATCTTTTGTTTGAAGCCGGATTCTGTCTGATAGCCTCGTTTTACCTGTTTATCAATGTGGTAAACGCAGACAAGAAGAATCCGAAAAACAGAATTATGATGGTGAGTAATTTCGCTGCGGCATTACTCCTTATTTTTGACTTTTTCGCCTATACTTTCAGAGGTGAACTCGGAAGAGTCAATTTTGTCATGGTCAGAATTTCGAATTTTGCGGTATTTATTCTGACGGGCGTCATTCTTTATCTTTATTCGATGTATGTTTCTTTCCAGCTTTTCGGAAAGGGCGGAATAACAACCAGGGTTCCGACGCAAAAAAGAATAACCGTTATTTATTTCCTGTGTCTTTTTAATATTGTTCTTATAACGGTTACCAAAATTACCGGCGGCCTTTATGAAATCGATGACAAAAACTTTTATCACAGAGGACCGATGTATTATGTTTCCGTCGGGATTACCGCGATAGTGATCTTACTGGTTATTTCCATACTTATTCAGTACCGAAGGCATTTTGATCCGATCAAATTCCTGTCGATGATTTCTTATGTGGTTCTGCCGGGCATCGCAGCCGGAATCCAGTCGCTCTTTTACGGATTTTCTTTTATAAACATTGCGATAGGTTTTTCGCTGCTTCTGATGTTTATCGAGAACAGCGCGTCCCAGTCCAGAGAAATTATCAACGTTTCGAAATATGATGTCAGAACGGGACTTTTCAACGAACACGGAATCATCGAAAAATTAAATCATTTAAGATCGAAAAAACAGACGACAAGATATGCGATCGTTTTCTTTGACATAGCCAAGTTTTCGGATATTAACAGAAAATACGGAATGAAAGCCGGAGACGTTGTTTTAAAGGAATACCCGGAAAAAATCGGAAAGCAGCTTAATGAAGACGAGTTCATCGGAAGACAGGGAAGCGACCATTTCATTGCCGTTGTAAGAAAAGAAAACCTTAAAAAAATAGAGGAAATCTTAAGCGGAACGGAACTGGAAATCGTTTACGGAATGGATAAAAAAGCTCTTTTGAACATCAGTTCCGTAGCAGGCATTTACGAAGTTACCGACCCGAGCACGAAGGGCGAAGATCTCCTGGCAAATGCGTACACGGCGCTTCTTTATGCGAAGACCGTCAGCAACAAACCGGTTGATTACATGACCATGGAACTCAGGGAAAAGATAGACCATGAAAGACAGTACGGGACAATGCTTACCGATGGTCTTGAGAGGGGTGAGTTTTCCGCATTTTACCAGCCGAAGGTTAATCTTGAGGACAGCAGATTATGCGGTGCAGAGGCTCTCGCGAGATGGATTCACGACGGCAGTGTTATCAATCCGATAGAGTTCGTTTCCGTAATGGAGAAAAATGATTCGGTCTGCTCTCTTGATTTCTATATTCTCGGTGTTGTCTGCAGGGATATAAAGGGCTGGATGGATAAAGGAATGGATATTCCCGTGATTTCGGTAAACTTTTCAAGAAGAAATCTTGCGAATAATAATCTTGCAAAAGATATTAACAGTGTGGTTGAGTCTTATGAGGTTCCTAAGGAACTTATCGAGATTGAAATTACCGAAACAAACGACGAATTCCCGCTTAGCGTTTTAAGACAGTTCGTAAACGATCTTCACGAACTCGGATTTAAAGTTGCAGTGGATGATTTCGGATGCGGTTCGGCATCGCTGAGTCTTTTGAGGGAAGCTGATTTTGATACATTAAAGATAGACAAGAGTTTCATAGACAATTCTTTCGAAAAGGATCTGACAATCCTTACGCATATCATTAATCTTGCGAAGGCAATTAATATGAGTCTTGTTGCCGAAGGTGTTGAGAACAGCTGGCAGCAGGAAAAACTTCAGGAACTTGGAGTCGGAATTGTTCAGGGCTACTTCTTTGACGAGCCCGTTACGAAAGAAGAGATGGAAAAAAGAATCCGCCGCAAGGTCTATGAGAGAAAGAATAAGTAAAAATTTCGGCGGCAGAAACGGATTGCCGTAAAGTTTGGTGGGTGATTCGGATGAAATATTCCGAAGCAGTGTAAGTAAAATAAGAAAGCCGGATAATCAGTACTTCACGACGCTAACGTCTTTTCCGAGCAGTGCTTCTTCCTTTCCGTCATCGTACTTAACGAGGAGTCTGCAGTTATCGTCGATTCCCGTAACGAGCGCATAACTTTTTGCGGCAGCAGTATCGGATGTGGGATTAACCACCACATATTTACCGATGAGATTTGAGTGAGCGCGATACCCTTCGAGGAAGGATTTTGAGTCAATCTCTTTTAAGAAGCGATAGAAGTTTCTGACAAAATGAATGCAGAGCAGGTTTTTTAGATTATCAACGGGTTTACCGTCTTTGATCAGAAAGCCTGCTTTATTTTTTATGTCCGCGGGCATTTTGTCGCTGAAGGGATAGACATTGATTCCCACTCCGACAATGATGTATTCGGGACATTCTTCTTCAAGCGAGCCGAAAGTTTCCGTAAGGATTCCGGCAATTTTCCTGTTCTCAAAAAAGATATCATTCACCCATTTTATCGTGACATCGATATTCAGGACTTCTTTGATGGAAAGAACGATGGATTCCGCCGCTATACATGTTAGATATGTTGCCTTTGAAAACGGAATTTCGGGACGGATAAGCAGACTTAAATAAACCCCCGTATCTTTGGGAGAATAGAAACTTCTTCCCTTCCTTCCGCGGCCTGAGGTCTGCGAGTCGGAAATGACAAGTATGTCGGAGGCTCCGGCAGTAAAAATGTTTTCTTTGGAATTTTTGTTGTGTTTCTTATCGTCGGAAATGTCAGTTTTTTTATCGTCGGATTTGCTGCTTGAAAAACTCTCTTCATAAACAGAATGAAAGCTTTTCTTCGTGGAAAATATTTCTTTCGCGACATCATTTGTGGAAGAAACTTCGGTGAATGAATGACATTCCGGACAGATGCCGGGTGCGAGTTCTTCCTTTATGAAATCCGCGTTTACGGTATCAAAAGAAGTCGAAAGTCTGTACCCGCGATTGGTTACGGATTCGATGTCATATCCTTCTTCTTTAAGTTTTTTGATTATCTTCCAGATTCCCGCGCGCGTGATATACAGGCGGTCCGCGATATCCTGACCTGATATGTAGGAATTCGCATTTTCCTTAAGAAGTTTCAAAACTTTATCTTTTGTTGAAATGTTATTTGTTAGATTATCCGTATTCATGATCCCGGCCTTTCCATGATTCTTTCTCTGCAGAGATGACTGCTTTACATTTATGATGTTACCCGTAATGAAAAGCAGTGTCTGCAAAAAGGGATTCAATTTCTTTGAATTGTAAACTCTTTTTGTAAATCGGTTGACGTTATCACGAATACATTGTAAACTTCGAAATCGAAATTGTAAACTGACTTGCATTTAAATATCAAATGACCGGACTAAAAAAGTAATTTCAGGACGAAGCTAAAACGCAGATCAGGAATCAGTAACAATTTCAAAATGAATAGCAAAGCAAAAATTTAGAATTTACAAGAATAAAAAATTCAAAAAGGAAGGACAGACATGAACAACAAAGTAAAAATCACAACAATAACTATTACGAGAGTGGCACTGGCGACGGCTGTGATATGCGTACTCGGACCTCTTGCATTACCTTTGCCCATAAGCCCCGTGCCTATTTCACTCGGAATTCTCGGAGTGTTCTTTTCGGTGTATGTAAACGGCTGGCTCTGGGGGAGCTTAAGCTGCATTTTATATCTTTTAATCGGTCTTGTCGGAGTTCCGGTTTTTTCGGGATTCAGCGGAGGTGCGGGAAAACTTCTCGGACCGACCGGTGGATACATGATCGGATATATTACTTTGGCACTGATCGCGGGATTTTTTATCGAAAAATTTGAAAAGCAGATTCCGCTTCACGTAGTCGGAATGGTTTTGGGAACGGCAGCGTGTTATCTTCTTGGAACCATCTGGCTTGCAATCTCAACGAAAATGAATTTTCAGGCAGCGCTCCTTGCCGGAGTAATTCCCTTTATCCCGGCGGACATTGTTAAAATGGTAATCGCAATCCTTGTGGGAATTCCCGTCAGAAGAGGAATCAAAAAAATATCTGCGATTGATGAAAGCAGACAGAAAAAACAGGCAAATTAATCAGCGCGCCGGACGTATCTGTGATATTATTGTTAAAGAATTGAAGAGGTAACACTGATGGATGAAAAAGAACTGACTCTCGAGCGTTTAAGGGACCTCGCGAATCAAAGCTTTAACAATAATAAATTTACGTTTTCGACCTTTTTGTCGGCGGGCGAACTTTCGGATTTTTATTCCATGGAAAAAGAACTAAAATTTGCAAATCCTCTTGTTTGGGGAGGGGCGGAAAATACCGAAAGGGCGATGGTTCGTTTCGGCAATCCCGAAGTACTTGGGTATACGGAAGATTTTCCGATAGCAATGCTTGAGGTTGCGCCTTTGAGCATGAAATTTTCGGAAGAGTTTTCGCATCGTGATTTTCTCGGTTCCCTTATGAATCTCGGTATCGAGAGAAATACACTCGGCGACATTCTCATTAAAGACAACAGAGGATATGTTTTCTGCAGGGATTCCGTTTCGGAGTATATCTGCGAGAATCTGACAAGAGTAAAACATACAACGGTTAAAGTGAGTATTTCCGACACGGCGCAGGAGGTTTTCAAACCGAATCTCGAGGAAAAAACAATCCAGACGGCGTCGGAGAGAGCGGATGCCGTAATTTCCAAAGTTTACAATCTTTCAAGAAACACTTCCAACGAACTGTTCAGAGCGGGCAAAGTTTTCGTAAACAACAGAGAGTGCACGGAAAACGCCAGGCTTCTTAAAGAAAATGACATTTTAAGCGTCAGAGGATTCGGAAAACTGATTTACAAGGGTGTCGCTGGCACCAGTAAAAAGGGAAAACTGAACCTGACGGTAGAGATATACAGATAGACAAAGTAAGAACTCTCACGCTTTTATTTTGTCTGTTTTTGTGCTATAATTTTTCTCGGTATGGGGTTATTTGCCCGGGGCTTCACTTAAGGGCAAATGACGGTAACAGACAGGATTGAAAAATACGATAATCCTCGTGCAAATATTATTGGGAGGCCGATATGACACCATTTGAAAAATACGGAAAACTTCATGTAGAAGGAAAAAACCTTGTTAATGAGGAGGGAAAGACGGTTCAGTTAAAAGGAATCAGTACTCACAACCTTAATGTTTATCCCGAATATATTAACGAAGAAGCTTTCACGCAGTTTCGCGATGAATATAAAGTAACGATAATGCGTCTGGCAATGTATACCGGCTTTGCTGATGATTTCTACGGATATGCGGATTCAGATGACAAGCACAGGGAAGAGCTTGAGAACATCGTGCTCAAAGGAGCCGAAATCTGCAGAAAACTCGGACTTTACTGCATGATTGACTGGCATGTTCTTCTGGACTACGATCCCAACATGCATACTGACATGTCCATAAGATTCTTCAAGAATATCTGTCCGAAACTTAAAGATTACGATAACGTTATTTATGAAATCTGCAACGAACCCAACATGAACCTTGAAACAAAAGAAGCTGTTACATGGGATCAGATAAAGAAATACGCAAGAGACGTAATCCCCGTAATCAAAGAAATTGACGATACAAAAGTTATCATCGTGGGAACGACCATCTGGTCACAGGGAGTCGATGAGGCTGCCGAAGCTCCGCTTGAATATGACAACATCATGTACACACTGCATTTCTATGCGGATACCCACAGAGACAAACTCAGAGATAAACTCGTTTATGCAAGAAGCAAAGATCTTCCGGTTTTCGTTACCGAGTTCGGCGTAGGTCATGCGAACGGTGACGGAGTCATCAATGACGAGGAGAGCAAAAAGTGGATTGATCTTCTTAATAAAGAAAAGATCAGCCACATTATCTGGAACCTCTCCAACAAGGCAGAAACTTCCGCAATCCTCGTTCCCGGATGCAAGAAAGCGAACGGCTTTACGGATGAAGATTTATCCGAGTGCGGAAAGAGAATGAAAGCCATAATGGCAATCTAGTTAAAAAGATTTTCGAAGGTCTGGAAAAAACAGCTTTTAGGGACAATGCCCTTTTCGAAGGCTGAAATTTCAGACAGACCATTAAATAAAATATAAAATATTTTCGCAGATGCGAAGCAAATTCCGGAAACAGAGGATCGGCTATGTCATATATGGCGTTATATCGTAAGTTCAGACCTCAGACTTTTGACGAAGTAAGAGGCCAGGAAGCGATAGTAACTACACTTAAAAATCAAATAATTCAAAACAGAATAGGACATGCTTATCTTTTCTGCGGAACTCGAGGAACCGGTAAAACCACGCTGGCTAAGATTATGGCCAAAGCGGTTAACTGCGAACATCCCGTAAACGGAAATCCCTGCGGGGAATGCGAAACGTGCAAAGCGATAGCAAACGGAACAACTTTAAACGTGGTTGAGATGGATGCCGCATCCAACAGCCGTGTCGATGATGTCAGGGAACTTATCAAAGAAGTAGACTACATTCCTTCGATGGGCAAATACAGAGTTTACATTATTGATGAGGCACACAATCTTTCTCCCGAGGCGCTGAATGCTCTTCTTAAAACTCTTGAAGAGCCGCCTTCACACGTGATTTTTATTCTCGCCACAACTGAAGCGCACAAGATTCTCGTGACGATTATGTCGCGATGCCAGAGATACGATTTCAAACGTATTCCGCTTGAGACAATTTCGGGAAGAATGCGTGAACTTCTTGAAAAAGAAAACATTTCCGCAACCGATGACGCATTAAGATATGTTGCGAAGGCAGCAGACGGCTCGATGCGTGACGGCCTTTCGCTTCTCGATCAGTGCATAGCATTTTATCCCGGTGAGGAACTGACGCTTGACAGAGTTCTGGTTTCTCTCGGAGCTGTGAAAACGGATATTTACAGCAAAATATTCAACGATGTCGTTAATCAGGATATATCACAGGTTATAAGAGACCTGGATGAAGTCATTATGTCGGGTACCGAAATAAGCAGGTTTGTGGCTGATTTTACCTGGTATTTAAGAAACATAATGATTGTAAAAAGTTCGAACGCCGCGGCGGAAATTCTTGATGTGACCACCGAGAATTTCGAACAGATTAAATCCGACAGCGAAAAAATCGAACTTCCGACCGTTATGAGATATATAAGAATTCTTGCCGAACTGACGGGTTCGCTTAAACTCACCACGCAGGGAAGAATCCTTACGGAAATGACACTGATTAAACTCTGCACACCTCAGATGGAAAAAAAACTCGATCTGATAACGTTACAGGAAAGAATCAGAAATGTGGAAAAGAAACTCGAAAACGGAGTATTTACAGTTGCAGCGGCCGCTCCGGGCGACTCGTCTTCGCAGCCTGTAATTGCTGAAACAAGAGTTGAACTTCCCGCAGCAATTCCCGAAGACATCCAGCAGATTTCCGATGAGTGGAGTTCGCTGGTGGATAATGCCGAAGCTTTGGTTAAGGGATTTATGACAACAATGGAATGTTCCATGGATGCAAAAAAACCGGACACACTTATTCTGGTATGCAAGCTGAAGACTTCATATGACGGACTGAAAGAACCCGACAGAGCGAAAGTACTTCAGGGAATCCTTAACGAGAGAGTCAGAAAAGAAGTAAAATACGAACTGGTACTTGACGAAAGCGGTACAAAGTATGATAAAATACCTCGTTCAAAAGTACCTAACATCGAGATAGAAACAGAAGATTCTTTTGATGATGACCAGGATTTTTAATCCTGTAAAGAGAGAAAAACATTTTAGGAGGACATATACAAATGGCTAAAAGAGGCGGATATCCGGGAGGCATGATGCCCGGAAACATGAACAATCTCATGAAACAGGCACAGAGAATGCAGCGCCAGATGGAAGAAAGTCAGAAAGCGATGGAGACAAGAGAATTCACCGCAACTGCAGGCGGCAACGCTATCAGCATAACAATGACGGGTAAGAGAGAAGTTAAAAACGTAACCATCAATCCCGAAGTTGTGGATCCCGAGGAAGTTGAAGATCTTCAGGATTTAATCATGGCATGCATGAATGATATTTTAACACAGATAGAAGACGCCAATAACGAAGCAGTAAGCAACATGACAGGCGGAATGAACTTCGGCGGACTTAACTTCTAATTCTTTCGATTTAGGTTCATTATGGATGCGGCAAAATCAGCAGTCCGGATGAATCACTTCGGATTTATTTATCGTTTTGGCGGATTGAAAGATGGAAATAAACAGCGGACATATCAACAGATTAATTGAAGAACTTGAAAGACTTCCGGGAATCGGTAACAAATCCGCACAAAGGATGGCATATTACATCGTAAGTCTTCCGAACGAGCGTGTTGAGAGGCTTACGGATGCAATCGACAATGCGAAAAAACACACGCATTACTGTAAGAACTGTCTTACGATGACGGATTCCGAACTCTGCGGCGTGTGTGCAGATGAAACCAGGGATCGAAAAACCATTATGGTTGTCGAGAACCCGCGTGACATGGCAGCATACGAAAAAACCGGAAAATATCACGGTGTATATCATGTTCTTCACGGTGCAATTTCTCCCATGCTCGGCATTGGTCCTGCGGACATCAGACTTAAGGAACTTATTGCCAGACTTGAGGGGGATGTTGATGAAGTTATCATTGCAACCAATGCTTCGCTTGAGGGTGAAACGACCGCAATGTATATCAGCAAACTGATTAAACCCACCGGAATCAAAGTCACGAGAATAGCTTCCGGCGTTCCGGTAGGCGGAGACATCGAATATATTGACGAAGTAACACTTCTTCGTGCACTTGAAGGAAGAGTGGAGCTTTAGATTTTTCAGACAGTAAAGATCGGTTTTCGCCGGTCTTTTTAGTTTTATGGAAAAGGATCAGAGAGACAGTAAAGATCGGTATTCGCCGGTCTTTTTTATTTTTAGGGAAAAGGACTGGAGAGACAGTAAAGATCGGTATTTTTTGTATGCAAAGGATCGCGTAATGAAATTATCCGAATTAGCCGGATTCGGCCCGGCGTAAGCAGGGGGATTTCATCGTCCGTGAACTGCGGAAATACGTTGTTAATTTCATATTAAAAGTGTGGGGATTATTTGTTGATTATTAATGTATACTTATAAAATTCTTTCAAGTTATAATGAAATTACGGTTCGTTTCCGAAATCCCGATTTTCGGGGAATCGGATAAAGGAACTGTGTGTTAATGGGGAAAAGGAGGAAAAGAGGAATGCGCTCAAAAAGAAAAGCAATGAGTGTGATAAGCGTTTTATTATCGCTTATTATGATTTTGACGATCGTCAATCTGCCTGCAGGCGTTGTTCGTGCGAAAAATGACAAAATCGGTGATTTTGTTACCAGATGCTATCGTATCGGGCTGGGACGTGAACCCGACAAGGATGGATTTAAGTACTGGACGACAGCGCTAAAAAAAGGGGAAACCTGCGGAGCATATGTCGGCTATGGCTTTATATTCAGTGATGAATACACTAAAGCAAAAAAGAATGATTCTCAGTATGTGGATGACCTGTATCAGATGTTTCTTGGCAGAAAAGCCGATTCAAAGGGCAAGAAAGACTGGGTTAACAGGCTTAAAAACGGAGAAAGCAGGGAAGCAATCTATGCGGGATTTGCAAATTCGAAGGAATTTTTTAAACTTTGCCAAGACTATGGCATAACAGCCGGATGGTTCCTTACCGACAAAGACATTAATCAGGGAAAGAATATCAATCTGTTTGTAGACAGACTTTATACTCTCTGCCTGGATCGAAAAGGCGATTATTTCGGACAGATGGACTGGGTAACAAAACTCAGTTCGGGTGCTATAACAGGTTCTGACTGTGCTCACGGATTCGTTTTTTCAAAAGAATTAACAGGTAAGAAGCTTGCAGATGATGCATATGTTAATCTTCTTTATGGTGCAATAATGGGACGTGAACCGGATGAAGTAGGATTCATGAACTGGGTGGACAGCCTTCAGAGCGGAACCACCAGAGATGAAGTATTCGCCGGTTTTGTCAATTCGACCGAGTTTGGAAAAATATGCAAAAAATACGGTATCAAAAAGGGCAGTTATGTGCCCACGGATGTAAGCAAATCGAAAAAGAAAACAATCAGGGTAATGTCATATGATCATGAAGTTCCCGATATCCTCAGAAGATATGCACTTGATCATGAAGATTTTGACTGGGAATTTGAGTTTATTGTCAGAGAACATTATGACGGATACACGAATGCGCTGGATCAGGAACTTGAGAACGGTAATATTGATATTTATGTTGTGGAAAGTGCTTATGCGCTTGATTACACACAGGGAAAAAAGTCAAAATATGCCGTGCCTTACGATTATATTGGCATAAATGTTGCCGGTAAGACCAAATCGGCTCAGACGGCGCAGTATATTAAAGATATAGGAACGAGAAAATCTGACAATAAGATAGTGGGACTCAGTTACGACAGTAACGGCGGGGCATTTATTTACAGACGTTCGATCGCAAAAAAGGTCTGGGGTACTGACAGTCCCAAAGTTATAAAGGAAAAGATCGGCGGCGGAACCGGCTCGATGAATCAGTTCATGCAGGCAGCAAAAGAACTTGGTGCAAAGGGATATCCGATTGTTTCAGGTCTTGATGAAACATACCGTATGGCAGGGTCTGCAGCAAGTAAGGGATGGATCCAGAACGGTAAGGTATATGTCGATCCCACAAGAGAAGCTTTTATGGATACTGCCAAGCAGATGGTAAGTAAAGGTTACTGCACTAATATCAACAGCTGGACTGAAGACTGGTACGAAGATATGGCCGATAAGAACAAAAAGAAGGTATTCGGATATTTCGGACCCGCCTGGCTTGTAAACTATACACTTACCGATAACTGCGGCGGCTATTTTGCCGGTGAAGGAACTTACGGTGACTGGGCGGTAACGGATGCGCCCATAGGATTCAGCTGGGGCGGCTCCTGGATACTTATCGGGGAGGCGTCGCTTAGAGGCAGTCAGAGAACAAAGATTGTTAAAGACCTTATCGAGTACATGACACTTGATACTTCTGAGGAAGGTGCTCAGTATACACTGGCATCCGGTACAGTTGGCGGTGTTCCTTCTACTGTAAGTTCCGGAAAGGTAATGTCACAGCTGAAGGCTAAAAGGGATTTTCTGAGCGGACAGGATATGTTCCCGGTTTATATCAGAGCCAACAATGCGGCCACAGGAAAGAATATCTGTGAGAATCAGGAAGAACTTGATTCCTTATGGATGGATGAAGTAAGACAATATGCTACAGGAAATAAATCCAAAAAGCAGGCATTGAGTGACTTCAAGGAAAGAGCAGAGTATGTTATAAGCAGGTAAGTACTGCTTCGGAAAAAGTCAAAAAAATACTGTCGCATCCGCGACAGTATTTTTTGTTTCGAAAGGGGTGGTGTATTTACTATTAATATGACTGAGTCATCAATAGCCGCTTATAATTCTTTGTAGGAAGTGTTTTCCGTAGTTCCTACTTTTTTCTTTGCAAGCAGTGTTCCGATTACTCCGAGCACACCTGCAAGTGTAAGACCGATGTCATCTATCTGACCGATTCCGGCGATGAAATCCGGAAGAATGTCGATCGGAAGAATGTTATATGCTAAAACACCGGTTACGATAAGTCCGATAATGAGAGCTTTTTTTCCGTTCATATTTTTTCCTCCGTTTCTTCTTTTCTTAAATTTTCGCCTGCCCTTTTTCATGCAGTGTTTTCATGGCGGGCCGGGCGTTTTTTCTTTTTTATGGCTTTATTGTATATCCGCATTCACGGTTAAAAAACACCGAATGGAGAATTATAGACGTGTTTATTGCCCCGCTTTTCGCAAATTAAAAACAAAATGTTTGCCGAATCACATAAAAATGGGGCTCAAATCCTTTAAAATACGTCTTTTTTTATTTTGCCGATACGTGAAAAAACAACTGAAAAAACACGGGTTTTTTAGGAGATATTTTCATATTTACAAAGGTTTTATATAAAAGATATAATATGTACAGGTGTGCAAAAATTGACACCCGTATTAATGATGAGTAAGATATATTAAGTATTTATTTTTCATATTTCAAGGAGGGTTAAAATGAGTGTTAATGTAATTGATTTCGGCAAAGGACCGAACGGAGAAGCTTTATACAAATATACAATGAAAAATGAGAACGGTACCGAACTTTCCGTGATCAATTTCGGATGTATAATTACCAATTTTCTTTTTAAGGGCAATGACGGAAAAGTCAGAGATGTAATCCTCGGATATGAAAATGTTGAAGATTATTTTAATGATGACAAGTGCCTTGGTGCAATTGTCGGACCTCTTGCGAACAGAACTGCTGATGCATGTTTCGAAATTGACGGAAAAGAGTACAAACTCGAAGTTAACGACAACAACAGAAACAACCTTCATACAGCAAGACTCGGCGCTCTTCAAAAGAGAGTTTGGGACGCTTCCACAGGCGAAAACAGCGTAACATTTACCATCGATAAGGCCGATATGGATCTCGGACTTCCCGGAAACCTCAAGGCTAAGGTTGTTTACACACTTACCGAAGATGATGAAATCAAGATTGATTATGATGTAACTACAGATAAGAAGACTATCATCAACATGACCAATCATACATATTTTAATCTTAACGGACATGAGTCGGGAAGCATCCTTGACGAATCCGTTGTATTTAACGCAGACAGCTTCGTTCCCGTAGATGACGAAAGCATTCCCACAGGCGAGATTCAGAAAGTGGCAGGAACACCCATGGATTTCACTGTTGCAAAGAAAATCGGCGAAATGCTCGATATGAGCTACGAACAGCTCAAGTTCACAAACGGATTCGATCACAACTACTGCATTAACGACTGGGACGGTTCTCTCAAACTTGCCGTTACCGTAATTGATGACAACTCCGGAATCGTAATGGAAACATTTACAGACCTTCCCGGCGTTCAGTTCTACATCGGCAACTACCTCGGAGGCGAGAACGGAAAAGGCGGCGCTAAGTACGGACAGCGTCAGGGACTCTGCCTTGAGAGCCAGTACTATCCCAATTCCGCAAAAGAGCCTAAATTTGCAAGACCTCTTTTTGATGAGTCGAAAGGATTTAAGTCTACAACTGTATACAAATTCAGTAATGTAGCAGAATAAAATGAAAAAAGAACAGAGCAATATCAAACAATTTAAGAAACCCGGAAAGAAAGACAGCCTCTTTGAGGAATTCAACAGAAAAAGAGCCAATCACCAGATGAGCAAACTTATGTGGATTCTGATAGGGGTTGCCGGGGCCTTAATTCTGGCAGCGGTCATTTTTATAGTTGTCAGGGTGTTTTTTCTGAACAAAGAATATACGAAAGTTACGGAAGTAGGTTCCACGGAATTCTTTATTTCAACAGGCTCCGAAGTATACAGTTTCGGAAATAATTTCATCGTCTGCAACTCCGACGGCGTAAAATGCGTGAACTATAAGGGTGAGCAGGTCTGGAACGAAGCATTCTCGATGCAGAAGCCCCTTATCGATATCACGGACGGAATGGTTGCGGTAGCCGATTACAACGGAAGTTCCATCTATATGATGGATGAAAAGAACGTTCTCGGACGAATCGACACGGGAATGCCCATCAGAAAATTCAAGGCTGCCGGAAGCGGATACGTAATGGCGGTTCTCGATAATACCGACAATACACCAATTTACGTTTACAACACCGCGGGTGAAGAGATGTTATACTTTAACACCACGATGAAAGGTTACGGATACCCGCTCGAAATAGCGATTTCCGATAACGGAATTCTCGGTGCGGTTTCATATCTTAATGTTGATAAAGGCTCGTTCTATTCATCGCTGGGATTCTATAATTTCGGCGAGGTCGGACAGAATTATCAGGACAATTTAATGTCCAGCTATAAATATCAGAACGCTCTCGTTCCCGAAATCGAATTTGCGGGAAACAATAAAGCGGTGGCAGTTGCCGACAACAGAATCATGTTCTTTTCAGGTGACCAGATGCCTCAGAGCAACGGCGAGATTCTGATTACAGAAGAAAAGATTCTTTCTGTTTACGAAGACAAAAACTATGTTGCTCTTTTCTACGAGAGCGAAGACAGTGCATACAGTTTCAGAGCCGACATCTACGATTACGATGCCAGACTGAGAGACAAAGTGTACTTTGACATTGAACATACAAACGTATTTTTTGATAACAACAGAATTGTTCTTTATAATAATGAGGAAGTAATGATTCACGTGATAGGCGGCAGGGATAAGTATATCGGCACGCTTGAGGACGGTATTCTTGCGCTGATTCCGACATCTTCTCCCAGAAGATTTATTCAGGTTACACCAAACAGAATCAAAACGCTTGAGTTCAATTAATAAAAAGTCGAAAATCCCGAGAGTTCCATAAGGGATGACTTAAACGGGGAAAATGAAATGGAAACAAATAAGTTTTCTGTATTTCCGCCAAAAGGAACAGACGGAAGATACAAAGATATAATGGTGCTTCACATTCAGGGACTTGTACTCGTGCTGGTTCTTATTGTGATGTTATGGGCTTCATTAAGTATTCTCGGAAGATCGATGATGTCCATTCTTTTTGATGCGGCGGGCGGAATGCCCAGTGAGTCCAGCTTCACGCCGCTTTTTGAAATTCTCGGAATCACGGATGCGGCTTCGGCCGGCATTTCTTTTTTCACATTTATCTTTAAAACGCTCGGTGCTCTCAGCTACGTCGCAGCGTTTGTTTCTATTGCCGCAACGGCAGTACTTATTTATTTCATGAAAAAAAGAATAGCAATGATAGTGGACGACGGAACTCCTTACGAAAATCCGATAAAGGTAAAAAAGACCAAATTTGTTTTGCTCGGATTTCTGCTTGGGGCTTACGGCGGCCATCTTTTTGCATTAAAAAAGAAAAGAGCGTGGATATTTCTTATAATGGGAATTCTCGGAATGGAGTTTATTCCGCTCTTTATTTATACATCCGGAATCAGTTTCGCGGATGCGTTTATGGCCTGCTTTATTGATAAAGACTCGGAAGGTTACATTAAAATGGAAGATTATCCGTACTGGATTTAATCGTGGGGAAAGTGTAAAAAGGGGAGGAACAAATGGCATCATCAGTGACCGGAAATTACAGAAATGTATTTAAGGAAATCGGGAAAACCGATGAGGAAATCAAGGCAAAAATAGAGAAAGCCGTTCAGACTTTCTTTTATGATGAGAATGAAAAAATCTATTCCGCGGCGGAAGACGGCACGGGATATTTAACGGATACAGGCAATAACGATGTCAGAACGGAAGGCATGTCATACGGAATGATGATGTGCGTTCAGCTCGACATGAAGGAAGAATTCGACCGCATCTGGAAATGGGCCAAAACATATATGTATATGGATAACGGTCCCGGAGAGGGATATTTTGCATGGTCCTGTCAGACAAACGGCAGAAAGAATGCAAACGGACCGGCACCGGACGGCGAAGAATTCTTTGCAATGGCTTTGTTCTTTGCTTCTCACAGATGGGGAGACGGCGAAGGCATTTTCGAATACAGCAAAGAAGCACGTGCGATTCTTGATGCGTGCCTCCACAAAGGCGAAAGAGGAAGAGACGGCTATCCCATGTGGAACAATGACAATTATCAGATACTGTTTGTTCCGGGAAGTCCTTTCACGGATCCCTCATATCATCTGCCTCATTTCTATGATTTGTTCGCAAAATGGGCAAACGAGAGAGACAGGGAATTCTGGGTTCGTGCCGCAAAAGCGAGCAGAGAGTATCTTACAACGGCTTGTCACAGCGAAACAGGTCTTTGCAGCGAGTATGCGAAATTTGACGGTTCGCCCATGACGAAGAAACTTCCCTGGGGCTTTTTCGGAAACTTTTACTCGGATGCTTACAGAACCGCAGCCAACATCGGTCTTGATGCAGAGTGGTTCGGCGAAGACGCGGGTCATTACGCTGTTCCTTTGAAAATGATGAAATTCTTCGGCACCGACCTTGAGGCGGTTCGATGCGAATACGAAATCGACGGCACTCCGACGGAGCGCACTGTACTTCATCCGTTGGGACTTCTTTCCACAATGGCACAGAGTGCACTGGCAATTCCTTACAGCGAAGATGAGAACAGTGATTTTGCAATAGCAAAGCAGTGGGTGGAATGGTTCTGGAACCAGCCCATGAGAAAAGGCGTCAGAAGATATTACGATAACTGCCTTTACATGTTTGCTCTGCTTGCACTTTCGGGAAATTACAGAATATGGTAAAAAAGATTGCTGTCCGAATATGCGGACAGCAATTTATATATCTAATCTTAATGCTTAAATCCGAAATGCATCTAATCTGAAATCAAGATAAAACTGTATAATAAATTAGTAAAACTGTTAAATATAAAGAGATAATACTATGAAAAAAACAGCAGGAATACTGCTTATAATGCTCGCGGGAATACTTTGGGGATGCATGGGTTTATTTGTCAGACCTCTTGATTCTCTGGGACTTTCGTCCATGGATATCGTGTTTCTCAGAGCATTTCTTACTGCACTGGTCATGGTTTTGATTCTTTTGATAAAGGATCGAAACCTTTTTAAAATACGAATAAAAGATATCTGGTGTTTCGCCGGAACGGGACTTTTAAGCATAGTTTTCTTTAATCTCTGTTATTTTAAGGAAATAACCATAACTTCGCTTGCGGTGGCATCCGTTCTTCTTTATACGGCTCCGGCATTCGTTATGATAATTTCGGCATTCTGTTTTAAAGAAAAGCTAACGAAAATGAAAATTGCCGCTTTGCTTCTTTCTTTTCTCGGACTGATTTTCGTGACGGGAGTGTTGGGAAGTGCCGATACAATTACCCTTAAAGCACTTCTTTTCGGGCTCGGCGCGGGGCTTGGATATGCTCTTTATTCCATATTTGGAAGATTCGCGATAGAGCGCGGCTACGGCTCTTTGACCATAAGTTTTTATACTTTCGTTTTCGCAAGCATCGGAAGCGTATTTTTTTCGAATCCGAAACGAATTGCGCAGGCGGCATTTGCGGGACCGGGAAGAATTCTTCTTATTATAGCGTTTGTTCTGGTTTCGACGGTCATTCCGTATATTGTTTACACACTCGGATTAAAAGAAGTCGAGAACGGGCAGGCTGCGATTATTGCATCGGTGGAGCCGGTTGTTGCATCGCTTAACGGAATAATCTGGTTTCATGAGAGCCTAAGCTTTTCTGTTGCCATAGGCATAATTCTGGTTCTGGGCGGAATAGTGTTAAGCAATCTTCAATTTAAAAAGAAAGAAAAGAATGACAATCAGGAAAAAATGAAACCAAATAAGTGCTGAGCACAAAAGAAAAAGAATACAAATTCACAAAAAAATAATAAAGACAATAATAATATGAATAATATATACATAAAAAAATAAGAAAAAATAAAATGACAAGATATTAGAAATCATATAACGGGAAATAATAAGAAATATCAGATGAAAATATATAACATAAGAAATGATAAAAGGGGTATGAGATGAAAAAGTTTGAGGAGAAAATCTGGCAGGAAGGTGAGTATAACTACAGGGCTGCTTACGGCTTTGTTCCGAATGTACATGCTTATCTTCATGATGATGACGAAGAAAGAGACTGCATGCTGGTGGTTCCCGGCGGTGCGTACTGCATGGTAGTTCCGCCCGAAGGAAATATTCCGGCACTTGAGTTTTACGAAAAAGGCATGAATGTTTTCGTGCTTACATATACAACGGATATCACGACATCCATTCCGCTTAAGAAACAGCCGCTTAACGACATTGCACGTGCGGTCCGTTTTATAAGGAAAAGAGAGAGCGAGTATAAGATTGCGGGAAAGAAACTTTTCGTCTGCGGCTTTTCCGCCGGCGGGCATGTCTGCGCGAGTCTTGCCGTTCATTATATGGATGTCGAGGAAAAGAATCCCGAATATGCATCGGTTTCCTGCAAACCCACAGGAGCGATACTTTGCTACCCCGTTATCACATCGGGAGAGTTTTCGCATGAGTTTTCTTTTGTTTCTCTTTTGGGAAAAGATGCTCCCAAAGAGGAAATGGAATATTTTTCGATAGAAAAACAGGTAACAAAAGAAACGGTTCCCTGCTTCATCTGGCAGACTGCAACCGACGATCTTGTTCCCGTTGAAAACAGTTATCTTATGGCAAAAGCACTCAGGGAAAAGGGAGTACCCTTTGCTCATTACGTTTTCCCGACGGGATTCCACGGACTCAGCGTTCCTACTGCAGACTATTTTGCAGGCAAATTCGAAGAGTACACGATGGACCAGGTTTTCCGTGCGGTTAAAGCCGTAAAAGAAGGAAAGGGTATCGAAGTTTCCGAACAAAGATGTGAGGAACTGAAAGTTCAGTTCGCCGACAAGCCTGAAAATCAGGAAGGCGATTCGAACGGAAATCAAGCTTCTCCGTTTGGCGACGCAGATCCTATGACTTTATTTAAAGATGTAAGAATGTGGCCGGATCTGGCCATGGAATGGATGGGCAGATTATAGACCCGTCAAAAGGGGGTTATTAATGAGACTTGGAACATCATCGCCTCTTTCGCATAAATCCGCGAAGGAATGGGCAGAAAATCAGATTAAACTCGGCTGCAGGGCGGTTGTATTTCCGCTTGACTGCACGTCGCCGCGCGAACTCATAGATGAGTACAAAACCGCGGCCGAAGAAAACGATATTCTTATTGCCGAAGTGGGAATATGGCGAAATCCCATGTCTCTTAATCCCGATGAAGCAAAGAAAAACACGGACTACTGCGTGGAGCAGTTAAAACTCGCGGATTATCTTCATGCAAGATGTGCCGTAAACGTTGCAGGTTCCCAGGGCGAGAGATGGGACGGACATTACCGTGCCAATTTTTCAAAAGAAATCTGGAATAAAATAGTTGAGAAAACAAGAGAGATTATCGACAGGGCTGAAATCGAAAACACGTATTTTTCACTTGAGCCCATGCCCTGGATGTATCCGACGGGACCGGAAGAGTACCTTAAATTAATAGAAGAAGTCAATCGCGAAAGATTCGCCGTGCATCTTGACGGCATCAATATGATTAATTCCGCGGAAAGATATTTTAATGCCGAAGAGTTTCTCGACAAGTGTTTCGATCTCCTCGGAGATAAAATCAGAAGCTGTCATGTAAAAGACGTTCATCTTAAGGAAGAATATACTTTCCAGCTTGAAGAGTGTGCGCCGGGACTCGGCGAGTTTCCTATTTTACATTATGTAAAAAGAATAAATGCAATCGACAGGGATATGCCTGTTATTCTTGAGCATCTTCATACGGATGAAGATTATATCAAATACATGAGTTACCTTAAGGAATTACTTGTCGGAGAGTATTAAAAACTAAAGTTTATGATAAAACAGGGAAGGATTTATTCCCTGTTTTATATTCTAAAACGGGTTATTTCCGGCTGTGAAGAATGTGGAAACACAATTGTAAATATTCTTATAGAAGAAACAGATTCATCAAAAAGGATAATTGAAACAAAGTATATGGAAGCAGTTTGAATTATGGAGGGTTACATTATGGAATACGCAAGGATAAGCGATGCGAACATTATCACGAAGCAGTACATGGATTCGATTCTTTTTGAACAAAGACTTATAGATTCTAAGGTAGCGGACACAGAGATAAAACTCTTCGGCGAGACTTGGAGCATGCCTGTGGTTACTCCCGCTTTTTCGCATCTTCCGAAATATAACGGAAGAGAACTTACCGGCTTGGAAGAATATTCGCTTGCGGCAAAGAACATGAACATGCTTAACTTCTGCGGAATGATGGAGAATGACTTATTCCAAAAGATTGTTGATGTCAATCCCAAAACAATCCGTATAGTAAAGCCGTATGCAGACAACGGCAAAGTCAGGGATCAGATGGAGTTTGCCAAAGAGGCGGGCGCATTCGGTATCGGAATGGATATCGACCATATATTCGGAGAGAACGGATATGACATAGTAATAGGAGAAGAGATGGCAGTTCAGTCTTCGGATATGATTGCTTCTTATATAGAAACTTATAAACTTCCTTTTACCGTTAAAGGTGTATTGAGTGTGGAGGATGCGGTTAAGTGCGCCGAACTCGGAGCGAAAGCGATTATAGTAAGCCATCATCACGGAAGACTTCCTTACGCAATTCCGCCCATGATGATTCTTCCCGAGATCAAAGAAGCATTGGCAGGAAAGGATGTTCAGATAATAGTCGACTGCGGAATTGAAAGCGGTTCGGATGTATACAAAGCACTTGCCCTTGGTGCGGATGCAGCGGCGCTCGGCCGTTCAATGCTTCCTTCTTTGGAAAAGGACGGAGTACCCGGTGTTGAGAAATTCTTTACGAAAGTAAAAGACGAATTAAGATTTGTAATGAGTGCTACCGGTTTCGAGAAAGTAGAAAACATAGATGACTCGGCTCTTTGGATCAAAGAAGCCTAGAAATTCGCAGATAATATTTTTTCGTTTAAAATCATAATGGCCTGGGCTATTTCATTTCGATATTTATCGTCAAAAGAACCATTATATATTTTTTCACCATAAACAGATTCTGCAATATTGTTTAATTCTTTTAATGCAATAATTGCAGAATCATGTTTTTCTCTTCTTTGAGAATCTAATACGCTGCCCATGTACATTCCATATTTGGTATTAAAATCCAATTGCTTGTATTTTTCTTCTAAAGTGGAAATAAAAACGGCGTAATCCTTTAATGTTTCTATAAGAAATAAAACATTTTCTTTATCTTTTATTTTTTCAAGCAATTCTATATTAATATTATTCATAATCTACCCGTTTCAGATTATTAATACCGTATTTATCATTGGCGAGTTTCTCGTGGAAGACGTTTGAAATAATTTTGAAAACTTCATCCAGGGATTTATTCATACTATATTTTTCTTTAAATTCTTTGAGAATATTCTCTTTATTATTTCCGCCTCTAAGATTGTCGCTTATGATTAAACCGCAGGTTTCGCAGCAGTCGATGTTAAAAGCGGCCATTTGATCGTCATCGACGGGATAGCCGTCATTTCTCATTATTCTTTTAATCAGTCCCAAAACATATTCGGGCGGATTAACCACACCCTGTTCCCATCTTTGAATATTAGCGACAGGAATTCCCAGGTAGTTTGCAAACTTGCTTTGACTTAATCCGGTATATAATCTCAATATTTTAATTTTCATATCATTTCCCTCTGTCTACATATATTATATACAAAATGTATATAGTAAGCAATATGAATTATAAAAGGCAGGAGAAGCTCATCGGTGAAAATTGAAAAAAGGATCTGCAAAACATCAACAAAATTATTCATCAAATTAACTTACTAAAGTGTCTGAAATAGAGGAAGAAATGCGATAAATAGGGCATCTTATAAAGATGAAAATATTTTTTTGAAAATTTTTAAAAAATGTTGTTGACAATGGCAAAATGAAATGATACTATAGTCAAGCACTGTTCAAAAAACAAGTGCACAGAACCTTGACAAATAAACAGCAATGCAACCCTGAAACAATTCTAAAATCGGTTTAAAACCGAAGAGTAATTTCAGAGAAAGACAAACCTTAAACAAGTAAACGTTAAGAATAAGCTAAGCAGTTTATTCTAAGGCGGATTAAATTCAACATATTTTTATAGAGAGTTTGATCCTGGCTCAGGATGAACGCTGGCGGCGTGCTTAATACATGCAAGTCGAACGAAGATATTTCGCTGATGCGATTCGTCAAATCTTGAAATATCTTAGTGGCGGACGGGTGAGTAACGCGTGGGTAACCTGCCTTACACAGGGGGATAACAGTTAGAAATGACTGCTAATACCGCATAAGCGCACGGTATCGCATGATACAGTGTGAAAAGATTTATCGGTGTAAGATGGACCCGCGTCTG
>JAEEGL015113345.1_pt1 | contig 25988 bp, 22 predicted proteins | sample 9134231 | NCBI WGS metagenome assembly JAEEGL01 (sample SAMN16246548, study PRJNA631951) | gut metagenome | biome: gut microbiome; feature: rumen; material: fiber-attached | host: Bos | place: Iran: Karaj | collected 2018-10 | reverse complement strand
CAAACTGTACTTTTCATTCATCAGGTCCATCGTTCCCATCATGTCCACCTTGCGGTCCATGCTCATGAAAATGCGTCCTCCTTTTTCTATAAGAACAGTCAGGATGTTCTTGTCAGGAATTGCGATTTCCGATACGGAACCTGGTGTGTTCACTTGTACGGGCTCGGGTTTGATGAAGGTTGAGGTAAGCATGAAAAAGGTAAGCAACAGGACCATAACGTCACTCATAGGCGTCATGTCTATGAATGTATCGCTCTTTTTAATTTTAAATCGTCCCATGTTTATCTACCTTTCTACATGAATTAGTGAGTAGCGGAGTAGTTTTGTACAAGTGTGAAGCCTACTTCGTCGAGCGTGTAGGTCAGTTTGTCAATGCGAGCTGTAAAGTAGTTGTAAGCAATAACTGCAAGAGCAGACGTTGCAATACCGGAAGCCGTGTTAACAAGAGCTTCAGAGATACCACGGGAAAGTTCTGCGGAGTCAGCGCCACCACCGGCGGACAGAGCCGAGAACGACTTGATCATACCGAGCACCGTACCGAGAAGACCGGTGAGCACACCTAACGTAACGATGGTGGCAATCACGGGAAGGTTCTGCTGCAACGAAGGCATTTCGAGGGCAGTGGCTTCGTCGAGGGCCTTTTGTATGCCAAGCACTTTCTGTTCTTTGGTCAGTTTGTCGTCAGCTTCCACTTCCTTGTACTTCAAAAGGGTTGCGCCTACTACGTTGGCAACTACGCCGCCCTGCTTGTCGCACAATTTCTTCACGCCGTCGAGGTCCTTGTTTTCAAGAGCCTTGCGCGTGCCTTCTACAAACTTCACGAGGCTTCCCTTACCGGAAGCTGTCTTCAGAGCAATCAGACGTTCGATGGCCAATACGGCTACCGTCAGGAACAATGTCCAGATGATGGGCACGATGAATCCGCCCTTGTAGATAGAACCCATGAGGTCGATCGGGTTATTGTTGTTGTCACCGCCCGTAAAGTGGGAACCGGCACCAAACACGCCATGGAAGACGACCATAGCCACTACATAGCTGATGACTATTACAAGCCATGCCATTCTGATTCCTTTGAACTCGTAAGCCTTCTTGGAGGCAGGAGCTTTCTTACTTGTGTTCACAGTTTTCTGATTTGTTTCCATTTTAACTTGAATTGAATTTTTAATTATTAGTTCTATTATTTTGATTAACTCTTCGACGTTTAGGGAGCGTCACAGCACGATGTTTCACACCGTGCGCCACATATTGACATGCAAAAATAGGAATAATATTTGAATATCGCGGACATATTTGAAAAATTTCGCTACAAAAAATCCTATTTTGCAAAAGTTCCTACAAAAGTACGACTTCTCGCCCAAATAAAACACTCCAGTTGGCAGAAAATACACCTTTCCCGCAATTTTCCGCCACTTTTCAGCAAAACAGGCGCAGAAAACGTATTTTTGCGGCCGCGCCGCCCGTTTTTCGTCAAAAATGTGTAACTTTGCAAAGCATATGGCATCTGCCAAGCAGGACATAAAAGAAAACATTTCAAATATAGATATGACCATACCAAATTTAGATTGGGCAAATTTGCCTTTCAGCTACATCCGCACCGACTATAACGTGCGCTGCTGGTATCGTAACGGCCAATGGGGCCGAATTGAAATCTGTTCTGACGACAATATAAATTTAAGTATCGCCGCCACGTGTCTCCATTACGGACAAGAAGCCTTCGAAGGCCAAAAAGCGTTCCGCTGTCCCGACGGTAAAATCCGCATATTCCGCATTGACGCCAACGCAGAACGCCTCCAGAGCACCTCACGCGGCATTGTCATGCCCGAAGTGCCCACAGAACTTTTCGTGGAAATGGCAAAGCAAGCCGTCAAGCTCAACGAGCGTTTCATTCCGCCCTACGAAAGCGGCGCCGCGCTCTACATCCGTCCCCTTCTTATCGGAACTACGGCACAGGTAGGCGTACATCCCGCCGACGAATACCTGTTCCTCATCTTCGTAACCCCCGTAGGCCCCTACTTCAAAGGCGGCTTCGCGTGCACCGACTACGTCATCATACGCGACTACGACCGCTCCGCACCGCTCGGGACAGGTATATATAAGGTAGGAGGCAACTATGCCGCCAGCCTCAAGGCAAACAAGATTGCCCACGACAAAGGCTACTCCTGCGAATTCTACCTTGACGCGAAAGAAAAGAAATATATCGACGAATGCGGCGCAGCCAATTTCTTCGGCATCAAAGACAACACCTACGTCACCCCGAAATCGACGTCCATTCTCCCGTCTATCACCAACAAGAGCCTACAACAGCTCGCCCTTGACCTGGGAATGAAAGTCGAAGTGCGGCCTATTCCCGAAGAAGAACTGAGCACGTTCGAAGAAGCCGGCGCCTGCGGCACCGCAGCCGTGATATCGCCCATACGCAAGATTGACGACCTCGACAACGGAAAGAGCTACGTCTTCAGCAAAGACGGCAAACCGGGCCCCGTCAGCGAGAAACTCTACCACAAGTTGCGCAACATACAGTACGGCATTGAACCCGACGTGCACAACTGGAACCTGATAATCGACTAAACCGACACCCGACGATGAAAAGGACGAATGCTGAAATCCGCAAACAAGCCCGACATGCCCTTGAGACACATTGGGCCGACGCAGCCATAGTTTCGCTCATCTATTTCGTCATTTGCCCCTTCATAATTTGGTTCAGCCGCCTCATCGACCATCAGGCCGCCTTCTACATCGTATGGAGCCTCCTGTGCATCCCCCTTCATTGGGGCTACACCACATATTTCCTGCTCCAGTTCCGGGCTAAAGACCCCAAATACAGCCAACTGTTCATCGGATATGCCGACTTCCGCCGCATATTCGGCACAGGCTTCCTGCAAGGTCTCTACACGCTCATCGGACTACTGCTGTTCATCGTGCCAGGCATCATACGCGCGCTCGAATTTACTTTTGTGTCCTACCTACTTTTGGATAAGCCCGACATGAAATACCATGCCGCGCTACGCGAAAGCCGCAGGCTCATGAAAGGGCACAAGATGAAACTGTTTATGCTCTACCTCAGCTTCCTCGGGTGGGCCGGTCTTTGCGTTTTGTCCTTCGGTTTCGGCTTCCTCATCCTACAACCTTACGTCCGCACTTCGGTTGCCGCCTTCTATCACGACGTCACCGACGCCGATGCCGCCAAAGCACGCGCCCAAGCCGGATAACGGACAGCACATGTCCCACATCGCCAAGCCTATCTGAAACATGGCAAAAAACAAGTTGGACAAATTTGCCGACATGGCCCGATATCCGCATGTCTTTCAACCGGCAGAGGGCGAGCCAATCGACGCTCCCTTCGCACTACGCGGCTCGTGGCACGAAAGTTTCTTTCACAACGGCCGCCCCATAGTCCTTGAACTCGGCTGCGGACGCGGAGAATATGCCGTCGGACTCGCACGTCAGTTCCCCGACAAAAACTTTATCGGCGTCGACATCAAAGGCGCACGCATGTGGACCGGAGCCACGCAATCCTTGAACGAAGGTCTTCGGAACGTAGCCTTTGTCCGCACGCGCATTGAGTTTATTCAGCGCTTCTTTGCCAAAGACGAAGTCGCAGAAATCTGGCTTACGTTCAGCGATCCCCAGATGAAGAAACCGACCAAGCGGCTTACTTCAACCTATTTTTTAGAAAGATACCGTCAATTTCTGATTAACGAGGGACTTATACACGTGAAAACCGACAGCAACTTTCTCTTCACGTACACTGAATACATGCTGCGCGAAAACCAGTTGCCCGTCGTCTGCGCCACACGCGACCTCTACGGCGACGAAGCCCGGCAACAGCTGCCCGAAGACATGCTTGCGCTGCTCCAAATCAAGACCTATTACGAGGAACAATGGCTTAGCCGCGGCTTACCCATAAAATTCGTCTCCTTCCGCCTACCTCGCGAAGGCCGGCTGCGGGAACCCGACATCGAAATCGAACTTGACGACTACCGAAGCTATGCACGCAGCAAGCGAAGCAGTCTTACAAAAGCAAAATAACCACATACCCATGACTTTATACCCCCAACTCATCCGCGAAGCCCTCCAAGGCGTGCGCTACCCCGGCACAGGCAAAAACATCGTTGAGGCCAGCATGATTGACGACGACATGCGCATCGACGGAATGCGTGTATCGTTCTCCATCATCTTTCCAAAAAATCCCGACCCCTTCATGAAATCGGTTTTGAAGGCAGCTGAGGCCGCCATCAAAGCCCATTGCGGCCAGGAAGTGGAAGCCGAAATCACCGCACTCGCACCTGAGCACCAGCCCAAGGCAACTGAGAAACTCCTTCCCCAAGTCAAGCACATCATTGCCGTATCCAGCGGCAAGGGAGGCGTAGGTAAATCCACCGTAGCCGCAAATCTCGCCGTCAGTCTGGCACGTGCCGGCTACCGTGTGGGACTTCTCGACGCCGATATCTTCGGTCCTTCCATCCCTACCCTGTTTGGTCTGGAGGATTTCCAACCTTACGGCGAGACGGTGGGCGACAAACAGATGATTGTCCCGGCTGAAATATACGGAATCAAGATATTGAGCATCGGATTCTTCGTTCGGCCAGAGCAGGCTACGGTATGGCGCGGCCCAATGGCGTCAAACGCGCTGAAACAACTGATTTCGGAGGCCAATTGGGGCGAGTTGGACTACTTCATCATCGACACGCCGCCCGGCACGAGCGACATCCATCTCACGCTCTTGCAGGAACTCGACATTACGGGCGCTGTCATCGTGAGCACACCGCAGAAAGTGGCCCTCGCCGACGCACGTAAGGGCATCGATATGTATCAGAACGAAAAAATCAACGTACCCATTCTCGGCCTGGTCGAAAACATGGCATGGTTTACGCCGGCTGAACTGCCCGGGAACAAGTACTATCTGTTCGGCAAAGAAGGTGTGAAACACTTGGCCGAATCTATGGGCGTGCCTCTCCTCGGTCAGATTCCCCTGGTGCAATCCATTTGCGAGAACAGCGATGCAGGCGAGCCCGTAGCCGCAGTTGAAGGCACCGCGACGGCGCTTGCTTTCAGCCAACTGGCCGATGCCGTGGTCAACGAGGTAGAACGTGTGAGCCAAAAGGCTTAACGCCCGCACCACATCCTATACGCCGCAGCCGGGACACCCTCTGGCTGCGGTTTTCTTTGCCCTGCCTCCTTGTAGCGGCAATGCGGGAAAAACGATGTGGGACTTAGGGGAAATACAAGTCCAACAAAGAAATGACCATGTCCCACTTCGAAAAACCGAAACGCGACTTTGCGGAAAGCACATCAGGGGGAATCGGATGTAAAATTCAAATTGCAAAGTACAAAACAGCGCTGCTCCGGCGGCAGATTGTTGCTTTTTGTCGGAAATACGGAATATAATCCGACAATTTCCTGTTTTTATCCGTCCGTTTCGTATAAAATTGGTAATTTTACACGTCTAATGTACGTCAGCATGAAGATTGCCGTTTTCCAACAAGATATCGTATGGAACAACCCGGCCGAAAACCGTCGCAAAGCCGCTGAGGCCATCCGCAAAGCCCCTGGAAGTGAACTCTATGTTCTGCCTGAAATGTTCAGCACCGGATTTGTCACCGAGCCTGAGGGAATTGCCGAAAACCATTGCGGTGAAACGCTCGGCTGGATGCGGCAAATCAGCGACGAAACGGGGGCTGCCCTGGCCGGAAGCGTAGCTGTCGCCGACGGAACGCGCCATTACAACCGCTTATATTTCGTTAGCCCCGACGGCAACACGGTGTGGTACGACAAACGTCACTTGTTCACTTACGCAGGTGAGGACAAGCACTACGTAGCCGGCACCCGCCGCGTGATAACTGAATATGGCGGCGTGCGGTTTCTGCTCCAGACGTGCTACGATTTGAGATTTCCCGTCTTCAGTCGCAACTGCGGCGACTACGACGCCGTTCTCTACGTGGCAAGTTGGCCCGAAAGCCGCATAAACGTGTGGGAAACGTTGCTACGTGCCCGTGCCATCGAAAACCAATGCTACGTCGTCGGCGTAAACCGCACAGGCAGCGACCCCACATGCACCTACGGCGGCGGCAGTGCCATCATCGACCCGCGCGGACGCACCTTGGCCGCGTGCAAACCCCGCACAGAAGAAACCGTATCGGCCGAAATCAGCATGGAAAGCCTCATGGCCTTCCGCAAGAAGTTTCCCGTGCTCGACGACTCCGACATCTTTGAAGTCAACTTGGAAAAATAATTCTTTAACATAAAGCGACTAACAAATATATCAAAATGTCAGAACACAAACTCCTGTTAGGTGACGAGGCTATCGCCCTTGGTGCCATCCATGCCGGACTCAGCGGCGTGTATGCTTATCCAGGAACCCCCTCAACTGAAATAACCGAATTCATACAAAGCCACCCGCTGGCCCGCGAACGCGGCATACACAGCCGTTGGTGCACTAACGAAAAAACTGCCATGGAGGCCGCACTGGGCATGTCGTATGCCGGCAAGCGCGCATTGGTCTGCATGAAACATGTAGGCATGAATGTTTGCGCCGACGCCTTTGTAAATTCCGCCATCACAGGCGTGAAAGGCGGCATCGTGGTTCTCGCAGCCGACGACCCCAGCATGCACTCGTCGCAAAACGAGCAAGACTCACGCTTCTACGGCAAATTCGCCCTCATCCCCATCCTGGAACCCAGCAACCAGCAGGAAGCCTACGACATGATGGGCGAAGCCTACCGCATGTCAGAGTCGCTCCGCCTTCCGGTGCTCATGCGCATCGTCACACGCCTTGCCCACAGCCGCGCATCGGTCATGGTGGGCAGCGCAACAGAGCCGAACGCCCTCAGCCCCGACGAAGGAAAACATTGGGTGCTTCTGCCTGCCATTGCACGCAAGCAATACGTCAGTCTGCTTGAGAAACAGCCCGACATATTGCAGATGAGCGAAACGTCACCGTACAACCGCTGCGAAAACGCGGACACAGAAAAAGGCTTGGGCGTCATAGCCTGCGGCATAGCCTACAATTATGTTAAGGAAAGCCGTGTTGAAGGGCTCTCGGGCCTGCTTAAAGTGTCGCAATACCCATTGCCGGCAACGCAAATCAAGCGTCTGGCCGAGAAAAGCCGTGCTATTCTCGTCGTAGAGGACGGTCAGCCCGTTGTGGAACAAGATGTGAGAGGCTTACTCGGTTCCGGTTACGACATCAAGGGACGTCTCACCGGCGATCTGCCGCGTACGGGCGAACTGACGCCGGATTGTGTGGTGCAAGCCTTAGGCAAGAAGACCGAAGCCGGAGCTGCGGCGAAGAATGTTGTAGGCCGCCCGCCCGCACTCTGTCCCGGCTGCGGCCACAGGGATGTTTACACAGCGCTGAACAAGGTTGCCGCCGAATATAAAGATTCCCGCATCTTCGGAGACATAGGTTGCTACACGCTGGGGGCACTTCCGCCCTACAATAGCCTGGCCAGCTGCGTGGATATGGGAGCCAGCATCACCATGGCCAAAGGTGCCGCCGACGCAGGCCTATGGCCGGCCATCGCTGTCATAGGTGATTCGACGTTTACCCACAGTGGCATGACGGGACTGCTTGATGCCGTGAACGACAAGGCTAATATCACCGTCGTTATTTCAGATAACCTCACCACAGCTATGACTGGCGGGCAAGACAGTGCGGGAACGAACAAGTTTGAAGCCATTTGCCTTGGACTGGGTGTGGAGCCGGAACACGTCAGAGTGGTTGTGCCGCTTCCCAAGAACATGGAAGAAATCACCAACATCATCCGTGAGGAAATCAATTACAGAGGTGTGTCCGTGATAATCCCTCGTCGCGAGTGCATCCAGACACTTAACCGGAAATTACGCAAACAAAAAGCCCAGAAACAATGAAGAAGGACATCATATTATCAGGTGTGGGAGGACAAGGAATCCTCTCCATTGCCACCGTTATCGGCGAAGCAGCCACCCAGGCCGGACTCCATCTAAAGCAAGCCGAAGTTCACGGCATGAGTCAGCGCGGTGGCGACGTGCAAAGCAATCTCAGGCTGAGCACAGACGAAATTTACAGCGACTTAATCCCACAGGGCCAGGCCGATCTCATAATTGCCATGGAACCAATGGAAGCTTTGCGATACCTACCCTATTTGTCGGAAGACGGATGGGTAATTACGTCGTCAGAACCATTCATTAACATTCCCAATTATCCCGACACGGAGGCGTTGTATCAGGAACTGGACGCACTGAAACATGTGAAAAAACTGGGTATTGAGACATTGGCCAAGGAAAATCAGATGCCCAAAAGCGCAAACATGATATTGCTCGGCATGGCCGCGCCTTTCATTGAGATTATAAGCCCCGAAGATTTGCGCAAGTCAATCATGAGAATTTTTATGTCAAAGGGAGAAAAAATTATATCGGACAATGTGAACGCCTTTGACCTTGGTTACAACAGTGCAAAGCAATGAAAGAAACTCCCATACCGGCAACCGTCGTAGACGAGGCCATTGAAGAATTAGGCATCAAAGACTTCGGGCGCGCCACCATTCGTGAAATAGTGGCCGTAGCGCAGAAATCTGAACAAAGGAGCGGCCAGGAATTCATCAAGATGGAGATGGGCGTTCCCGGATTGCCTCCGTCAAAATATGGCGTTGAGGCACAAATCAGCGCATTGGAGAACGGCATCGCACGTCTCTATCCTGACATCAACGGCATCCCGCAACTCAAGCAAGAAGCTTCGCGATTCATCAAAGCATATATAGGAATCGACCTCGCGCCCGAAGGATGCGTCCCCGTGTGCGGCTCCATGCAGGGCACATTTGCCTCGTTCCTCACGGCAAGTCAAACCGGCAAGACAAAGAATACCATACTGTTCATCGACCCGGGCTTTCCCGTGCAAAAACAACAGTGTGTGGTCATGGGAACTCCGTTTGAAAGTTTTGACGTGTACGACTACCGCGGCGACAAGTTAGGCCCAAAAATTGAAAGCTACCTTGAAAAAGGCAACATCGCGGCCATCATCTACAGCAACCCCAACAACCCGACGTGGGTGTGCCTCAACGAAGACGAATTACGCACCATCGGAACGCTGGCAACAAAGTACGACACCATCGTGTTTGAGGACCTGGCTTATTTCTCAATGGATTTCCGCCTGAACCTGAGCATACCGTTCCAAGCGCCCTACCAAGCGACCGTAGCAAAGTACACAGACAACTACGTGCTCCTCATAAGCGGCAGCAAAGCCTTCAGCTACGCCGGCGAACGCATTGCCGTCAGTTGCATCTCCGACAAGCTCTATCACAGAGAGTACCCTGCGCTGACGCAACGCTATGGTAACGGCCAGTTTGGCCCGGTATTCATCCACCGAGTCCTGTATGCGCTCAGTTCAGGTACGAGCCACAGCGCACAATATGCCTTGGCCGCCATGCTGAAAGCCGCAAGCGACGGCGTATATGACTTCCGGAAAGACATAAGTGAATACGGACGCCGGGCAAAACGGTTGAAAGAGATATTTACACGCCATGGCTTTCACATCGTATATGACAAAGACCTCGACAAACCCGTTGCCGACGGTTTCTACTTTACCATAGGCTATCCCGGGTTCAGCGGAAAAGAACTTTCAAAAGAGTTGCTCTACTACGGAGTGAGTACTATAGCGCTTGACTCCACCGGAAGTACACAGCAAGGGCTTAGGATTTGCACTTCGTTTGTGAAAGACAACCAATACGACCTGTTGGACGAACGCATGAGCGTTTTTGAGAGAAATAATTAAGAGAAAAAACTAACCTGATTTATTATTATGATTTGGAATCCGAACAAAGAATGCATGAGCACGGATGAGATGCGTGCTTTACAAGGACGCCGTCTCCACAAGATTGTGAAATACGTGTACCACAACGTACCTTTCTATCGCAACAAGCTACAAAAGATGGACGTAACACCAGATGACATCCGTAACATTGAAGACATTCACAAGCTACCCTTTACTACGAAACAGGATCTGCGTGACAATTACCCCTACGGCCTACAAGCTGCGCCGAAATCCGAAATTATCAGAGTGCATGCTTCAAGTGGCACCACCGGAAACCCGACTATCGTGGGCTATACCCGCAAAGACATCGAAGTATGGAGCGAATGCATGACGCGATGTCTGACAGCCTACGGCGTAAGTCGCGACGACACGTTCTCAGTTGCCTATGGCTACGGACTATTTACGGGAGGACTCGGTGCTCACTACGGTGTGGAAAACCTTGGGGCGGCTGTAGTACCCACCTCAACGGGCAATACGGAGAAGCATGTCCGTCTCATACGCGACTTAGGCATTACCGGCATCGCCTGTACCCCATCTTATGCGCTCTATCTCGCAGAAACGATGGACCATATGGGAATTGGGAAAAACGATATCCGACTTCGTGTCGGCGCATTCGGAGCTGAGCCTTGGACAGAAAGCATGCGCGCAGAAATAGAAAGCCGTTTAGGATTAAAAGGATTCAACTTGTACGGGCTCAGCGAGATTATGGGACCGTGTGTAAGCTATGAGTGTCAAGAACAAAGCGGCTCGCATATTTGTGAAGACCACTTCTTTCCTGAGATAATTGACCCCGACACGCTTGAGCCCCTTCCTTACGGCCAAGTGGGCGAGTTAGTGTTCACCACACTCACGAAAGAAGGCATGCCTCTCCTACGTTATCGCACGAAAGACCTTTGTTCTCTCATGAATGACACGTGTCCGTGCGGACGAACCAGTGTCAGAATGGGCCGAATCCTCGGTCGCAGCGACGATATGCTTATTATCCGGGGCATCAACGTATTCCCGTCACAGGTAGAAAGCGTTGTACTGAGCATGCCCGAATTTGCGCCGCGATATCTATTAGTTATTGACCGCGTCAACAATCTTGACACCCTCCAGGTCCAAGTTGAAGTCCGTCAGGATTACTTTACCGAACAGTTTGACACACTTGGCGCTCTCGGAACGCTTGAAAAGAAGCTCGCCGACAAACTTAAGAGCGTCTTATCCATAAGTGCAAAAGTACAACTCAAAGCTCCGGGCACAATAGAACGGAGTCAAGGAAAGAGTAAATTTGTTCTCGATAAACGACAACTAAAATAAAAGATATGAATATCGAATCCCCTTACTTCCATCCCGACATGGAAACGCTCTCTCGCCCAGAGATTGAAGCGTTACAACTACATCGTTTGCAGCAAACGGTTCAGCATTGCATGCAATCCCCATTCTATCGCGAGCGGTTCAAACAATGCGGGTTGCATCCCGAAGACATCCGCACGTTAGACGATTTGCGTCGTATCCCATTTACGACCAAGCAAGACTTACGCGACACCTATCCCTTCGGAATCGCGTCTGTACCGCTCGAAAAATGCGTTCGCCTCCACTCATCCAGCGGAACGACAGGTAATCCGACCGTGATACTCCACACGCAAGCCGACCTCGACGCCTGGGCAGAGGCTTTGGCCCGTTGCTTGTGGATGGTAGGTCTACGTCCAAGCGACGTGTTCCAAAATTCCTCCGGCTACGGTATGTTTACAGGCGGCCTGGGATTCCAATACGCCGCTGAACGCGTGGGCATGCTCACGGTGCCGGCAGCAGCAGGCAACACAAAACGCCAGATAAAGTTCATCACCGATTTCGGAACCACTGCCCTTCACGCCATCCCAAGCTATGCCGCCCGTCTCTACGAGGTAATGAAAGCCGAAGGCATTGACCCGAGACGCGACACCCGCCTGCGTGTTCTTGCAATTGGTGCCGAACCACACAGCGAGGAGCAGCGCCGGCGCATCGAGGAGATGCTCGGAGTGAAAGCCTACAACTCCTTCGGCATGTCCGAAATGTGCGGTCCCGGAGTGGCTTTCGAATGCACAGAACAGAATGGCATGCACATTTGGGAGGACTACTACATTGTCGAGATTGTTGATCCCGACACTTTAGAGCCCTTACCCGACGGCGAAGTGGGTGAACTCGTTCTCACAACCCTGCGCCGCGAAGCCATGCCGCTCCTGAGATACCGTACACGCGACCTGACACGCATCATCCCAGGCACGTGCCCCTGCGGACGCCAGCACAAACGTCTTGACCGCATGAAAGGACGCAGCGACGACATGATAATACTTAAAGGAGTCAACATATTCCCCGTCCAGATTGAGAGAATTCTTCTCCAGTTCCCCCAACTCACGAGCGAATACCTCATTACGCTTGACACAGCCGACGACAACGACACCATGCTCGTCGAAGTCGAACTTCAAGAGCTCTTCACCGACGACTACGGCCTCCTGGAAAAACTCACAAAAGAGATTCAACAGCGTCTCCGCGACGAAATCCTCGTCACACCGCGTGTGCGTCTCGTTCCACCAGGTTCACTTCCCCGTCAAGAAGGCAAAGCCGTCCGTGTGAAGGACCTGAGAAAAAAATACTAAGACATAAAACGTATTATATTTGACATAGAAACCCGTAAACCAAATAAAATAAGAGCTATGACCATCAATCAACTATCCATCTTCATTGAAAACAAGCAGGGAACCCTTCTGCAAGTGCTTGACCTGCTTAAGAAGGCCGGCATCCAGCTGATTGCAACCAATTTGGCCGACACCGTTGAATACGGTATCCTACGTATCATCTGCTCAGACCCACAAAAGGCATACGAAGCCCTCAAAGGGGAAGGCGTAGCCGTAGCTATGACCGAAGTGTTCGCAGTTGAGATCGACAACGAGGCAGGCCGTGGCGCCGATGCCATAGCATCGTTCGTAAACAAAGGAGTCAGCATCGCCTACCTCTATTCCTTCATCGTCGACGGCAAAGGCATTCTCATCTTCCGCACGGATAATCCGGAATTGGCCGCAGAAGCCATCAGCAATGACGGTCTCTGCACACTCACCGAGCAAGACCTTTCGTCGCTTGTCTGACGCGACACACAGTAGCAGGGCCGCATTTCATGGGAAATGCGGCCCTGCGTCGTATAGGTACGTTTCCGACGGACACTACTCCGACTTCCGGTAACCGGTAGCCTCCATGGCGGCCGTCAAATTCTTCTTCGCGTCGTATACCTCCACCTTCACAAACGGCACGCGCGGATGATTGTGCACCACATGGGCGATGGCACTCACCTGCCCCGTCTTGACAGGCCGCAGATACGAGATGGTCGCCGACAATGTCACACCTACACACCCCGCACTCGCAATGGCTGCCGCGGCAGCGAAATCTGCCAACGTGTATATGGCCCCGCCCTGACAATAACCCGAAGCATTCAGATGACTTTCGCCCACCTGCATCGCGGCAACCGCATGACCGTCGTCGGCTTCTACCAGCTGGATGCCACCAAGTTGGGCATATCGGTCGTCAGCAAAGAATTTCTTTATGTTCATCCGCAGTTTACTTGTCAATAGTGATGCTACCGGAGCCAATAAGATGCTTGTCGGCAATAATCTGTACGCGGAAAGTGCCAGCACCTATGTATTCGTTCACGGGAATATAGACTGTGACGCGCTGTTCTTCGCCTGTGTATTCAATAACCCGCTGTGCCGAGATGCCAACCTGAGTATTCTCAAAAGCAACACTGCCTTGCTGCGACAGAACTTCGCCATTGGGCTTCAAAAGCCGCACACACACCTGACGTTCTCCCGTTTGGGCCGTGATATTCTTTGATATCGTAAACGAAATAGTGAAACGTGTGATATCCTTAACGCGTTTTGCATCCTTGCCACGTTTGTTTTGCGGCAAAATAGATACCGACGTGGCGTCGAGTTGAGCGGCTATAGCCACCTTCTCAGTCAGATTTTGTTTTTCTGAACTCAAAGCCGACACCTGCTCTGTCGCTGCCTGGTATTGCTGACGCACAGCTTCGTTCTCGCGATGCAAACTTTCGTTGAGGCGATTCAGAGAATCGACCTGCAATACGTAACTCCGGAGCACGGCACGCACAGTTGCGAGTTCCTTTTTCAGACGTTGTATCTCGCGGGCGTCATTTGATTTTGTCCGTTTCAGTTCTTCGCGCAACTCACTTACCTTCTGCTCTTCCTCAGTGAGGCGTTGTAGCAGACTGTCGTTGCGAATGGAGCGCTTGAGTTCGTCATACTGCAGGGCAAACTCCTTGTATTCGTTTTCCATCTCGCGTTTGTCCATGGCAGCCAACGCTTCCAGTTCAGCCTTTTCCTGACGTTCGTGACGCAGATTGAGACCTAAGTAGACGAGTCCCGCAATAAGGAGGGCACCAAGTACCGATGCCGCTGCGATAATTACTTTCTTATTCATGACAGATGCACTTTGCAGTTCGACCGCAAAGGTACAAATAAAAACGAGAATGACAAAGCGAAACCGATGTTTCAGTCGGTTTTCTCATTGTTTCGGTTCACGTCCGCAAAGCAAAACATAGGGGCAATATTGGCACTCATTCGTATTGTCAGTTTGGTTAAAAGCCGCACTACGCATGTGTGCGATGTATTCAGTGAGGCGATGGCGGAACTCATCTACACGTTCCTTGTCGCTTGGCCAGTCATCGGAGAACGTAACATAAGGTGAATAGCCTTTACCCAGTTTTTGCGTGAAATAAAGCGCCGCCATGGGCACCTCAAGTCCCTTGAGCGAGCACAGGAGTTGGTAGAACAACGTCTGACGTGCATAGTCCTTCTTGTTATCCTCAAACAACTGCGCCACACCTTCGGCTTTCATTTTGTTTTCATCGTATTTCCCCGTTTTATAGTCCACCACACGCAGCCGGCCACCGTTGTCGCGCCCCACACGGTCCACACGGTCAATGTAACCCTTGAGATTGGTGAGCGCATCGAGACTAACGGTGACACTGTCTTCGGCTTGGAGAAAACTAAGTCCGTCTTGCGACGCACTGTCTGCGTCATAGTTTAAAATATGCTTGATATATGTCCGGGCAACAACAGCTTCGACTTTATGGTCTTCGTAACAGAAAGCCTGACCGCCCTTCTTCACTTCGCTTTCACTGACATGGTTGAAGGCTTCGGCGATATACATGTCCAGAAGAGCATCGTCCTGGGAGAGTTCAAGCAACTTGCGTGAACTTAACTCCACTTCGGGACGCTCCCCTCTCAAATCTAAGTATATTCTTTCTGCGACACGGTGAATGATACTTCCGAGAGTGTTCATCTGCAGAACAAGTGAAGGTTTCGCCACCTCGGAGATACGGGCCACATTGGCAAAGAAATATTTCAACGGACAGGAGATGTACTGCGCCAAAGACGAGGCTGAGAGATACAACGTGCGGTTTGACATGACTTCACGTGAGGCTTCGGGCGAAACACCTCCGGCTTGGGTCAAACAATCCGTCTGTGCGCGCTGCCCAAGTGTGTAGAAATCCACCGGAAGTTGCGTTTGCAAGAGTATTTGTAGCATAAAGCGCGACATTTCTCCGTGATGCACCGAATCATCCGTGGACTCATTATAAACCATAGTCACTTTCCGTGCCCTCTGTATCAAACGAAAGAAGTTGTAAGCATAGACTTCGGTTTGCTCATCCGGCGTCATGATGCGATAATGTTTGCGAAGGTCGTAAGGAATATAGGAATGGTCGGCCGTTTTCTTTGGGACAACTCCCTCTCCTACCGACAAGAGCAGCACGTTGTCAAAGTCAAGATTACGTGTCTCAAGCACACCCATCACCTGCAAGCCACTTGCGGGTTCCCCATGAAAAGGAACGGACTGACGGGAAAGGACTTGGCGGATAAGACTGCCCAATGTAGTGCGCTTCACCTCAAGGATGCCGGCTTCGACGTAGCGGAGAAAACGGCCCACAACGGTGTAACACTGGAAGAAACTCTCAGCTGCAAGCTGGGCAGTCCAAGATTCATCACGCTCTCTTTGCATCCGTGACTGCGCTTCCTGTTGTACGGCCAGCAGCAAACGGGTCAGGAGTTCGGAAGCGGTACTTGTCACACCCGACAATTCGTTAAACTGCTGCATAACGTAAGCATAGGCCGGCGTATAATTCATTGGGAAACCTTTTGTAATGTTTACCTCGTTCACACAATCGGGTAAGCAGTGAACAACCGGCTGTAACAGTGTTTCATCACAAAGCACCACGGCGGTACGTCGTTCCTCGTCGCGCGTGAGATGCTCTTCGACCCACTGGGATACGTAACGGGCCTGCGCATTATTGGATGACGCGGCGACAAATTCGAGAGACTCGTGGCGAGAAAGGTTATCAAACAATTCCTCTCCCAGTTCGGAACCAAAATGCCGCAGAGCGTGCTCCATAGATTTGCCAAAAGACAAGCTGGCTTTGTTTCCGACGTACATATGGTCATAATCCCAATAGAAAAGTGCCTTGTCCTGCGACTTAACATAGTCAAGCAACTGCCATTCTACGGGAAGAAGTATGCTGAAACCGACAAAAACATACGTATCATAAGTCTCGGGCAAAGCAAGTTCTCCTGACAGCAACCCATCCACCACTCTGCGCTGCCGTGCTCCCTCGTAGGCCTCGCCATCTGAAGCCAACTGCTCGTTCAAGCGTACATACATCGGGTAAAGCCGTTCCCAGAGCTGCTCAAAATCATCTTTCAGCCGGCCTTGTGCCTTAAAAGTCTCCACAAAGGGCCGCAAACGCTCGCGTTCCTCCTCACTCATGCGTTCCAACTGCTTGGCAGCAGACCACGAGTCAAACAATTCCTCCGCATTAACCATACTCCGGTCAATGTTGGAGAAATCTGTGAGCAACTGTGTCCCCCATCCGTAGAAGAAATCCAAAGATAAGTCACCTTCAGAATTGACATGAGAGTCCACACCCCGCATTTCCTCTTTATATATACCGTACAAAAGACACACTGACTTGATTTCATCGGCCACTTTCATGGGAGACAGGCGGTCGAAGAGCTCACTTATGGTCATATATCTCGGAGCCCAGATGGGCGAAACCTCACCATAAGGCAACAGACATTCGTTGAAGAATAAACTGGCACGTTTGTTGGGAAACACAACCGCCACACGGCTCAAATCATTCTTGAACTTCTTGCGTATATCGTCGGCTACATATTGCAGGAATTGCATATCATCTTACTTTTTATAGACTCACTTCTTCGACAGTCCCTTTTGTCACATACCAAATGAAACCTCGTATTTTCTTATTGCCCATTTCTTTGAGCAAATTCATATAATGTCTCACTTGAATCTGATGTTCTTTATTCTCTTGTCCGAATTTGAAATCCACAACTACGGTTTCGTCGCCACGTTTCATCACTCGGTCAGGACGACGTGCCTCCAACTGGCCCTTATCGTCTCTCTTCAAAATGTCACATTCGCGGAACAACGTCCAAGAGCCGTCAAACCATTCGCGGACCAAAGGTTGGCGCCAACAACGGGCCATCAAATCGCGCAGTGCTCCCATCTGCTCCTCGCCACCTACGATTCCCTCTTTCCATAAGTTCTGTAAAACGGGCTCCACGTCCTCTATCCTGTTTATTAAAGAGAATATGTGGTGACACAAGTTACCCATCTTCACATATTCGGAGCGGGATTGCTCTCCCTCAGTCTCAAGTGGACGGACGAACTGTTGAGATGGGTTCGACTGTCTGAATTTCATGCGCCCTTCATTGGCCACAAGCGTCACCTCAAGTGGCTTGCGGTTCATCGTAAGTCGGGTTTCGTCCGTTTTATCTGCGACATTGTTCGTCACATGTCCCACATGGAAAGCCGTAAAACCTGACCCGTCAACGCCATGGTTTGCCACGGCTTCGTCCAAGTGCAGTGTTTTCACAATCAAGTTGCCCACAGTATCCACGCTATTGCACTTGGCGCTGCAACGGGCAAACACCAGCAGATTGTTCTTCGCTCTGGTAAACGCCACATACAATGTATTCAGACAGTCAATCCGACGTCGGTAATGCTCCAAGGCATAATCGTCCCTGTATATGGTTTCCGCTACAGTCGAACTCGGCACAACGGGAATCACAGACAGCGCATCGAAAGGCTTGACTTTGGGTTTGCACCACATAAAGTCCACTCTATCGGCACCACCACTGCCATCCGCTTCGACTTTCCAATCACAGAATGGCAGAAATACGGTATCGGCCTCCAAACCTTTCGCTTTGTGAATGGTCATCACGCGTATGCCTTTACTCTTTGCCGGTGTCGGAATACTTTTCCTCGACAACGTTTCATCCCAATAGTCCAAAAAAGCGCCGATGTCCGACACGTTCTCATCCAAGAAGGACAACAGATGGTCCATAAAGGTAAATACGTAGCTGTCGTCCTGAATTGTGCGCCGGCCTTCCCAATATAGCAGCGAGCGTATCAAAGATTCGACCAGTTCATATAAGGGCAAGCGCTCCCTATCTCTGAACAGGGCCACGAAAGATTCGGGTAAAAACTCCTTTTGAGAGTTTATGAGCTGTTCCCAACCGATTTCAGCGCCTTTTATGTCGCGTTGATAATGATATGCAAGGAACATCCACGACATTTTGTCGTTCGTATTCTGAAGACAACGCAACCCGCTTACCAGCATCTGCACTGAAAGTGACTTTTTCAACAAAAATGCGTCGGAGCTAACCAGAGTTATGCCATCCAATCCTTCATTCCGGTGTTTTTCCAAGTAATCTGACACGGCCGAAGCCTCTTTACTTTTGCGCACTAATACCATCATGTCGCTCTCATCCACGCCCAAGGATTTCAGACGTACCACTTCGCTGAACATATCACGCAATACCGCATCTTCAATGTCGCTTTGTTTTTTACACGGATAGAGCTTAAGGTCCACATACCCCCCACTCATGTTTTTGCAAAACTCACATAAACGCTCCGGCGAATAGTTTTCGTTGAATATAGGTCTGATATTCTCGTCCAGAACTTCGGCTGCTTTCGGGAAAAAGTCCAAGTTGAAAGCCACGACATCCCTTGCGCTGCGGAAATTCTTTGACAACGGTTCCACTTTACCCATTCCACCGCGGAAGAAACCCGACAACTCATGTTCCTTAATGCCTTGCAGGATATCCCAATCACCGCCTCGCCAGCGGTAGATGCTTTGTTTTACGTCACCAACCAATAATGTTGTGCCGCCACGACTTAATACTTCGTCTATTAAGGGAAGAAAATTCTCCCATTGCAAACGTGACGTGTCCTGAAACTCATCTATCATCACGTGACTAAAACGTACGCCGGCCCGTTCCAGGACAAAGAGTGTGTCATTACCGTGTTCCAACACACGACGTAGGAGAATGGGTGTCATTGAAAGCAAGATGCGGTTGGCTTCACGGTTTATTTCGTCCACTTGGCGCGTGATGCTGCCCAGCATACCCAACTCGCCCAGATGCGACATCGTGGTTTTGCAATTCAAAGCATACTCGCGACACACAGTACTGAGTTCTTGCATTTCCGACAGACGTCTTACGAATTCTTGAGCCGTAGACGGTCCGCTGTAAGTGGCTTCCAGTCTACCGCTTTCCATATCCCGCAGAGCCCGAGTCTTCATAAAGACATACAAGTCCGCGTTTACGGCCTTTCCTGCCTGACTTTCTTCAAGACGCTTCAGACCTGAACGCAAATCACCGGCATTGTTGCACGACCAAGTCTCTCCGAACGTCTCTTTCCATTCATCCAGCAGCGTTTGCATACGGCTTACGGCAAGCGCTCCCCCGGATGAGTGCAACTGTTTCCTATATTCAGCGAAATAAGGGTCACTTTTCAAGTACGTTTCCACATTATCCTTCTCTCTGAGCCAGGCTTCGCGACGCAAATGTCTCGCCAACGCCTTCAGACGTCTGCGAATGTCCCAAGACTTCTCGTCTTTCATCGCGTCTTCAATCAACATTTTCAGCCGTGAACGCGTTTCGCTGTCCAGCATGTCCTGGTTGGCCACCAGGCTGTCAATGGCCATGTTCACCACATCCTCGTCATCCAGAGCCACAGCGTAGGAAGTTTGCAAATGAGCCGACCTGGCCACTTCGCCAAGCAACATCTGCAGGAACGCATCAATCGTCGTCACCGTGAAGTGGTCATAATCCTGCAGCACCTCGTTCAACTGCCACCTTGCACGCCGTGTAAGTTCATCGGCATCAAGTTTTGTCGGCATGAACTCGCACACCCGCTCCCGCAACCGCGCAATACCGTCGTCGTCGGGGCGTGTGGCCAATCCGAAGAGGAAGTTCAGAATACGTTGCTTCATCTCCGCCGTCGCCTTGTTCGTAAACGTCACCGCCAAAATACTCCTGTGGCTTACGCCAGCCAACAAAAGCGCCACGTAACGCGATGCCAGCGTATATGTCTTTCCGCTGCCGGCTGACGCATTGTACACCGTAAGCGGGTAATTCTGTTTGGTTTCCGTCATATTTATCACTGATTGACAAGAGCCGTTCTTACATGCACAAATATACGGTTTTTTCTTCATACGGCCAACCTTTTGTAAGGGCAATTCAAGAAAAGAGCGGACAATGTCCGATTTCTTTTCCTCCATGTCCCATATAGACAAAACTATATCCCACTTGGTTTTTAGCAGAAGGCACATGGTTCAAGCAAGGCTCCGTTTAAGAAAAGTGGAGACATAAAAAAAAGAAACGGTCCCCGACCTGAGAACCGTCCCAACCGATATGAGGTCATAAATAATGCCGACAGATCAGAGCACCCGCGACAAGCGTGCGATGAAGTCGTCTGCCTGAGCCCGCGTGAGGCACAACGGCGGCAGCAGACGCAGCATGTGGGTTCCCGTGGCGCCCGTAAAACAATGCTGCTCGTAGATGAGGCGCTGACGGAGGGATTTGACGGATTCCGAAAACTCGATGCCAATCATCAGGCCGCGTCCACGAACATCAACAATGCGTTTGGTGGCGGCGGCAAGCGCTTCAAGACGTTGCATGAGGTACGAGCCAACTTCGGCAGCGTTTGTGATGAGATGCTCATCCTCTATAATATCGAGCACAGCCAAAGCTGCAGCACACGCCAAATGGTTTCCGCCGAACGTAGTGCCGAGTTGACCGTATTCAGGTTTGAACTGCGGGGAGATAAGTACGCCACCCATCGGAAAACCATTGGCTATACCTTTTGCTACCGTGATTATGTCAGGGCGTATGTCCAAATACTGGTGTGCAAAAAACCTTCCGCTGCGGCCGTAACCGCTTTGTATTTCATCGCAAATCAGAACGGCGCCGTTCTTATGACAACATTCTTCAAGCGCATGTGCAAATTCGGACGTCGCCAGACGGATACCGCCGACGCCTTGTATGCATTCGACGATACAAGCAGCCACATCGCCTTTTTCAAGTTCACGTTGCCACGCCTCAATATCGTTGAGAGGAAGAAATGTAACGTGACCGGCAGCATTGACCGGGGCTTGAATCTTGGCATTGTCCGTTACCTCGACAGCAAGTGAAGTACGGCCGTGAAAAGCTTTGTCGGCCGCAAGAATACGTTTGCGACCCGTTGCGAAAGAAGCCAGTTTCAAGGCGTTTTCATTGGCCTCGGCGCCGCTGTTTATGAGAAAAAACTGATAGTCTTCGTAACCGCAGGCCTTACCCAGGCGTTGTGCAAGACGTTCCTGCAGAGAGTTGTGCACAGAGTTGGAATAGAACCCCAATTGTGCCACCTGTTCCGAAACGGCCTTGACATAACGCGGATGAGAATGGCCTACGCTAATAACAGCATGGCCTCCGTAAAGGTCAAGATAGTCTTGTCCGCGGTCATCCCAGACAGTGCAGCCGAGACCTCGGACAATAGTCACATCAAAAAGAGGATATACATCAAAAAGTTTCATTCTTACAGTTCAATTTCAGAATCCGATGGATTTAAGATGAAGTCCCGTTGTTTCATCCAGCCCGAACATCAGGTTCATGTTCTGCACAGCCTGACCGGCAGCGCCTTTAAGCAAATTGTCAATGCAACTGGTGACGAGCAACTTGTTGTCAATGCACTCGGCATGCACCATACATTTGTTTGTGTTAACCACTTGCTTCATGTCAAGCGGAGATGCGGTGTAGTGAGTGAAAGGTGCCAAAGCGTAGAAGCGGGAATAGAGGTCGTCAACCTCAACTTGAGTGATCCCAACATCGTGAAGCACCGTCGTAGCAAAGATACCGCGCGCAAAGTCTCCCCTATAGGGCAAAAAGTCTAAACTTCCGTCGAACGCAGGTTGTAAACGGCGGATTGATTGTAGGATCTCGGGCACGTGTTGATGGCGAAAGGCTTTATATATGCTTATGTTGCCCGTCCGCCAACTGAAGTGCGTTTTTTCTGTAGGCTTCACACCAGCGCCTGTGCTGCCTGTAATAGCATTCACCATGATGTTGCCCTTGAGCATGCCCGCAGCAGCGAGGGGCAAAAGGGCCAATTGGATACACGTGGCGAAACATCCGGGATTGGCAACGTGATGTGCCACACGGATAGCGGAACTTGACAGCTCAGGCAAACCATATACGTAATCGTTGCCGGGACTTGTCAATCGAAAATCTTGGGCAAAATCAATGATACGTACGTGTGAGGGCACGCAATGTTCGTTCAGGAACTGCGTACTCTTGCCATGGCCAAAGCAAAAGAAGACCACGTCGACCTCATCAAAGGGTAGCGCGTCGGTAAACCGCAAATCGGTCTCGCCATATATGCCTTCGTGCACGTCACTAAGGAGATTGCCAGCATTACTTGTGCTATTGACGAAACGGATATCGGCTTCGGGATGACACAAAAGAACACGTATCAGTTCACCTGCGGCATAACCGGCGCCACCAATAATACCAATTCTAATCATGGGCACGTTGTTAGATGCGTCTGGGCGCAAGAATCCACAACAGCAAATATGCCAAGATGCCTGTGCAGAATCCGAAGACCAATACCACGAATATGATGCGCACAATCAGAGAATCTATTCCGAAGTATTCAGCTAATCCTCCGCATACGCCACCTACCATACAATCAGTTGATGATAAATAAAATTTTTTGTCCATCAGTTTTATCTTTTTTCGTCTTTGTGAATACCATAATAAACACGCAGCGGTGTACTCAGTACTTTGATGAAGCCTTTTGCCTCTTCGGAAGTCCAACCATGCTGCATCTCGCCATATTCTCCCAGTTTGGATTTAAGAAGGTCGTCCTGGCTGTCCACACCTACGGTTTCGAAGCCCAGAGGACGCAGTTTCAAGATGGCAGTTCCGTTAACGTGGCGCTGACTACTGGTTAACATGGCCTCAATATCGGGCATGACGGGCTCAAGATATTGACTCTCGTGAAGAAACATGCCATACCACTGCGCAACTTGGTCTTTCCAATACTGTTGCCATTTACTGAGCGTACTCTTTTCGAGTAAACGGTGCGCCTCTATGATTAGTTTCGGAGCAGCCGCCTCGAAGCCCACGCGACCTTTGATGCCAATTATCGTGTCGCCCACATTGCAGTCGCGACCTATACCATAGGCGGCGCCAATTTCTTCTATTTTCTGAATGGCAGCCACTTTGTCACTGTAAGGCTCATCATTGACAGCCACTATCTCACCTTTCTCAAAAGTTATCTTTAACAACGACTCGTCTTGTCGGGTTACATGTTTCAGGTAAGCCTCTTCCGGAAGCCCTTGAGCGGAGTCAAGCAATTCTCCGCCGCAGATACTGGTGCCCCATATGCCTACATTGTACGAGTATTTCAGTTTTGCAAAATCAGCATCAAAACCATTGGCGTTCAAATAATCGACTTCCTCCTTACGGCTGAGCGCCTTGTCACGCGTCAACGTGATGATGTCGACACCGGGAGCCATTACCAGAAATGTCATGTCAAACCTAATCTGATCGTTACCCGCACCTGTGGAACCGTGAGCTATGGCATCGGCCCCGATTTCTTTGGCATAGCGCGCAATGGCTATGGCTTGGAAAATACGTTCTGAAGACACGGAGATGGGATAGCAGTTATTACGCATGACATTACCGAATATCATGTACTTCAGGCTCTTTTCGTAATACTCCTGAGTCACGTCAAGCGTCACGTAAGCTTTAGCTCCCAACTTATATGCGTTTTCTTCATTCTTCTTCAGCTGTTCTGCTGAAAAGCCACCCGTATTAGCGCAAGCCGCATAGACTTCGTAGCCTTTCTCTTTTGCCAGATACATCACGGTATAACTGGTATCCAAACCGCCGCTATAAGCGACCACAACTTTCTTCTTTGTCATAGGATTTACTATGTTTGATGTAAGAATTATTATCTCAATTATTTCGTTTTCTATCTCAAATCCAATTCCGCCGCTTTCTTGACTAAGGCGACCACATCCGGCGGCAATTCCACAGGCAATGGCTCTCCCTCGTGGTCAGCCGGGTCATAGAGCATACCTGTGCAAACACAATATTTGCGACCTGTGCGAGCCAAGACGTCACAATTGATACAGCAGGGGTTTTCCGGCGTCCCACACCCCTTCCAGTAGTCATCGTCCTGAGTCAATTCAGAGAAAGGAACGGGCACATAGCCCAACCGGGTATTTATCTTCATCACCGGTCCGCTGCTTGTCAGACCAAAAAGTTTCGCTTTCGGCCAACGCAAGCGGCTTAAGGTAAATGCGACTTCCTTAATGCGTGTCGCCAAGTGATGACCGCGGAATTTGTCCACGACAATCAGACCAGAATTGGCCACATAATGCTTGTTCTCCCAACTTTCTATGTAACAAAAGCCGGCGAACTCCTCACCCTTGAGCGCCAAGATTGCTTTGCGCTCACGCATCTTTTGGGTAAGATACTCGTGGGTACGCTTGGCAATGCCTGAACCGCGCACTTTAGCCGCGTTGGTAATTGTTTCAAGAATGGTGTCAACGTATTTTTCACACGAAGCGTCAGCTACGAACACGCGTATCCCATCATTATATTCTGTCATCTCGTTCGTCTGTTATTTACTCAACTTTCATAACTCGGAATCAAGTCTCTCAGTATGTCATGTACCACATCGCGAGAAGCACCTTCGCGCAACACGAGCAACAATGTGTCATCGCCGGCTAAAGAACCGAGAATGTCGGGATGACTGTGGGTATCTATTTCTACGGCCAACGTGTTGGCATAGCCGTTGAGCGTCTTAAGAACAGCGATGTTTCCCGAAAATTCCAGCGAAATAAATCCAAAACTTTGGGCTAACCGCTCACGGTTCTTTCTTTGCGACACGCGATTGGCCACCCCCACCGTGGGCAGCACATAAATGGCTCTGCCGACAGCATTGTACACCCTGTACACTTGCATGGCCCGCATGTCACGCGACAACGTGGACTGAGTCGTTTTATAACCCTCTTTTTCCAAGTCTATCAACAATTCATCCTGATTGTCATACACTTTTTTCTCGAGCAATTGCCTCAATACTTTCAGGCGGTCTTTCTTTTGTGCCATATATAACGGTATATTATTTTCGATACTCATGCAAAATTACGCAGAAAACAGCATAAAAACCGCTTTTACTCAAATTATATTGCATAAATCATACATTTTTGTTCGAATATCCGCATAATTCGACAACAAAAGAGCCAAAATATGCGTTATTTAGAAACTGCTGTTTACAAAATGGTATTATGAAATCAAAATACCTGAGACCGGTGTAAACGCTCCGTACGTATTTCACCGCTACCCAAGCACAACTTGCGCCCGTCGCCGTATGGCACATATATTACCGCAAACTGACCGGGGGCAACTCCAGTTATCCTACGGTCAGAACGGATGTTGAATTGATCACTTACGACATCGAGCACACCACTCTCAAATTCTGGTGAATGGCGTATCTTAAATTGAATATCCTTAGTCGTATTCAGCATGGAGAGAGACCCTTCAGAAATGGCGTGAAAGTCTGCTAAACGGAACGAATCACAAGTTCTCAGAGCAGTATCTTCGGCTCTGGACACATAAACCCGGTTTTTACGTGTGTCTTTTTCAACAACAAACCACGGGCCTCCGCTTAAACGCAAACCTTTGCGCTGACCAATCGTATAGAACCAATAACCGGGATGTTTACCCAGCTTTTCGCGCGTGTCCCACTCCACAATGTCACCCTCACGTTCGCCCAGATAATGCTTCAACAGGGCATCGTAAGTCGTATTGCCAAGAAAACAGAT
>JAEEGL016605708.1_pt1 | contig 25991 bp, 29 predicted proteins | sample 9134231 | NCBI WGS metagenome assembly JAEEGL01 (sample SAMN16246548, study PRJNA631951) | gut metagenome | biome: gut microbiome; feature: rumen; material: fiber-attached | host: Bos | place: Iran: Karaj | collected 2018-10 | reverse complement strand
TTGGTCTTGAGTCCCCAGGCCCCGACCTTCTCCATGAGCGAATGGTCGGCATCGGTCAGCAGTCTGATGCTCAGCTCCTGCTTCCTCTTGAAGTTCTGATGGGTGGCCGTGGAATCCCTGCTGACGCCGATGATCTCCATCCCCAGCTTCGCGAACTCCGGGACGGCTGCGGTGAATTCCTTGGCCTCGGTGGTGCAGCCTCCGGTGTTGTCCTTGGGATAGAAGTAGAGGACGTACCTCTTCCCTGCCATCGAACTGCTGTCGAACTGCGCTCCGCTGTCATCGGTCAGTACAAAATCCGGGAATCTCTCTCCTACATCCATGGATCGCTCACTGTATCCGGGATGGCTGAGAGAGTATTAGGCACTAACTGTAGCACCCGCCTTATAACCTCGGACGCGGGGATGATGATTCCGAGGTGTTACAACGGTATACGTCTACCAAGTCAACAGCGAGAAGAAGAACGGTAACAGGAAAGAACGCTGCGTCGCGGGACGCGAGAGGAACGATGTGAGATTGGCGGTGGCGGGAGGGCTGCTGATGGCCGTATCGCTGGCATTCAGCATAATCGATACGAGGCTGGACGGCATCGTCTCCGCAGGGATCAGCGGATGGGACCTGTTCAAGATCGCCGGAAACCCGAACGGCGAAGGTCCGCTCAACTACCTTTCCTACGCTCCGGCCGCGTCCGCCGTCGTCGGTGCCGCCGTTGCGCTGTCATCGTACCTGTCGCTGAGGGGGGAGGGATTCCTCCCCAACGGATGCATGGGGGTGCTGTGCCTGCTCTCCGCGACAATGGCGGCGGTGATGTTCATCGGGATGTACTTCGAACTGAGCGATAACATGGTCCCGATGTACAGATACGGTATGGAGATGACGATAACCCCCGGTGCCGGAACGCTCATGCAGATCGCGGGATCCCTGATGGCGATGGCGTCGATGTGCACCAGGGAATGATCACAGGAATACCCAGTACAGAAGGTAGCCCACGGACAGCAGGACACCGAAGTGCCAGTTCAATTTGAAGCACAGGGGGACCAGCATGAAGCTCGCGTGCTTGTCCTCCGAAGCCTTCTTGCTGTTCATCAGCACGACGTAGAGGTCGTACACGGAGAGATAGGCGAGGGCACACGGCCACGGGGCATAACCGATCACCAGAAGGACCGCAAGGATGACGAATGCGATGATGCACTCGAAACGGTAGATGGCCATTCCCGTCCCGTAGGAGAAATGGCCCATCAGGGTCCCCACGTCCGCTTCCTTGTCCTCGTAGTAGTCACGCATCTCGTTCCCTCCGAGGACACCGGTGATGAGGAACGCGTTGGGGAGTCCGATGACGACGGGCTCCCAATCCAGCTCGCCGGTGAGCAGGAAGTACGTACCGAGGGGCATCAGAACGCCCATCATGATGAAGATGTTGGCCTGTCCGAGGGCGTGATACTTGTAGACCGCGGTGTACAGCCCGGCACCTGCCATGGCCAGCGCACCGAAGATCAGGATCTTCCATCCCACGTAGAAGATGAACGTCACACCGATCAAGCATGTGAGCGCCAGGCATGCGAGGCCCATCATCTTGACATCCTTCGGCTTCAGCACACCGGTGACCAGTTCGGGGGAACGGGTCTCGTTCTCGACGGTGTCCGTACCCTTCTGATAATCACCGTAGGTGTTGAGGAGGTTCGCAGCAGACTGCAGAAGACAGCCGGCGATCACGGTCAGGATGAGCATGACCACGGCGAGGGCATCGACCTCGATGTAGCGGAAGGCGATGAAACCTCCGATCAGTACAGGGACGATTGCCCCGTGAAGCGTCCAAGGGCGGAAAGCATTCCACCATCCTGCCTTTACCGGTTTAACACTGGGGGTCTCCATGGTACACCTGATACCACCTTAATCCATGATTCGATATTTATTAATTATTTATCGATAATCGATAATTATATAGTTGGTACTCTTTACACTCCTACATGAATATCAAGACCCTGCTGAAGAGCAGCGCCTTCATGATGACGCTTGCCCTGGTAGTTGCGCTTATCACCAACTTCGCGGGAGCGTTCCCGAGCGATCCCCTGAACGCCGATGTCCGCTCCACCCTGACGATCGTCACCCTGGCGACCATGCTCACCATCTCGCTTTCCAGGATCCCTCTGACGAACCTCAATCCTCTGAAATACAGTAAGTCCGTCGCACGCTCCGTACTGCTGGGTCTTGTGATCTCCTCGCTCATCCCCCTCATCGGATACTTCATTCTCAAAGACACCGAGTACGGGGACCAGGCGATGGGACTGGTGTTCATCGCCGCCACCCCGTTCGCTGCATCCGTCGCACCGCTTTCGTTCATCCTCGGAGGGGACATGGAACATGCGACCAGAGGTACCATCATCGTCTACATCGTCGCCCTTGCCTGGATCCCGTTCATCGTCTGGCTCGCACTCGGCGAAGTCGTGGACATGACCAACGTCTTCATCACGGTACTGGAGCTCATCGCTCTTCCGCTGGTCCTTTCAAGACTGCTCACGAAGGTGAACATCAACAAGGAGTTCATGGCCATCTTCCTCAACTGCTGTATCTTCTTCCTGGTATGGCTGTCCGTGGGTTCCACCGCCTTCAAGGGCGATGCATGGATCTTCATCGCATTCATCATCATCGCCGCACTGAGATCGTTCGGTCTCGGTAACGGCGTGGAGATCGTGGAGAAGAAACTGGGCATCCACTGGAAACAGAGGGTATCCGACATCCTGATGACCTCTTACAAGAACAAGGGTATCGCCATCGCACTGTGCATGTCGGTGCTCCCCGGCCCCCTGAGACCCGTCGCGATGGTCGCGATCGCCACATCCATCCTCGTGGAGATCATGTGGGTCGCGTTCATGGACTCCGTGCTCTTCAGCAAGAAGCGCATGGAGAGGGAGATCGCACTGGAGACGGCTGCGGAGGAGTGATTCACTCCTCCGTCTCTTCATCATCCTCGACGTACTCCAGGATGTCGCCGGGCTGACAGCCCAGCGCCTTGCATATCCCGTTCAGCGTGGAGAAACGGACCGCGGATATCTTCCCGGTCTTGATGTTGGACAGGTTGACGTTCGAGATGCCGACGAGCTCCGCCAGGCGGTTCAGGGAGATCTTCCTGTCCGCCATCACCCGGTCCAAACGGAGTATTATCGTCATCTTGCACCTCAGAGAGTCTCGTCGGACTCCTTCTGCAGGACCCCGCCGTAACGGCACACAAGTGCCAGACAGTACATCACCACGGTGATCAGCAGGCATCCGAGGAACACGAACACCGTGAATGCGACCGGGGTCCCGGCGATGATGTCCAGTATCAGGAGGATGAATGCCCCGGCCAGGTAGACGAGGGATATCATCTTCATACGGTCGGTGTTGGCCTCGGTGAACGGGCTGTGCTCGTCGCGGATGTCGCACATGATGTCATGCACGCCCTTCACCGTCAGGAATCCCATTATCCAAATGATGAGATACTTGAGGGATGCTGCGACCATCCTGTAACGCTCGTCCGAACTTGATTCGATCCAGTCCCTGATGAAATCCTCCGCCGCATCGGAGAAGAACGATGCGATTATGAGTGCCGCGGTGGCTATGGTAAGGGCGATCAGAACGTACTCTGCGACGTACATCACCTTCGAAGCGTACTCGCATATCCTCTTGAGCGTGTGGAGGTCCCCTCTCATCGCCCGAGCAACCTATTACAGTCGTAAAACTTTGTTGGTTGACCGGCGGACATCTTAACTAATTGTACCATGTACACGGCGCGTGGATTCCGTCACGCTCGTCCTCATCTCGATCGGTTTGGCGATGGATGCCTTCGCGGTATCCATCTGCAAGGGCCTCGCCATGCGCAGGCCCACCGTGAGGTCCATGGTCATCATAGGCCTATGGTTCGGCATATTCCAGGGCGTGATGCCGATCATCGGATTCGCACTGGGAACAGCGGTGTACGACCTGATCTCGGAATACGACCATTGGGTGGCATTCATCCTGCTGGCACTTATCGGTATCAACATGATACGCGAATCCCTGTCCAAGGAAGAGGACGACCTTGACGACGACCTGTCCTTCCGGACGATGCTCTTCCTGGCCGTCGCCACCAGCATCGATGCCCTTGCCGTGGGAATCAGTCTGGCGATGGACGGGGGCAACATCTACACGGCTGCGTTGGTGATCGGTGCGATCACCTTCGCGATCTCGGCCGTAGGCGTACGCATAGGAGCGGTATTCGGGGACAGGTTCGGAAAACGCGCGGAACTTGCGGGAGGGATCATACTCATCCTCATCGGATTGAGGATCCTCCTCGAGCACACCGGCTACCTCTGATCACGGCTTACTGGCGGCGAAGACCACCCAGCTCTTCTCCGGCAGCGTATCGCATCTCACGGTCAGACCTGCGGATTCGAGCAATGCGATCATGGCATCGTTCTCCACCACGTTCATCCCGTACTCGGATATCTGCTGACGCGAGTGCTCATCGAGGCCTGGATGCGGATACATCTCCGACACTATGACCAACATGCCTCCGGGGGACAGACACCTTGCCGCGGACCTCAGGTCGTTGGCCAGATCCGGCCAGAAGAAGTAGGTCTCGACGGCGGTGATCAACTGGAAGGAGCCGTCGTCGAACGGAAGATCGGATACCGAAGCGTTGCGGATGTCCAGATTCCATATCCTGCGGTTGTTCGCCTTCGTGGCGGACACGGAGGTCTCCGAGATGTCCACCCCGTGCAGTCTGGCACATGGATATCTCTGATGCAGTTTGCCTATCAGCATCCCTCCTCCGCACCCTATGTCGAGGATGTCCTTCGGTTCAATGGCGGGGATGAGATCCAGCGCCCAGTCGGCCAGAGGAGCATGGTGTTCGTTCATGCGGTCCAGCGCCTCCTTCCCCTTCCTGCCCTTCGGGCATCTGAACTCCGAACCGGGTTGTTCCTGTTCTTGGGTGTACTCCTCCCTCAGGCCACGGACGGATTTCCTGGTCCTGAGGTACGCCGCATGTTCGGAATCCGCTCCCTTGCGACACTCCACGAACTTCTTGTGCGCCGCCTGCGAGAGCACCTTGTCGACCTTGGATTCCTCGAAGAGGGCGGTGATCCTGTCGTTGACCGCATGCCCCTTCTCCACAACCGCCAGGAGCTCCTCGTGGATGGCGTTGCCCACCTGACGTGCGGCCTCGAACTTTTCCTTGTCCTTCCCCTTGTACTGGGCGGCCTCGGCATGGGCCTTGTCCCTGCGCTCCTTGATCTCCTTGGCCTGAGCGTTGTAGGCATCCCTCTCCGGGATCAGGGCGTTGGCCTCGCGGAAGGCATCCTTGGACCTCTCGCGGTACTGGTCGCGTCTTAACGCCCAGTTCCTGGCCTCCTCTGCGAACTGATCCCTCTTACGCCTGTGCTCTTCGGCCTCTGCATAACGGTCCTTGCACATGATATCGAGGACAGACACGGTCGTACCGTTCCCTGAGGACATGAGACGTGTATGCATTTGCATATCTATATTTTTACAGTAGGATTAGGAAAATCGTACCTGTGAGCAGGAATCCCAACAATCCGCCGGCGATCAGCTGCGCCGGAGTGTGCTTCCTGAGCACGTATCTGCTCCAGACCGCGAGGGGATACGATATCAGCAGCAGGAGACCGGGCCAGCCGAATCCGTAGACCAATCCCATGGTCGGACCGATGCAGCCGATTGCGTGGACGCTTATCTTCCACCTGGTGCTCACCAGGAACACCGCGAACGTCACCACCGAATAGCAGAGCATCAGCACCCATATTATCCTCGGCACATCGATGAGATAAAGTGCCAGCGTACCCACTGCGTACATGGATGCGCCTATGATGAGCGGGGCGGACCTGTCCTCCCTCCTGACTACGTCGAGGTCCTTATTCCCGAACTTACGGGCATAGAACACTATGATCCCCATGGGAAGGACGACGGCGAAGACGACGGAAACGATAGCGCATACAAGGATGTCCGCGATATCGCCGCAGAGCGTACTGAGAAGCAGGAAGGCGAACACACCGATGAACGGAGGCTGAAGTACGTTGGAGACTGTGCGTGCGGCCTTCTCGGTCCCGGGGGATATGGATCCCTCATAGAGATGGGTCGGATCCCTCATCGCCTCTCCTGACCTCTTCCAGGATCTTCATCGTCTGCTCGCGTGTGCTCTCTATCGTGCCCGAATTGTCGATGATGTACCATGTCTCCGCGATGGATTTCATCTTCGCACGGGTGGATTCGAGCTTATCCTCGGTCTCGAAGACCTCCAGCTCCTCACCTCTGGCGAGGATCCTCTGCATGGCCACATCCGCCCTGATGTCGACGAATATCTTGACGTCGGGTACGGGGAGCACCGACTCTATGACCCTGTACATGAACTTGCACAGGGAATCGGGCATGTAGGCCGCAGCCATGCTGTATCTCACGAAGATTATGTCATCGTACTCCTTTCCGTGCCATTTCCTGATGTTCAGCGAATGCAGGACGTCCAGGACGTAGAGGAGAGTGGACATCATCTCGGCGGGCTTCCCGGGGATGCACAGGGTGCGGGCGGCGAGCCTGCCGAAGATGCATGAAGGGTTGGGATGCGTGATCTCCAGTACCTTGCGCCCGGATTTCTCCAATTCCGCCCTTATCAGGTCCGATGATGTGGTCTTTCCGGAACCGTCCATGCCGTCGACCACATACCAGGTCATCGGTCACAGCCCCATGAGAACGGCGGTTCCTGCGGTCAGAAGCGGTATGAAGATGTTGTCGTACTCGCCGGGACAGACCGTCTCGGTGACTGCGGTGATGAGTCCGACGACGGGCGGCAGGATCCAGAACGGAATGCTGGTCTCGTAATCGCCTGCATAGTATCCGTTGGAACAGATGAAGGTGTAGAATCCGATGACGATGAATGCCATGATCATGGACGCCATGAACACACCGATGGAACCCTCCAGGGACTTCCCGTTGATGGTCTTGTGCTTCCCGTACTTCCTTCCGACCACGCTGCCGAATCCGTCGCCGTAGGTCATCGCCACTATACCGATGGACGCAGCGACCCAATGGTCGAAGAAGAACACGATGAGAACGATGATGCTGAACACGTAGAAGATCAGTCCAGTCCTGTGGCCTTTGTCCTTGGACAGCTCTCCGAGCTTCGACCTGGATACCGGGTTGTCTCCGAATGCCGCGAGTATGAGGATGATCTCGAAGGGCACGGCGAAGAAGGCCAGCATGATCCACTGGGCGGAGAACATCCACCACACGAATACGAAATTGCCGATACCGATATGGACGATCTTACGGGTGTCCAGGCCCCAGCCGAGCTTCTCGTTGACAAGACTGAACGCCAGTGAGACGACGATGATGCCGTAGACGATGGCCAATCCGATAATGTCCTGCGAGTCCATCGGAACAACTTCCAAACGGCCCTTTAATGCGGGCGCAAATAGATAAAAGGTATGGAAAGAGGACATCGATTAAATCCCAGTTCTGTGATAATCAATCGATGAAGGCGATTCCAAGGATGACCTCGCGTGTCATGAAGTACTTCTTCAACAGCAGATACAGGCTGGCCAGATGGACGCGCAAGTCCAAACTCTTCGGAAGGTTCGTCAGGAGATGGCTGTTCGACGGGGACGACATGATCGTCGTCCCGAAGGACGGGGTCGCACGCTCCAGGAAGATCGAGATGGACATCGACATCGAGGATGCGGGGGACAGGACCGTCCTGCCCAGCGAGGTGGTCAAGTCGGTCATCAGGAAGTTGGACGACAGGATCTTCATCATGAACTTCTGCCTGTGCAGGAAATCCAACAAATGCGAGGACTATCCCGTCGATCATGGGTGCATCTTCCTCGGGAACGGCACCGAGAAGATCCCTCCGAAGATGGGGCACATGGCCACCGCCGAGGAGGCAGAAGCATACCTAGATGAATGTGCCAGCAAGGGATTGGTGCACATAATCGGAAGGAACAAGTTGGACAGGATATGGCTCGGCACCGGGAAGAAGAACGACCTCATGACCATCTGCAACTGCTGCCCGTGCTGCTGCCTCTGGAACGTCACCAGGGACATATCCGAGGACATCGGAGCGATCTTCAAACGCATGGACGGCGTGGAGATCGCCACCGACAGCGACAGGTGCATAGGCTGCGGGCTCTGCATGGACATCTGCTTCACCAAGTCCATAACCATCGAGGACGGAAAATGCGTCCTGGACCAGACCAGATGCCGCGGATGCGGGAGATGCGCGGACGTCTGCCCGAACGAGGCCATCAGGATAACCTACGACGAGGAGAAGATCGAATCCGAATCCGACCGCATCGTATCTCTGTTCGCATGATCAGATGCGGTAGTTGGGATCCTCCGCCAGAAGGAAGGACAGCGGACCTAAGGGATAATGCGGGGTCCCGATACGCTTGTAGTTGCTCCTCATACCGACGAATATCTTGTAGAGGTCGTCGGGTTTGGTCCTCTTCAGCAGATCGTAACCCTGACCGGCCACCGACAGCATCCTCTTGGTGTCGGTGTTGGTGGCAGTGTTGAAATCGATGACGTACTTCGAGGCCCTCTCCACGAACACCTTCCTGTTGAACAGCGCCTCCAGCGTGTCCTTGAAGCTCAGACTTGAAGGATTGAAAGCGGCCATCGTCCTCCTGGCCGCATCAAGGTTGGTCATGATGGCGAATATCGTGTAGGCGAGGTCGTTCTGTAGGTGCATCACGTAATAGTCCCTGTCCCCGTACGTGCCCACCGCGCGGTTTATGACCATGTCCATGAGCTGGTCTAGGGTCTCCACGCCCGGATGTTTGACGAAACCGGGGACGTTGTAATACGAGGAAATCCCCGGTCCGAAGTACTTCTCCATGTACCTCAGCATCCTGGCGACGGTATCGGGATCGTTGGACTTCAGGATCTTCCTCCTGCCGTACAGGGTGAAGCCGTAACGGACCGGCGGGACCTTGGTCACAAGGTCGTTGGGATCTATGACGCTGAGGATGTTGGGATACCTGTCCTCGCGATGATCGCTGTCATACTGGCACAGTGCGGGTTCGAAGCAGAATCCGTACATGTCGTCCCGTTCCATCGTCACTCCGAACTCCTCCTCGAGGGTACCGTCGAGGATCATGTCCGTAAGTCCCGAGGCCACGAGATTCGACACCGCGCCTCCGCGGCTGTAGCCTGCCGTGAGCATCCTCACCCTTCCCGACAGACCGAACTCCCCGATCGTGTCGCGGATGAATTCCATCACGCGGTCCCTGGCGGCGGCGAACCCCATGTGACGCCCTTCCGCCTCGTCCGCCTTCCCGACGGCCATGTTGCCGCCGAACTCCGCACCGTAATGCGACCCCTTGATGGCGATGAACAGGGTAGGCATGTCACATTCCTTCAGACCTATGGCCACGCCGATGTTCTCCATGTCCTTCCTCCCCGAGAGGTAGTAGTCATTGACGGCCACACGGGTGCATCCGATGTCCTTCAGGAGATCCGTAACATAGAGCGCGTTATCGGCCGGGTCCAGGCACTTGTATCCCGTCGACAGGGCCAGGGCCAGCGCGAATGTCGTCAGCGACCTGTTCTCCTCGGATGCGGGGACCTGGAAGTAACCGTCCCTGTAGTACGTGACGAAGTGCGTGTTCCGCTTGGTCACATGGTTGTACATGCCGAACACCGTGGCATCGGAACCTTTCTTCCTCTCCAGGTACCTGGCCTGGTAGGTGGCATCTGATGTCGCCTCCTTTATCGGCGGGACCCACTCCTCGAACCGGAATTCGTACCTGCGGGTGGACGGCCTCATGGGAGGGTCGTGCTCCGGGATCGAACCGTGCTTCACCGCGGTGACACCGATCACCTCGCCGTTCCAGTCCTTCCACGTTATCATATGGGTGGACGGGATGACATCGTTGATCGCAGAACGCGCATTCCTCACCCCGACTGCCAGGGCTAAGGCGTGCCTTGCCACCGCAGCCGTCCTCTTTCCCATGACACTCTGATGCACCGCCCGATAGATAAGAATGACCTAGAGCGCCGTTATGCAAAGGGCGGAAACCATCAATCGGTTTCATTAACAATGAAAAACATTCGATAACCACCGACCGCATGAACGGTCAGGAGATGCACGTCGGTACGGGGTACCGAGGTAGGGATTCAATGGCAAAGAAGAAAGGTTTCAATCTGAGCGATCCGGCGACTTTGATCGGATTCATCGTAGGACTGTTGGGAACGTTCGTTTTCGGCATATTCACCGGAATCGTCGTCCTGATCATTGTCGTGGTCGTATACGCGATCATCGACCAGAAGAAGATAGGTAACGTACTCGTCGGCGGACTCGTCGGATTCCTGATAGGTCTGCTGCTGGTACTGCTCGTAGGCGCCCTGTTCTCGCTGTTCTGAAACTATAACACCGGCGGCACCGCCGCCGGTACATTTTCCACATCCGCCACTGCCGATCGTATACGGTACAACCCCGCCAGCCGGAGAGACATCCGTTTATAGTGCGAACACATCCCCACTGTCAGGCCCCTACGGGCACTAGAAGCGATACACATGGCAATGAGCAAGAAGGACAAGACGAAGAAGGAGCAGCAGCTCAAGAGGGAAGCCGCAGAACTCCAGGCCAAGGCCGACGCAGGCGACAAAGAGGCCAAGAAGGAACTCGAGAAGATCAACAAGAAGCTCAAGAAGTGAGCTCCTACGTGCCCTCGGGCACGCTCTCAACCCCTTAGCGATCCCAGGACCGCCATCGTTTTATCCTCCGTCATCATCGTATCGGCATGACCAAGACGATTGTTATCGACGAATCCCGCTGCAACGGATGCGGACTCTGCGTGAAGGCATGCCACGAAGGAGCACTGGGCCTCGTCGATGGGAAGGCGAGACTCATCAACGGACTGCTCTGCGACGGGATCGGGGACTGCCTTCCCGCCTGCCCCCAGGACGCCATATCCTTCAGGGATTCCGCCGGCGAGAACATCGGCCCGATGATCACGATGGACACCCAATGGCCCATCAAGCTCGAACTGGTCGCGGAGAGGAACCCGTTCTTCGACGGAAAGCACCTGCTCATCGCGGCGGACTGCTCCGCATTCACCAGGGCGAGCATCATGAACGAGTTCGGTAAGGACGGCGTGAGGATCATCGGATGCCCCAAACTCGGGAACGTGGACCTGGACAAGCTGAGGTCCATCATCGCGAAGAATGATATCAAATCCATCACGGTCGTCAGGATGGAGGTACCCTGCTGCGGACCTCTGGCACTGAAGGCGGAAGAGGCCGTCAGATCGAGCGGCAAGGACATACCGACCGATATCGTCGTACTTACTCGCGACGGAGCTGTACGCCCCGCACTCTGAACAGGGATCAAAAAACATGAAAGAGGGGGGATCCCCCTCGGTTTATATCACTCGTCACCGCGGGTGTGGCCGGTCCAGACCGTGATTCCGCTGGTATCGAGACCCTCGGAATCCCACTTGTTCGTGTCGAACACAGGGTCTTCGATGCCTGCAGCCTTCTGCTTCCTGTAGTCCTTGTAGAGTGCAACGACGTACTTGTAGAGCATGAACAGCGCGATGACGTTGAAGATACCCATGATCGCCATGAACACATCGCAGATATCCCAGACCATGCTGACGGGGATGATGCATGCGAGGAACACGACCAGGACGATGAAGACACGGAGTCCGGTGACGCACTTGTCGTCGTCCTTGATGAACCTCAGGTTCGCCTCGGACATGGAGTAGTACGCGATCAGCGAGCTGAATGCGAACACGAACATGAAGATCGCGAGGACCCACAGGATCCAGTCGCCGCCGAACGCTTCGGTCAGCGAACCCTGGACGACATCGATCGCCCATCCGCTCTTACGGCCTTCGGAATCCCAGATTCCGGACCATCCGTCGACGCTGTGCTTGGAGACGGAGGGCAGACAGGTGAGCACCATGAACGCGGTGATCGAACAGACGACGACGGTATCGATAATGACACCGATGGACTGTACGAGACCCTGACGGATAGGGTGGTTGACATGGGATTGGGATGCCACGTTGGGCACCGAACCGATACCGGCCTCGTTGGAGAAGACACCTCTCTTGAGACCCCACATGATACAGCTTCCGGCGAATCCTGCGAACACCTGTTTGAAGTTGAAGGCGTTGGAGAAGATCTCGGAGGCCGCCCAGCCGATCTTGTCGTGACCGATTATGATGGCGACGATACCGATGAGCAGCCAGATGACGACCATGACCGGGACCATGATCTCGGAGACCTTGGCCACACGCTTGATGCCTCCGAAGATGAGGGCTGCAGTGAGAGCGGCGAAGACGACTCCGAGGATGATCTTGATACCGTCGATGTCCGCCAATGCATCGATCCTGGTGAAAGCGCTCGCGGAGTTGGATGCCTGGTTGGCGATGAATCCCACTCCGTAGGTGACGATGATCCAGAATGCGATGAATATAGCGAACTTGTGGTTCTTCAGTCCGTTCTTGATGTAGTATGCGGGTCCGCCGTGGAAGTTGCCGTCGGATTTCTTCTCCTTGAAGAGCTGTCCGAGGGTACACTCGACGAAGGATGTACATGCACCGAGGATGGCGAAGATCCACATCCAGAAGACCGCTCCTGCGCCACCCATGATGATGGCCGACGTGACTCCGGTGATGTTTCCTACACCGACACGCGCACCCATTCCGACACAGAATGCCTGGAATGAGGATATCATTCCCTTCTTCTCGTGATCCGGCTTCCCGTCCAGATTGGCTGGCCTGAGCAGTTTGGCCTGCTCCGGGAGAGTCGTGATCTGCATGGCCCTGAACCTGTACAGGAAGAACAGTCCTGCGCCGATGATGAATATGAACGCGACATACCAGACGTATACGTCCGGATATTCGTTGATCCACGCATCGACCGGATCCAAGGCATCATTGATACTTGTTTCAATGTCCGAAATAGCCATTGGTTCACAACCTTGACTAGTCGACGCCCTTCCGAACTGGGGGACGGGCGTGCTGAACTATTGCGGTGTCAATCACTCGCGCCAATAAAATATTATCTGACACATGCCAGGAGGGAATCCTGGGAAAGACGTGACCGCTGCCGCCCCCGTTCCGGGGCGGACAGCGGATGTCGGGTTTCGGTCACCTGATACAGAGAGATCTCCAGATGTCCTCGGAAGCATCGAGCACCGCGTCGGTGTCGAGGGTGAGTATCTTCGCACCGTCGACGACCATATCGCCCTGGCAGAACACCGTCTTCACGTTGAAGGACGATGCCGAGTAGACGATGTTGGCGATGATGTTCTCCGGAACGAGGGGCCTCAGGTTGGGGGCCTTTCCGTCGAGGATGACGACGTCCGCGTACTTGCCGGGTTCCAGCGATCCGATGGAATCCGCCATACCGACGGCCTTCGCACCGTTGACGGTCGCAATGTCCAGGAGCTGCTGCGCGGGCGTGACCGTGGGGTCCCACCTGCTGGATTTCTGCAGGAGGCCGCAGGTCTTCATCTCCGCGAACATGTCCAGGGAGTTGTTGGTCGTGTTCCCGTCCGTACCGAGGGAGACGTTCACGCCGTTGGCCAGGAACTCCGGTACGGGTGCCACGCCGCCGGTGGCGAGCTTCATGTTGGAGACCGGGCACAGGGACACGGACATCCCGGCCTGACCCATCAGTCTGACCTCGTTCATCGTGAGCCATGCGGAGTGGGCGGCGACCATATGGCCGTCCAGCGCACCTATGCTGCTGAGCCATTCCACCGGCCTCTTGCCCTTGTCCTTCTTGAGGTTGTTGACCTCCCCTCTGGTCTCGGAGAGGTGGAAGTTCAGGGGCAGATCCTTCTCCCTGGCGAACTCGGAGGCCCTGATGCACGTCTCCTCGTTGCAGACGTACACCCCCTGGAGACCGATGGACGGGAGGATCTTCCTCTGTCCCTTGTACTGCTGGTAGAAGCGCTTGGCGTTGTCCACGGGATTGCCTGTCTGAGTCGTCTTGTCCTCATCGAGGGTGCACCAGCACAGGACCCCTCTGATGCCCGCCGCCTGCGTGGCCTTGGCGATGATGTCCTCGGAATAGTACAGGTCCATGAACGTCGTCGTGCCGCCGCGCATCATCTCCATGCATCCGAGGCGGGTCCCGATGTCCAGGTCCCTGTCGGTCCTGTCGGAATCGATCTTGAACACCTTGTCCAGGAAATCGGGGAAGGTCAGGTCGTCAACGACACCTTTCATGACGGACATCGCCACGTGGGTGTGGGTGTTGATCATTCCGGGCATCACGATGTCGCCCTTGGCGTCGATCTCCCTGTCCGCGGTACCGTTGTACCTGCCGCCGACCGAAACGATCCTCTCGCCGTCGATGACCAGATCTCCGCGGACGACCTCCCTTTTGGCATTCTGTGTGACGATCCATCCGTCACGTATCGCTGTTATCATGAAGGTGCGGACGCCCTGATTCTATAATAATGGTTCCAACAAACAAATAATGCAGAAAGACAATCACGGCCGTATGGCATTCAGGGTCATACTCCTCGGAACGGGCGGCGGCAGGCACACCACCATGTTCCAGGCGAGGAGCACGGGCGGATATCTCATCTTCAGCGATACCGGGACGGTCCACATCGATCCGGGACCGGGGGCCCTGACCAACATGTGCCAGATGCCTTATGATCTGAGGAAGACCGATGCCGTCGTGATCTCCCACTGCCATCCCGACCATTACTCCGATGCACCGTGCGTCATCGAAGGGATGACCTACGGGGGATGGGTGAAGAGGGGCGCGGTGTACGGTACGAAGAGCGTCATGGAGGGAGAAGGGAGACTCGGACCCTGCCTCTCCCCGTACCATCTCAACATCCCGCAGGAGACGCATGTGATCAAAGCGGGGGACAGGCTCAGCATCGCGGGGATACCGGCGGAGATAACCCGTGCGGACCACAGCGACCCGTGCAACGTAGGATTCAGATTGGACACCGGGAACGGGATATTCTCGTACGTCAGCGATACCGCGTATTCGGACGAGATCGCCGACCAGTACAGGGGGACCAGGGTCCTCATGCTGCCGGTTACCACCCCGTTCGACTGGAGGATCAAGTACCATCTCTGCACGGAGGATGCCATAAAGTTCATCAGACGCGTCAGACCGGAACTCACGGTGTTCATCCATCTGGGGATCGTCGTCCTGAAACAGGATCCCGACAAGCAGGCCGAACTAGCGGAGAAGGAGACCGGATGCAGGGTGATCGCGGGACGCGACCTCATGCAGATCGATATCGGAGAGAGGATAGACATATCCGATATCGTACCCCACAAACCCGAATGGAGCGAGGCATGGGAACTCAGGGAGAGTTACCAATGAGGCTCTCCTCCGATACCGCGGCGAAGATCAGTACGATCACGGTCGTCGCGATAGTCGCCCTCGGCGCCATCGTCTCCGTCGCAGGCATGATGTTCCTGATCGGCGGCCAGACGGGAGGTTCGTACAAGGTGACCATCTCCGTGGAGACCATGGACATCGCTGCCGACTCCGGATCGGTGTACAACGTCTGCACCAAGACGCCCTCGGGCGACCGCTACTACGATCCGACCTTCAAGGATTTCATCCTCCACTCCCCGAGCGACAAAGCGATACTGTACATGTCAGCGACACTGGGTTCCAGGACCAACTACAGCGGGGACTCCGACCTGAGAACGGTACAGACTGGCACAGTGCCGGTATCCTCCGGGACGATAACCGACAATACCTTCGGGTTCACCGTCCGCACCAGCGATTCCGAGATGACCGCATCCGTCTTCCTGCTCCTCAAGGGATATACGAACGATGCCTCGAACGGTACGGTGGTGGACATCTACGAGAACTCACCTGGGGAGAGCGGGATCGTACTGAACATCGACATGAAGGAGCACAGCAGGACCTACACCCTTCACGGGAACCCGTCCTCCAATCTCAGAGGCCTGCTCGAATTCACCGTGACCGTCGAATCCGTCTAAACGTAGACCGAGGATGTACCGGTGAAGGCCTGTATGCTCGCGCCGTAATAGTCCGGGTCGAGGAACCCTACCCCGTGCCAGATTCCCGAGGGATACTTGCTGGGGTCGTCGATCGTAGTCTCGCCCGTGTGGTGGAACGCCGTTCCGACGGACACTTTGAACAGACCTGTCTGATTGAGTCCGTTCACCTGCATGCCAACCATGGCATGTCCGGGCAGGAGGAGCACCGATGTACCGAGAATCCAGTCCCCCGCTCCCTCCATGACCGAGAGCTGCGAACAGACGGCCGCACCCAATATGGATGTGTCCTCGCAGTCCCCGTAACCGCGGTAGAGCGTCTCGATCGGGTACTGCCAATACTCGTCCTCACCGAAAGCATCGGAATCGTACCTGTAATCGGCCGCCTCCTGGATGAATGCCAGGACGTAATCGGCGAAGTATTTCGCATTCGCGTACGGGCTGCCGGTGTCGACGACCTTCGTCTTGAATTCTGCCCACAGGCTCGCCGAAAGAGCCTTTATCGTATCGGATACGACCACATACTCCCTCACCGCATACACGCCCGAGGCGTGGTCGGACAGATCGGTCGTCGAACCTCTCCTCCCTATCGTACTGCGGTCCGCCTCGCTCATCTCGTCCCCGGGGAGTTCGACCGTCACGGAGAACGTCGGGGAGCTGCCGATCGACGGCACCGTCCACGAGTACGTCAGCGTCTTATCGGAATACTTCTGGGAGGAATTGCCGATGATGTCCATGATGCCGATGGCCGCTGCCAGCAGTATCGCGGATACCGCCACGACGCCCACGACCAACCCGATGGACGGGGATTTCCTCCTTGCCGGCGGCATCTGCATGTTCGGACCGTATCCGGGCGCATCGGGGATGTCCGGCAGCATACGTCCGCATCTGGGGCAGAACGATGCGCTGTCCTCCGAATACTGTCCGCATTCCGGGCACCTCTTCATGCTCCAAAGAACAAACTTATCTTATAAAACAAGTAATATGGCACTGGGAACGAAATGACCCTTGAATCCGACATACTCGCAGAGATAAAACCCTCCCCCGAGGAATGCGCCGAAATACTCGCCAAGGCCGAGAGGCTGCAGGGTCTGACGGAGAAGTATGTCAGGGAGAGGGGGATACCCGCCACGGTCATGTTCGTGGGTTCGGTCGGGAAAGGGACTTTCCTGAGGAATCCGGACATCGATCTGTTCCTCCTCTTCTCGGAGGACGTCCCGCAGGAGGAGATGGAACGCCTGGGGATCCAGGCCGGCAGGGACCTGGTCGGAGGCGTCATGATGTACGCCGAGCACCCGTACACGTCCGGGAAGTTCGAAGGATTGGATGTGGACATGGTCCCGTGCTATGCCGTCAAATCCGCAACGGAGCTCAGGACAGCGGTGGACAGGACCCCGTTCCATGCGGAATACATAAAATCGCACACCGATGAGGCCCTGAGGGACGAGATCCGTCTGATGAAGAAATTCATGAAGGGCATACACACATACGGTGCGGAACCGGATGTCAGGGGATTCTCGGGCTACCTGTGCGAACTCATAACGATAAAGTACGGAGGGTTCCTCTGGGCGCTCAAAAGGGCCTCAAAATGGAAGACTGGCACAATCGTCAACATTGAGGAGAGGGGCGAGCCCATGAACGGTGCGTTAGTGTTCTACGACCCCGTTGATCCGAAGCGCAACGTCGCGTCGGCGGTCCACGAGGACACGCTGAGCACGTTCGTGGCGGCATGCAGGGCATACCTGGCCGCACCCGACCGCAGGTTCTTCTTCCCTAACAAGAGGGTGCCCCCGTCCAGGGAGGAGCTCGTAGACACATGGAAGGAGAGGCGTACCGGCATCGTGTCGGTATCGTTCGCCAGACCCGACATCCTTCCCGAGAACCTCCACGCACAGGTCTGGAAGACGCAGTACGGCATAGCGAAGAAACTCGATGCCTACGGATTCAACGTCATCAGGGCGGAGCACTGCGAGGACGATGGGGAGATCCATGTGGTCTTCGAATTGGAGACGTTCACCCTGCCGCTGCTGCACATGCACGACGGACCGCCGGTGAACGTCGAGACCGCGGAAGGGTTCCTGGAGATGTGGGCCGACAACAAGTACGGCAGGCCTTTCATCGCCAACGGGAGGTGGAGGGTCATCAGCGGACAGCCCTTCTCTGACGCCGAATCGATGATCCTGTCGGAGGCCCGCCATTCGGGACTGGGCAAGGACCTTGACATAGCGACGATGAAGGTACGCAGTCAGGAGAAGGCGGTCAGAGAGATGGACCCGCTGATGCTGGCACAGCTGTTCGACCCCCGCATGCCGTGGGAGATCTGAGACTCAGATGAACGGTGCGTTTATCGTGAGTGTCCAAACGGCGAGGCAGAGGAACAGGTACACGAAGTAATTACCGAGCATGCCCTTCGTGCCGCCGGTAGAATCGGAACCAGACGACAGCATGACCGGATCGAGCCTGACGAGCTTGAGGATGTGTCCGAGGGCGAACATAACGGCGAACATGAGTATTATGCCGCCGTACCACTCCCAGGCCTTATCCACGAAGGAACAGACTATTCCCATGATGACGGCGATGACGGATACCACGATGGTGATCTTGGTACCGTAGATGTCCTTGAGGATGAACTCCTTCTCATCGAAGTCCGGAGGGACGAACTCGTACTCGGGCTCCTTGGACTCCTTGACTATCTTTCTCTTCTTAGCCATCGGCACTCTAACCTTGACCTTCGATATAAAAGTTATCGCGCGCGGACTACAGGTCGGCGGGACGGATGCGTGTAAGACGGCATCGCTGAGGGCTTACGGCGGACTTCCGGTCAGGCCAGCATCCGACTTCCGGGATTGCCGTACCGATCCCCCCTTCAGAGGTTTAAATACCTTCCCGACGATGGGTTAACGGTGACAATATGGTCGCAGAAAAAACCCTTGAAGATATACCCGGCGTAGGTCCAGCCATAGCAGAAAAACTACACGAAGCGGGGTACAACGATTTAATGTCCATAGCGGTCGCATCTCCGGGAGACCTCGCGGAGAAATGCGAGATCGGAGAGAAGAAGGCGATGGACATCATCGAAGGTGCCAAGCTCTGTGCTGACATCGGAGGTTTCGAGACAGGACTCGAGATACAGGAGAGACGCAAGGAGGTCGTGAAGCTCACGACCGGATCCAAGGCGTTCGACGAGCTCCTGGCAGGCGGACTCGAGAGCCAATCGATCGTTGAGTTCTTCGGGGAGTTCGGAAGCAGCAAGACCCAGCTCTGCTTCCAGCTGGCGGTCAACGCGACCCTTCCCGAGGACAGGGGCGGACTGGATTCCGATGTCGTGATCATCGATACGGAGAACACCTTCAGGCCCGAGAGGATCGTGCAGATGGCCAACTACCTCGGCCTGGATCCCGATACCACCCTGTCCAGGATCCACGTGGCAAGAGCGTTCAACTCACAGCACCAGATCCTGCTGGTCGACAAGGCGACCGAACTGGCCAGAGAGACCAAGGTCAGGCTCCTCATCGTCGACTCCCTCACCTCCCACTTCAGGGCGGAATACGTCGGAAGGGGCACCCTGGCCGAGAGGCAGCAGATCCTCAACAGACACATGCACGACCTGCTCAACTTTGCTACCCTGAACAACGCGGTCATCGTGGTGACCAACCAGGTAGCGGCCAAGCCCGATGCCTTCTTCGGTGACCCCACCAGACCGATCGGTGGCCACATAGTCGGACACGCATCCACCTTCCGTATCTACCTCAGGAAGGGCAAGTCCGGAAAGAGGGTCGCAAGGCTCGTCGATTCGCCCAATCTCCCGGAGGGAGAGGCCGTCTTCATGATAACAGAAGATGGTGTTAAAGACTAAGAGCACAATCAGGGGCCATGTGCCCCGTTTTCTTTTTCGAACTGTCGGGCGAACACAGGGAACTGTGTGCCGCAGAGGCGAAGAAATGTATCGCGGCAGAAGCCGGAGAGTACAGGATCGTATCCGAGGGGCCGGGCTATATCGAGGCCGAATTCGACGAATCGGCGCTGGATCCGATCGCGGACCGCATCTCGCTCACCCACCGCATAGGCAGGACGCTCTGCACATTCGACCCCACGGACACGGCCTCGGTGGAGGATGTGGAGCTTCCCGAGGGCACATTCGCCGTCAGGGCGAGACGTTTCGAAGGGCGCATGAAGGACATCGATTCCCAGGACCTTGTGAGAAAGGTCGGGGGCATCCTCTCGCGCCACAACGACGTGAAATTAAAAGAGCCAGATATCGAAGTTCACATGGTCATGAGCGACCGCGTACACCTGTTCCTGGGGGAAAGGACCATCGACAGGGACATACTGGAGACCAGGAAGGTCAGCGAAAGACCGTTCTTCTCCCCGATCTCCCTCCATCCGAGATACGCCAGAGCGCTGATCAACCTGACGGGCGCCAGGAGAGGGGACAGGGTCCTCGATCCGTTCTGCGGCACTGGGGGGATCATCATCGAGGCGGCCATGATGGGCATGAAGCCCATCGCATCCGATTTCGATGAGAACATGATAATCGGCACCCAGGAGAACATGGACTTCTACGGGCTGAAGCTCACCGACTTCGACACCATAGACATATCCGAAGTGCCGGACCGCTTCGGCGAGGTCGATGCCGTGGCCACGGATCCGCCCTACGGAAGGTCCACCCACACTGGCGGGGAACCCATCGACAGCATCTACGCACGTGCGATGGAATCCTTCTCCAAGGTCCTGAGGATCGGGGGTGCGGCCGGGGTCGTGCTTCCGCACGAGATATCCTCGGATACGCTCACCCTGGAGGAGCACCACATCCAGCGTGTCCACGGGTCCCTGTCGCGCCACTATCACATATTCAGACGCGAATGAGCGCATCCCTCCGATGGGCTGATTTATATCTATCAATGACTATCACGGTCCCAACCCGATGGTGAATGCATGAAGGTCAGAGACTACATCTTGGAAGGCGTCAAGAAAGGGACGATGCACATGACGCTCCTGGATCCCGACAAACAGTCGGCACAGGAAGCGGCGGAGATCGCTCTCAAATGCAAGGAGGCCGGGACCGATGCGATAATGATCGGCGGTTCCACCGGCATCACCAGCGAGAACCTCGACGAGACCGCTGTGGCGATCAAGAAGGCCACCGGACTGCCTGTCATCTACTTCCCTGCAGGGCCCCATGCCCTCTCCAAGGAGGTCGACGCCATGTACTACATGAGCCTTGCGAACAGCAGGGACCTCAACATGGTCATAAGGGCCCAGGCATACGCTTCGCTCATCATCAAACAGATGGGCGTCGAACCCATATCCATGGGATACATCATCATCGAGCCCGGAATGAAGGTAGGAGAGGTCGGACAGGCCGACCTCATCCCCCGTGACGACATCAAGAAGGCCATGGGTTACGCGCTCGGATGCGAGTACATGGGCATGAGCCTCATCTACCTCGAGGCCGGAAGCGGTGCGGATAAGCCCGTTCCCCCGGAGATGATCGCGGCCGTCAAGAACGTAATCTCGGTACCCCTCATCATCGGAGGAGGCATCAACACCCCCGAGACCGCTGCGGCGGCAAGGATGGCGGGTGCCGATATCATCATCACGGGTACGTTCGTCGAGAGATGCCACGACGAGGATGCCCTCAAGAAGGTCATCGCCGCGGCCAAGGGAATCTGAGATCAATCGTAATTCTCTCTCAGGTCCCTGATCTTCTTTACCTTCACCGCATAGTCGTGATTGGGTTCGATGAACCTCACGCGAGGCTCGGCGACCAGGTCCTCAGCGAGACCGTCCTCGATCTCCATTATCGACGAGACTGCCTTGACGATCGAATGTGCCAGATCGTCATTGGGATTCTCAGTTTCCACTTCGAACGTCAGCACGTCGCGGTATCCTTCTCTCGTTATGTCCACATGATAATCGATGACGTCGGGGGACAGGAACACGGCCTCGTCGAACAGCACCGGATACACCTTGTGGCCGTTCCCTATCTTGAACTGGAGGTCCATCCTTCCGCTGGGTTTCATGAGACGCTTGTTGAAGTGCGCTCCGCATCCGCACGGCGGATCCAGCAGCGCAGCGATGTCGTGGGTGCGGTACCTTATCAGGACCGTGCCCTCCGCATTCAGCGCAGTGATCACCAGCTCGCCCTTCTGTCCAGCCGGCAGATGCTCCAGCGTCTCCGGGTCTATTATCTCCATGAGCATGTTGGCCTCGTCGGTGTGGAGACCGTTCTGCTCATCGCATTCCACCGCACAGGCGAGACCGAACTCGGTCATGCCCCATACGTCGATTACCTTACAGCCCCAGGCATCCTGCAGGAGCGCCCTCAGGCTCTCGGAGAGCGGTTCCGAGGAGGAGATGATCTTCTTGATGCCCAGCGCTTTGAGGTCCGTCTCCTTGCTCAGGAGCGTGGTCACGCGGTAGATGAAGGAGGGTATGCCTATGATGTAAGTCGATCCGGCCTCCTTCATGGATTTCAGCTGCTTCTCCACATCCACCTCGGCGCAGACGGACGAACCGTATCCGAGGATGTTGCACGCCCCGACCATGACCAGGCTTGGATCCCAGGCGAAGACCATCGGGAACATTATGTGAAGGGAGTCCTTCTTCGTCATGCCTATGTCCCTGAGCGCGGAAGCCACTATGTCTATCTTGGAGATCATGTCGTTCTGCGTGTATCCGATGGATTTCTTGTGACCTGTGGTACCGCTGGTGGTGAACTCACGGAGCATCTTGGTGACCGATACGCCGTAGAAGAGCATCGACTTCTCCGCCAGATCGTTGGGTTCCGTCAGGGGAATCTTCGTAAGGTCGTCGTACGTCCTGATGTCCTCCGGCCTCACGCCCGCTTCCTTGAACTTGTTCCTGTAATAGGGGACGTTCTCCTCGGCGTACCTCATCTGCTCGCGCACCCTGAACAGCTGGTACTTCTCGAAGTTCTCCCTGGTCATAGGGTCGAGACCGGTATTTCCGATCCATTCACGGAGCTCCTTGTTCTTCGAGTATGTCTTCCTTGCCTTGATGGCCATCCATTCCTCGAGAGGGTGCTTGCAATCCTTCGGTATCTGATTGGCCAATAACTTGTGTCTGACGATGACCGCCATCATCGATTCGCGTAGACCCATGACAGGTAAACTGACTCAATCCGTTAATATCTTTGGGACTGGCCAGATGCACGGCAAACAACGTTTATATTTGGACCGCCATTGACCCCGAAGAGGATATAATATGGTACTTACACCCGAGATGGCCAGAGCGGGGGTCACGCCGCAGCTTCTTTCGTCCACTCACAGATTCACCTGCCCCAGGTGCGGCAAGGAGTTCAGTCTGTTCCAGTCCAGGGCGATCGCTTGCAGGGCATGCCCTCAGGCCAACAAGAACTGCAAGTTCGTAAGGTGTGTTCACTGCGACTACGAGTACCCGCTTAACGGATTCGTCGTAAACACCAAGGAGAAGGAGGCTTTCCTCTCCAACTACATGAACGGTGTCGTCAGCAACTACCACAAGAGCTTCGGATATTACAGAAGATAAACGCTTTAGGGTTCTTCCCTCTTTTAAATAATTGAATAAGGCCAGCTTTCGCCGGCATATGTTTCACTGGCAGAAGGTCTTCCTGCGGTACAGCGTGGTGCCGTCCCTGGCGGTCACGTTGAACAGACAGAAGGGGATGAGCTTCCTGTCGAGGGTGACCACATGGATGCAGCAGCGCTCCCACCTCTCGGTCTCTCCGGTCCAGACGTCCTGGAACGCCATCGCGGAGACCGTCAGATAGTGGGTCTTCGCCCTCTTGATGAACGTTCTCCAGGTGTGGTCGTCCTGATCCCTGGTCTCGTCCTCTCCGTCCATGCTCACCTCGATGAACCTCCAGAACTCCGAGACCTCCTTCCTGGTCTTGTGGGCCACGTCATCGGTCTTGGTCGGCGGTCCGAGGGCCATGGTCGTCAGCGGGAACAGGGACAGGTCCGGCAGGACGACGGACAGCGATTTCATGTCGCAGTGCACGTTGGAACATGAGGTGGGAAGGAAGTTGTCCGCCTTCAGCATACCCTTGGTCTGGACCTCGATCTCGTGTGCCAGCTGGGGAAGGTTGACACGGTTCTCATCGGTAGGCTCGACGAAGTATCTGCCCACATGGAAGATGGGCTGGAAGTGCACGCCCTTGACCGTCGGAGTGTTCTTCGCGGCGAATCTGATGATGTCGCCGACGTGATCGAGGTTGACCCCGGGGACGACGGTCACGACAAGCGTGATACCGATGCCGACCTCTCCGCAGTTCTTGATGGCCTGCTGCTTCAGATCGAAGAGAGGCCTGCCCCTGGTCTTCATGTAGATCTCGTCGTCGGTCCCGTCGAACTGGAAGTAGAAATCGTCCACACCCGCATCGGCCAGTGCCTTCAGGTACTCGAAATCCTTGGCGATGCGGACACCGTTGGTGTTGACCTCTATGTGCTCGATGCCCATATCCTTGGCCATCTTGACCAATTCGGGCAGATCGTCCCTGACCGTGGGCTCCCCTCCGGAGATCTGGACGACCCTGGGGCTGTCCACGAAATCGACGACGGTCTGGAACATGCCTCTGATCGTCTCCTTGTCCGGGTGGAAATCGTACCCACATCCGTTCGCCGTCGCGAAACAGACGGGACAGTTGAGGTTGCAGTGGTTGGTGACCTCGACCACATTCACGCATGAATGCTGCATGTGCCTGTTGCACAGACCGCAATCGTGCGGACAGTCCCTGATATCTCCGACAGCCCTCTTGGTGGGCGTCTTGGGGACAGCTGCGAACTCATACAGGTATTTGTAGTGCTCCGCACCGGTCCAGATCTTGACCTTCCAGGTCCCGTGCTCGGGACAGGTCTTGACGATGTAGACCTCGTCGTTCTCAACGATCTTCTTGGCGGGTATGGTCTTCAGGCACTCGGGGCAAAGTGCGTCGGTCTTTCCGATCTCCTCGGTCATCGGGCGGGTAACAACATGTAACCATATAAATCCAGACTATCAGAAGGGACCCTGTAAGAGGGTTAAAAGGTTTGAAGGGGGGTTTGGGCGCTTATCGCGCTTACGCCCTCTTCTGCTGGAAGAGAACCTCTGCGGTTGCAAGTGCACCGTTGGCGAGGTACTCCTCGAACCAGGACTGACCGGACTCGGGCTCGACGAGCGAAGGTCCGGACCTGGTGGCACCGAGGTAGGTCAGGTTGGTGTGTCCAGCCTTGACGACTGCACCGTTGGCGCAGTACTTCCACTCAGTGTCCTCTCCCACAAGAACGATGTCGAGGATCTTCATCTTGTGCTTGTAGGCAGAGAGGATGGTGGCCTTGTCGCCATCTACCTTGTACCTGGCGTAGACGGTGACATCTCCGATCTCCTTCTTTGCGATGAACTCGGATCCGTTGTAGATCCTGTCCTTTCCTGCACCCTCGACGACGGCCTTAACGTCCTCGTCCTTGATTCCTTTGGCTTCGTATGCCTCTTTCACTGCTGCATCGATAATGAATTCCATCTATCTCACCTCACCAGGTTCCGTAGGTACCGAAGTCTCTTGCTGCCCTCGTAAGAGCGAGGAGGTTTCCGGGGATTGTGTACGGAGGCGTCTCACAGCTTGTACCGAGGATGTAACCCTTCTTTGCGTCACGTCCGGCGAGCAGAGTGTCCTTTGCCCTGTCGTAGACCTTCTTGGGGTTGGCGTTGATCATGAGCTTGGTGTCAACGGATCCCATGATGGTGGTGACGTCCTGGAACTCCTCTTTGAGGACCTCGGTGGGGAACTCTTTCTGTCCCATGTAACCGATGTGCAGAACGTTGAAGGGCGACCATACGAGGTTCTTCTTGAACACCTTGTAGTCGGTCTCGTGGTTACCGCACAGGTGGTAGAAGATCTGAGGTCCTGCTCCCTTTCTGAAACACTGGTCGACATAGTGGTGCATCAGCTTTGCGGAGAACTCCTCAACCATCTCATCGGAGAAGATATCGTTGTTCGCAAGAACCGATCCGACGATCAGCATT
>JAEEGL010901054.1_pt1 | contig 25991 bp, 20 predicted proteins | sample 9134231 | NCBI WGS metagenome assembly JAEEGL01 (sample SAMN16246548, study PRJNA631951) | gut metagenome | biome: gut microbiome; feature: rumen; material: fiber-attached | host: Bos | place: Iran: Karaj | collected 2018-10 | reverse complement strand
TCTGCGGAGAGATAGCAAAGCATTATCTTGACGGAGTACCCGAGGATGTTGCGAGGAAAAGTTCATTAAGAGATATCCTTAAAAAAGACGGACTTATCGCCCAAAGGGATAAATTTGTAAAGAGGGCCGAGAATGAGAAGGCCGCCTTAAAACTTGCAAAGCATATAACGGGCCGTACGGATTTTGACCGAAAATACACCGAAGAGGTTGCGCCCGATGCTACCTATTACTTCATGAATGAAACGCTTCGTCCCGAGTTTTACGAAGGAAAGTGGAACGAAGAGGAAGCCGATAAATATACGATATTTTTAAGTCAGGCCAACTATCCGGTAAAAGGTATGCACTATTTTCTCGAAGCATATCCTCGGATATGTGAAAGATTTCCCGAAGTGAAGATAAAGGTTGCGGGAGACCCCATCACAAGGCATGCAACTTTGAAGGAAAGGCTTAAACTTCAGAATTATGCAAGGTATCTTCTCGATCTTGAGGATAACGTGGAAAAACTTACCGGGAAAAGGCCGGATATTGAGTATCTCGGAAGTCTGGATGCCGAAGGGATGAAAGAACAATATTTAAAAGCCGGGCTGTTTGTAAATCCCTCGATCATAGAAAACTCGCCCAATTCCATCGGCGAGGCGATGCTTCTGGGTGTTCCGGTAATATCCTCGGCGGTCGGCGGTGTTCCCTCGATGCTTTCAAACGGCGAGGAGGGTCTTTTGTATGAGGCCGATGATATAGACAGGCTCATAAACTGTATCGGGATCATGTGGACCGATTCGGATGCCAGAAAGACCATGTGTGAAGCGGCAATTGTAAGGGCTTCAAAAACACACGACCCGAAGACCAATTATTCAAGACTTCTTGAAATATACAATTGTATTCTTAAGGAAAAGAACAATGAGTAAAGTGTGTATCATAACCGCAAGAGGCGGGTCAAAAAGAATACCGGGCAAGAATATAAAAGATTTTCTGGGCAAGCCCATAATCGCCTACAGCATCGAGGCTGCGATCGGAAGCGGTGTTTTTGATGAGGTAATGGTCTCTACAGACAGTGAAGAGATTGCAGAAATTGCCGAGAAATACGGTGCTGTTGTTCCTTTTAGGAGAAGCAGTGAGAACGCAAATGATTTCGCGGTAACCCGTGATGTCTGCAAGGAAGTCATAGAATCATATCGGGCGATCGGCAAAGATTTTGATATATTTGCATGCGTATATCCGACAGCTCCGTTTTTAACATCAAAGAAACTTAAAGAAGCTGTTGAAACGCTCGAAAGATCCGATGCATATTCGTTGGTGCCGGTGGTACAGTTTTCTTTTCCGCCGCAAAGAGGTGTTGTCATAAAGGATGGTCTTATGGAGTTTTTGCATCCCGAATACGCGCAGACCAGAAGTCAGGATCTTGAGACAGTGTATCATGACTGCGGTCAGTTTTATGTTGAAAGAACAGAAGCATTTCTTAGGGAGTTTACGCTGGTCACATCAAGGACCGTACCTTTTGTGCTTCCCGAGGAAGAAGTTCAGGATATAGACAATTATTCCGACTGGGAAATAGCTGAGATGAAATATAAGCTGTTTATGAAAAAGCAGTAAAATGTTTGGAGACTTTATGAAGGATAAAATTGTTTCAGCCCCGTTTATAGGGTCTGTAAGAAAATACAGAAAACTGCTTTTATCTGTGCTTTGGGTCACTTTTTGTTTGAGTTTTTTTATTTACCTTATCAAGACAGGAAGAATAGGTTATGAGACAAATGATGACGAATTCCTTGCATTGATATCTTCGGGGGTCTTCGGCAGGATATATGCGCATACCGCTTATAATAATATAATTTGGGGAGCAATCGTTGCGGCGCTTAGTTCATTGTTTCCGCTTCACAATTGGACGATCCTTATGTATTTAGGTTGTATACTTGCGGCGTATATAATGCTTGGAATCATCTGTATAGTCCTTACAAAAAAGAATATGATCGCTTCTGTTGTGCTCCCTCTTATCTTTGTGATGTCTACTTTCAGAACATTGATAATAAAAATGAACTACTCGAAAACGGGAGCCGTATTGCTGGGAACAGGTATTATTGTCCTGATCGCAACACTCGATACCGATGATTATAAAAATAAAGGATTAAAGATCATCAGGGTTCTTTCATACATTATGATATCAGTCGGATCACTTGTCAGAGCAGGAACGCTTATGGCGATCGTTCCTTTTTTTGCGATACTTATGCTGTATATTTTGGTCAAATACAGAAAGGATATAAAAGGAAGACTGTTTATTTTTATTGGAGTAAGCTCTTCGGTTTTACTGTTATGGCTGGTCGGATTTATTGTTTATCATGCAGATAGGGGCTGGTCGGATTACTGGAAATATCGGGATGTGATCGTTGAATTATATGATTATTACGGAATCCCGGATTACGAATCGCATGTTGAGGAATACGAAGAACTTGGTATAAATGAAAATGATGTCGCCCTTCTTGTTTCATGGCAGCATGGCGATATGGAATATTTTGATACGGAGAAACTCAGCAGACTTTCAGATATTTCAAAAGCCGAAAGACATGTGAACGTGGACGGAGAGTATATAGAAGATGTGATCCAGTCGGTCTTTAATCTGGCGGGCGAGTATACGATAGTATATGTTCTGTTGATGCTGGTCGTATTTGTTACTTTTGTGGGTGATCCGCGGATATTTGTCGCAGCACTTTGTGCCGTGGGGGTCTGTTTCGGAGAGATCGGATATCTTATATATAAGGGACGCTTTCCCGAGAGAAGTTTTATGTTGGTAATAATAGCAGCACTTTGCACGGTCATATATCTTTGCGTGAAAGGCTATGCTGATACGGAATTGAAATTTCCCGGTATCGTTTCCCTTGTACTCATCCTGCTTTTTGGATATTTCACTCTGGGCTTTGCCGATATTAAGGAAATTGAACCGTTTACGATAAAAAATCGCGACAATGTGACCCTGTTGGAATCGGAACTTATGTCGCATCCGGATAATCTTTATGTATGGGATGTTTTGTCGTTTTCCGATGCTGTTGAAGGATATGCAAGTCCATTTGAGCATTATTCTAAAAACTGGATGGGGAATTCGATCGTAACAGGCGGATGGATGGTGGGGTCTCCGATATTGGATAACGTTGCAAAGCCTTTCGGCGGCGCGGATAATCCATACAGATTGCTGGCTGAAGATCCAAATACTTATATGGTGATCGAAATAAATAATCCTATAGTTGATAAAAGCAGTGTAGAGCAATATATCAAAGACCATTACGCTCCAAATGCAACTTGCAAAACCGTCGAAGTCATCGGCGGATTTGAAATATTGCGATTTAAATAGAAAACACTTTTAAGCGGAGGAAAAATGTTCAGATTGTACGATAAGATCAATAACGGCGGCGTATACATTATAGCGGAAATGAGTGCCAATCATGCCGGAAAACTTGAAAATGCACTTGAGATAGTACGCGGTGCTGCCAAGACCGGTGCCGACTGTTTAAAGATCCAGACTTATACGGCCGATACACTTACGATCGATTGCGATAATGAATATTTTAAGGTTAAAGGCGGTCTTTGGGATGGATACAAGCTTCACGATCTTTATAACGATGCAAACACGCCTTGGGAATGGCACAAGGCCATTAAGGACGAGTGCGAGAAGTGCAGGATAGATTTTCTTTCAACACCGTTTGACAATACAGCAGTTGATTTTCTTAACGATCTTGGGGCGGAAGCTTATAAGATAGCAAGTTTTGAACTCCCCGACATCCCTCTTATCGAATATGCGGCTTCAAAAGGCAAGCCCATGATAATATCATGCGGAATGGGAACGGTGGAAGACATTAAAGATGCGGTTGACGCATGTCGCCGTGTCGGTAACGACAAAATAGTATTGCTCAAATGTTGCAGTTCATATCCGGCAAAATGGGAAGATATGCATTTAGCAAATATACCTGATATGAAAAAAAGATTTAATCTTCCGATAGGGCTTTCGGATCATTCGGAAGGAAGCCTCGCCGCAGTTGTGGGTGTATCAATGGGAGCTTGTGTGATCGAGAAGCATGTATGCATTTCACGATCCATCAAGACTGCAGACTCCGATTTCAGTATGGAACTACCCGAATTCGCCGATATGGTAAAGGCTGTAAACGATGCTCTTGTAATAGCCCGGGGGCCTTCATACGAACTTACGGAAAAAGAAAAAGGATCGATGATATTTAAAAGAAGCCTCTTTGCAGTTAAAGACATAAAGGCAGGAGAGCCGTTTACATCGGAAAATGTGCGTTCAATTCGTCCGGGATACGGTATTAAGCCCAAATATCTAAAAGATCTTTTGGGTAAACCTTCAAAGCGTGATATAAAGCGCGGAGAACCGCTTAAGGAAGAGGATCGTTTTTGATAAGGATACGATTATGAAGATACTTTGTTTGTACAATAATGAATGCGCTCTTCCGCTTTTTGACAAGATCCGAAAGCTTAAACATGAGACGGTACTCATGACGGAAAGATTGTCTCTTGATTATGTAAAAAGTGAAAACTTCGATCTTGCGGTAAGTTATACATACAGATACATAATTCCGGGAGACATCATAAAGGCACTGAAAGGGAATATAGTCAACCTTCACAATTCATATCTTCCGTATAACAGGGGAGCAGATCCGAATCTTTGGAGCTTTGCCGAAAATACTCCCAGGGGAGTTACCCTTCATTATATGGATGAAGGTCTCGACAAGGGCTATATAATAGTTCAAAGGCTTGTAAAAGAAGGCGACGGAGAAACATTAAAAAGCTCATATGACAATCTTGATAAAAATGCGCAAGAGATGTTTCTGGATGCATTTAAAAACTATGATAAGTGGCAGGAAATGAAACATCTTCCGGAAGGAAAAGGCAGTTACCATTCGGTCAAGGACGGGCTTTTACTAAAAGAAAAGATCACATCCTATGATATGAAGATCGAAGATTTTATAAAGGCTGTACGGTAGAATATGAAACTTGTTTTTGTATCCAACTACATAAATCACCATCAGACACCGCTTTGCGAAGAGTTATACCGCTTAAGCGGCAAAGACTTTGCGTTTGTACAGACCGAGCCGATGAGTGAAGAGAGGACCGCCATGGGTTGGGATGCTTCACTTGCGAATGCTTCTTACATCAGGAACAGATGGGATGATGAAAAGGGTACCGACAGACTTATTTTTGAGAGTGATTGTGTGATCTTCGGCGGAGCCGAAGATGAGGAACTTGTTATAAAGAGGCTTGAAGCCGGAAAATTTACCTTAAGATACAACGAGCGGCTTTATAAAACAGGCCGTTGGAAGTTTATTTCACCGAAAGGCCTTAAAAAGAAATATCACGATCATATAAGATTTAAACATTATCCCGTATATTTTCTGTGTGCGGGGGCATATGTGGCCGGAGATTTAAAACTTATCGGTGCATATCCGAACAAAATGCTTAAATTCGGATATTTCCCGAAAGTATATGAATACGGGGATGTTCATTTTAAACGAAAAGAACGAAAAGACAAAAAATTATCGATTTTGTGGGCGGGAAGGTTTATCGACTGGAAGCATCCGGAGATGATGATAAGGCTTGCCGAAATATTAAAACAGAATAATATTGCTTTCAAAATAGATATGATCGGAAGCGGAGAGCTTTTGGAACAAACAAAGGCCGATGCGGAAAGATCCGGGGTATCGGACCGGGTTTCTTTTACCGGAGCATTATCACCTGACGATGTCCGTGAAATGATGCTCAGATCGGATATTTTTATATCAACTTCCGATCGTAAGGAAGGCTGGGGGGCAGTCATCAACGAAGCCATGAATTCGGGCTGCGTTACGTTTGCCGCAAAAGAGATCGGGGCTGCGCCGTATCTTATCGATAACGGTGTAAACGGATTTATGTACAGAGCATGTAATGTAAATGAACTCGCAAACAAGGTTCTGGCACTTTCCGATAAGCAGGATATCCGATATGAGATAGGCACAAAGGCATATGAGACAATGGAAAGCACATGGAATGCGAAGGTTGCGGCAGAAAGACTTTGGACTTTTATAAATGACAAAGATCATAAAATGCCGGACTATGAGACCGGACCTATGTCGAAAGCATAGGAGAGAAGGAACAGTATGAGTGACGGACAGAATATATATGATATTGCCAAAGAAATATTTCCGATATGCAGAAGTCTTTCGGGTAAAGGTGTAAGACAGACTTTCGAAGTCCTTAAAAAATATGCAGATGATCTGAATGTTTTTGAAGTTCCGACCGGAACAGAGGCGTTTGACTGGACGGTTCCGAAAGAGTGGGAGATAAATGAAGCGTACATTGAAGATGAGAGCGGAAAGCGTATCATCGACTTTAAGGAAAACAATCTCCATGTAATGGGTTATTCGACTCCCGTCGATGCGTGGGTTGACCTTGATGAGCTGTTAAAGCATGTTTATACGCAAGAGGATCAGCCGGATGCAATACCGTACATAACTTCATATTATAAAGAACGGTACGGTTTCTGCATGAGCGAGAATATGAAAAAGGCCCTTAAACCGGGCAGATATCATATGTATATCGATTCGCGTCTTTTTTACGGAAGCCTTTCGTACGGAGAGATAGTGATACCCGGAGAGACAGATAAAGAGATACTGTTCACAACATATGTCTGCCATCCTTCGATGGCGGATAATGAGTGCTCGGGACCGGCTACGGCAGTTTATCTGGCTTCATATATCAAAGGACTTAAAAAAAGAAGATATACATACAGGTTTGTGTTCGGCCCGGAGACTATAGGATCGATAACATATATATCGAGAAATCTTGAGCATTTAAAGAGTCATGTCGTTGCGGCATACAATTTAAGCTGCGTGGGCGATAACCTTGATTATTCGATCGTGCATTCACGTTACGGCAATACTTTTGCGGATAAAACGCTTACCAATATACTTAAGTTTCATGCTCCGTATTCGGATTACAGTTTTCTGGAAAGAGGTTCGGACGAGAGACAATACAATGCTCCCGGAGTCGATATTCCGATGGTTACATTCTGCAGATCAAAGTTTGCAAAGTTTCCCGAATATCACACTTCTCTTGATAATATGGACTTTGTATCTCCCGAAGGTTTTCAGGGAACGATAGATGTACTTTATAAACTGGTGGACGGACTTGAAAATAATGCATATTATAAGATAAATGTACTGTGTGAGCCGCAACTCGGAAAAAGAGGTCTCTATCCTACCGTAAGCAGGAAAGGACAATATGATGCGGTAATGATGATCACAAGCTTTATCGCTTATTGTGACGGCAAAAACGATCTGTTTGATATAAGCAACATAACCGGTATACCGGTAGATGAACTTATTGAGATTAAAGACAAACTTATCGACAACAAAATCCTTGATGTAGATCATGAATAATGCGGAGTTAAAATGAGTATCTTTAAAAAGAATGATTCCTCAATCACATACTTTGTGGACAGTAAGCAGAGAATGCAACGTGCATTTGTATTGGCTGTTGCCGATATATTTCTGGTAGCGTTAAGTACCGGTCTTTCCGTCTGGGCAAGATTTAATCTGACCATAAGTTCAATACCGGTACATTATATTGAAAAGATAGTTAAGATCCTTCCGTTTAATATAATTACCACGATAATAATATTCATCTTCTTTCAACTTTATAAAAGCGTGTGGCGTTACGCAAGCGCCGATGAGATGATAAAGATAGTGGGAGCGGTCTTAACAGAGGCTGTTGTATGTCTGATCATCAATTATGTGCTTAAGATATATCTTCCGAGAAGTTTCTTTTTGTTCTATCCCATGTTTCTCGGTATTTTTACCGCCGGCATAAGATTTTCTTACAGATTTTTACGTATATTGAGAAATCGTCATGCGGGTGAAAGCAAGGACAAGAGAAACGTCATGATCGTAGGAGCGGGTGCCGCAGGAAATACGATCTTAAAGGAAATTGAATCAAGTTCCTACATTAACCTTTCCGTTAAATGCTTTATCGATGATAATCCGGGCTGTCAGGGCAAACTTATGCGAGGTGTGCCGATCGTGGGCGGACGGGATAGCATTCCCGAAGTTGTCAAAAAGATGGAGATCGATGAGATCATCATAGCAATTCCGTCCGCAAGCAGGCTTGAGATAAAGAAGATAATCGAGATCTGCAAGGATACCGGATGTAAGCTTCAGATCGTGCCGGGTATGTATCAGCTCATAAACGGTGATGTAAGCGTAAGCGCTTTAAGAGAAGTCGAGATCGAGGACCTTCTGGGCAGGGAGCCTGTTAAGATCAATGTCGATGAGATCGCAGGTTATGTAAAGGATAAAACCGTTTTGGTGACGGGCGGTGGCGGTTCGATCGGTTCGGAACTTTGCCGTCAGATCGCAGCACATAATCCCAAGGAATTGATAATAGTGGATATATATGAGAACAATGCATATGATATCCAGCAGGAATTAAAGATTAAATTTCCGAATTTAAAACTTGAAGTTCTTATAGCTTCGGTAAGGGATTACGAGAAGCTCGAGCAGATATTTGAAAAATACAGACCGGATATCGTTTATCATGCAGCGGCGCATAAACATGTTCCTCTTATGGAGGACAGTCCGGGCGAGGCTGTTAAGAACAATGTATTCGGCACATACAATACTGCAAGGATAGCCGATAAATACGGTGTCGAAAAGTTTGTGCTCGTTTCCACCGATAAAGCGGTCAATCCCACCAATATCATGGGTGCGTCGAAGCGTATGTGCGAGATGATCGTTCAGATGATGAACGATCGATCAAAGACCGAATTCGTGGCTGTTCGTTTCGGAAATGTACTGGGTTCTAACGGTTCAGTCATTCCGCTCTTTAAAAAGCAGATAGCGGCAGGAGGCCCGGTTACCGTAACAGACCCCAATATAATAAGATATTTTATGACCATTCCCGAGGCTGTATCGCTTATCCTTCAGGCGGGAGCATACGCAAAGGGCGGAGAGATCTTTGTGCTTGACATGGGTGAACCCGTTAAGATTTTGGACCTTGCGCAGAATCTTATTAAACTTTCCGGCTACCGTGTCGACGAGGATATCGAAATAGTATTTACAGGTCTTCGTCCGGGTGAAAAGATGTATGAAGAGCTGCTGATGAACGAGGAGGGCCTTAAGGGCACGGAGAATGCGCTTATTCACATAGGAAAGCCGCTTGAATTTGATTATAACGAGTTCGAGGCGTCGCTTGAAAAGCTTAAAAAGACAGCCGAAGATACTCCGGAGAATGTTAAAGATGAGGTTGCGGATATAGTTAAAACCTACCATCCCGATGAGTCCGAAAAATAAAAAAGAGGTATCGTTTTGAGAATTTGGGCACGAGAATTTAAAGACAATCATATGCTTAGAGACATGACGGTCGAAGATCATTCGGAAGAAACAAGGACGCATAAGGTCTTTAATGCGATTGAAAAGGTGTGTCACGAATTCGATCTAAGCGTTCCGATCTGGCTTGATGTAAACATTGCGGATTTTAAAAGGACCGCAAGGGTCAGGTTTACAACGGACAGTTTTGTGGATTATGTGCCTTTTGACTATCTTGAAGTGTACGTGATCGAGGAAGATTAAGAAAACAGGGTATATAAAGTGATAAGATTGGAAAAGAAAATCCTAGAGTTTATCGAGGACAGATTATTTATATTCATATTGGCTGCCGCTTTTATCGCAGGAGCTGTATTGAGATTTACATCGAGAAATTTTGTTAGCGAGGATGCTTACAATTATCTTCTCGGATGGTATGACGAGATCAAGGCCTGCGGAGGTTTTGCGGCACTTGACCATCAGGTCGGAAATTATAATGTGCTTTACCAGACCATTATCGCTTTATTCACGTATCTTCCGATCCCCGCGCTGTTTGCTTACAAGGGATTAAGTATTGTATTCGATCTTTTGCTTGCATGCCTTGTCGGCTTCATAGTGTATAAAGAAGCCGATACTTCAAACGGTGTTCTGGGAGTTACCGCATTTTCTTTGATATGGCTTTTGCCTGTTATATTGTTTAATTCGTCTTTGTGGGCGCAGTGCGATTCCATATATACTTTTTTTGTGGTTCTTTCGCTTTATCTTCTTTATAAAGAAAAAAACATACCTGCATTTGTCGTTCTCGGCATAGCACTTTCCTTTAAGCTTCAGGCGGTCTTTATACTTCCCTTTTTCCTGTTTGTGTATTTTGCGAACAGAAAGTTTTCTTTTTTGAATTTTCTTATTCCTCCCGCTGTGATGTGGGTTTCCACAATTCCCGCGATAATAGCAGGAAGAGGAGTATTTACGGGATTTTTGCTCTATCTTAACCAGACCGATGAATACGGCTGTACGGTAATGAATTATCCGGGCTTTACGCTTACCATGTCATATGATTACATGCAGAAGAATTATAACTACGTTAAAGCAATGGCCATTATCATAACGATATCCGTACTTGCTTTCTGGATGATCTGTTCTCTTTGGAAAAAAAGAAAGCCGGAAGGCGAAATGTTCTGGCTTATGGCTTTGCTCTTTACGTTTACAACGATATATTTTCTTCCCGCAATGCATGACAGATACGGTTATCTTTATGAGATACTTGCGATCGTTTATATGTTTAAAAACAAGAAGACTATACTTCCCTGTTTTCTGTTGCAGATCATTTCTATGATCACCTATTCAAACTTCCTGTTCCATCTCGGAGTGGATGTTAAGATGCTTTCGGTTTTGAATTTTGTAATATATGGGGTCTATTGCTGTATTTTTGTTAAAAGTTCCGGGGATTTTCAAGTTTCGGACAAAAATACCGATATCGAAAGGACGCTGTAAATGATTGAAACCCGTAGACCATTTAATAGGATTACACTTATCATATTGTATGCTGTAATGGTTTTTGCTATGGGAATCGTTTTGCTTCTTTCCCTTATTAAGCCTGCAAACAATCTTATTCCCGGGCAAATGGGGCTTTTTTCTGTTTTTTCTTTTGTGTTTGTTCTTGTGTTTTTTCTGATCTGGGACAGATTAAATGAAAGTGCTTATAGAATAATCGATAAAATATATTATGTCGTTCCTGTTTTTTATGCAGTTGCCCTTTTTGTTACGGGAGTAAAAACAGGAGATCAGACTGTATCTTTTTTTGACTTACAGGTAATTGTTTTGAGCGCCAAAGAATTACTTAATGAAGGGATGATCTCTTATATTAAGTATTTTGCGACATATGGAAATAACGTTAACCCAATGTTTATATTGTATTTATTGTTTCGCTTATGCAGATTCTTTCATCTTCCGGATTTTCATTTTCTGCTTTCGATCAACATATTGATAATTGTTGGTGCTTCATTTTCCGTAGGATATCTTGTTGGAAATAAACTTCGTTTTCCGGCTTTGCTGATCCAGCTGCTTTTTATCCCGATATGGTGTACAACAGGGGTTTTCTATACAGATCAGTTTTCTTTTGGCATCGGGATAATATGCGTGGCTTTACTTAAGTATATTTATGAGACAAAGTCCGTGACAAAAAGGGTGTTGGTATCTATTGTTTGTGCATTTTTGACAGTATACGGCACTATGGAAAAGATTACTTCGATCATTCCGCTCATTGCACTTGCATTGACAATATTAATCTTTGTTCGTAAGTGGGATTGGAAAAAATCGCTAATCTACGTGGTAAGTACGTTATTGTTTTTTACAATTGCGGTGTGTTCATTTAACAGTTTCAACGTTAAAAAAGAAATTGAAAGCATGCAAAATCCGATTACATTCTGGGTAGCGTTGGGTATGCATGATGACGGAAGTTATTCTTCCAACAGTGAGTTTTCCAAAGCGGTGTATGAAATGGAAAGCACCGAGCAAAAGTCGGAGTATATAAAAGCTTACATGGCTGAAAACAGGGATGAGGCCTTTAGGTGGTCGCATATATCAAAAAAGATCATCAAAAATTTTGCCAACGGGAATGTGGGTGCAAGTGAGTTCACCGAAAACATGGAGGGAACACCCGCATATGAGCTTATCAATCCATGGGGGAAATATTACTGGAGAGTATCGCAGTTTTGCTTTATCTATATTATTTTACTGTATTCGGTGATCTTTATAAGAATGATCATGAATATGATCGGTGTCATCAGATGCAATAAAATAGATATAAGTGAGCTGATCGTTCATATTTCTTTTTTGGGAATATTTATATTTTTGATGATCTGGGAGGCTAATAACAGGCAGTTATACAATAATATTCCGGTATTGATTATGGGATTTACAATCGGTATGCAAAAAATAAGTATTTATATCAAAGATTTTTTTGCAAAAGAAAAAGGTACGGTTAGATATGAAAAATGACAGATCGGTAAAATTCAATAAATTGTATGATTGTCTGTTTTGCCTGATATTGGCGGTATTTCCGTTTGTTAAGATAAGGCTTGGATATGATTTTATAGACAGCGGATATTCAATAATCAATTATATGAATTTCTTCCGGTTTAAGTCAGGAGCTCTTCTTTTTACTTATCTTTCCAATTTTACAGGATATTTGTTTACTTTGTTGCCTTACGGCAATACTCTTCTCGGAATCAGATTTTACAGTACGCTTCTTGTATCATTTACGCTTTTGGTATGCTATCTGGTATTATCGCGCCGTTATTCAAAAGTAATGGTGTTCGCGGGTGTTGTTACGGCATTTTTCTTAACGCCCGGACCATATGTTGTTCTGTATAATTATCTGACTTATTTGTTTATAGCGATAGCCGTTTGTCTTATCGATAAGGCACTTAATAACGAAAAGGATATTTGCTTTCTTTGTGCCGGTATTGTGTTGGGACTTAATGTATTTGTAAGAATATCGAATCTTGTGTTCGCGATTCTTATTGTACCGATAGTTGTATATCTTGCATTGCAAAAAGAAAAAAAATCCGTGATCGTAAAGAAGATCGTTATTTGTATTTCGGGATTTTTAGCCGGTGTTTTGTCTGTAATAATAATGATCTGTATAACGTATGGCGGACATGTGTTTGAGGAGATGTTTGATTCTTTAACTTCTCTTTCGGAAAGCGGAACGGGTTATGCTTTTTCGGATATGCTTTTGACCCTTCCGTCGGAAATATTGTTTTACGGGAAATGGTTGGGCCTTATAGCAGTTACGATACTGGGCGCTTTTGCTATTTCTCTGTTAAATGTACATTATAAAAGAAATGCGATTATAAATACGGCGACGGCTTTAATATCTGTTGCCATGATTCTCTTTATACTTCGGAGGATGAGTTATTGGGGTATTTTTACTATACATGATTATACCGATATCGAATCGGTTCATTTCTTTGTGTTACTTTCTGTCATTATTTCGATTTTTGTATCCGTATTTACTGTCTGTTCCGGCAAAATCGATAAAGATGATAAATTCTGGGTTGTAACAATGCTCGCGTTGATCATGGTAATACCTCTGGGAACTAATACGGGAATGATCGCATATCAGGGAAATATGTTCTGGATTTTGCCGACTACTTTCGGAATGATGTTTAAAAGTGCGGTTGATCGGAAAAAGACCATAAAGGATGTGATCTTCTCGGAAAGAATGCCGGTATATATTTCGGTTATTCTTTTGCTGACCGTTACTGTTTTTCAGAGCACAATGTTCTATTTGAATTTTGTGTATGCAAATCCCGCACCAGGGGAATTGTCGGAAAAATATGACGGCGGTGTGCTTAACGGAATATATTCGGTACCCGGACTTAACGATATTGTTAAAGAAGCCGAAGATTATGTAAAAAAAGCATCATTAAACGGCAGTGAAGTCATAACCTGGGGCGACATACCTCTTATGGGTTTTGTGCTTGATATGCCTACCGCATTTTCAACAGGGTGGCCGGATCTTACAAGTTTTTCGGAAGATACGTTTGTAAAAGAGTTAAGTACAATGGATAAGCCTGTAATAATAGTAAACAGATGGTTTTCCGGAGGGGATCCGTTAAACCCCGAAGTCTGGCAGTATTCAAAGAAAGCGGAGTTTTTAAGTGACTTCATGAACGATAATGATTACCGGCTTTCTTTTGAAAACGATAAATTCAGGGTGTATCTGGCGGATTAGGACGATCGAAAGAACTCTTACTTGGTTTTGCAAAATAAACAAGTTAATGCTATAATTATAAAGGCGGTTTCCGCCAATCTACATAAGAACGCTTAAGGTTTTTTAGGCTTAGCCTATACCTTTTGCACACAATAGCGGGGATTAAAATGGAAGTATACGCAGAAGAAGTCAATCAGGTTGAAACCTGGAACGAGCTTACGCTGGTGTACAATTCGGCTCTTAAGGAGATTAATACCAGGCTTGAGATATTGAATGATGAATTTCAGCATGTTCATCAGTACAATCCCATTGAGCATATCAAATCAAGACTCAAGACTCCGGAAAGTATAGTTAAAAAGCTTAAGAAATACGGACAGGAATCCACCATAGAAAACATGGTGGAGTATGTTAACGATATAGCGGGTATCAGGATAATCTGCAGTTTCACGAACGATATATACAGGATAGCCGAAATGCTTTCCAGCCAGTCGGATATTAAGGTTATTGAGGTTAAGGATTATATCAAAAATCCGAAAGCTTCAGGTTATAAGAGTTATCATATGCTTGTAACAATACCGATATTTCTTTCCGACAGGATAGTCGATACAATGGTTGAGATACAGATCAGGACCGTAGCAATGGATTTCTGGGCCAGCCTTGAGCATAAGATAAATTATAAGTTCGAAGGCAACATACCCGAAAACCTGCAGAACGAATTGATCGAATGTGCACATATGGTATCAAGTCTTGACGATCGAATGCTTTCCATCAATGAGGAAGTCAGAAAATTTGAAGCGGCCGAGGCAGAAGGCGAAGAGGTTAAATAACTATGTTTGGAGGATCTTTAATGGACAGTTTTATGGATAAGATAGCTCAGAAGTTTTCAAGTCAGGATGTTATCCGTGCCAATTCTGAAGCTGAAGCAAAAGAACTTGAAGCGGCAAAAGAAAAAATTGCAGAGTATGAGAACATCCTTTCCGAGATAAGACGACTCAATCTTAAGAGTGTCGAGACGAACGAGATCACAAACCAGCTTGTTCAGGCGAGTGTCGAAAAACTTGAAGAATACAAGATTCAGGGTGTCGGCAAGGATTATACGGAGGATATTGAAAACATTAAGTCTTCCATTAAGGACCAGGAAGATTATATTCATAAGGAAAATGTCCGCGTATACAGAAACGTGCAGGCTTCGATCGTGGATGAATTAAAACTTCAGACTGAAGCTTTAAGTATCCAGAACAAGGCGCTTGAGAGAAAGCTTAAAGGTATTAAACCGGTTGCCATTATCGGTCTTGTATTCAGCGGCATCACAATGCTTGCTGCAGTGGCATATGTTCTTTTCGATATTGTAGGTATCGCATTTTAGTGACATAAAGCTTATGTTCCGACCGGATCGGTTTTATAAAGAGTCGCTGTAAGGCGACTCTTTTTGTGAATAATATGGATAAGATCTTTTTTCACATTGATGTTAATTCAGCATTCCTAAGCTGGAGCGCGGTATACAGATTATCTCAGGGCGCCGATATCGACCTCCGTGATATACCTTCCATAATCGGAGGGGACAGGGAAAAGCGTCACGGTATTGTGCTGGCAAAATCCATTCCGGCCAAAAAGTACGGGATCGTTACGGCGGAGCCGATCGTAAATGCTCTTCGTAAATGTCCGAAGCTTGTGATCGAGCCGCCGGATTTTACGATATATTCAAAGATGAGTCGGGCGATGATGGATTATCTTCACACTTTAACGTCGGATATCGAACAGGCGAGTATTGATGAGTGTTATCTTGATTTTACGCCTATAAGACATATGTATTCTTCACCGGAAGAATGTGCTTTGACGATAAGGAATTACATAAGAGAGAATCTTGGGTTTACGGTTAATGTCGGGATATCGGACAAAAAGGTATTGGCCAAGATGGCATCCGATTTTCAAAAGCCCGATAAAACTCATACATTGTATACTTATGAAATAGAAAAAAAGATGTGGCCGCTTCCCGTCGGTGATCTTTTTCTTTGCGGAAAGAGCGCCCGGACTACGCTTAAAAAATTGGGGATCGATACTATAGGAGACCTTGCCAAAACCGACAGGAATGTTTTAAGAGCCAATATGAAAAGCCACGGAGAACTTCTGTGGGAATTTGCAAACGGTATAGATGCTTCCGTCGTGGTCACCGAACCCGATGAGGTTAAGGGTGTGGGCAATTCCACAACGGTGGAACACGATGTAACGGATCGGGCAGAAGCTTCATCTGTCCTTTACGATCTTTGCGTATCCGTATCAAACAGGCTTAAAAAGCATGGTTTCAGGGCAGGGCTTGTAACGGTGGAGATAAAGTATGCAACGTTTAAAAGCGTATCAAGGCAGAGTATTCTGAACACACCCATACATACCGCAAAAGCATTGCATGAAGCATGTATGCCGCTTTTTGATACTTTATGGAACGGTGAGCCTATAAGGCTATTGGGAGTCAGGACTTCAAAACTTTCCGATGAAAGCGAACCGGTCCAGTTAAGTCTTTTTGATATGGAAAGTGAAGATCCTGCTGAGATCATCAGGGATTCGGCCAAAGAAGAGAAGCTTGAAGAGGCACTTCTGAAAATACGGGAAAAATTTGGTAAAGATGCTATAAGAAAGGGAAATATCCGGGAACAGTAATGAAAAGGAAAATATTGAAGGCAGTCATATTGAGCATTATAGGAATTCTTTTCGCAGCTGTTTTGTTTATTGCTGTTGTATATGTTCTTATCCCCAATATAAAGGAAAAGAAACAAAGAGAAGCTTTGGAGGAAGAGGCAAGGATCGCAGAAGAGGAAAGACTCAACCTCCTTTCCGAGGATTTGTCGCGCTTTTCGGCTGAGGAGTACGACGGAGTTTTTATTTCAATGACTGAAGCATCGGATTGGAGTATGGATATATTTCTCGGATATATAGGGGTCAATGTTTTAAAGGCAGAAGTTATAGTCAACAGCGCGGATGAGTTCACGCAATTATGGAAAGCGGCAGAGGGTTCGGGTAATGATATTTCGTATTGTGTCTTTATAATGGATCCGAACAAACTCTATAAAGCTTTGGAACCCGACGTCGACGCAACAGACGAAACGGAGGGCGAACCGGAAGTAACTTATGAACTCTCCATTGATCTTGATGAGATTTTCGGAGAAAATCCCGACACGGAATTCAGAGTCTTTATGCCTTTTTATGAGATCGGATATTGGGAAGATCTGACGGAAGCTTCTTTTGCCGAGACCCTTATGCGATACAGGGAAGTGCTTTCGAAACTTGCATCATATAAAAATGTGGTACCTGCCAACTTTTCGGGATATGACTGGCTTACCCAAAATCCGCATCAATTTAATGAAAGGGGCGGAATTACAGCAAAATCCGCAGAAACTTTTTTCCTTTATACATACAGAGATTATTGGGTGATCGATGAAAAAAAGGTCAGCGGATCAATTGCATTGATGCAGGATAATCTGTGGTTTGCGGATCCGGAGCCTATAGAAAAACATTGGTATGACATATTCAAGAGGGAAGAGGAAGAACCTTCCATAAAACCATATTCTTATCCCGGCTGGGAAGAATACGATGTTGTTTTTTTCGGTGACAGTGTATTTGAACTTTCCGATGGCCCGTTCTCAATAGTATCCGGATTCAACGCACTGACCGGTGCGCGCACATATAATATTTCAAAAGGAGGGATACCGGGAGGAAAGATTAATGATGAGATACTTTCCATGCCGGAACTTGCGGAACATTTTATATCGGGTCAGCCCATAGAGCTTGAAAGATTTGAAGTGTTTAACAGAGAACTCGAGAGGTTTGTTTCTGATGATCACACGGGCAGAAAACTGTTGATAGTTACGGATTTTGGAACAAACGATTATTTTTTCGGGATTAAGCCTTCGGGAACGACCGATGACACATATGAAGGGGCATTATCAAAAGGATTTGCGATGCTTAAAGAAGCTTATCCCGAAGCTTCTATTGCAGCATTTTCGGTTTATTATATACAGACATGTTCCAACGGAACGGATATAAATGATTGTGGCTGTTATTTAAAAGATTATAAGGAAGTTATGGAAAAGGTCTGCTCAAAATACGATCTTACATATTATGATCTTGAGAAATTAAGCGATATAAGCGACAAAACCGCAGGTCTCTATCTTGATGACGGAACACACCCTTCAATGGCCGGGACATGGGAAATATTAAGGGTTTTACTCACAAACTTGACCAATTAAAAGAATATTGGTAAAATTTTTAAAGTTATGGTGGGGGCATAACGAATGGGGCCTGTTTAGTTATGGTTTTTATTTCAAGATTTCATAAAAAATGCAGAATTTCATATTTAAGAGTTGCATTGATAGCCATCGGTTTTGCTGCCTTGTTCATCCCGAACATAAGGCTCTACAAAAGCGAGGGCTTTAATATATACACACTTATGGTAAACGGCCATGAAATGGGTCGTGTCGATGATAAAGAAACAGCGGATAAGCTTTTCAACAAAGCAAGACGTGAAGTTGCCGCCAAAAGCAAAGAACTTGTACTTATAGATGCCGAGCCGGAACTTATCGGTGAAGAAGTGTTAAGAGGAAAAACGGATTCCGATGATGTGGTCGTGCAAAATCTCGTACGCGAGCTTGAATCGTCGGTAAAAGCCACCATGCAGCGTTCTTATACCATTAAGATCGATGAATATATGGTCAACGTTGCATCGGAAGAAGATGTGATATCGCTTCTGGAAGCATCACTTAACAGATATGAGGAGACGGGCAAATTCGGTGTTCAGCTTACACGGGATTCGAACAGACAGCTTCCGGTCCTGGTTCCCGTTGTATACAAGACGACTCCGGAAGAAGAACCGGTCAAAGAAATAACAGCAGAAGAATATCTCGGCGGTGACGGTATATTCGGTGCTTTTGACAATGTTCTTGAGAATATCGTTGTGGAACTTGAGCCCGATTTCGACGATTACGATTACAGCATAAACAAAATGTCTTTCGTAAATACGGTAGAAGTTGTGGAGTCCTATCTTCCGTCCAATGAGATCAAGAAACTTGAAGTTGCGATCGATGAGGTTACAAAGGACAAAGAACAAAAGACCATTTACGAAGTTGTAAGCGGCGATACCCTTTCGGGTATATCCAATAAGACGGGTATTTCGGTGGACGATCTTGTGGCTCTTAACGATAACCTTGAAACCGCAAGTTCTACCATACATATAGGCGATGAACTTACGATAACGGTTCCGAAACCTGAGTTAAGTGTTACGTATGAATCGCTTTCATATTATGAAGGTACATATGAAGCGGAAGTAATATATATTTACAACGATGACTGGTACACTACCAAGGAAGTGATCCTTCAGGAGCCCACATCCGGTTATCATAAGGCTGTTGAAAAGACCACATATGTCAATGATGACATAACTTCTTCGGAGATCATCAAAGAAGAGATTATTGTGGAGGCGGTTCCCAAGATCGTTGAGAAGGGTACCAAGATTCCTCCCACATATATCTGGCCTTGTTCGAGCTGGAGGATCACGAGCGGTTTCGGATCAAGAGCCGCTACGATAAGAGGTATGACTTCATATCACCAGGCAGTAGATATCGGTTGTCCTATCGGTACAAGCGTATGGGCTTCGTGCGGTGGTAAGGTCGTACATGCGGGATGGATGTCGAGTTACGGTTATTGTATTTTCATCAATCACCCTGACGGACGCCAGACCAGATACGCTCACTTAAGTCGTGTACTTGTAAGTGCCGGACAGAATGTTGTCCAGGGACAGAAGATAGCGCTTTCCGGTAATACCGGTGTATCGACCGGACCTCACTTACATTTCGAGATGAGAATGAACGGAAGGGCTGTAAACCCGCTTAATTACGTGACAAGATAACAGCATAACCCCGTTTTGACAAAGGCGGGGTTTTGTGATATATCTTTTACTGTTAATCAAATTTAAGGATGGAATGATAATGAACCAGTACGCGATCAAGGGCGGTAATCCCCTTGTAGGCGAAGTGGAGATCGGCGGAGCCAAAAATGCGGCTTTGGGAATACTTGCCGGTGCCATTTTGTCCAACGAGACTGTTGAAATAGAGAATGTACCCGACTTAAGAGATTCCAATGTTATGTTGGATGCTTTAAGGAGTATAGGGGCATACGTGGAAAAGGTCGACCGTCACACTGTGAGGATCAACGGTTCCACTATTTCAACCACTCTGCTTGACATAGACAGTATAAAGAAAATAAGAGGTTCTTATTACTTTGCCGGTGCACTTTTGGGTAAGTATAAGAACGCTGAAGTTGCTCTTCCGGGCGGATGCAATATAGGAAGCCGTCCGATAGATCAGCATATAAAAGGGTTCAGAGCTCTCGGCGCCACGGTGGACATTGAGCACGGTTGTATAGTAGCCGATGCCGAGAAACTGGTCGGAAGCCATATATATCTTGATGTTGTTTCCGTTGGAGCTACGATCAACTTAATGCTCGCTTCGGTAATGGCGGAAGGCCAGACATATATAGAAAACGCAGCTAAAGAGCCTCATGTTGTTGATGTGGCCAACTTTTTAAACAGTATGGGAGCATCCATTAAGGGTGCAGGTACCGATGTGATCCGTATAAGGGGCGTTGAAAAGCTTCACGGAGCACACTATTCAATAATTCCCGACCAGATAGAAGCCGGCACATTTATGCTGGCGGCAGCGGTTACAAAGGGAGATGTCCTAATCAAGAACATTATTCCAAAGCACCTTGAATCCATTACTTCCAAACTTCTGGAGATCGGATGTGAAGTTGAAGAATCGGATGATGCGATCAGAGTGGTAAGCGCAAAGCCTTTCAGGACCACTACGGTCAAGACCCTTCCGTATCCCGGTTTTCCTACCGATATGCAGCCGCAGATAGTTGTGGCACTTGGTCTTGCGGAAGGTACGAGTATCGTAACCGAAAGTATCTTTGAGAACCGTTTCAGATATGTGGATGAGCTTACTAGGCTTGGAGCCAATATAAAGGTTGAAGGTAATACCGCAGTGATAGAAGGTGTATCAAGATATACCGGAGCCAATATCACCGCACCGGATCTTCGTGCGGGAGCAGCGCTCGTGGTCGCGGGTCTTGCAGCCGAAGGATTTACCCTTATAGATGATATTCATTTTGTGGAAAGAGGATATGAAGATTTCCCTGAAAAGTTGAAAGCATTAGGTGCTCAGATCGAAATTGTCACAGATGAAAAAGAATATACACGCTTTAAACTTGAAGCAATATAAAAAGAAGCCTTTGAAGGCTTCTTTTTATTTGTATTATATGATCGCTTCTATATAAAGTTCGGGATGGAGAGACAGATCTATAAAATCATCTTTGCTTTTTATTGTGGGCTTAGCAAGCGACGATCTGTTTATAAAAACTATGTCTCCCATTGTCCCGTCGTTTAATTTGACCCTGTGCAGCATATAGGTATTTACTATATTCTCAAGGAAAGTCATTATGAACCGCGTGTCATATTTCTGAAGTCCCTCGTTTTCGAATATCTCTATAACCTTAAACGGACACATCGGGCCTCTGTATACCCTTGCGGAAGTCATTGCATCATAAACATCCGCTATGGCCACAAGTTTGGCATATGTATCTATCTTGGCGTTTCTGATGCCAAACGGATAACCGGATCCGTCGCAGCGCTCGTGATGCATAAGCGCCGCATTCATTATATGTTCGGAAATATCAAATCGTCTTAAAATGTTATAACCTTCAAGTGCGTGTTTTTTTACAATGGCGAATTCGTCTTCCGTAAGTTTGGCGGGTTTCTTTATAATGATGTCAGGTATGGATATCTTCCCTATGTCGTGGAGCAATCCGCAAACGGTCGCAAGTCTTGTTTCTTCATCGCTCATTTTAAGCCAGCGTGCAAAAACATTACAGATAAGAGCAACGTTTATACTGTGGACATAGGTCATATCATCATACTGGCGCATGTTATGAAGCATATCAAAAACGTTAAGATATCCGTCGTCGCTTTCAAGGATCACATCCACACAGTTGAGCATGGTATCAACATTAAGTTCTTTTCCCTCTTTGGATACGGAATCCAATAAAGCCTGGAATTTAGGGACTTCATTATCGAATCGTTCTTTGAACTCAAGGAATTGCGGACTTTTCTTTATCCGTTCGGAATACGAAATATCTTCGTCCGCTTCGGGATTGTCAAGATATTCCTGCGACATCCCGTCTTCCACACGCACGTTGATAATAGAGTAGAATTCGAGTTTTGTGATGGTTTTATCTGTTAAAACCAGCCCTCTCGGAAGAATGAGCTGGTTGTTGAAAGTATAGACATCTTCCGCGGTAATCATACCTGGAACCAAGTCTTGCGTGTTTACACGTCTCATATACCCTCCGGGTCCCCTTAGCACCGATTAGTATTACCTGTAAATTATACTTTTTTTTCGCCTATAAATCAACATTATGATAAAGCGGCGCTTAAAATCATGTTGACAAGATCAATACTACGTTGTATAGTCAACTCAACTCTTATTCAGAGTGGTGGAGATACAGAGGATCGATGAAGCCACGGCAACCCCATAAGGAAGGTGCCTACCTGAGCGAGTAGTCGCTATATGCGACGATTTCGAACAATAAGAGGATTGAAACAGTCTTATTCAGTCCGCTTGTTCGAAAGAACAAGTTTTTTTATTTTATACTATTTTTTCGTTTCAATGAAACAGAAAGGACAAATTATGGAGAAACGTTTGTTTACTTCCGAATCCGTTACAGAAGGACATCCCGACAAAGTCTGTGATGCGATATCTGACGCGATTCTTGACGCTTGCATGGCATCGGACCCTATGAGCCGTGTTGCCTGCGAAACAGCAGCCTGCACAGGTTTTGTGCTTGTAACGGGCGAGATTACCACAAACGCTTACGTTGATATTCAGAGCGTTGTAAGAGAAACAGTTAAGGAGATCGGTTACACAAAGTCCGAATACGGCTTTGACGGCAATACCTGTGCGGTATTAGTTGCGATCGACGAGCAGTCATCCGATATAGCTATGGGTGTCGATAAAGCACTTGAAGCAAAAGAAGGCGAGCTTAAGGATGATCTTGATACAGGTGCCGGCGATCAGGGTATGATGTTTGGTTACGCCACAAACGAGACTCCCGAGCTTATGCCTTATCCTATCTCACTTGCACACAAGCTTGCACTTAAACTTACAGAGGTCAGAAAGAACGGGACCCTTAAATATCTTCGTCCGGACGGAAAGACTCAGGTTTCGGTCGAGTATGATGAGAACGGAAAGCCTGTTCGTCTTGAGGCTGTTGTATGTTCCACACAGCATGACGATGATGTTACTCAGGAACAGATACATGAAGATATCAAAAAGTATGTATTCGATCCTGTTCTTCCCAAGGAAATGGTTGATGAAAACACAAAGTTCTTTATCAATCCCACAGGTCGATTCGTGATCGGAGGACCTCACGGTGATGCAGGTCTTACCGGCCGTAAGATCATTGTAGATACCTACGGCGGATATGCACGTCACGGCGGCGGTGCTTTCTCAGGAAAAGACTGCACAAAGGTTGACAGAAGCGCTGCTTACGCAGCAAGATACGTGGCAAAGAACATTGTAGCGGCAGGTCTTGCGGATAAGTGCGAGATCCAGCTTTCATATGCGATAGGTGTTGCACAGCCCACTTCCGTACAGGTTGATACTTTCGGAACAGGTAAGCTTTCCGATACCGAGCTTACAAAGATCGTAAGAGAGAATTTTGATCTTCGTCCCGCAGGGATCATAAAGATGCTCGATCTTCGCCGTCCGATATACAAGCAGACCGCAGCATACGGTCACTTCGGCCGTACCGATATCGATCTTCCCTGGGAAAAGACCGATAAGGCAGAAACCCTTAAGAAGTATTTATAAGCTTAGATCATACGGCCCGCAATCTTTTACAGGTTGCGGGCCTTTTCTTTTGCCCAAAATCTTTATATCTTCATCAAATCTTAATCTATCATATGTTTCATCTTAAGCGTGAGTTCTGTATACTGATAATCGAGAAAACAAAGCGGATCGCGAACGGAGGGGTCGGTATGAATACCATTCTTATATGTGATGATGAGCAGGATATCATCAATGCACTCAAAATCTATCTTGCAAATCCTGATTATGTTTTTATCGAGGCAAAGAACGGCCGTGATGCCTTGGAACTTATAAGATCGAATAATCCCGACCTTGTACTTTTGGATCTGATGATGCCGGTCATGGACGGTATCACGACACTTTCAAAGATCCGTGAGTTTTCAAACGTTCCGGTAATAATACTTACTGCAAAGAGCGAGAATACCGACAAGATACTGGGGCTTGATGTCGGAGCGGACGACTATATCACAAAGCCTTTTGTACCGACCGAAGTAGCAGCCAGAGTGCGCTCACAGTTAAGAAGATACAAACGTTTCGGCGGCGATGCGACGCTTAAGACTCCCGGGATCATAACGGTCGGCGGGATTGAGCTTGATGACGATTCAAAGATCGTCAAAGTAGACGGAGAGGAAGTGAGTCTTACACCCAAGGAATATGAGATCTTAAAGCTTTTGATGCAAAACCCCGGTAAAGTTTTCTCACCCAAGGATATATATAAAAGCGTATGGCAGGATATGTACCTTTTAAATGACAATACGGTTGCGGTACATGTAAGGCATTTGCGCGAAAAAATAGAGATAAACCCTGCGGAACCCAGATATTTAAAGGTAATATTCGGGCAGGGCTACAAAATCTGCGCGAATGATCATTCATGAGCGCATAAGGAGAAGATATGAATAAGATAATGAGATCGTTTGCGGGAAAGTTCTTTCTCTTTGCCACAAGTATAGCCACACTTGTTTTTGCCGAAGAGAATATATTTTCTAAATATTTACATGACTGGTTTACGATGGTCACAAGGATAAGACTTTCGATAAATGTTCCGGAGATCCCGGATATCCGCCTTTATATAGTCATCGCGGCGGGTATCGCTGCATGGGTATGGCTTATTGTTGTTGCGGCGAAACGACCAAAGACCGAAGATGTGATCCCGGGAATAACCAATTATATCCCGACGGATGTAATGCTTTTAGCTGAAGCAAGCATAGCGGTGGGATTTTTGCTTCTTTCATATGAAGTATTCGACTGGTGGATGAACGACGATGAACTTATGTTTACGCTCTGTCTGTTTTATACGGCATTCTGCGTGCTGGTATCGGTGGATTTTGCCGGAAGAGTCAAGAGCAGAAGTTTTTTTAAAAATACCGTATGCTGGATGGTCATAAAGCTTTTTATAAAAGTATGCAGGCTCATCGTTAATGGGCTTAAGGCCATTCCGTTCATCTGGCGTGCGGCGGTTTTGGTCGGTGTCATTACATTTACAGATCTGATCATGATCGCGCTGTGCATTGACGGAGATGCACCCGATGTGTATGCAGTGTTCTGGACATTGGGTCACATGATCCTGATTCCCGCATTTTTATATGCTTCATGGAATTTCAGGTCCATTAAGCTCGCAGCAGAGAGAATGGCACAGGGCGACTTAAGCAAGGGCGTGGACACAAGGCATATGATATGGGGGTTAAAAGAACACGGCAAAAGCTTAAATGCCCTTATGACGGGCATGAACGCGGCTGTTTCGGAGAAGCTTAAGAGTGAAAGGATGAAGACGGATCTTATCACAAATGTCTCACATGACATAAAGACTCCGCTTACTTCTATCATCAATTATGCAGATCTTATAAATACGGAGACCAATGCGGAAAATGTCGATACCGCAAAGCTTTCCGAGTACAGTGAGGTAATATACCGGCAGTCGGGCAAACTCAAAAGACTTCTTGACGATCTGATGGAAGTGAGCAAGGCAAGCTCCGGAAATATAGAGACAAACCTTGAGGAGTGCGAGGCAGATATACTTTTAAGCCAGGCTGT
>JAEEGL010831712.1_pt1 | contig 25991 bp, 24 predicted proteins | sample 9134231 | NCBI WGS metagenome assembly JAEEGL01 (sample SAMN16246548, study PRJNA631951) | gut metagenome | biome: gut microbiome; feature: rumen; material: fiber-attached | host: Bos | place: Iran: Karaj | collected 2018-10 | reverse complement strand
GGTGGACAAGCTCCATTCGTGGCCTTGCTCGAACACAACCACTTAAGGAACCCATTTGAAGATGGTAATGTGGCCAAAGTCATCAAGCCATTAGAGAAGATCCTTAAGGAATTTGATACCAGCAAGTTCTAAGAAAAGCAAAAAGAAAACATGTCGCATTGAACGACATGTTTTTTCTTTCTAATTAAGATTAGGCGTTATCCGCTAAATCGAAGATAAGACCTAAGCCACCAAAGAGAGCAGCTAATGATCCACAGCCACCGGCGACCATTGCGGCCCAACCGACATAGACTGTTTTATAAACGCCACCATTATCGAAGTTCTTACGAATTAAGAAGATAAAGACGGTACCAATAATTAAGCAAATAACAGCAGCGCCTGTAACGACTGCAGATAAGATATCATGTTCTTTGAAGTAAGGAACTAATGCGGCAAGGAGAAGAATTAAGGCGCCAACGCCTAATAAGATATATCCAGCTAAACCTGTTGCCACACCAGCAAAACCACCATATTCATAAGGATCGCCTTTGCCAACTAATGCTTCAATAGCGTATGTGATTTTTTTGCCGTCAAATGATTCAATTGTAACTTGTGGTAAGAACATCATGACAACACCAACAACAGCTAAGATTGCGGCGATGAGTTTTAAATACTTTTTCATAAAAAGACCTCTCTTTTATCTTTATTATAATAATCGCACATGAATATTAATTTCAATAAACATTTATTTTACTGAAATAAAAGCCCCCATTTTTTGGGGGCATTATTACAATTTGGTGCGCGGGATGAGAATCGAACTCACACTGGAATACCAATACGCCCCTCAAACGTACGCGTCTACCAATTCCGCCACTCGCGCATTTTATGTGCTTGTTTATAATATGAGATATTGAAATAAAAAACAAGATTTTATTTATAAAAAAAGTGAGTTGCCTCACCTTTTATTGCCCGAGAATTCTCGTGATTCCCATGTTTAATCCACGGGATTTTGTTTCATCCCATAAGACTTCGCCAGAGGAGACAGAGATATATGCTCTTTTGGCGTTTTTGATTTGGACTTCATTCATCTCATCGATTTTCGCTTGTAATTCACCGGGAGCTACGTTTTGATAGACCCAATAATCGGTCACGCCATTTTTATCTAAATGATCCCAACCAATAACAATATTCATATTGAAATCGACTTGATCGATATTTTTAATCTCAAAGACAGCGTTTTCTCTATCAAGCATATAAGAGCCTTCGTTAAGGATTGTGAAACTACCATAACAAAAAGTAATATCTGTTCTTTCTAAGTAGTTATTGAAATAAAAATAATCTCTTCCAATAAAACCTGATAGTGGAGTGTCTAAATCGACTTCTTCACCGCTTTCAGATTCAACGTTTTGATTAGATTTGTTGTTTTGATTAGTACAACCAATCATGAATGGAATGGCTAAAACGGCAAGTAATAATTTATTTGCTTTCATCTTTATTTTCCTCCTGAACATTTTCTTTGTTCTTCGGCTCTTTATATAGAATATATTTTCTTGTGAAATAATTAAAGACCAAACCCACAAGGGTCTTGATACAGAATGAAATGAAATAAGCCCAGAAAAGACCTTGTCCTAAGAATTTGATACCATGCTCTTTAATTAATTCCATCACCGAAAGATTGACAATGTTATATTCATTGCCCCAAGCGGAGACAACGACTAAATTGCATAATAGCATAGCCCCTATGCTTAATAGCATCGCGCATAAGGATAGAACGATAAATAGAGTGATGAATAATTTGGATTTAGTTTTCACATTCTTATCAACATTTTGATAAACCCAGAACGTAGAAATTAAATAATTGACGATCACGCCAAAAATAAATCCCACTGCGGTACTGATAATAGTGACCCAGATTTCATCAAGGTGATTATGTAATAAAAGAACCATTAATTGGCAGAACAAATAATCAGTTAAAGCTGCGGCTACACCGCATAACAAAAATCTGATTAATTCCCATCCTCTACTAGTTTTTTTATCTACCATATTAGAATAATCCAAATGCTTTACTTGCTCCTAGAGCAATAGCTAAATAAACTAACAAACTCACAACATCCACGATAGTGGTAAGAATTGGTTGCGCCACAATTGCAGGATCTTTTTTAAGAGCCGCCACACCTAAAGGCAACATAACCGCGACACACTTCGCTAAGAATGAACCGACGAACAATGTACAGGAAACGATACCGGAAATGATTAATGTATGTTGAGCGAATTCAGCGCTCCAACATTTTCCATTCCATATAGTCGCGGCCGCGCCATCGACGAAGACTTGTTCGTTAGTGACAATGCCAGTGTATTGTTCAATGGTGAACCAAAGGAAACCAAATACCGCGATACATGCGGAAACGATCAAGGCTGTGAGGGCTTCTTTTCCAATGATTTTCCAGAAATCTTTGGGGCTAAATTCTTTGGTTCCTAAACCTCTTATCATTAACGCAATTGTTTGGCCACCAGTATTTCCTCCGGTATCCATTAATGTAGGAATAAAGGAAATTAAGACAGGAATTACGGTGAAAATTGCGGTTTTTTCAATTCTATCTAATGCCATTGTGGTGAATGTTCCTAAGACAATTAAGATAACAATCCAAGGGACACATTTGACCGCCATTTTCCAAGCGGGGGTATCAAGATAAGAATCTTCTAATGGAGCAACGTGGCTTAAAGCGGCAACGTCTTCGTTGGCCTCTTCTACGATAATATCAACGATATCGTCGATGGTGATGATACCGACAATCTTGTCTTCTTTATTTAAGACCGCCATCGCGGTTAAGTCATATCTCTTAAATTTATTAGCGACATCTTCTTGGTCATCAGTGACATAACAAGAGACAAAGTCTCTATCCATAATATCTTCTAATGTTTCATGGTCTTTAGCGAAAATTAAATCATCTAAGTCGACTGTGCCGACGAATGTTCTTTTTGCATCTCTAACAAAGATGGTATAAACAGTCTCCGCATCTTTACCTTTTTCTCTAATTTGTTGGATGGCATCTTTGACTTCCACGGTGTTCTTCATTTCAATGAACTCAGTGGTCATGATACTACCAGCGGTATTCTCGGCATAGTTCAATAACTGATTGATATCTTTTCTAATATCACTAGGAGCCACTCTTAAAACACGTGACACGACATTCGCGGGTAATTCTTGTAAGGCATCGACAACATCGTCAGCATAGCTTTCTTCTAGTAATTTAATTAAGTCTTTATCAGAGAAAGCATTAATAATCTTTTCTTGTTGATCAGAAGATAATTCAGCGAACAACTCACTTGTGTATTCGGTAGAGATAACTCTAAATGGGTATATTAAAAGAGAGACATCATCGATATCATCCATAGCTTCGGCGATATCAATGGTAGGAATAGTTTCAAATAATTCTCTTAGCTTTTTGGTGTTTTTGGCCTTAATAGCATCAAGAATTTCTTGCTTAACTTCTCTTTCTTCTAATTCTTCCATTTTCTTTCCTCTCCATAATTTTTTACAAATTATAGTATTATTTCAATGAAAAATTGAAAAAACCACTAATTAATTGAATTATGTGATGCGTTATTATACACATTTATCTTGTGATTTGTTAAAATATTTTCCGCATATAAAGGAAGTAAAACTATGAGAGAAATTTTAGTTGAAACAAGTGCAAGACATGTACATGTTAACAAAGAAACATTAGAAGCCTTATTTGGTCCTGGTGCCGAACTCGAAGTGAGAGGAATGCTCAGCCAACCTGGTCAATTCGTCAGCAAACAAAGAGTTAACGTTGTTGGCTATAAAACCGATAAAGCTACAGGTCAAAAAGTCGAATGTGTCTTAAAGGGTGTTTCCATCCTTGGACCATTAAGAAAAGCTAACCAAGTTGAATTATCCGCGACTGATGCGAGAAGCATTGGTATTGCCGCACCTATTAGAGAGAGTGGCGACACCGCTGGTAGTGGAGCTTGTAAATTAGTTGGTCCTGCCGGTGAAGTCGAATTAGCTGAAGGCGTTATCGTTGCCAAAAGACACGTTCATATGACTCCTGCTGATGCCGAAGAATTCGGTGTCAAAAATGGTGATGTGGTCAGTGTGGAATTACATACACCAGATAGAGCCCTCACCTTTGGTGATGTTGTCGTAAGAGTCAGAGATGACTTCGCATTAGCGATGCACATCGATACCGATGAAAGTAACGCTGCATGCGCTAGTGGTACAGTTTACGGAAAGTTAATTAAATAATGAGAACTGTTTCTATCAAACCCCAAAATGTTTGTTCTAGAGAGATGATTCTCGACATCGATGATGATGGCACAATTGTGTCCGCAAAAGTCATCGGTGGTTGTATGGGTAATCTCCAAGGCATCTGCCGTTTAATCGAAGGCTTAAAATCTGAAGAAGTCATTAAAAGATTATCCGGAATTAAATGTCGTGGCAGTAGAACCGGAGAAACAAGTTGTCCAGATCAACTCGCAAAAGGATTACAAAATCTATAATTGAAAGACTAGGCGAGCCTAGTTTTTTTCTTTTTATCGCATTTATTATCTCCTATGGATATGTTATTATTTTTTAAATTAGGGAGATTTTTTATGACTACATCGATTTTCAAAAACACTGCTCTCGCTGTTTTATCTTTAGCTTCTCTTTCCCTTTGTTCTTGTGGAACTAATTCGATTCCCGCAAAAGGATATAAGAAATTTAAAAATTATATTTCCGCTTTATTAGATGCTAATGGATATTCAAAAAATGCCATGAAATATTCAAGCTGTTCTTATGTTTGGATTACTGGAGATGGTTCACAAGCTGCAGGTATTTTAAAAGACTGTGTTTGTTATCAAATATATGGTTCATTAAATTTAAACGGATTTGCTAAGCCCATTTTAACTTATGCACTTTATTCTGATATTGATGGTACGGTTGGGGAAATGGAAGATAGCACCACATATAACCAAGCACTTATGCTTGTTAATGGTGGATATTTGTCTGGAAAAACAGGAACTCTAAAATAGAAATTTACTTTTAAATAAAATACATTTAATATAATTAGTGCTTATCAAGAACTGTGTAGTAGAGAATGTAAAAACACAGTAGCAACTCTCAGAAGTGAGTAAGTGCTCTTCTCTAGCAAGGCCCCATAACCTTGAACGATGAGTGAAGGAATAAAAGAATATGCCTTTCCATAATTATGGGAGGGCATTTTTTATAGGAGTATACCGTATGGAAAAGAGGAAAATTTTATTCACGAGTGAATCAGTCAGCGAAGGACATCCAGATAAAGTCTGTGATCAAATCAGTGATGCTGTTTTAGATGCTTGTTTAAAAGTGGATGAGAAGTCACACGTGGCGTGTGAAGTTTTTGCCACGAACAACGAGATTATCATTGCTGGTGAAATCACTTCTAAATGTAAACCTGACTATGAAAACATCGTCAAAAGTGTTTTGAAAAATGTTGGTTATGATAGACCAGAATTAGGTACAGATTATCACAATGTCAAAATTGAAGTGAAGGTTAAAGAACAAAGCCCTGACATCAATCAAGGTGTGGATAAAAAATCTCCCGAAGAACAAGGTGCTGGTGACCAAGGAATCATGTTCGGTTATGCCACTACAGAAACGGAAGGATATATGCCTTTAGCGATATCTATTGCTCATAAATTAGTGAGAGAAGCGACCGCTCAAAGGAAGGCTGGCTTATTTAAAGGTGCTAGACCTGATATGAAGAGCCAAGTAACTGTTGATTATACCAATCCAAAGCAAATTAGAATCGATACAGTATTGATGTCTGTTCAACACGATGAAGATGTCGATTTAGATGAATTTAAAGAATATATTCATAAAAATATTATGCAAAAAGTCGTTAAATCTTTCGGTTTTAACTTAGATTTTAAATATTTAATCAATCCAACAGGTAGATTTGTTATCGGTGGTCCTGCTGGTGATACAGGTCTAACTGGAAGAAAGATTATTGTCGATACTTATGGTGGCACCGCCGAACATGGTGGCGGAGCTTTCTCAGGCAAAGATCCATCTAAAGTTGATAGAAGTGCAGCCTATATGGCGAGATATATTGCCAAGAACTTAGTGGCTGCGGGTGTGGCGGATAGATTACAAGTCCAATTAGCCTATGCCATCGGTGTCCCAGATCCAATCTCAATTGGTATCAAAACATACCATACCGCAAAGTATAGTGATGAGATTATCCTTGATATCATTTATAGGTTATTTGATTGCAGACCTGGAATGATTATTAAGAACTTCAATTTGACCCATCCATCATTCTCTTATCAAGAACTTTCTAACTATGGTCATTTAGGAAGACCTGACTTAGACTTGCCTTGGGAAAAATTAGATAAAGTCAAAGAAATTAAAGATTTATTATTTAAGTTGTACTAATAACAATAGTGAATATTTCACTAAAAGGTTTATAATATAGGTGATGAGATCTCTCTGTTTTTTGGGAAGGGAGGAAACATATGAAGTACCAAATAATCGGAAAAAACATTAAGATTACCGAAGGAATTTCGGCTGCCATCGAAAAGAAATTAAAAAAGATGGACAAATACTTCCTCATCAATGATGAAGTAGAATGCCGTGTGGTCTGCAGTGCCCATGAGCTAGAACAAAAAATTGAAGTGACAATCTTCTTACCTCAAATGCCACTTCGTGCTGAAGTCAGCGACGCTGATTTATATGCTGCCCTTGATATTGCCGTTGATCGTTTAGAAGGTCAAATGAGAAAAATTAAGACCCGTATGGATCGCAGCAACAACAAAATGTCTTTAGCGGAATCCATTAACTTTGAACAAGTGGAATCTGAAAAAGAACCTGAAGAAAAAGAAGTTATCGTTAGAGCTAAATCATATTATCTTCAAGCCATGGATATCGAAGAAGCCGTTACTCGTATGCAAGCCTTAGGTCATGATTTCTTCCTTTATCTTGATAAAGAAGATGATAGAATCTCTGTCGTCTATAATAGAAGAGACGGTGGATATGGTGTCATCCAAGCGGAGAACCCAATTAAATAATTATTCTTACTTCAAACTAATGAGCGGACTCTTATGAGTTCGCTTTTTGTTTTGCTTTACACCCGTAAGTGTGTATAATACACGTGTATGTGTAAAATACTTGCGTGTGATTTAGACGGAACATTATTCTACCCTCGTAGATTAAGCAGATGCATTCCTAAGAAGAATGTTAAATTCCTTAGGAGATGGATTGATGCCGGTAATAGAGTGGTATTCATCTCTTCTCGTAGTACAGAATTTATCAGCAAACTACAAAAAGAAGTTCAAAGACCATTTGATTTCTTACCATGTAGTACTGCGCTGATGTATCACGATGGTGAAGTCATTAAAGACACACCGATGAACAATAAAGAACTGAGCGATATCTTCTGGAAAATTGATGAGAAATATCAACCTCGTGGAGTTCTTCTCACATCTGAAGGACACCCCTGTGTCATCTATAATCCAAAGAGAGTGGGATTCTTCTTCAAACTATTCTATCAGCTATGGTATTGGTTCCAATTCAAATATCGCGAACCCAAAGAGCAGAGTAATGAACTCTTTCTAAAAGAATTAGAAAGTGGTAAAGTTTATAAAGTTATGACCTTCTTCGGATTTGGAAAGAAGAAGGGTGTTCTCTCTAAAGAGATTAATAAAGCTCTTCGTGAGAACTATCCAGAAATCGAATCTTCCTGGAGCTTAATCGTCAATGAACTTACTCCGAAAGGATGTAGCAAAGGCGAAGGCTTAGAAGAGTATTGCCGCAGATTAAATATCAACAAAGATGATGTCTATGTTGTCGGTGATAGTGGAAATGACATTACCATGTTCCAAAAATTCCATGAACATAGTTACTGTATGGCGCATGCCTATCCCAGTGTGAAGAAATACGCCAAAGAAACTATCACATATGTCTATAAATTAGACAAACTTGTATTGAAAGGAGAAAAATAGTTATGTTAAATGGCACAAATCAATACATCTTCAATATCTATCATTATCTCTTGAACTTAAGAGACACTATGGAGTATGCAATCGAAAGAGAACATTCTGTTCAATTATATGAACAGAGAAAAGGTGTTCTTACTAAAGGTATCGAACATGGTTCAGCCTTAGGTAACTTCTTTGAAAACAACAAAGAACAAGGCGATAAGATCAAAGAGAAAATCAATGAATTCCTCAATGATGTTTACGGTAATGATAGCCTCATCTTAAAGGTTACAGAAGATGGCAAATTAAGAGTGGATCACACTCAACACATTAAGATCTTTGATCAAGTCATCGGTTTACAAGAATCAGTGAGAGACATCGTTTATGGTTATCTCAACTTTGCTAGAAGCAAAAACGAAACTGAACCCGAAATGATTAAATTAATTACTCTCGATGAGAGAATGACAAGATTAGTTATCGCCATGCTCGTTATGAGAGACTTTGAAAAGAGCTTTGGAGAATTCCAAAAAGTGATGGGTGAAAGCAAAGGTCAACCCACTCCACAATCTAACTTCATCGTCCAAAATGAAATTAGCAAAATGGCCTCCTTATTAAGATTTTCAAGAGCCCACGCTCATTGTACTGACAATGACACCTTAGATTTATTAGATGATGTCAATAAAGTTATCGAAATGACCGAAGGTCGTAGAGATAGAAGAGATAACAAATCATTCCAAGAAATCTTCAACGATATCAACCATCGTTTAAACGATAAAGTCGCCGCTATCGAACCAATGTGGAAAGAATGCTATGAAGGCTTATTCAAACAGATGGTGGAAATCGCTAAGAATAAAGAAAATGCACCAGAACAAGCTTAAGCTTGAGAGGAGAAATACTCATGGCTAAAATTAAAGATCCAAGTAAAAAAGAAAATAAGAAAAGATTCCCATTACATCCCTTTGAACTCATTTGGTATGTTCTCTGTGGTCTCGTGGGACTTTGGGGCTTAACATATATCGTTTTTGGTATTGTGGCCCAAAACCTTCCCATCTCCTCTGAATCTGATGGCTTTATTAAAGTGAATGAAGATTTTGCTAAAACCTTCAAATTAGATTTCTTAGGTTGGGGTTTAATTATCCTCGCTATCGCCTCCGTCGCGGCAGTCGTCGTTTTATTACTCTTCTCCTCTAAGGTTGATAGAGATTATGAAAAGAACGTCAGACGTGCTCAACGTCTTGCTCAATTAGAAGCAGAAGAAGAAAAACTTGAAGCTCAAGAACAAGAAGAAGTGGTTGATGCTGAAGTTGAACCCGTAAAAGAAGAACCTGCTCCTGAAGAAAAAGTCGAAGAACCTGCCGAAGAGGTTCAAGAAGAAGTTCAGGATAAGCCTGAAGAAAAACCAGAATAATATTAAAAGGGGTGCGTTTTGCGCCTCTTTTTTGTCAAAACGAAAGGAAATAGAATATGAAAAAAAGTCGTCTTATTCTTCCGTTATCTTTAACTGCAGTACTTGTCACATGTGGTTTAGTTTTGTTACATAAAAAGGAATCAGAAGAGGCTAAAGCTTATGAATATGTCTCTACTTTACCAACCACAATTGATTTGAATGATTCTTCCTCTTCCGAGATTAGAAGTTATTATTCTTCTTTAAATTATTTGTCCGCTAATGAGAGAAAGGGACAAAACCTTTTAAAGAATTTAAAAACCATTTTATCAAACAATCAAAGATATTATTCATATGATGATAATAATGGTACCCAAGTTTGGCAGATGTACGAAATAACAGACCGTGACTGGGATATGTCTCCGGCTTCATCCACAACATATGGGTCATATAATGCTTCAACAAACAAAATTACCAATTATCAATATGGAACCTCCGCTGGTAACTCTAAAAACAATCCATATATCCATTCACTCTATACAAATAGAGATGTTACTAATGAAGCGAGAGCCTGGGGTGATCACACTCAATACAACTGGGGTCTCAATCGTGAACACTTATGGCCAAAATCCCAAGGTTTTGACTCCGAAGGTAGTGGTGGTGCTCGTGGTGATCCTATGCATCTATGGGCTGGTAATGGCTATGTGAATAACGTTCATAGCAATTATTATTATGGCAAGGTTGGTTATATATCCACTGATTGTGGAAATAGTTATTACTATACTTCTGGAAACTATTTAGGAACATCTAGCACTTTAGGTTCTGGCACAGTATTTGAACCACAAGATAGTGATAAAGGTGATATCGCTAGATCCATATTCTATATGGTGGCTAGATATAACAATATCGCTGGAAATGATAATAATATCAATCAAGACAATCCAAACCTCACTCTTGATGATAATCCTGTTAGAAATACTAGAGACTCCACAGCGACTGTGCCATCGAGCCTTGGTATTCTTCATGACTTATTAGAATGGCATAAGAGTGATCCCGTGGATGAATATGAAATCCACCGTAATAATCTTCTTTATAAGAATTATACAAATAACAGAAACCCGTTCATTGATTTCCCAGAATGGGCAGATTATATCTGGGGCACACCAGAGGCAAATGTTTCTTATAGCAGTCCTACAGGTAGCGCCACTCCAAGCAGCGATATTATCAATGGTTATCATTCCGCAGTTGCACCAACATCAATCACTTTAAGTGAAACTAATGTCACCTTGGAAGAGGGAGGCTCAACAAGTATTACTGTCACAAGTGTCAATCCTTCCAATGCTTCAAAAGCCGTTAATTGGAGCAGTGCGAATACCAATGTTGCCACAGTTAATGAAAATGGTGTTATTAACGCCATCGGTGAAGGAAATACAACTATTACAGCCACATCTACAATGGATAGCAATGTTAAAGCTACTGTTAGTGTAACTGTTATTCCATATGTCGCTCCCGACAATGGTGCGCCATTAAATGGCATTGCTTATAAATTATATTTCACAAAGAATAATACAAATTATTATTCTACAGGAACTATGTCTGGATATTATGGCGCCACAAGCAACAACTATTCAAGTGGTGTTTACATCTATTTTGAAAAGAATGGTACAGGCCAAAATATGTACTTTATGAATGGTTCCACAAAGACATATATAACCCTTGTTCAAAGTGGAAATTATTATAACTTCACCTTATCCACATCTAATCCAAGTCAAGCATGGACTTATGATGCTGATAGAGATTCGATGTATATGACTTTTAGCCAAGCGTATTATCTTGGTGCTTTAACAAGCAACAATTATACTACAATGGGTGGCTATTATGCTTCTAATTCTGTATGCTTTGCACACTATGAAAAAACCGCAGAATTCTTAGCTTATCAAATTATGAATAAGATTACTTGTGATGGCGTGGGATTAACAGCTCCGACATTTGCTTCCGGTTGTTCCTGGAATGATTTATCTAGTATTTATAGCAATTTGAATCAAATGGAAAAAGATATCTTATTGAATGCTAACGCTAATATCAGTGGAAGTCTTATCGAAAGAGCGATGGCGAGATACGATCTCATTGCTCGTAAATATAGTAGTTACAATAATTTTATTTCTAGACCAAGCGCTAATTCGATGAGATTTGGATTCGTGGTATTTAAAGATAATTATACGATGCTTATCATCATCGCTTCAGCTTCAATAGTGGCGATTTGTGGTGTGGCATTCTTATTAATAAGAAAGAAACAAAAAAGATAGGGAGAAATAATATGGAAGAAATTAAATTAAATGTTCTTGCTAAAGATTTAGAAGAATATCGTAAAGAGGCGAAAAACGCTGTTGTTAGACATGCATTAAGTCAAAATCCTTTGAGTTCTGTCGTGAGAACTCAAGACGAGATTGAAGATGTCAATTTCAACTTAGATATCAATATCAAAACTTTATCCGCAGCGAATCAAAAAGCCTCTGGCAGATGTTGGATTTTTGCGGCCACAAACGTCATTAGAGAAAAGATTGCTAAAGATTTAAAAATTGGCAGTTTTGAACTATCTCAAAGTTATATTGCTTTCTATGATTTGTTAGAAAAAGCCAACTACACATTAGAGGTCATTATCGAATTAATCAACAAAGATCACGATGATAGAACTTTAACCTTTATTGTGCAAAATGGTATCGGTGATGGTGGACAGTGGGATATGTTTGTTAATGTCGTTAATAAATATGGTTTATGTCCTAAACATGTCTATCCAGAAACCATGACTAGTGGTAGAACTAGAGACACTAATAGTCTTATCAATTTCAATATCAGAAAATTCGCTAGTGATGCTAAAGCTTTATATGAAAGCAAGGGTATTGAAGCAGTTAAGAAATTAAAGAAATCTTTAATGAAGAAAATTTATTTCTTATTAGTCAGCGCTTATGGCTTACCACCAGAGAAATTCAATTTTGAATATACTGATAAAGATGATAAATATCATAAAGTTGCTGACTTAACTCCTCTTTCCTTTAAGGAAAAATATGTTGGAGATTTCCTTGATAACTTCGTTTCCATCATCAACGCACCCACAAAAGAAAAGGCCTTTAATAAATCCTATACTGTTAAGTATTTAGGCAATGTTGCGGGTGGTAAACCTGTCACTCATTTAAATCTTGAGATGAAACGCATTAAAGAGCTCATTCTCAAACAACTTAAAGATGGTCAAATCGTTTGGTTTGGTAGTGATGTCGGTTTCTATGGCGAAAGAGATGGTGGTATCTGGGATGATCGCTTATTCGATTATAAATCCGCAGTCGATTTAGATTATAAGATGGATAAGGGTGAATCTTTAGATTATCGTGCAAGCGCAATGAACCATGCGATGTGTATCACTGGCGTAGCCTTAAAGAATGGTCGTCCTCTTAAATGGAAGATTGAAAATTCTTGGGGTACCGCAAGTGGTGAAGCTGGATATTATTTGATGTCTGCATCTTGGTTTGATCAATTTGTCTATCAAGCAGTAGTGGATAAGAAATATTTAAGTGAAGAAGAACTCAAAGCTTATAACAATAAACCTATCGAATTAAAACCCTGGGACCCAATGGGCTCTTTAGCGGACTAAAAAATAAACTGGGATTTTCCCAGTTTTTAATTTATGGATTATCAACACGTCACTCATGAATCAATACCTCCTTATATAAATGAGGAATCTAATATTCTCATCCTCGGTTCTTTACCGAGTATTAAATCCCGAGAATATGGATTTTTCTATGCCCATCCACAGAATAGGTTCTTTAAAACTATCGCTCATGTATTTAATGAAGAAGAACCTAAAACTATTGAGGATAGAAAAGAATTCTTAAAAAGATACAATGTTGCCTTATATGATGTGATTTATGAATGTGATATCCAAGGCAGTAGTGATTCTTCCATTAAAAATGTTGTTCCGATAAACCTATCTAAAATATTAAAAGAGCATCCAAATATAAAAAGGATTTATACCACCGGCAAGAAAGCTAAAGACTTATATGATAAATACCTCTTACCTCAAACTGGTATAGAGGCGATACCGCTTCCCTCTACAAGTGGAGCGAATGCGACGATGAGTCAAAAAGAATTAGAGGAACATTATAAAATAATCCTTGAAAAGTAAAGTGTCAAAATGGCACTTTTTATTTTATATAATAATCCTTATAATATAGATATGACTTTAAAAGAATTAAGAATATCTAAAGGAATTAAACAAGAAACTGCTTCGAAGATTTGTCATGTTCCTTTAAGAACATATAAAAGATATGAGAACGATGCTTCTTATGAAGGATCTTTTAAATATAACCAGATGTATGAATTGATAAATAATTGCTTATCTATAGAAGAGAATAAAATTAGTAACAAATCGTTAAAGATTGCCATCGCTGGTATCGGCTATGTCGGTCTCTCTCTAGCGGTTCTTCTCTCTCAAGATAATGAAGTGACAATTACCGATATTATCAAAGATAAGATTGATTTAGTTAATCAAAAGAAATCACCATTTAGTGATAGCGATATAGAGCATTATTTAAAGAATAAGAAACTTCACCTTTTAGCCACGTACAGCGACGAAAAGGCTTATGAGGATAAAGATATCGTCATCATCGCTACACCCACAGATTTCAACCCTTTAACCAATAGTTTTAATACAAACGCTGTTACTAGTGTCATTGAATTAGTTAACAATGTTAATAAATCCGCTTTAGTGGTCATTAAATCCACAATACCAATCGGTTTTACTAAAGAGATGAGAGAAAGATATCCAAAATTAAATATTGTCTTCTCCCCTGAGTTCTTAAGAGAAGGAAGAGCGTTATATGATAATCTTTATCCCTCAAGAATTATCGTGGGTTCTGATCACCTCACTAACAAAGTTAAAGTGTTTGGAAACTTGTTAGAGAGACACGCTAAAAACTTGAATAAAACTATTTATATGAGTAGTAGTGAAGCGGAAGCGGTGAAATTATTCTCCAACGCTTATCTAGCGATGCGCGTGGCTTATTTTAATGAATTAGATAGCTATGCTAAAAAGAAAGGTTTAGATACCGCGAATATCATCAAAGGAATGTCGAGAGATTCTCGTATTGGTGATTATTATAACAATCCATCTTTTGGTTATGGTGGGTACTGTCTTCCTAAAGATAGCGAACAACTGCAAAACAGTTTTATAGATATTCCAAATAACAACCTTATCAAAGCTATCGTGGATAGTAACCAAAGTAGAAAAGAATATATCGCTGATGACATTATCAATGAAGCCATAACTATAAGTGGTAAATCTAAAGAAGATATCGTTATTGGTATCTATTCATTAGCGATGAAATCTGGTTCTGATAATTACCGTTCTTCCGCAAGTGTGGACGTGATGAATCTCTTGATCGATAAAGGTGTAAAAGTCATCGTTTTCGATAAAAATTACCAAAAAAGCGTGGCAAATCTTGAATATTTTAAGCAAAATAGCGATTTAATCATCACCAATCGATATAATGACGCTTTAAAAGATGTCAAAGAAAAAGTCTATACTAGAGACATCTATACTAGAGATTAACTTATTGTAAAAAAATAATAAGCATAATACAATAGTAAGTAGGAGAAAAAACTAATATGAAATTTTTAAGATGTGAAGTCTGTGGCAAGATTATTGCCATGGTTAATGATTGTTCAAGCTGTCCCACAAAATGCTGTGGTGAACCAATGAAAGAAATTATCCCTAATACCACTGATGCATCCGCTGAGAAACATGTCCCAGTTATCAAAGTTGATGGTAGACATGTAGTAGTGGAAGTTGGTAGTGTGGCCCACCCAATGGTGGATGTCCATTATATCGAATGGATTGCCTTAGAAACCGATAAAGGTAACCAAAGAAAGAAACTAAAACCTGGTGATGCTCCAAAAGCAGAATTCGCTTTATTAGAAGGTGAAAAAGTTATCGCGGCTTACGCATATTGCAACTTACACAGTTTATTCAAAGCCTAATATTTATTTATAAATATAAAAAAAAGTCCCGTTTCCGAAGAAGCGGGATTTTTTGTTTGTTTTATTGCTTAATTAGGCGTTTGGTCTAACAGAAATAACCGCACCAACGTACATAACGCCACCATCAGGTGTTGGCATAGCAGCATCAACTTGGATGTGTGCTAATTTGCCAGCAGCTTCTTGAGTCCCGATGAATGTCCCCAAGGCTTGAATGTAGGCTTGTTGCACAACTTGTGGGTCTTGGCTACCTTGAGCGTTTGTAAAAATAGCAGTACCTAACTCAGTATCGCTTTGACCTAAAGCTTTAATAATAGAATTGTTAGCGGAGTGAACGGCTTTGACATAAGCTTTAGGATCCGTTTGGCTAGTCACATAATCAGAACGATTATAAGATGTAGGATCAACTACTGATTGTAAACCAGCAATTGAGACATTAGCGAATGGAACATTGTTTCTGCCTTCTTCATTTGGTTCTTGGACTAAAACTTCAAAGTTGAAAGCTTTAGTGGAAGAATTGTTATAAATGGTGTGGTTGAAGTAGCCAACGGTGGCATTGATTAAATCAGTGAAAGCACCTAATGTGGTTAAACCATATGCTGTGAACCAAGCAGATGTTGGAGTTAAATAGTTATCGATAACAGAATTATCATCGATGACTAAATTGGCTTGTTCGCCTTCTTTTTCATCGTTAATTAACCAAATAGCAGCGGAACCAGCATTAGCTAATAAAGAATTGTTAACTTTAACATCTTGGCATTTCCATGTAGTAATTGAACTACCCCAAGTGTTTTGAATGATGGAATCATTGAGTTCAACGATTGATCTGCTGTTATAACCAGCAATACCATAAACACCGAAATCGATGATACAGTTATTAACTGTAAATTTATGGGAGTTAGCGATAACATCGATTAAACCAGTGGATTCGAAATCTGGATCTTCTTCGCTACCGGTATTGGAATTACCACGAATATTCCAGTTATTGAAGATAACTTGTTTGTTTTCATCCCCGTATTTTTCACCGCAGATTCTGAAGATAGCTTCTTGTGGATTACAAACTCTGCCATTGATTAAGCCAGCTTGTGTCTTTTTGAATTCCACTAAATCAAATGCGGTTTCACCTCTCCATTCTAATGGAGTGGCTTCGTCTAATTGCGTACCATCACCATCATAGTGTTGTGGAACTTTAGAAGCATCGAGCATCATGTAGTTACCATTAACAGTTAATGGTTCGTTGTTGGCGGATAAATCTCTACGCATGTAGACAGAACCTTGATAAGTTACAGCTACATCATCACTGGTGGTGTTATATAAATAAGTATGACCATGTGATTCATAGAGTTGATAATCTTCAACTTCGGCTTCGAAAGATCTTAAGATGTTTAATTCACCTCTAATACTGATGTCTTCGAAGTATAATCTGAAGTCATCACTATTATAGACGTTGTATCCTTCGTTAACTTTGACTGTTTGTTCGACTTTTTGACCATTAGCATAAGCTTTAACGGTGAGTGTTTGTCCAACAGCAGCTTCTTTGAAGGTGACGGTTAAGTCATCGTTAATAGTGGCATAGGAGACTGCGCCATCAGCACCGCTGACTTCGATGTGAACGTTATCGGTGTCATATAAATGAGCAGCTTCTAATTCATCGAATGGAAGGACTTTTTCATCAAGATCCCATTCGTCATCAACTTTGGTGAATGTCTTATATCTTAAACCAGCATCCACTTTGAATGGATTTTTGGTTCCGGCGACATAAGCTTCGGTTTTGCTACCACGGAATAAATTTGCTTGTGTGGCAATACCAGCATAGTCTTCACCTAAAGCGACAGAAACTTCGCCTTGCCCCTTATAAAGACCATAGCCGGCAGAGACTAAATAAGTTGTTTCTCCATCTGTTAATTTTGCGGAGCCGGCATCTAAACCATACATTAATGTTTTGCTTTCTTCTTCATCAAATTCGACGTGAATAACTTCACCTTCGGCACTTTCAGAATCAGCCGCAAATCTTAATTGTCCGGCTTGAGAAGCAACTTTACCGGTTTCAAGTTCAACCTTGAGTTCGGTTTCGCCGCCGCTTTGGCTTTCGCTTTGACTTTCGCTCTTTTCTTGGCTATTTCCGCCATGTTTACATGATGTAATGGCTAATACGGAAGCAGCAAGGAAGCAAGCGATGATTGCTTTCTTATTCATTTTGATAACCTCCTTAATTGGTTTCTAATAAGAATAGAATGTGAATGTGTGGGAAGCGGTTTTATTCCCATCAACACTCGCTATATTAACACGGAATGAAGAATCAGTAAAATCCACACCGAGGAAATCGATAAGGATAATTCCCTCTTCATCCGAATTAAACGATATTTTATCGCAATTTTCATTTCCGTCAAATCTAATACTAATTTCTTTATTAGTAGCATTTGCCGGTTTTATAAAATAATACACCTCTAATGTCTCTTCTTGCACTTTGTTATTTGTGGTCTTTCTAGAGACTCTATCTTCTTCTTTACCATTTTTGGTTTTGACAAACATCACTTCTTCAACAGGGATGGTCTTGGCTCTCTTTGTGGCTTCCATGCCAAAGAATGTCACAATGGCGATTGAGACGATAGAGATAAACATAATCATGATAAAGGTAATCTTTCTTGACATAATTACTCCTAACTCAGTTCATCGAAGTAGACATTTAACTTTTTGTTAAATAGCCATATACGGGTGCCTAGATATATTATGGCAATAACTAACAAGGAAGGCCAACGATAAACTCTATCTTTTTGCCCTTGACCATAGATAGCGATTTGGAAGAAGAATATCGCTAACACTGCGGTTAATACCGATAAGACGATACCTACGATTAAGGCTTTTGTGACATTAGATGTATCTTGATCACCAACAGCATATTGTCTAATCTTTGGATTAGCTAAATCAATTTCAAAGCAGTAGAAGAGATGACCAACACCCACAAATAAGGTGATGAGGAAGATATATAAAATATCTATATCACTCAAAACATAAGCGGAACTACTATTCGCATTAACAAGTTTTAAAGCGATAGCCATACCAGTGATGGAGATGACACAGAGGATACCATTTAACAAGATTTTTGCGTAACAAATCTTAGAAGTGTTAAGTGGTGACACTTTTAATAAATAGAATTCTGAACCTTCTCTAGATAATGCATTCGCGCTAGAGATATTCGTAGAAGTGATAATAGTGAGTGACAGCAAGAGATTAACACAGACGATAATCATTGTTCCAAATTCAGAAATGTTCATCAACATGAAGAACTTATTTAAACAATAAGTGGTTAATGGTAGGACAATGGCCAATACAAAGGTGAGAATCGCACCGTCATCGCTTCTCATATAAGTCTTCACTTCTTTAAAGAAGAATGTTAAGAAGATATTTTTATTGAGTTTATCTTTGGTAACTCTCTTCTTAGAAGAACCTCTTTCTGTTGCGCCAGAAGATAGTTTAAAGAAGAACTTCAAAGAGACAAAAGCATTCAAAACTACGAGTAGGGCGATTAATAAAATAAAGGCAAAGAAATAGACAAAGAATTTCCATAACACATGATTTATTAAGAATGTAGTCATAGAGAATCCTAATGGTAAATACGGGGTGATAATCGCAAAGAAGTTAGAGATATCCTGGATAATGAAGTACCACATATTAAAGACTAGGTTGGCTTCAGAATCTGGATTCGTTGATTGTGTCATCTGAGCTTTCAATAAATTGATTAAAACGATAATCATGGCAAAGACAGCAATCGTGGCAATAATAGAAGTTACAATCTTAGCGACCGGATATTTCTTGAATAATGTATCCACTAAAGAGAAGATGATAGAAACTAAACCAGATAATAACACTAAGATTGGAGGTAAGAATAAGAATACTGGAATTATCTTAAAGATAAAACCGATATTTAATATTGTATTAGCACCATCAGTTAAGGTTTTTTCTTGGAGATAGAAAGCGATTAAGAAAGGCACGATAAAGAACAGTGCTTTCTTGATCTCTCTAATGTATTTCACTAATAATTTAGAAATAAATATTTCTTCTGGTTTAACGGGATAGACAAATAGCATCGCATTGTCTTTGGCTTTATAAAGTGTGTTTACTAAAGAGGTAGACATCTCAATGACAGTGAAGATACAATACACAGATAAAACTGTGGATAGATAATATTGATCAAATCTTCTCGTGATTAAAACATTAGACTCAAACAGTTGAATGGCGAACTTAAAGAGGAACACTAAACCCACAATTAAAGCGAGTTGGATGATTACGACAAGGATCTTCTTCCAAAGAGTGGTACTAGCTTTGTATCTCCTGCTGTTAGTAATCTGTAGACTGGTTAAGTTATAGATTCTTTCCGCTGCGGGATGTTTGGCTAATTGCTTATGAAAAGTCGTACTCATTTTAGGAGTTAGGAAAAAGACAAATCTTGTCAAAGACTTGAAAAATGCACCGATTTTGTCAAAAATTCCTCTCATTTTTACCTCGATTCTGCGTTAGTGACATATTGGAGATAGATATCTTCTAAGGACTTGCCTGTCTTAGCGATTTCTTCTAAATATCCTTCAAAGATAATCTCACCATGAGAGATAACCGCGATTCTGTTACAGACGTTTTCCACAACATCAATAACGTGGCTAGAGAAGAAGACGATATTGCCTTTTCTAGCGTGTTCTCTCATACACTCTTTAATTTGATAACAACTTGTGGGATCTAAGCCAGTTAATGGTTCATCTAAAATCCACACTTTAGGCTCATGGATTAAGGAAGCAATAATAGTAATCTTTTGCTTCATACCATGAGAATAGGATTTAATAGGTTTATCTAAAGCATCACTGATTTTAAACAAATCAGCATACTTCACTAATCTCTCTTTTCTTTCTTCAGTGGAGACTAAATATAAGTTAGCAATATAGTTAATATATTCTCTTCCAGTTAATCCTTCATATGTCGCGTGGTTATCTGGGACATAGCCGATTAACTTTTTGGTGGCTAATGGATCGGTAGTGATGTTATGACCAAAGACTTCAATAGTGCCACTGGTGATGGATTGGGCACCGATTAAACATTTAATCAAAGTGGATTTACCCGCACCGTTATGGCCGAGGAAACCAAAGATATCTCCAGGGTTAACAGTCAATGTGACATTGTTAACTGCTGGAACTTTATCTTTATCATATGTCTTTGTAAAATTCTTAATTTCAATCATATCTGTCTCCTCAATGGTAATTCCGTTTTTCTTTCGTAAGGCCGCTGCCTTTTGTTCTAATCTCTTCTTTTTGTTTCTCACCATGATGTCGTAGTGGGTATCACTGATGAGGAATCCTAATGAGAACAAGCCCCATATGCCAAAGACGAAGGCTACATATACTATGTATGTTAGTAACCAATAGAGCCAATAGACAATATGTCCATTGAAATTCCATTTATAGTCTCTAACGGTATAAGCTTTCAAGAAATCGGCATATTTCGCGGTATTTAAGAAGAAATAGTTAGCACCTTGTCCTTTGGCATCATCGTAACCGATGAGGCAGTCAACCGTGGCCACCACTAAGAAGTAAGCGGTGAAGGTCGCTACGGCATATAAAACATATTTGAGCTTTGGTCTGGGGAATAAATCCAAGCCTCTTGCTAGGAATGGTAAGGCAATAACCCATAAGTGGTTCTCCCAGAAATGGATAGTCCAACTATAGAAAGCATCACCAGAAGTATCTGGTAAGATAACCGCAAAGAAAGCACCTAAGATATTAATTAAGAAATTAAAGTAGAATAGTGGTTTGCTCTTAAATATCATCGCCGCGAACATGATGATAACAGCGGTGTTACACAAGTGTAAGGGGAAACTGTTTACATCATCAGTCTTAATACCTTTGCTAATGCATTGGATAGCGTGTTGATAGGTAGCGAATGAATATTCACTGAAATATCCAAAGAAGACCGCCATAGAGATAAATAAACAGATGTAGTGGCGGAGTTCTGGTGATCTATTCCTAAATAGGAACATACCCACAAAGGGGATTAAGAAACAGGCATAGATAAATATTCTATGGATTATGGTGAAATCCACAGGTTGCTGTTTGGATGGACCAAAGAAACACAAAAGAGTGTTGTGTGGCGCCATCATCACATTTGCGAATAACACGATAAGAACAACATATAAGATATCTAATAAGAAGGTCTTCTTTTCAAATTTATATTTATAATCCTTGTTGATAATGGCTTCCACCCATGTGAGAGCAATAATTACAAAGATTAATACATTTTGAATAATGAATTGGGTTTCTCTAAAATACGAGGCGGCATTATTGACATAATTATCGCCCATATATGAGGTCAAGATGTCTATGATAAAGACAAAATTGAGAATTAAGGCAATAGGGAGGTAGTATCTTGCCGCTCTTTTGAGATACTTCATAGAAAAGAATGGAGTGACAATAGCTAAGCCTACGGATCCACAAGCAATGATTCTAACAATGCCTAAAAGCAAGCGATAGGACATATTGGGAGCAATAGCTTGCATGTTATAAATGCTACGACCAAAAAAGTCATTACATAATATGCCCCAAAAATATACAATGCCTAAGATAACAGCAATCACTTTAGCAGCGATGCTGAGTATTTTCTTATAATTGATATTAGCAATTTTAGACATAGGACTATTTCTTGATTGCTTAAATATATTATTTAATAAATCTCAAAAAGGCAATGACAAAAGATGGTGGAGTTACTCTATTGATGACAAAAGATGGTTTTTGTCTTTGTTTTGCAAAGATTTTATAAAAAATAAAAAAATGCATTTTTGAATTAAAAGTAGTGGGAAAATGCTTTCAGATTGACTTTTTGTGCTAATTAGTTAAATAATAAAGTAGTTAACAGGAGGTGTTAATTATGTCAGACCTACAAGAAAGCTTACCAATCTACATTAGAATAGTTGAAGGTATCAAAGACGCAATCCTCAATGGGGACTTAAAAGAAGAACAACAACTTCCTTCTACAACATATTTATCTAAGGAATATAAAATTAATATCGCGACCGTGAATAAAGCCATCAACATTTTGGTGGATGAAGGCATTGCTTATAAGAAACGCGGTATCGGCATGTTCGTGAAGAAAGGCGCCACAAAAGGATTGATCGATGAACGTCGTAAAGTCTTCAAAGATCGCTATGTAAAGGCCACATTAATTGAAGCAAGAAGATTAAATATTGGTGTCGAAGAGCTTCAAGAAATTGTGAAAAAAGCATTCGAAGAAACAAAATAATTAAAAATTTTTATGAAATTACCACCTTTGGTGGTTTTTTTCTTTTTTTATAACTTTTTTAAAATTTTTTCACTTTTTCTATTGCATATTCTTTTGACATAGTGAATAATAATGGTGTGATAGTTAAGTAGTTAGATAGTTAACCACACAAAAGAAAAAGACAAAAAAAGCCAAGGACGATAAAAGTAAAAAGAATAAAAAAAGAATTAAGGAATTAAAAAGAAAGCTTCCAAAAAGAAGTGGGGCAGAGAAGAAAGAAAGAAGATAAGGTTAACAAAAGAGAAAGCCCCAGGCAGTAAAAAGGCAAAAGAAGAAAAGGAAGCAAGAAAGACTATAACGTCAGGAGAAAAAAGAGGAAGACGGATAGTGATATCGTTCTAAAAAAAGCGAAAGAAAGAATGAGCCAATCCTCAAGATCCATTGGTTCAGGAATCCAAGAAGGAGTAACGAAAGTGAAACGGAAGGTGAAAGAAGTAAGCGGGAAGGAAATGGAAGAGAAATCAGAAGTGGAATGGAAGCTTACAAAAGAAAGAGGGCAGCGAGGATCCCAAAGTTGCCCAGACACAGCAGAAGGAGAAGATGAACTGAAAAGTGAACTTCTACTTCGATAACATAGATCTCACCTAATGGTGAAGCAGGCACTAATGCCCGTGAAAAGATGGATAGAAGATCCAGCAACCCAGAAGATTCAAGATAGTTGAAGTAGAGGTGCCATCTTAGCGCGAATAAGCGTAAGCGGATAGTGAAAAAAACTTCGAAAGCTGTGAAGATACAGATAAATACCTGTACCAAAGAAAAAGGGATATCAGGTATTACTTCTCAAAAAAAACTCATATGTCAAACATACCTCAGTCCTGAATTGTATCAGTAAGGATGAGAAATAGTACTTGAGATACTTACCGGTACCAATGAGCGGTAAGAGAGAGAAGTTCATCGGAGCAACCAACGAGCGAGATGAACGGAAAGTTAGATACTTAGAAAATAAAGTAATCTAAATAAGAGATATCCTCATCCTAGAAATAGTGTGGGGATATTTTTCTTTATCATTAAATGATATAAGATATTGTTATGAAAATTCGTAGATTATTTCTATTATTCCCTTTAGCGTTCCAGGTCTCTTGTTCTTCTAGTGATAGAAGTTATAGGCCTAAACAATTAGATCCAAACGTGACATATGATAATGTCTATTTAATCATGGGTCAGAGTAACGCAAGTGGAATATCTTATTATTCCTATTTAGAAAATAGTCATCCTGAACTCTATGAGAAATATTTCGTTAAAGGAAATGAAAAGGTTTTAATGTGTTATAACACTGATGAGAGAATTCAACCTCTTTTTGTGAATACGAGATTTGGCTTTGGAAATAATGTCCAATTCTTTGGACCAGAAATTGGTATCGCTGAAATCTTAGGTGAACAAGAAGAAACCTCTTATATCATCAAAGCCACTTATAGTGGAACTTGTTTACAAACCGAATATGTCACTCCAAAAGGTAAGAAAGTAAAATACTATCCTCGTTTTATTAAATTTATAAAATCGCAATTAAAAAGATTAGAAGACCAAGGTAAGAATCCTCGTGTGAGAGGAGTATTCTGGATGCAAGGTGAATCTGATTCTTTCTTGCCAGAATCTTATAAGTATAGAGAAGCTGAACAATATTTCTATGAATATTTAAGACATGATTTAAATAGATGGATTTATGATCATTTCAACTTTGTTGATGCCTATATTTTTACCAGAGGTATCTGCTGGGTTAATCCAGAAGTAATCAATGACTGTAAGCAAAGATTCTGCGATGAAAATGAACACTGCTATTGCATCAAAACCAATGGTGAAGATGAAACTGCAATTAAATTATATTTAAAATGTGAGTCAGATGAAAACCAAGAAGGGGAAGTGGATCTCGCTCATTACGATTCTAGATCAGAATTATTATTAGGACTGACAGCTGGAGAGTTGTTACTTAAATAAATATTATGAAGAAGAAAATAATCCTTAATGAATATTTAAACGATGCAATCTAACAAAATGGCCGCGTTATTTATAAAATATAAAAGGTTTGTTTATAATATTAATAATACGAACCATTTAATGTTACCTATTAATACAAATGAATAAGAAACTATTATCCCTTATTTGCTTATCATTAACACTCTCAGCGTGTTCTCAAATTCAATCTCAGCTGAATAAAACATCAAATGATGGTTTTGATGTGGAACTCATGAAGGATGTGAGGAGCGCTTTGCAAGAAGCGAATCCTCAAGTTGTTGTTTCTTATGACAATGATTATGATTACGACTTCCAAAGTGAACTATCTAATCAACCAATCGCTGACAGTGGGAGCCAAAACTCCGCTATTTTAGAAGTTGAAAGAGACTTTACTTTTGATATTACAGTTAATCAAGGAATCCCTTATCATCTTTGGGATCATGAAATACTCTATAAATCTTCTATTAATTATGTTCGTGTGGTGAATCAATATAACGAGATTATTCTTACTGAATTCTCTTCTGTTGACCGTAACACAAACACATATACCATCGCTCCATTATCTTTATACGACTATGACATGGTTTATACAGCGACAATATACGAAGATAAACCATTCCATTTCACAGGCAAGGATGAATCTATTAAGAAAATCACCTTTAAAGTCGAAAGTGAAGATCCTTCTTTAGACAATATTAATAACGTTATATCAGCCTCTAACCTCAAGAGCATTAATTTAAGAGATTGCCAAGATAGTGAAGAAGAAGCCTCCGATAGCGCTAATTATGTCTTTGAATATTATGGAGATGTCTCATTAACTAATGGTGATGTTTTCTTGGCTAGTGATGTTTTAGGTGTAACCGATAAAAATTCATTCTATGGGAAAGTTATCTCTATTATAAATAGAGATGGCTATAAATTAATCGAATATGAACCCGCGAACGCAAACGATGTTTTTTCAGTATTTCATATCGATGAAAAAGATGAACCGGTTGATCTCACCAATTCAGAAATTGCCTTAACAGAAGAAGTGGTTAAAGAAAGATTTGCCACTAACGAAGAAACTCAAAAACTCGTCTATGCCTTGGCTAGAGAAGCCGGTGCTAATAAATACGATATTCTCGACTGGTTAGCCCATGCTTCACTTAATGTGAATCTTGGTATTAAAAACAATACTTTTACTTTTACCATCAACATTAACTGGGCTGGTCTTTTTAAAGATGAAGTTCTTTTTAATGTCAATGTCGGTTATGAATATAAAGAAACATTAACAAGCGACTTTAAAGCGCAAATCGCCACTAAAATGGGTGTCATCCCTATCGGTGTGGATTATAAACTCAAACTCGTGGAAGATTCTTATAGTTCTTTCACT